>Ga0209633_10000138_pt1 | contig 85733 bp, 96 predicted proteins | sample Cruoilmetagenom1_FD_187290 | JGI IMG/M metagenome (GOLD analysis project Ga0209633, IMG submission 187290) | Oil polluted marine microbial communities from Coal Oil Point, Santa Barbara, California, USA - Sample 1 (SPAdes) (version 2) | ecosystem: Environmental > Aquatic > Marine > Oil seeps ... | reverse complement strand
TACAATGAATATCGGCCACATACTTACAATGGCGGTTTATCGCCTGTGAGGGCTGAAGAAAAACTTAACTTACTGTCCGGTATTAGTTGACCACTACAAAGCGTAACCCACCGGGCGTGGTGATGAATCATCACCACTCAACTTACATCAAGGAGTCTTACCAAATGAAAATCGGCGTACCCAAAGAAATCAAAGACCAGGAATACCGTGTCGGCCTGACCCCCGCCGGTGTACAGGCACTCACCACCGCCGGTCACGAAATTCTGATCGAACACAATGCCGGCGCCCGCATCGGCTTCAGTAATGAAGCCTACACCGCCGTCGGTGCCGCCATAGCTGAAACCGCCGAAGCCATCTACGCCAGCCCCATGGTGGTCAAGGTCAAGGAACCCCAAGCCGTCGAATGTGAAATGTTACATGCCGATCAATGCCTGTTCACCTATCTACACCTCGCACCGGAACCGGCCTTAACCAAAGCCTTGCTCGACAAAGCCATCGTCGGCATCGCCTATGAAACCGTCACCGATGACAAGGGTCGCCTGCCATTATTAATTCCCATGAGCGAAGTCGCGGGGCGATTATCCATACAGGCCGGGGCCACCGCATTACAAATGATCAATGGCGGCAACGGCACCTTGTTGGGTGGCGTGCCCGGCGTCGCACCGGCAAAGGTTGTGATCATCGGTGGGGGTGTCGTCGGCACCCAGGCAGCACGCATGGCCATGGGACTCGGCGCGGATGTCACCATCCTCGATAACAACCTCGACCGACTGCGCTATCTCGATGACGTGTTTGGCCCGACCCTGCATACCCGCTTTGCCGATGGCCATGCGCTGGCGGAATTGACCCAGAGTGCCGACCTGGTGATTGGCGCCGTCCTCATCCCCGGTAAACAGGCCCCGAAACTGGTGACCACAGACATGATCACGCAAATGAAAGCCGGTGCGGTCATCGTCGATGTGGCCATCGATCAGGGCGGTTGCGTCGAAACCGCCCGACCTACCACCCATACCACACCTATATATATGGAGCACGACGTCGTGCACTACTGCGTTGCCAACATACCCGGCGCCACCGCCCGCACCTCGACCCTGGCCCTCACCAACGCCACCTTGCCCTATGTCCTGGAACTGGCCAATAAGGGGTACCAACAGGCCATGCAGGATAACCCCGGTCTGGCCAATGGCCTGAATGTGTATAAAGGGGCAGTGACCTACAAAGCCGTGGCCGATGATCTGGGATACAGCTGGGTACCAACAGCATCAGTTTTGCAAGGGCCGGGATTTGAAAACCTGGCAAGTGCAACTGGAACGTAGTACCGAGAAAGTCTAACTGCCATTCAGTAAAACGATGAACGCTAATGATTAAAGGTATTGATCTGTTTGAATCTATTACCACCCTCGCCAAATAGTTTGAGATTATTTTCTGTTGCCAGCTTTAACCACTCTGACTCAAACTGACTCCATAATGACTCTTCCCTGGCTTCACTGTGACTGACCGGAAATTCTCTGATCTCCAAAGGACAACGCAGGTGATTGCTAATTGCGTAGACGGTCGCTGCGGGAACAACGTCATCGCTCTGGCCGATACCGAGCAGGGTGGGGCACTGTACCCGATCGGCAAAATTCATGGTGTCAAAATAGGACAATACCTGCATTAAGCCAGCCCTGTAATTTGAATTGGTGTCAAGATAGTGATTTATTTCCTGGCCAGATCCTCGTTTAACCAGTTGTAAACGGCCTTCTGTCCAACCCAGAGTAGGCACACCGCTAACCAGCAGGTCGGGTGTGTGTGTGAGGGCGGCAGCCATGAGGGATATTGCACCACCAAAACTGTGACCATGAAAAATGGTGCGACTGATATTAATAGATAAGATATGCCGGGCAATTTCACTGGCACGGATGAAATCACAAACCGCACCGCGCAGAATGCTTTGTTGTGGAGATTCGATGCCGGTCAGAACATAGCCCAGGGGAGAAAGATCGGCTAAGGATGCTTTACTCCTCCCCATACCACGCAGATCAACGCCGATGATATTTATCCCGTGTCGGGCCCAGTCAGTCATGACTTCACACTGGCCTTCATAGCCATGGGTATAGACAAGCAGTGGTCTGGGCCGGTTATCATTCCAGAACAGGGTGTAGGCCGTTACCGATATATTTTGCAGTGAGTCGAATTCAATCCACTGCTCAGTCAGGCTATCCGTTAGGTCCCTCGTTTGTTTGACACGATGATTTATAGATACATTATCGAGTTCTTTAAGCGTCTCGTCCCAGAAACTGAAAAAATCATCGGCGCGAGTCAGTTCCGGGCAGGTTGATCGATAAGCGGTATTTTCGATTGACACGTCTATTCGTGCTCCAATGTAGTGCGGATTAAACCGCCCCAGCCTGTGAAGGCATCATTCTACAGCGTAATCAGGTTCGTATATGGCCTGAATAACCCATAGTTGGTAACTGGCCAATATCTTGCAAGTTCCCTTCCAGAAAGGGAGGAAATGGCAATGAATGAGGACCATGCCCGTTTGGGGTTATATCAGGAGACTTTATCTGCAGACCTGCTGGCTTTGGCCGATGAGATTACTATCCCCAATGACACGCACTTAACTCAACAGTATCATCCCGTTGAATACATTTATTATCAGTTATCGGGTCGCGTTGAATTTTTTATCCAGCTAGGTGTAAATGGAGAAAAACTTTCGGTTGCGGTTAATGAGCGAAATGGCGCGATGATTGGCTGGTCCGGCCTGCGCAGTCCAAACCGTTATGCGACCTCTGTCCAAACCAGAAGGGAGTGCAAACTGCTGCGCTGGAAACAGACGGAGTTAATGGCCTATTTTCAGCAACATCCCGATACAGCAATTGACTTTCTTGAAGGCGTGCTTGAAACCGGCTTCGATCTTTTGCAACAGACCCGTATCTTACTCAGAAAAAGCCTTAAGCAACCTATCACAAAACTCAATTATGCCACGCCGATAAGCAAAACCCGTTTCCAACTGGACAGGGAGACCATCATAAGCTGGTTGCAGTCATCCAGCTTTTTCGAAGACTTCAGCGAAGCCTCACAGAACATATTGCTGGAGAACACATTCCTGCAACGTTGTTATAGCGGAGAAAAACTCTTTTCAGGCAACCAGCCCGGCGACACCCTCTACATACTGGTCAGTGGTTCGGTCAATCTCTACTACGAGTCCTTGGATGATAGCGAAGGGGATGACAGCGAAGGGGATGGCGCGGTATTCCTGCGATCCCTGTCAAGCCAGGGCCAGGTGCTGAGTGCCCTGTCTGTTCGGCATAACTATCAACAGGGCTTAACGGCGATTGCCAATCAGGACAGTTTGTTCTGTTGTCTGTCCATCAAGGACCTGAAGCAATGCGCCTTACAAAATGCCCAATTTGGACTGGAGCTACAGCATAGTCTGTTGACGCTATTAGGTAATCATTTACGTTCCAGCCGGGCACAACTCATTAATCAGATATATGATAACGAGGTATTTAACATTACCGGGATACTGGAGCAGGCTGCACCACAATTAGCGGTGACATCAGGTTTACACAAGGTTCCCCATTTACTGGAAAATCGACTGACTCAGGGGGATGCATTTCGATGCCTGGAACTGGCCCAGTCCAGGGGTACGCCCCTGGAAAAAAATCTCGCCGGTCTGTGTCTGGATATACTGCAGGAGACGCGATCAGAATTTAAATTCTACCAGGGGATACAACAGGTGTATCAGTCAGTTGTTGACCTTCCGCCGGAGACCGATGCCAAACAAAGTCGCAAGGACAGCGCCGCATTGTTCAGAGAGGCGTTCAAGCATGTGCGTTATCGCATGAGCGGTGAAGAAAATTTACCTGACAGACCGGGGCATATCTTTATTCTAAATCATCTGGTCAGCCACCCCTATCATGTCTTGCCCAACCACTTTGAATTGTCGCTGGATACCAATTTTGTCTCGTCCATCATTCTGGATAATAAATACGGTGACAGTGGGATACGCGTGGTGAGAAAAGGCAGACAGGATGAGTATGCGCATTATAATTATTATTCACGAATGGATTATATTAATGTGCTGACGGATGAGTCTGCACAGACAGGGGATGAGCAGACAGGCAAACAACAACTCACTCGCTTTCTATCTGAAGCAACAAACCACCTGCAACAAGGTAAGAACATTGTTATCTGCCCGGAAGGCAGGAGCCTGTGGTCGGCTGAATCACCGGGCCTGTTTAAACCCGGCGCGTTTATGCTGGCCGCAAGCATCGAACCTGAACCGTACATCGTCCCACTGGCACTGGCCAATTTTGACAAACGCCTGCGTAACACCTGCCTTGCTGCCGTGATCAAACCACCTTTTCGAGTATCTGAGCAGGTTGATGTAGCAGATAAAACGGCGCTCAACACATTTCTTAACGAATATCAGGCGGTCTATCGGGGATATGTGGAAGAGGCACAGGGGTTGGCTGGGGGGTGAGGCTTTTATAAAAGCTCCCTCTCCCCTCTGCGGTGCACCCGTAGGGCATAAAACCTCCGACCTCTTTAATTCAGATAAACAACCATCTTAAAAATCAACAAATACCTTAATAAACAGCAGCTTATGTAGTTTTCGTATGATGGGTGTCTACATTATTTCTAAAAAGCCCGTTCTAGCGGGTTTTTGTTGGGTTAAAAAAGTAAAGTAAAAACAATTGCTTATATCGTTTTGCAGTATGCTGTAGAGTTTTGTATAAGATACTGTTAAAATTTGAATATGACACCATATGTGGTGTCAAAAGGGTGATAAATGGTCTATGATGAACTAGTAGAATTGCTCAGCAATGCAGGTAACAAGACTCGGTGCTCCGATCTTGTTAGCTGGCTTGAGCGCGCTGGTTTTAAGGTCAAGAAAGGTAAACGAGGTAATCATTTTACGTTCACGCATGACAAAATTAATGGTTTTACTACTTCAGATTTTAATTGTGGGCATGGAAAAAACCCATATGTCAAAAAACCATATATAACAAAAATTTTGAATCATATTGTCAAGCAATATGAAAGTGAGCTTAGAGAATATTTATCTAAATGAGAAGGAATGAAGTATGAATATTGATCCATATAAATACACCATTACAATACAAAAGATTGATTATGACGGTGATGAATATTTTGAAGGTACTGTAAGAGAGTTGCCTGATGTTCGCACTTATGGTGAAAATTATGATGAAGCATATCAATTGGTTGTAGATACTATTTCTACTGCTGCTGAGTTATATGAAGAGTCTAATCGTTCATTTCCATCACCATTGACGAAGAAGGAATCCTATAGTGGGAGAGTAACATTACGTTTGCCTAAAAGTTTACATGCATCAGTTACTCAGAGTGCAGAATACGAAGGTGTAAGCATAAATTCATATATTGTTTCTATATTGGCGGAATATACTGGTCGTTTAATTGGTGAGTGTACCTCCAATGATAATAACTCATGGTTTACTGTATCGAAAACTTCGGCATCAGGTAATTCCAAGTTGGCAGAGTCTAAAACACTAAAACTTGCAACTGATAATGGGACAAAGGTGTACCAAGCATAATATGCCAAATACTAATTTTCAAAAAGCAAAGGATTGTCTAATACCTGAGGATATTTATCTTCGCGATATATCATTGCGCATGAATGATTCGTATGAACCAAAATATGATTCGCAAGGCGTACAAGTTCAATATAAAAAATCAATAAGTAAACTTCATCATGCTGTAGTTTCTCCTGATAAGGACGAGAGTTTTGATGCATACTCTATTTTTAGGGTCTTTATGGATCTTGGGGTTAGGTTGTTGCCTCAGGATTTCAAAATAAACGATGATATTGATGAGAGAGAATTAAAGAAATATATTTTAGCGGAGTTGACATCATTATATGTTGTTGAGTACAAATATTCTGATAAGGATTTAGGAGATGATGCAGATACTTTGATAGAATTTGCAGAGCGTAACTCTCCTTATCATATTTGGCCGTTTTGGCGAGAATTAATTATGAGTACTTTTCAAAGAGCCAATATCCCAAAATTTGTGTTACCTACTTTTCAGATTAAAGAAGAAAAGAAAGTTACAAAGAAGAAATCAGTCAAGAAAAAGAAGAAACATTAAAAGGTTGTATGAATAAATATGTCATCGAGTAAAAAAATCGCTGTAAAACGGTTTGAGTCATTAGATGAGATTATGTCTATAAATGGATGGAAGCCAAATAACCCACTGACAAAGCATAATTATGCAGATTTGCATGGACATTATATTTTTAAAGATGAGGACAAAGTTAAATGTTGTTTGCAAAAAGCAAATGGGAACTTATGCCGACAAGACCATCAATTTGGGTTTGTTGCAAAACTAAGAGACAACACCATTACATTGCTCGGTAATTGTTGTGCAAAAGATAATTTTGATGCTGATACAGATATTGGTCAAGCAGTAAGAAGGTATGATAAGGAAAAAGATCGGCTCAACCAAATTAACACCTTAAAAAATATTTTTGAGGAAAAAGAGGAATGTTTGATGGTGTTAGGTGAGTTGAGGGTTAGTTTAAATAAGGTATTAAAATATGTCTCAATGTTTTCTGAAAAAGTAGGGAATGGAAATAAGGAAGCTTTACTGCATATGGCAAGGACAAAAAATAATGCAGTTGCAATAAAAATGGTTAAGTATCATGAGGGAGATGATGGCGAGGGAAATTTAATTAAAGATAAACAGGTGACTAAATACACCTTAGGTAAAATTAATGGAGTGTCGATTTTTAATACGGTTTATATTAAGTCAATCATCAGAAAAATTGATGCAATGGAAAACGCCTATTTGAAGTTGTATTCTATAGATTTGGAAATGTCAAAGAGTGATGCAGTTAAGCTTAAAACGGAATTTGACGGGTACGGTGAGATTTTGTCAGAAGGAGAGGGCATATTAAAATCGTTAGGCGGATTTAAAAACAATAAATTCATACTGATGTGCTTTCTGACTGATAATAAAGTTGATCAGTATAAGGGAGCAAAAGCAGCATTAGAAATGTCAGGAAACAACGTAAGTCGTGATAAAGCTAAGCAGTGGTTAGGGGATTATAAAAGGAAGTTAAAAGATAAGCATAAAGTTGATAGGATTTTCGTAATTACATAAATTTGTTAAAGAAGTTCGGTAGACTCTACTGTATCACTTAGATCAACATCAATAAATAAACAGGTCAGAGAAATTGTTTATAAGGGCCGTAGGTTGGGGTGAGAGTCGAACCCCAACACCTTGAACAGAAGAACCAAAATGAATCGCTATCGCGATGCTGTTGGGTTACGCAGAAACCACTAACCCAATCTACATTTAAATATTTATTTGTTGCTGATGGCAGACCGTTAAAACGGTCGAAGCCTTTTTCCGACGATCATTTACTCTGCAATACCTGATTAACCCCATCCCAAAACCGAATCCTTGCCGTGATGGCGTCACTAGCGGCTTGTTCTGCTTCGCGTATTTTTTCACTGTCGCCCTGGCAGACCAGGTCGAGCAGCTGTAGCGAGGCGGGGCCGTGGAAGTCTTCATCCAGGTGGATGTGGCGTTCCAGGTAGTAATGAAAAACCGGTGCCTGCTGTTTGTCGACACCCAGTTTGGCCAGCAGGCTGCGAAACATATCGGGAATTATGTGTTCGCGGCCCAGGGCGAAGGCGGCGGCAACGCAGTGCAGTTTTTTGCTTTCGATGAAGTTGAAGGTTGTGTGGGTAAATTCTCGGGCGGCTGGTGGGACGCAGTTATTCTCCAGTGCTGACCAGATACCATCGTGGGCGGCAGACTGGCTGACCTCAACGATACCTGCCGGATCGGCGCCGATCTCTGTCATGGCCTGGCAGTAGAGTTCAAAGTGGCTGGCAAAATGCTGTTCGCCGTTGGGGCCGGGCATGGCTTCATCACACTCTTCTTCAAGCACGATGGAATTGATAAAGCGGCTTGCCGCATTGTCCCTGGGGGGTGTCCAGGGAACCGCCGTCGGGGCAAAACTGGCCTGCAGGGTTTTCACCAGGGACATGAAGTCCCACACCGAGTAGACATGATGGGACATAAAAACCTGCAGGTCTTCACGTGTCTGGACGGATTGATAAACCGGGTGCTGGAACAGCTGTTCCTGAAGCCCGTGAATGACATCGAGATTGAATTGACTGGACATAGAAATTACCACTGGAATAACAGACGGCCCGGAGCTGGACCATGGGTGAAAAACACCCATTTTAGCATGGAAAAGCAATAATTCCAGTATGGAAAGGCCCGTAGGTTGGGGTGAGGAATGAACCCCAACATCTTGACCATAAGAACCAAAATGAATCGCTATCGCGATGCTGTTGGGTTACGCAAAAACCGCTAACCCAACCTACATTTGAATTAACGGATTTTACCCAGTTACAGCTATTCAGGCGGCTTGTTTTTTCCGGATATCATTCATCAGTTCCGTTGTGATGGTCTCCAGGCCACGGGCAGCGGCCTCCTTTTCGATCTTCTTTTTTACCATCGGGCGGACGAAGGCCGGGATCTTTTTCAGGCTGGCCAGGGCCTCGTCGTTCCATTGCAGGGCTGTTTGACTCATAAAAATCTCCGGTTATATTTTGGTTTAATTTCAATTATCGCGTAGGGTGCAATGAGTGAAGCGAATTGCACCAATTAATTTTCACGGTGTAATTCATTTCATTCATTACACCCTACATTTTATTTTTTGATTTTCTTCATCACCTTACGCTGCAAATACGCCAGAAACTCATCCGGATTATCGTATTGCATGTCTTTTAAAAATATGGCGACATCGGTCGTTATCTGTCGCACGCGATTGATTTCCTCATGGGATCGACCACAGCTGCGACAATGGGTACCGTCTTCGGTACACGCCGTTCGATTCACACAGGGCTTAAAATGATTCACGGACATCTTATGCCACTTCAAGCTGTTTCAGGTGGGCGGTCAGGGCGCTGTCCATGGTGGCAACGTGTAGCTTAAACCATTCCGGTATGTATTCTTTGACATAGGCCCGCGCAAAGGAGATGGCCCCTTTGCTGACCTTGCGCTGGTATTTTTTTAACTCACCCAGAATACGCTGGTGTTCATCCACGTGTTCGCCGATGGCCGGGAAGCCGCTTTGTTCCATGAGTTCCTTTTCACGGGCAAAGTCTTGCTCCGTGTGTTCGAATCGGGAAAAGGGGATGGGGGGTTAAATTATGTACAACTCAGCCGAGTAGTTAAGAAATAATCCCGTCCCCTTTTATTCAACGACAGATATAAGCCCAATAAGCAGGAGGCTGTTATCCGCCCTCTTAATGTGAACTACCTCACATAAAAAATGTATTTTGATTAATTCCTGCACAAATATTGGAACCTTTGTCATTAATTGTTCGTTATTTAATCAAGTCGAGATGAGAATTAAGAAATATTCATAATTGGACGCAATGAATCATAGCGATCTGAATTCTCTATTACTCAATTCATGTAAATAATATGAGGATAAATTAATGAAAATACAAAAATGGATATACACGCTTTCAATCCTGATGTTCTTACCCGCTTCTGTCATGGCAAAGGGTATTGGTGCGTATGGCGGTCTGGGTTATGGGTATTCCATCCTGGAATCAAACACCAGTAGTAATAAAGATGCTAGCACGGCTGGTAAGATTTATGGTGGTATCCGACTGTTTGGCCCGCTCGGAGTCGAATTTGGTTATTACGATCTTGGTAAATACAATGCCGGTGATGACAAGGTAAATGCGACTGTGATTACAGCGGTTGGTAATTTTGACACGAAATTCGCTGTTCTGTTTGTTAAAGCAGGTATCGTGGACTGGACAGTCCAGGACGTCCCCAATAATACCGAAGTATCTGGTACCGACACGACTTATGGTTTTGGTATCAACCTGCCACTGGATAAAAACGTAGTATTTCGTACCGAGCTGGAACACTTCAGCAAGGTAGGTAAGGATACGCCGAATGGCCAGTTGGGAAATAACATGAAGCTGCTTTCATTTGGTATCAACTTTATGTTTTAAGCATGGGTGGGATTGGCAGATGCCAATCCCATTTTTTCTTTTTCTGAAAGACAAGCCTGTTTTCAGCACATTACCCCGAGAGCCGGGCTAGGGTGTCAGGCCTTACATTTTACACGAATGGTTGCTTCTGATTGTCGATTGCAGACATTCAAGCCATCTTCTTTTCCTTGACCTGATTCACCAACTCAACCGTTATTGTTTTAATCCCCATTTCGACCGCTGCCTTTTCAATCTTTTTTCTGGCCATGGGCCGGACAAAGGCGGGGACTTTTTTTAACAGGGTCTGTGCTTCTTCATCCCATTGCAATACTGTTTGACTCATCGTTTATTCTTAAACCAATAATATTTTATCTACCACAGCGTATGCAGAGCGCACCGAGAATCTAATCAGGATTGCCCTAAATGACCATAATAATGTTCATACTGCCTCTCAATGACTGGATTTATGGTCATTCTTAGTTTGACTCGTATGTGTTTTGATGCTATTTTGACTAGTATAATGGTCATTACATGGTGTAATGACCATTATACTAGCTATTTATTTGTTGGTGGCAAAATGGCAAAACAGAGAACTTATTCTAAATATGCTCAGGAGGCGGTCATATTACTCGGAGAGCAGATTAAGCTTGGGCGCAAGCAGCGCAAGTGGTCAGAGCACAATCTGGCTGACCGTGCGGGTATATCCAGGGCCACTTTGCAAAAAGTTGAAAATGGTGAAATGAGCCCAGCTATCGGAATCGTTTTTGAGCTGGCAGCCCTCGTGGGTGTAAACCTGTTTGAGCAGGACAAGCTTCCTCTTTCGAAGCACATAGAGCAGACAAGGGACAAGATCGCTTTGTTGCCAAAGCGTATTCATGTAAGGAAAAAGGCTGTGGATGATGAGTTCTAAGAAAAATTATAAGGAGGCCTATGTTTGGATATGGCTACCGGAACAAACCGAGCCTGTTGTTGCAGGAAAACTCGAAGCTGACAACGGGAGTGTTCTGTTCAACTACGGTAAGAGTTATCTTGAGCGGATAAAAGATACAAATCCGGCTATCTCGATATATGAACCGGAGCTGCCGTTAAAAACAGGTATCTTGCCCTTGCAGGAAGGGCTGAGCATTCCCGGTTGTATCCGTGATGGCGCACCAGATGCGTGGGGTCGCAGAGTAATCATTAATAAAAAACTTGGCTCAAAGGGTGTAAAGACTGATACAACCGAGTTAAGTGAATTGGTATATTTACTTGAATCCGGTTCAGACCGGATTGGTGCATTGGATTTTCAGCAATCACCTTCAGAATATGTGCCGCGCTCTGCTACAAACGCAACTTTAGAGGAATTGCTGGAATCCGCTGAGCGTGTGGAGAAAGGTATATCTCTTACCTCTGAGCTGGATCACGCGTTGTTCCATGGTAGCTCAATCGGTGGCGCACGCCCCAAAGCTTTGATTGAAGATCAGGACAAGAAATATATCGCGAAATTTTCATCTGGCACTGACCTTTATAGTGTTGTTAAGGCTGAATTCATCGCTATGAGACTAGCCGATTATGCGGGACTGGATGTTGCACCTGTGAAGCTAGAAAGGGCAGCAAATAAGGATGTATTGCTGATAGAGCGTTTTGATCGTAAAAAAACTACTCACGGCTGGACACGTAAATCCATGGTTTCTGCCTTAACCATGTTTGGCCTCGATGAAATGATGGCGCGTTATGCCAGTTACGAGAACCTGGCAGAGATTATACGGTATCGCTTTACTGACCCGAAAGATACACTAAAAGAGCTGTTCTCGCGTCTTACCTTCAATATTCTTTGTGGCAATACCGATGATCATGCGCGTAATCATGCCGCGTTTTGGAATGGAAAGGATTTAACACTCACTCCTGCCTATGATATTTGCCCACAAAGCCGCGCGGGCAATGAGGCTTCGCAAGCCATGCTAATTCATGGTGATGATAATATGAGCCACTTAAAAACCTGCCTTGCTGCCACATATCTCTTCCTGCTTTCTGAAGATGATGCGCGCACAATATATGAAAAGCAGAAAGAAGTAATTGTGTCTAAGTGGGATTCCGTATGTGATGAGGCTGCGCTAAGCGAAATAGATAGAAAATTATTCTGGGGGCGCCAGTTCTTGAATCCATATTCTATTGAGTAAGATATCTAAATAACTGATCTAAATCCCTATCCACCCTGTATTTGAGCCTGCACGACAGGCATACCCGGATAAGGTGAAACATTAAATATGAATTACAGGATCATAATACAAACATATTTGTTGAGTTTTTAATTTTTATCTTGAACCCATACTAACGGGAGACTATGCCATCTGCTTTTCTTTAACCTGATTAACTAACTCAACCGTTATCGTTTCAATACCCATTTCTGAAGCTAACTTTTCAATCTTTTTTTTAGCCATGGGCCGGACAAAGGCGGGGACCTTTTTTAACAGGGCCTGTGCGTCTTCTTCCCATTGTAATGCTGTTTGACTCATTGTAATTATCCTCTTGAGTAGGGTGGGCACTGCCCAGCATTTGTGCTTTATTTCATGTTGATATGGTGGGCGGCGCCCACCTTACATTTTATTTTTTTATTTTCTTCATCACCTTACGTTGCAGATAATCCAGAAACGCATCCGGGTTATCGTATTGCATGTCTTTTAAAAACGTGGCTACATCGGTCGTCACCTGTCGCACACGACTGATCTCCTCATGAGATCGACCACAGCTTCGGCAATGGGTGCCGTCCTCTGTACAGGCGGTGCGATTTACGCAGGGTCTAAAAAGGCGCATGGGTTCCCGTATTACGCGACTTCGAGTTGATTCAGGTGGGCGGCCAGGGCACTGTCCATGGTGGCGACGTGTAGCTTAAACCATTCCGGTATGTATTCTTTGACATAGGCCCGTGCAAAAGAGATGGCCCCTTTGCTGACCTTGCGCTGGTATTTTTTTAACTCACCCAGAATACGCTGGTGTTCATCCACGTGTTCACCAATGGCCGGGAAGCCGCTTTGTTCCATGAGTTCCTTTTCCCGTGCAAAATGTTGCTCTGTATGTTCGAACAATTTCAGGAACAGGTTTTCAAACGCATGGCCTTTTGCCTCTGCCAGTGAATTCAACAGGATCAGGAACTTGCGATGGGTCTCATCCATTTCATCCATGTCCAGCCGAAAGGCGGGATTATCGGGTTCAAGTAAGGACACAGCTATATCCCGCTTAGCAGCCGACAGTTTGTACGTCGGGTAGGCTATTTGCCAGGTTGGCACCCGCTGCGTTGATCAAATCGGTGTGATCCGCATCAATAATTTCAATCCCCATGCGCTTGCAATAACGGATTTCCTTGGCGGTGGGTTCTTTTATCAGGGCCCAGCCGCGTGGTTCGTCACATCCCCAGGTAATATCAGCCATCACCATACGCTCAGAGTCACGGGTCAGGCGCATACCAATCAGGACATACTGTTTACCCATACGGGATTCTTTCATGAAAGAGGGAATGGCAAAGCCACCCATCAGTTCAGTTATGTAATCCACATAGTCCGCATCAGAGGCAATGTAGTTTGATGCGGGCAGCGGGGTTCCCATCGGTTTAAAGAGCACGGGCAAGCTGACATCGACGTCTTCCTGTTCGACTTCTTTGTATTCCTTGCCATCATAGTGATAGATTTTGAAACGGTAATCCGTACCACCGATACGGGCCACGCCATTGACCATGATATGCGGTGTATCGGCATAGGATTCCTGCAGCTGCACATCACGATTGATATCGATGACATAAGATGGCTTGAGTGTGGCCAGCCAGTCATGGAAACCGGCCCGCGACCATTGCTGTTCACCATACAGTTCGTTTAAAAACTTGGTGAGGAATTTACGGCCACGTTTTAGTTCTATATGCATGGCGGCGCGGGGAAATTCGTACATCAGGCGCGGCGCCATGGGTTGGCCATTGTTCATGGCATGGATCAGACTGTCACTGTCCGCCGGGATGGGATCGCCACTGGCATTGTGTGAATCTGCCAGCACACCGGGTCCGATATAGGGGACTACGCTACCATCCTGTAAACCCGCAATAATGCTCGAAAAGTCAAAATCAGCCACAAGTCTGCTCCTTCATAGAAAAATAAGAGAAAGAATAATTTAATTACTCAGGTAAATTGCAAGAAGCAGACCATTTCACTAAGTGATTGATTAACCATGTACTACTTGGCCTGACAAAATAAACAAGACCGACAAATTGTTGCTTATACGACAATGCAAACATCGCTCTTACACAATGAAACCCGCTTGAAATCAGTTCTTTATTAGCTGGTACAAGCTTTGCATTGTGATTAAACGCCAATAACAGTTCAGGGATACCAACATCATGGGTTTATTTATCAGTTCGGCCACAGCAAGTTCAGATATAAACGAAAGTGCTATTAATGAAGCGATTTCTCATCTGGCTGTCTCAGCCGTGCGGGCTAAACAACAAGGTCGTATTCCTGATGGCCCATCACTGGATGTTACTTTTCTGATTCCCGGTAAATTTGATAAACCTGACTTCACCGGTATGCGCATGGGTGGTTATAGTGACGAATCAGACACCCTGTTTTTTGAACGCTCGGTACCAGAATTTGTTATTCATTCTGATATGGCCAAACAATATGTTTCTGTTGTTATGGAGGATGTGATTGACCATGCCAGTCAGTTTTTTCTCGCCGGTGGTGTCGATTTTGAGACGGAGAAATGGCAGCAGCTTGTACAACTCCTGTCAGATGCCGGTGTGAGTCTGGCCAGTAATTAGCAGGAGTCGATCATGCATTTTGAACCAACGATTCAGGAATACGATGCACTACAAAGCATGTCAGGCCTTGCCTTGATGGAATATTTTGTTATTCGCGTGGCAGAGGTAGAAGAAGTCTGGGGATTAGGGGATGAAACTGGCTGGGTGATGCGTGAAATGGATGATCAAACCACGCTACCTGTCTGGCCTTATCAACAGTTGGCCGGTAACTGCGCAGTCGATGATTGGCGCGGCCAGCTCTGTAAATCGGTATCGCTGGAACATTTTATTACGCACATATTAAAATTACTGATCAAGAATGATATTCAGATTGAAATTATGCCGAGTGAGATATCGCCGGGCTATATCATGAGTCCGCAACAGCTCTCTACTTTGTTTGAAAGTATTATTGAGTCGGGTGAATACTTTGTTGAGGGCTAAGAATAATAAATGTAGGGTGGGCATTGCCCACCAGAAGAATTTCAAATGAAATGAGCAAGGTGGGCAATGCCCACCCTACACCTATTCATGCCATCATATTAAATCACTTCAGTCATCTCACACACCCCACCCAGTACCATATGTTCACCTTCTCCCTTGAAGCGATTCGGTAATAATTGTTGATACATAAAGATATGGCTTAAGGGGATCTCGGCCTGCATGATATGGTCACCAAACTGTCCGGCCAGTTCCTCATTGTCACTGAATGAGTTGAGGTTGTTGAGCAGGATCACATAGCGATGTTTGCTGAACTGGTGCAGGATGTCGTGACTGGTGAGTTTGTTAAAGCCGCGATACAGAGACAGGTGAGTCTGGTCTGGGTAGGTTTGTTGCAGCTCATACTGGCAATAGCTGTAGAGTAGATCCAGCTGGGCCTCGAGGGCGTTGGTGTTATAGATGCCGCTGGTGCGTTCATGCATATAGTGTTGGTAGGCCTCACACTCTGCATCTGGGATGGGACCTTTATGCCAGCGTGGTAATAAACCAAAGCGGGATTCCACCCAGCCTTTGAGTATGGCACCTTCCCGGCTGTCAGGATCAAATAGCCAACCACGCAGCATGGTAAGGTAGTTGGCCTTGATTCGCGCCTTGTTATCCAGGTCGGTCAGTCCAACTTCTTCAAGATGATCTAGCTGAAAGCACATTTCCATATAGTCAATAAATAATTGCCCGCGTTCCTCCGCGCTAGTGAGTTCATCAAGTCCATGCCACAGTGATTTATGCAGGTCTACTATCCCGTCGAGTAACAGGGGCACGGGATGATGCTGATAGGTCAGGCTACCAAGAATTTTAGCGGGCAGGTTACAGCGATTAATCGGTAAACAGGCCTGCTCTGGCAAGCTGGGGGCAGCGCTTGTTGTGCTTGCTTGTGTTGTGTCGCTATCCATACAGTGCGTTTCGCTTTGTCGTATACCTCACATGGTTATTACACGCTTTGTCAGTCAATAAATCAATCATAAACAATCACTTAAACATGTTTTACAAGACTGGCACGGTCGTTGCTCTACCTGTATTGACACATATTTTTTTGTTTTGTCCACTAAGGAGAAAAACCATGGCATTACGTCAATGTGCAATATACGGTAAGGGTGGTATTGGTAAGTCTACCACGACTCAGAACCTGGTAGCAGCGATGGCTGAACTAGGTAAGAAAGTGATGATCGTCGGCTGTGATCCAAAAGCAGATTCCACTCGCCTGATCCTGCACTCTAAAGCGCAGAACACCATTATGGAAATGGCTGCCGAAGCCGGTACTGTTGAAGATCTGGAACTTGAAGATGTACTCAAGATGGGTTACGGCGACATCAAGTGCGTCGAATCCGGTGGTCCTGAACCCGGTGTGGGTTGTGCCGGTCGCGGTGTTATCACTGCCATCAACTTCCTCGAAGAAGAAGGCGCCTACGATGAAGACCTCGACTTCGTATTCTACGATGTACTGGGTGACGTTGTGTGCGGTGGATTCGCCATGCCTATTCGTGAAAACAAGGCACAGGAAATCTACATCGTAGTTTCCGGCGAAATGATGGCCATGTACGCAGCCAACAATATCTCCAAAGGTATTGTGAAATATGCCAATTCAGGTGGTGTACGTCTTGCCGGTCTGATCTGTAACTCTCGTGAAACAGACCGTGAAGATGAACTGATCGAAGCCCTGGCCGAAAAACTAGGTACGACCATGATTCACTTCGTACCTCGCGACAATGCTGTACAACGTGCAGAAATTCGTCGTATGACCTGTATTGAGTATGATCCTAAGGCTAATCAGTCCGATGAATATCGTGCTCTGGCTACCAAGGTCATTAATAACACCAATCTTAATATTCCTACGCCAATCACCATGGACGAGCTTGAAGACTTGTTGATGGAGTTCGGCATTATGGAAGAAGAAGATACCAGCATTGTTGGACAGACTGCAGCTGACGAAGCTACAGCCTAAGTCCTGAAAGAGAAGTATATGTAGGTTGGGCTGAGTGAGCGCGACGGATTGGAAATCCTAGTCCCTGCGGGAAAGCCCAACAGAGTAGCTCAAACGAAATGTTGGGCTTCGCAAAACTCAGCCCAACCTACACATTTGTATTGTTTTGTTAATAACCTCAGCGTCGTTAGTCCACAGATTAGTGGCGACGACAACAGGAGTAGTAACATGAGTAATTTAACCAAAGAAGAGACTGAAGCGCTCATCCAGGAAGTGCTGGAAGTCTATCCGGAGGATGCGAAAAAGGATCGTGCAAAACATCTGGCCGTTAATGACCAGAGTATTGAGCAATCCAAGAAGTGCATTACTTCCAATAAAAAATCCCTGCCGGGCGTGATGACCATTCGTGGTTGTGCCTATGCGGGTTCAAAAGGTGTGGTATGGGGTCCTATCAAGGACATGATTCATATCTCACACGGTCCAGTCGGTTGTGGTCAGTATTCACGCGCCGGTCGTCGTAACTATTACATCGGTACTACCGGTGTAAATACTTTCGTTACCATGAACTTCACCACCGATTTTCAGGAGAAGGACATTGTATTCGGTGGTGACAAAAAACTGGATAAAACTATTCACGAAATCAATTCACTGTTCCCATTGAATAAGGGCATCAGTATTCAATCTGAATGTCCAATCGGTCTGATCGGTGATGATATCGAAGCGGTTTCCAAGAAAACCTCTGCCGAAATCGAAAAACCGGTTGTACCGGTTCGTTGTGAAGGTTTCCGCGGTGTGTCTCAGTCACTGGGCCATCACCTGGCGAATGACTCTATTCGTGACTGGGTGTTGGGTGCGCGTGATGAAGACGACAGCTTTGAAACAACCCCATACGATATCTCCATTATTGGTGATTACAATATCGGTGGTGATGCCTGGGCTTCACGTACCCTGCTTGAAGAAATGGGTCTGCGGGTTGTTGCACAGTGGTCAGGTGACGGTACGTTGTCAGAAATTGAACTGACACCAAAAGTCAAACTGAACCTGGTGCATTGCTATCGTTCAATGAACTATATCTCGCGTCACATGGAAGAAAAGTATGGTATTCCCTGGATGGAGTATAACTTCTTCGGTCCAACCAAGATTGAAGAGTCATTGCGCAAGATTGCCTCTTTCTTTGATGACAAGATCAAAGAAGGTGCTGAGAAGGTAATTGCCCGTTACAAGGCGGAATACGAAGCGGTTATCGCCAAGTATCGTCCTCGTCTGGAAGGCAAGAAGGTCATGTTGTTCATCGGCGGCCTGCGTCCTCGCCATACTATCGGTGCCTATGAAGACCTGGGTATGGAAGTGGTGGGTACCGGTTATGAGTTCGGCCACAACGATGATTATGATCGCACCATTCCTGATATGGGTAATGCCACGCTGTTATACGATGATGTTACCGGCTACGAATTCGAAGAATTCGTCAAGGCCATCAAGCCTGACCTCATCGGTTCCGGTATCAAGGAAAAATACATCTTCCAGAAGATGGGTATTCCTTTCCGCCAGATGCACTCCTGGGATTATTCAGGTCCTTATCACGGTTATGACGGCTTTGCCATCTTCGCCCGTGACATGGATATGACCCTGAACAATCCATGCTGGAATGCAATCGAAATACCGTGGAAAAAATCTGCCGAGGCAGAAGAAGCGGTTGCGGCGAGCGCCTAAAACGTAAATGTAGGTTGGGTTGAGGAACGAAACCCAACAAAGTAGCCCAAACGAAATGTTGGGCTTCGCAAACTCAGCCCAACCTACAAGTTGTAATGTTGTATTAATCCAAGGCCGTCAGTTCACAGATTAGTGGCGCGGCAGGAGGTTTAAAATGAGTCAATCAGTAGAAGATATTAAGCCAAGCTATCCCTTATTCCGTGATGAGGAATACAAGGAAAACCTGGCTAAGAAAAAAGAACTTTACGAAGAGTGTCATCCCGTTGCGAAGATCGATGAGGTCTTTGAATGGACGACTTCTGAAGAGTACAAGGAACTCAACTTCAAACGTGAAGCCGTTACCATCAACCCCGCCAAGGCCTGTCAGCCTCTGGGTGCGGTGCTGTGCTCACTGGGCTTTGAAGAAACCATGCCTTATGTGCACGGTTCTCAGGGTTGCGTTGCTTATTTCCGTACTTACTTTAACCGTCACTTCAAAGAGCCAATCGCCTGTGTTTCTGATTCCATGACAGAAGATGCAGCCGTATTCGGTGGTCAGAAGAACATGTTTGCCGGTCTTGAAAATGCCAAGGCCCTGTACAAACCAAAAATGATTGCGGTTTCGACAACCTGTATGGCAGAAGTAATCGGTGATGACCTGAACGCCTTTATCGGTAATGCCAAGAAAGACGGTCGTGTAGCGGAAGACTATCCCACCCCCTTCGCCCATACACCGAGCTTCGTCGGCAGCCACACCACGGGCTGGGACAACATGTTTGAAGGTATTGCCCGTTACTTCACGCTTAACTATATGGACGATAAAGAAGTTGGCAAGAACGGCAAACTGAACATCGTACCGGGTTTTGAAACCTATCTGGGTAACTTCCGGGTCATGAAACGCATGCTGAAAGAAATGGATGTTGACTTCACCATGCTGTCAGATCCTGAAGAAGTACTGGATACACCAGCTGACGGAACTTTCCGTATGTACTCAGGTGGTACGACCATTGATGAAGTGAAAGATGCGCCTAATGCCATCGACACTATGTTCCTGCAGCCCTGGCAGTCAGTCAAGTCCATGAAGTACACCAAGAATAAATGGGAACATGCCACACCCAACATGAATATTCCGATGGGTCTGAGCTGGACTGATGACTGGTTGATGAAGGTAGCAGAAACCACAGGCAAGCCCATTCCTGAATCACTGGAAAAAGAACGTGGCCGTCTGGTGGATATGATCACTGACTCCCACACCTGGTTACATGGCAAGAAGTATGCCCTCTGGGGAGACCCGGACTTTGTCATGGGTATGACCCACTTCCTGTTGGAACTGGGTGCCGAGCCAACTCATATCCTGTGTAACAATGCCAATAAACGCTGGAAAAAGAATCTGCAAACAGTTCTGGATGCTTCTCCCTTTGGCAAGGATTGTGAAATCCACATCGGTAAGGATCTGTGGCACATGCGTTCCCTGGTCTTCACCAACAAGCCTGATTTCATGATCGGTAACTCCTACGGCAAATTTATCCAGCGTGACACCTTCACCAAGGGTAAAGAGCACGAAGTACCGTTGATTCGGATCGGTTTCCCCATCTTTGATCGTCACCATATGCACCGTGACACCACCCTGGGTTATGAGGGCGCTATGTACATCCTCAAGATGCTGGTGAACAATGTGCTGGAACGTCTGGATGAAGAAACTCGCGGTATGGGTACCACGGACTATAACTACGACCTGGTCCGTTAATCTGCTGGTTGAAGGGTGGAACCTGCTTCCACCCTTCAACTTTTAAAGAGGGTAGTACTATGCCAAAAGTAATGATTCAACGTAATCGCGATACCGGGGACATGACTTTATATGTACCCAAGAAGGATCTGGAAGAGAATATTGTTTCTCTTGAGTATGACAGTCCTGACAAATGGGGTGGTGAAGTGAAACTGGCCGATGGCTCCAGCTATATGCTTGACCTGCTGGATGAGGCCCCGAATTTGCCTATCACCCTGCGCGCGAAACGTGGTTAACAGATTATGTAGGAGATGAATAATGGCTTTATACGTTGTAGAAGATGAATGTATCTCATGTGGTGATTGTGAGCCGGTATGTCCAACAAGCTCGGTCTATGAAGACAAGATTGTTTTCAAGATTACCAAAGAAACCTGCACCGAGTGTGAAGGTGACTTTGATGAGCCCCAGTGTGTTGTGGCCTGTCCGGTCGACAATTGTATTTTACCAATACCCGCATAGGTGATGTATGGCAGCACAAACACTTGAACGAGATGCTGCACTGCGTATCGGTATGGCGGCGAAGGTATTGCCGGGTGTGGATGCCCGTCACCTGCTTGATACCCTTGTAGATCGTATTGGAGAACCCCTTACCAAGGAGCGCCTGACCAAGGTAACAGTCACTGATCTGAAAACCGGACTGGCGAGCCTGGACGGTGAAGAAGATGGTGAAGATGCCGCTATTGGCATGGAACCCTTAAAGTTGGCTGTGCGCTATTTATGGGGTGAAGAGACCGACCTTCCTTATATGCCGGTCGTGATGGAATACAGCGAAGGTGACATGCCGGAGTCGATCCGCATTGCCATTGCCTCCAACGGCGGGGAAGAGCTGGATGGTCATTTCGGATCCTGTCCACATTTTCTGATTTACCAGGTATCGACAGAGGAAGTACGGCTGATCGATATTCGAAACACCGAGGGTGCGTCAGAATCTGATGACCGCAACGCCTTCCGTGCTGATCTTTGTAAAGATTGTCATGTCATGTATGTACAGTCAGTGGGTGGCCCGGCTGCGGCGAAGATTGTGCGTTCCGGTATTTATCCCATGAAGGTGCCTGATGGGGGAAATGCCCGGGAAGTCATGGCCAATCTGCAAACGGTTATGGGCGGTAATCCTCCTCCCTGGCTAGCCAAGATACTCGGTGTTCCGGCAGAACAACGCACCAAGTATGCCGCGGAAGGTGAGGCATGATCCCGGTAGAACAGACCGAACAGTTTGCTGCGCTAATTGAGCAGCAACTGCCCCTCGACGAGGCCATTGTCTCGGGCTTACGCAAGGCCTTTCCGGATTATCATTTTACCTATTGCATGGATGATGACATTGTGACAGGAAAACCCGTGGTCGAAAGAGATGCCTTCAATCTTTATTTAATCGATGGCCGTGAACACTGCCTGTGTCTGACGAATGATCACGATGTCGCGACCGGTGTGGTTGTCGCGGAAGTGGTTGAAGATGAAGAGTAGGGTGGGCACTGGCCACCAGTAGTTCAATTAATATCCTTAAATAGACGCCAGGATGGTGGGCAGTGCCCACCCTACACATAAAAGAGAAGTTTTGAATGATAGAAGAACATCCTTTCGCACAATACATTCGTAACCTCGGTAAAGGCAAACGTGGCCAGCGTTCCCTGACGCAGGAAGAAGCCTGTACCGCCGTAAAAATGATCCTTGATGATAAGGTCGAAGATATCCAGCTCGGTGCCTTCCTGATGCTCATGCGTGTTAAAGAAGAAACTCCGGCCGAGGTTGCGGGTTTTGTACAAGCCATTAAAGAATCAATTAAGTTGCCCGAAGATATACCGCAGGTCAGTGTCGACTGGTCCAGCTATGCCGGTAAACGCCGACAACTGCCCTGGTTTATTTCATCGGCTCTATTGCTGAGTCAAAACGGTTACCCGGTGTTTATGCATGGTCTGAAGCGTGATGATGAGCGTGTCTATGCCGAACAGGCATTAAATGTCATCGGGATAAAAGCCTGTACATCGTTTTTAGAAGTCGCAAAGCAAATTAACAAAACCGGCTTTGCCTACCTTGGCATTGAATACATTTCACCATTGATCAACCAAATGATTGAATTAAGACAACTGATGGGGCTGCGCAGTCCCGGCCATACTATCGGCCGTGTGCTTAATCCTTTGTCGGCAGAATTACTCATGCAGGGAATTTTTCATCCTGGTTATGCCGAGATACACCAACAGGCTGCTCAGTTACTGGGTCAACCACACGCCGCTGTCTTCAAGGGTGATGGTGGTGAAATAGAACGTGATCCGGATAAGCTGGTCAATGTGTTTGGCTTGCACAAAGGCGAACTGTATCAGGAAGAATGGCCGCCGATGTTTGATAGTGCCACACGTCATGTGAAAGAAAAAAACCTTGACCTCAATTTGTTCAAGGCCGTGTGGCAGGGTGAAAAACAACACGAGTTCGGTGAAGCTGCCGTTATCTCAACCTGTGCAATTGCGATAAAGGCCCTGGGTATAGCAGAAACACAACAGGCTGCTTTGGGTGTCGCCAGTCAGTGGTGGCTGGCACGCTTGAGTAAGCAGGCTGCGTAACATAGATTATTACTGGTTCCCACGCTCTGCGTGGTAACCCGTACGAAGTTGAATTGAGTGCAGTATGCATTCCCACGCAGAGCGTGGGAACGAGATTGATATATGAGGCATACATGACAAACGAGCAAGCCATTATTGAAGGTCCACCACTGGGTGACTGCTCATGTTGTCCATATCAAACCGATATATTGTCTGAAGGTAAATGCAAACCCGGTGATGTTTGTATCCAGGTGGAAAGTGGTCGGCAGATCGACCGTTTCCTGCGCTTTAATCCCGCTCTGGCAGAAAACTACCTAGGCGATATATTTTGGGAACGTCGTGCCATTGCGGTACGTTACTCCCCTCAATCCAAATTACTCAATTTAATCGATGACCAGGATGAGGTAGTTCGGCGAGCTGTGGCTTACCGAATTCCAGTAGACGAATTGCCCGCCCTGGCAAAAGATCCTGACAGGGAAGTGCGCATTACGGTTGCTGATCGGCTGCCGATAAATCAACTGGAAATGATGGCCGACGATGAGGATTATCTGGTGCGTGTCTATGTTGCCAGGCGCATGGCGCCGGGTCGCCTGTTTAGAATGATGGGTGATGAAGACAATCAGGTGCGCAAGGAAGTGGCCAGTCGTGTTGCCCCGGCCAGTTTGGCAATGATGCTTTATGATACTGATGCGGTTGTGCGTCGCATTGTGGCGGAAAGGATTGATCCTGAAGCGGTGAAAGCACTACTCAATGATGAAGACTGGACCGTACGCATGACCGCCATTATGCGCGCGCCGATCGGTGTATTAAAAAATTTGCAGAACGACCCTGACCCAGATGTACAACAAGTTGTTCAGGACCGGCTGGCTGCTGAAATCTAACTATAAATTACGGTAAGTGTAGTAAGCGATAGCGATGCATAATAACATTTGAGAAACAGAGGAATAAACAATGGCAGATATTACCTTTAATGGCATGACCATGGAATTTAGTGTTGTCGAGGGCATGATGGATGCAGACATAAAAAAATCAGTCGAGACTGATTTGGGTGATTTCACTGAACAGGCTTTGCTGGATGCCTATATGGCTGCACACAAAGATAAATTCGGTAAGGAATTTTTACAATAATCATGAGCCTGCTGAAATTCTATATGACCCCCGGTTCCTGCACGACAGGCATCCATATTCTACTCGAAGAACTGGATCTGCTATTTGAAGTACATCTTGTTAACCTATTGGCCGGAGAACACGAGACAGCGGACTATCGTGCTCTCAATCCCAAGTCGAGTATTCCCATGCTGGTGCGGGAAGATGGCTCGGTACTGACCGAGTTTCAGGCCATTGCATGGTGGCTGGCGCGGACTTATCCTAAGGCAGGCTTGTTGGGTCAGTCTATTGAAGACGAAGTTCGTATTCTTGAGATGATGGATTATGTGGTGGGGACATTGCACATGCAGGGCTTTGCACGAATATTTACCACCGATAAATTTATCTCCAACCCTGCCGAGCATGAGGCAGTCAAACAGCAGGGCATGAAAATCATTGAAAAAGGCTTTGCGGCCATCGATAAGATACTGGCCGGTAAAGAATACGTTGTTGATAATTTTTCTATCGCCGATGCTGCCTTGTTTTATGCGGAGTTCTGGGCCGATCGAACCGATATAAAATTACCAACACACTGTGCCGCCCATTACGTTCGCATGTTAGATCGCCCATCGGTGCGACAGGTATTAATGGAAGAGGGTTATCGACTGCCTGTTGCAGTAGCCTGAGCAGTTATTCTGCCAATATTACAAAACGATACGCCAGCCAAAATCTTCATCTTTATTACATTCAAACTCTTCGATACTGCCCCAGGAAATATCAATCTTGTCAATTTCATCATCGGCCTGTACGCCGGAGGATTCGATCAGGGCCTTGAGCTCCTGCCAGGTCAGTTTCTTTTCATCGTTGCTTGCACAGGGCATGTCACATTCCTCGTCGTCTATTGTTCAGCATAATGCCTTTTACACTATTGCATCCATCATGCCAGTTTGCAGTGACGGGGCAGAACAATACACAGGCTTGATCTGCAAGGGAAAATAGCAGTTTGTATATCAATCGTTTTGTAGTTTGTGGTTCGGCTGACAGGTGAATTGTCGGGTTTGCTACAAACAGAAAATGCAAAATTGTCATATAAACAAGTACATAGCAAATGGCATGGCCGTTGCACTAGTAGGTATACACAACAAGTATATTTGAGGGCGCGATGAAGGCCAAAGACATTGCCGAATTGCTGGATGAACCAGCATGCACACACAACAAAAAGTCCAAATCAGGTTGCGCCAAACCCAAACCTGGGGCATCGGCCGGAGGCTGTGCCTTTGATGGTGCGCAGATAGCCCTGTTACCGATAGTCGATGTGGCGCATATCGTCCATGGTCCTATCGCCTGTGCCGGTAGTTCCTGGGACAACCGCGGCACGCGATCTTCAGGATCAACGCTGTATCGCATCGGCATGACAACAGATTTAACCGAACAGGATGTCGTGATGGGGCGGGGTGAGAAACGCCTGTTCCATTCCATCAAACAGGCTATTGAAGAATTCAATCCACCCGCTGTATTTATCTATAACACCTGCGTGCCCGCCCTTGTTGGCGATGACATTGGCGCAGTGTGCAAGGCGGCAGAAGAAAAATGGGGGGTGCCGGTGGTACCCATCGATGCGGCCGGTTTTTATGGCACCAAGAACCTCGGTAACCGTATTGCCGGCGAATCGATGGTGAAATATGTTATTGGTAGCCGTGAACCCGATCCCCTGCCAGAACACACTAAAGACCTGCCGTATAAAATCCACGATGTAAATCTGGTCGGTGAATACAACATTGCTGGTGAATTCTGGCACGTCCTGCCATTGCTGGACGAACTGGGTATTCGCGTGTTGTGTACCCTGTCGGGTGATGCGCGTTTTCGTGAGGTACAGACCATGCACCGTGCCGAAGTGAACATGATGGTTTGTTCCAAGGCAATGATCAATGTGGCTCGTAAATTGAACGAGTCTTATGGCATTCCCTGGTTTGAGGGCAGCTTCTATGGCATTACCGATACCTCGAAAGCATTACGTGACTTTGCAAGGCTAATCAATGATCCCGATTTGAGCGAACGCACCGAGGCCCTGATCGCACGCGAGGAAGCGCGCATTCGAAATGAACTGGTGCCCTGGAAAGGACGTCTATCCGGTAAACGGGTCCTGCTTTATACCGGCGGTGTGAAGTCATGGTCTGTTATATCCGCCATGCAAGATCTTGGTATGGTCGTGGTGGCTACCGGCACCAGCAAATCCACCGAGGAAGACAAGGAACGTATTCGTGAGTTAATGGGTAAAGACACCAAGATGATTGAAGGGGGTAGCCCGAAAGAATTACTGGCTATCGTGGAAGAATACAAGGCCGACATCCTTATAGCCGGTGGCCGTAGTATGTATACCGCCCTCAAGGCACGTTTACCTTTCCTCGATATTAACCAGGAACGTGAGTTCGGTTATGCCGGGTATCAGGGCATGCTGGAACTGGTACGCCAATTGGCCCTGACACTGGAAAGCCCGGTGTGGGAACAGGCCAAACGTGGTAGCCCCTGGAGCAGTAATACCAGGCGAAGCAAATCAAAAGCTCAACTCGCCAGTGTGGCGGAAGCAGGTTAAGTCATGGTCGATATTATTAAACGTAAAAAGGCGCTCTCCGTCAGCCCATTGAAGGCCAGTGCGCCAGTGGGTGCTTCACTGGCCTTCCTGGGAATTAACAATGCCATACCCATGATGCATGGCTCACAAGGTTGTACTGCCTTTGGCAAGGTCTTCTTTGTACGTCATTTTCGTGAACCCATACCCTTGCAGACCACGGCGATGGATCAGGTTAGCAGTGTCATGGGTGCCGATGAAAATATTGTTGAAGGTTTAAAGACACTTTGTGAAAAGTCCAAACCGAATATGATTGGTTTGCCATCAACGGGCTTGTCTGAAACACAAGGTGCCGATATGAAAGGCGCAGTCAAGGTCTTTCGTGACAAGTATCCCGAATACTCGCAAGTAAAAGTGGTACCCGTTAATACACCGGACTTTACGGGCTGTCTGGAGACCGGATATGCGGCTGCCGTATTAGCGATGATTAAGGAGCTGGTGCCAGCGGCGGAAGAAGGAAAGTCAAAAACCGGCCAGCGTCGCAAACAGGTGAATGTACTGCCCAGTGCCATGCTGACACCGGGTGATGTGGAAATTATCAAGGAAATGATCGAGTCCTTTGGCTTGCGATCGGTTGTATTGCCGGATTTATCCGATTCGCTCGATGGTCATCTGACAGAAGACAGTTTCAGTCCCATTACCATTGGCGGTATGGCGGTGAATGAATTCGAAACCATGGGTGAATCGATCGCGACCTTAACGATTGGCCCATCCATGTATAAAATCGCCGAGCTGTTACATAAACGGACCGGCGTACCCGACTATCGATTTGATCACCTGATGGGACTGGACAACATGGACAGTTTTATACAGGTACTGCATGAGGTCAGTGGCCAGAATGTACCGGAGACGTTTGAACGTCAGCGTTCACAATTACAGGATGCCATGCTCGATACCCACTTTATGCTGGGGCAGACACGCTTTGCCATGGCGGGTGATGCCGATTTGCTCAAGGCCTTTGGTGATTTTGTGGTGTCTATGGGAAGTGAAGTCGTGACAGCCGTCGTGCCAAGTAAGGGGGAGGCCATGAAATCCATCCCGGCACAGGATATCAAGATTGGTGATCTGGAAGACCTGGAGAAGCTTGCCGGCGAACGGCGTGCTGAAATTTTGATTGGTAGTTCTCATGCGGTGGCCTCGGCAGAACGACTGGGTATTCCGATTATACGAGCCGGTTTCCCGCAATACGATCTGGTCGGCGGTTTTCAACGCTGCTGGGTGGGTTATCGCGGCAGTCGTCAGGCTGTATTTGAAATGGCAAATATTCTGCTGAACAACAATCAGCATGAGATCGAGCCTTACCTTTCACCCCTGGCACAGAAGCCGGAATACCGGGATGAGGTGGCATAAATGGTATTGGAGCGTCGTATGCGTGTGATGAACGAAACTGATTCAGAAGCGCAAGTGGGTCTTACTATCGCCTTTGCCACAACCAATATGGAAACAGTGAATCAACACTTTGGTTCGGCACAGCAGTTTGCCATTTACTGTGTTGACCCTGAACACGCAAGCCTGCAGGAGGCGGCCGAATTTGGCAAGCTGGTACAGGATGGCAATGAAGATAAACTCGAAGCCAAGCTGGATATGTTGAAGGGCTGCTCAGCCGTTTATTGCCAGGCGGTGGGTTCCTCGGCCGTGAGACAGCTGATGATGCGCGGTGTGCAACCCATCAAGGTGGTTGAAGGTGCAGTGATTGCAGATTTGATTGAGTCCTTGCAGGATGAAATGCGGCAGGGTCCTTCTGCCTGGTTGGCGAAGGCCATCAGCGCACAAAAGGGGCCGGATATGTCCCGTTTTGATGAAATGGAAGATGAAGGTTGGGATGAATAACAGACAGTTTCGAGGTGTGAGGATCGAGTGACGAGGAAAGTACAGATTATCCTCGTTCCCACGCTCTGCGTGGGAACGCATACGAAGCGTGATGATTGTACGGTATGGGTTACCACGCAGAGCGTGGGAACCAGAATAAAATTCTTATTATGAGGACAGAGAAATGAGTGAAGTAGCTGAATTAGTAGTTGAAGAAAACGATCCGATTTTTGAGTCGGACTTTATGCAGGAAATAGTCAAACAAATGCGCGCCATCGATACCTATGGTACCTATGATGACTGGAGCGAGGCAAAGATCCTTGACCCGTTTGTTATGACCAAGGAACGTAAGGCCGAGATTCCCATTATTGGTGATCCCGATGAAATTGTGATGGCGCGTGTTAAGGCCTTCTATAACTCTATATCCTCGTTAATTGAAAAAGAATGCAAACTCATGGCCGTCCCCATGATCAACCTGTCCCACGAAGGTTTTGGTCGAGCGATTATTACGGTCGGTAAACTAATCGTGATGGATCGTACCTTGCGTGACGTGCATCGTTTCGGTTTTAAGTCACTGTCAAAGATGAAAGATGATGCGGATAAGTATTTGTCGGTTGCCCTGGAGATTATTGGCAAGCACTCAGATGTGGCTGGTTTGTAAGTGGAGGTAACAATGTCAGAAGATGAGTTAAAGGCTCTTGAAAAAGATGTTAAAAAGAAAAAGCGTATCGCCACGGAATGGGCAGGTCAAATGCATGACCTGGTAGAGGAGCGTCTGCCGGCGGCTTTTGAGGAGATTCCTGAACTTGCAGAATCCACGTTCAATGCCTGCAAGGAATGGAAGGACGCGACTGAGCGCCTTAAACAGGCAACCGGTGCGTAGGGTTGGCATCGTCCACCATGTAGATATTATTTGAGATGTTTGGTGGGCAGTGCCCACCCTACATGGCATGTAGCCTTGATGGCATGTAGCCTTGTTGGAGAAAATAGTTAGATTAAAGGTATAGAACGATGAGTGAAAATATTACCGGCGTCACCCGTGGTGGCACAGAATGGCAACCTGAATTTGTGGTTGATTTAAATCAGGAAGACTGCATTGGGTGTGGCCGCTGTTATAAGGTCTGTCCGCGTGAGGTGTTCGAACTAATCGAACGTGAAGCGAATGATGATTATGACGATGATGATGATGACGATGATGGTTTTTCAGATGATACGTCTATGGTGATGTCTCTTGATAATGCTATGGATTGCATAGGCTGTCAGGCCTGCTCCAGGGTTTGCCCAAAGGACTGTCATAGTCATTCGCCACAGCCATTGGCTGCTTAATTGAGAGTAGGCCGGGCTGAGCGATAGCGATGCCCAACAGTGGCTTATAAAGCTATGAAGTGTTGGGCTTCGCAAGGCTTAGCCCAACCTACAGGTTTGTTAAATTTATATTGAAGGTAAAGTCCTATGCCAAAACCAGAAAAACATGTTTTTATTTGTGCGCAACAACGTCCACCCGGTCATCCCCGTGGTTCCTGTGGCGAACGCGGTTGTGGTCAAATGCTGGAAGAGTTCCTGATGCAGCTGCAACAGCGTAACTGTTTTGACAAGGTTGCGATTACCAATACCGGCTGTATTGGCCCCTGTGGTGCCGGACCCAATGTGCTGGTTTATCCAGAAGGCGTTTTTTATGGCAATGTCACCAAAGACGATGTGTCAGAGATTTTTGAATCTCATCTGTTAGGTGGTACACCTGTTGCCCGTTTACAGGTGGATGAAGAAGTCTGGGGTTAAAGGTATATAACTGAATGGAAAATGTACTCAGTTTTAACTCGGAACACCTGCAACTTTCAGCAGGTGTTCCGGTGCCGGTACGGCAAATGGTGCAACAGGCCATTGCCAGTTATGAAAACAAGCCGGTCGCTGAAGAACTGTTTAAACAGGCGCTTGAACTGGCGCCGGATGAAATGGAAATCTATGTTGCCTTTTACAAATTTTACTTTTACCAGAAGTATCTGTCAGAAGCCGAAGAGGTGGCAAATCGTACCTTGTCCAAGGTAGCCGATTTGACAGGTTTGCCGGCTGACTGGCGAAGATTTAAAAAAGAATTCGCTCATTGGACCAGTCCCGATAGTCCGGTGAGGTATTACCTGTATACCATGAAGGCACTGGGTTTCATTGCCTTGCGTCAGGAAAACCTGTCACTGGCAAATGTAATACTCGATAAGTTGATCGAACTGGATCCCGATGATCGCATGGGTGGTTCCGTCATCAAGGAACTGGCCAGCAGAATGTCAGAAGGAGAAGAGTTTGCAGAGTAAAGAACTCAAGAACAAGCTGGGCAGCTTGCGTCCATTAGGTGAACAAGTCTGTGCAAGCCTATGTGGTGAATTACACAAGCTCGGACTTGATGAGAGCAAGATTCCTGATATCAGGTTTGATGCGGCCAGTTTCGATCTGGAGAAGGACGTCTATAGTGGTGAGAAAAGTCTACGTGGTGACTGGTTGACCGAACGTAAGGCCCGCCTGGGGTCTATCGTGTTTCACTCTGATGGCAGTTTTTTTGCCGAATATGATGTAGTGCATCCCCACCCCAGTGATGAACGGTGGTTTATCGAGGCAATTACTGCCTGGGGTCGAGATGGAGAGATCAAGAGTGAGGCCCGTCTGTTACCGGCGATTGGGTAGTGAACTGCTCCTGGGCTGCAGGTGGATACCTATATATATAGTATAGGTCCTGATGGATGGACGTAAATTAGCCAGTTGATAACTTAACGGGTTAATAAATGGCGAAATTTTACAGATTAAGGCCGTTTGCCCGGGCAGCCTTTATCACGCTGTCCGCTGACACTATTAGTCATGCGGACAGCGCGTAGCTCGGTCAGGGCCTGAATAGTTACCTGGCCATGGCTGCGCCACTGGATTTCGGCCAGGATACTGGCGGCAATTTCGTAACTGGATTGGCCACCGAGGCTAAGTCCGGCAGGGGCGGAGAGTCGGTCAAGCTGGGCAGGATCAGATAAGAAGGGTGCCACCTGATCAATGATGTCCTGGGCACGCGCCGCCGAGGCAATAAGATAGATGTGACCGGCATAGTGTTGCAACAGGCTGGTAAGGTTTTCTGCATCACCCTGATGACCACGCGCAATAATGGCATGAGTGTTATTGTTAAGTGGCCAGGCCTGTTCGCTGAAGTTGAAGGGTTTGAGAGTTACACCATCGGGCCAGTGATATTGATCGACATTGTTATCACAAACGGTCATTGCATAGTCGGTATATTGGGCAAGTGTAACCAGTAAGCGGGCAATTTTGCCGCTACCAAGAATAAGTAAAGAAGTTTTATCTGGAGTAGAAGACATGACAGCGCAGACTGTAGCACAAAATCCACTGGTAAAGACACGTCTGATTATGTACCACAAGACCCCTGCCAGTGGTTTGACAAAATTTCTGCGCAAGGACAATAAAACCATTTGTATGTTTGACGCTTTGCCCGCATTATCCGTGGTGCTGGATGATGATGAACAACCGGAAAGTGAAAAAGTTCTGAGTCATCCGTCACCGTTGATAAAACAGGCGGCCGACTGGTTGGGTATGCAACAGGATGATTTTGAACTCGAAAGTGAGTTTTGTGAAAAGGTTGATGTAGCCGAAGGTCCGGTTACCGTTTATCTGGTCCGTTTTACGACTATCGATCCACCCGAGGCTTATGCCGACAAGGTCGGTGGCAAGTTTATTACCCTGATGGATGCCATTGGCCTGCCACCGGCAGAAATGGAATTATTGCGCCGCGCCTATAAAATTATCATGGCAGGTTAAGCGATGTCTGTTTTCTTCCCCTCGGTAATTGTTGTTAGTTTGCTGTTGTTGTCACAGACTGTTTATGCCGAGGTGGTGTCAGTTGCCGTGGCCAGTAATACCCTTGATGCCGTGAAACTTATCGGACGGAATTTTCAAAAACAGTTTGGCCACAAGCTGCGTATTAGCAGTGGCTCCACCGGCAAGCTTTATGCGCAAATTTATAATGGCGCGCCCTTTGATATTTTTCTTGCCGCTAATGCGCGTGAACCAAAACGCCTCGAGGAACAGAAACTAATCGCCAAGGGCAGCCGTTTTACCTATGCCCTGGGTCGACTTAGCCTATGCACACAAGCCAGTATTAAATCGACTTCTTTAGCAGCTATTCTCAAGCAGTCGGCCATTAAACGGCTGGCTGTGGCCAACCCCAAAACCGCACCCTATGGCATGGCAGCCAAACAGGTGCTTGAATCCGTTACCCTATGGCAAAGCTTCAAACCTCGTTTGATTCGAGGTGAAAATATCGGTCAGGCCTATCAGTATTTCGTCAGCGGCAATACCCAGGCAGCCTTTCTGGCCAGCTCGCAGGTCAAGGCTAAATCCCCTCCAGGCCAATGTATCGCTGTCGATCAAAGGCATTATCAGCCCATTCGCCAACAGGCAGTGATATTAACACGGGCAAATGACAAGGTGGCTGTTAAACTGTTTATCAACTATCTGCAAAGCCCACAGGTGAAAACATTGTTAACCACGCGATTTGCTTACGGTATGGAATAAATGATGGATGCACAGGCAATCTGGGTTACCCTCAAACTGGCCACGATAACAGTGACCCTGTTATTGTTGTTCAGTCTGCCCCTGGCCTGGTGGCTGGCGCATACAAAAAGCCGCATGAAGGTGCCAGTAGAAGCGATGACTGCCTTACCATTGGTGTTGCCGCCAACGGTACTGGGTTTTTATTTGTTGATCATGCTGGGTGCCCATGGTCCACTGGGTAAGTTCTGGACTTCACTCACTGGTCAGCCCCTGTCCTTTAGTTTTACCGGTCTGGTGATCGCCTCCTGTATTTATTCATTGCCTTTTGTCGTACAGCCATTGCAAGCGGCCTTTGAGAAACTTGATAAACATGCACTCGAAGCAGCCTGGACACTGGGGGCAACGCGCGTGCGAGCTTTTTTTACGGTGGTGGTACCGCAGTCGAGGCGAGGTTTGTTAACAGCTATTGTGTTGGGTTTTGCCCATACGGTCGGTGAGTTTGGAGTGGTGCTTATGGTCGGCGGTAATATTCCGGGACAGACACAGGTGATCTCCATTGCCATTTATGAACATGTTGAGGTGCTGGAATACGGTGCGGCTCATAAACTGTCGGCCATGCTACTGGTATTTTCCTTTGCGGTATTGTTTGTTGTCTATAGCCTCAACAGGCGCTGGCATGGCGGGATAAGGGCATGAAGGGATTGAACGCCAATGTCGGATTAAAGCGTGGCGGCTTTGAACTGGATATCAGCTTGCAACTTCCCCCTCGGGGGATCACGGCCTTACTCGGACCATCCGGCAGTGGCAAGAGCAGTGTGCTGCGCATGCTGGCGGGATTAGATAAACCCCAATCCGGTAACATTATGCAGGGCGAGACCATTTGGTATGATCAGCAAGACAAGATATTTCTGCCCCCGCAACAACGGCGTGTCGGTATGGTGTTTCAGGATTATGCGCTGTTTTCTCATCTAACGGTGGCGGATAACGTGGGATATGGCCTGCCATGTACAGGTCGTAGAGCGCATGTCGAACAATGGCTAAAGCGTTTGCACTTAAACAAGCATGCCGAGCATTATCCTGCCGAGCTTTCTGGCGGTCAGCGTCAACGCGTTGCCCTGGCCCGTGCCCTCGCCACCGACCCGGATATGCTGTTGCTGGATGAACCTTTTTCCGCCATCGATGTTAGCCTGCGACAAAACCTGCGTTATCAACTCAAAGAACTGGTGGCCAATACCAACCGGCCAGTGGTCATCGTCAGTCACCATCTCGAAGATGCCCTGCTATTGGCTGACCAGGTTGGGGTGATGATCGATGGACACATATTACAGTTTGGTGCGACACAGGGTGTGTTTATGAATCCAAACTGTCGCCACGTGGCTCAGGTGCTGGGCTGGCATAACTTTTTACCAGTGCGCAGTATTGCAGGACACGTCGTGAGTGGTGCCTGGGGTGAATGGAAGCTCGATGAGGAACCCGACGTAGATACAGCCTGGCTGGCCATTCGTCCAGAACATTTGCGCATTGCCTCAGCCGAACAAACCGCCATTAAGGCAGAGGTGATGGCCATTCATCAACTTGGCGCCATTCGTTCTGTGCAATGTCGCTTACTGGATGGAACGCAACTGGAAATGCACCTGCCCTGGGATGAACCAGTGCCAGTGGCGGGCAGTGCTGTGCGACTGCATTTACCTTTGGCCTATGCACGCACTCTACCGGATTGCATCATCAACCGGTCAAGACGCGCGCATTTAGTCAAACAGACATCAAAATCACTCCATGCAGGTCATGCCTGAGTTTAGTCTTCGACAGGCAGGCCAGTCCGCACCGGATTCTTACGCCTGACGCGGCTGGATGTCGTTAACACATGTGTCCGGTCACGATTTATGTCCGAAAAATGACATTGTTTGGTGGGGTTGCGCCAAAACTGTGCATTATTTTTTCTCTAATTTCTGTACCCAATCTGACAAAGCCCGTGGTTAAGCTATTTTTAGAATATCATTCTGTACTAATAAAGTTGGCATCCATGTTGCAATATAATAACTGAGCTTGGTATGACACTCCTTTCATACCAAATTCTCCTCCTCTTAGAGTTAGGTTAGTTTGTAAAGACTCTTTCGGGGCACCAATTGGTGCCCCTTTTTTTATGAAGTTATTCACCGACGATAGCGTAAGTTGCATTGCAACGATGTTCACAAGGCCTGTTTAAAGCAACTTTGTTAGATATCCTACATTTGTTTTACTTTCAAAAAATAATAAATTAAATAAAAATCAGCATGTTATATTTTCTCTATGGCATGGCATACAACTTGCTCATTGATAGTTAACTCGATAACTAACCAGTGGGAAGAGAATCGTCACTATGAGTTATGAAACACTGTTTGCTAATCAGGTCGAAGAGCTCCTTCGGGATGACAGGACGTATATCCTGGATCACCGTGATCCACGCAGTTATGCCGAGGACCATTTGCCAGGCGCCCTGGCAGTATCAGATGCCAATGTCAGTAAGCTAATCAAAAGCAAAGAATATGACCGGCCTGTCCTGGTCTATTGCTATCACGGCAATAGTAGCCAGGACTTGTGTAAATTTCTGATGCAGTTTGGTTTTCAAAATGTCTATAACCTGGAAGGGGGTTGGCAGGCCTGGGCGGCTCATGCCAATCAGCTACAGGGCAGTATTTCCAATGAACTTAAGCACTGGTTATGTATGAATGGTTTTGATGCGGCTAATCTCAACGTCCGTATTCAGAACGGCATGAGCAATCTGATGTTGGCCAGCCTGCAGGGCAATAACCTCCTGGTGGACGAGCTAATCAAAACCGGTGTGGATGTCGATCTGCTAAATGATGATCACAATAATGCCCTCTGGTTTGCCAGTGTGAGTGAAGATGAACAAACCATACGCCTGTTGCTGGATAAATATATCGACATCGATAACCAGAATGTCAATGGCGCTACGGCATTGATCTATGCGGCATCGGCCGGCAAGTTTAATGTGGTTAAACTACTGACAGAACACCATGCCGACCTGCATAAAACCACCCATGATGATTTTACGGCGCTGGATAGCGCTACCAGTCTGCCGGTACTCAAATACCTTAAACAGTGTTATAGCCAGGCGCAGGCTGTTAGCAATTAAATTTTAATACCAACCAAGCGAGAAGCAAACATGAGTAGCACAGAAGAAAAAATCAGAGCCCAACTGGCCGATAACCCGGTCATCCTATACATGAAAGGCTCACCCGCCGAACCCAGTTGTGGTTTTTCTGCCAGGGCCTCGGGCGTGTTACAGAAGACCGGCATAGACTTTGCCTATGTCAATGTCCTGGCCTCACCGTTTATCATGGAAAAACTGCCCGAGGTTTCTGACTTTCCGACCTTCCCGCAATTATTCATCAAGGGCGAAATCATTGGTGGCAGCGATATTGTCGAAGCCATGTATGAGAACGGCGAGCTCATGCCCATGTTGCAAGCTGCCACTGGCCAGGCTGCCGAGGCATAATCAATGACTGAAGAAGAAATCATCGCTCGAGTAAAAGCGCTGTATCCTGATGCCCTGATCGATGTGGCAGGAGCAGACTGCAATTTTGAAATGTATATCGTCAGTGATGCCATGGAAGGCATGGGACTGTTGAAGCGCCAGCAATCCATCCTTGGCCTGTTCAAGGATGAACTGGCCAGTGGTAAGCTGCATGCTCTGAGTGTTAAAGCCAAAACACAAAAGGAACAGGCCGGAGGCAGCAGTTTGTTGCAAATCCAGACATAGTTCTGACTCGGTAAATGCTGCTGAGGCACCAAAAAGTTACAACCCGGACTGATGCGCACAATTATGGTGCGCATCATTTTTATTAAGCTATTGTTTTTGTTAGGCCCATTGATTGGCACAGACTATGCAACGTCATTGCAAGCGCACAAGTGGTTTCAATAGTGATGGCTGTATTTTTGCTTCACTAGAAAACCCATAAATGGATGGCTAGGGTTCCGACCTTTTGAGAGGTGACTGGTCCGAGAGCTATCGACCTGCAACAGTTTTGTTTCAAGTTCAGGTTACACGGCGGGACAAAAGCCCGGGAGATTCAGCCGCACATTGCTGTTGAACCTCCTGTGCAAACAACCATGTAACTGTAACAGGGGAATAAAACAATGAAATCAACAAGCAGGCTGGTCCTCGTATTATTTCTTACGCTCTTTTCCACGAGTATTTTCGCAAAAGATAATTTCAAGGTTTGCTGGTCAATCTATGTTGGCTGGATGCCATGGGATTACGGTAAGCAGGCCGGCATCGTTAAGAAGTGGGCCGACAAATATGACATCAGTATCGATGTTGTTCAAATCAATGATTATGTTGAATCCATTAACCAGTATACTGCGGGCGGATTTGACGGATGCACTATGACCAATATGGATGCGTTGACGATTCCGGCTGCCGGTGGCGTTGACTCGACAGCCTTAATAGTTGGTGATTTCTCCAATGGTAATGATGGCATCGTATTGAAAGGGGAAAAATCTCTCAAAGCGATCAAAGGTCAAAAGGTCAATCTGGTTGAATTGAGCGTGTCACACTATTTGTTGGCTCGTGGTTTGGAAAGAGTCGGTCTGAAAGAAAAAGATATTTCTGTGGTGAATACATCTGATGCCGACATGGTAGCCGTGTATGGCACTAACAGTGTAACCGCAGTGAGTACCTGGAATCCTTTGTTGAGTGAAATCACCGCGATGCCAAAGAGCCATAAGGTATTTGATTCCAGCCAGATACCGGGTGAAATCATTGATCTCATGGTCGTTAATACCAAAACTCTCAAAGTCAACCCAAAGTTAGGTAAAGCCCTGGCCGGTGCCTGGTATGAAATCATGCAGTCCATGCAAGGTAAGGGCAAAAAGGCGATTAAGGCACGTAAGCAAATGGCCAAGGCATCAGGTACAGACCTGAAAGGTTATGATGCCCAGTTGGCTACAACGGAAATGTTTTACAAGGCAAAAGACGCCGTTAAATTTACCAAAAGTCCCAAACTAAAAACCACAATGAAGTATGTGGCTGAGTTTAGTTTTGCCCACGGCCTGCTCGGTGAAGGTGCACCTAATGCCGGTTTTATTGGTATTCAGACCCCTGCTGGAGTTTTTGGTAACAAGAAAAATATTAAACTTCGTTTTGACCCGAGCTATATGGGTATGGCAGCCAAGGGTAAACTTTAAAACCAAATTGCCCTCCATCTTTTGGAGGGCGTCTTTTTTTCGGGATATCCCATGCGACGACTTATTAACACCAGACCGACCAGGCTAGGGCAGTATGCTCTGGGGTTGTTACCCTTTGTTATTCTGGTCGTGATCTATATTTGGGCCTCTGATGCGCGTCTGGAGATCAATCCTAATGACAAGCTAATGCCGTCTTTTGGTTCTTTTGCCAATGCAATTGAGCGTATGGCCTTTGAACCCAGTAAACGCAGTGGTGAGTATTTATTCTGGACAGATACCAGTGCCAGTTTACAGAGATTATTTATCGGTGTGAGCTTGAGTGCATTTATCGGCCTGGTATTCGGTGTCTTAAATGGCAGCCTGCCATTAGCTCGTGCGAAACTATCGCCAATTACGACCGTGATCTCCCTGATACCACCCATGGCGATCCTGCCGATCCTGTTTATTATCTTTGGTCTGGGTGAAGTTTCTAAAGTCATGTTGATCGTGATTGGCATTACACCCTTTTTGATTCGTGACCTGCAGAGCCGAGTCCTGGAATTGCCCAGTGAACAACTCATCAAGGCCCAGACGCTGGGTGCCAATAGTTGGCAAGTGATTGTACGGGTGATATTGCCCCAGGTGATGCCGCGTTTACTTGAGGCAGTTCGTCTGTCCCTTGGGGCAGCGTGGTTATTCCTGATTGCCGCAGAGGCAATCGCGGCCCAGGAGGGTCTGGGTTATCGAATCTTCCTGGTGCGCCGGTATTTATCCATGGACATCATTCTTCCCTATGTTGCCTGGATTACCTTGCTGGCATTTTGTACCGACTGGTTAATCCGTCGGGTATCTATGTTTTTATACCCCTGGTATCAGTCGAATGGGAGACAGAGCTAATGGCCTATCTCGAAGCAAAAAGTTTATGGAAAACTTTTGGTGATAGTGTAGTGCTGGAAAATGTGAATGCCAGTGTTGAAAAAGGGGAGTTTATTACGATTGTCGGTACTTCTGGTTGTGGCAAGACCACTTTTCTAAGGATGTTGCTGGGAGTAGAGCAGACATCACGCGGTAAACTATTACTCGATGGTGAACCGTTGGCAGATGAGCCAGATGAAAATCGCGGTATTGTGTTTCAGAAGTATTCAGTATTTCCTCATTTGACTGTTTTAAATAATGTTTTACTGGCACGCGAATTTGAACAGTCAGGTTTTCTTGGTAAATTGTTCGGAAAACAAAAACAGCTTGCCGTAGAGCAGGCCATGGGTATGTTAACAATGGTGGGTCTGGAACATGCGGCCGAACGTTATCCACATCAGTTGTCTGGAGGCATGCAGCAGCGTCTGGCTATCGCCCAGGCATTGATGAAAAAACCGAAAATACTGTTACTTGATGAACCCTTTGGAGCTCTAGATCCAGGTATTCGTGCAGATATGCATGAATTGGTTCTGGAAGTCTGGAAAAAAACCAAAATTAATATATTTATGATTACCCACGACCTGCGCGAAGGTTTTTATCTCGGTACACGTCTATGGGTATTCGATAAAGTACGAAATGACCCACAGCAACCCGATGCCTATGGTTCCTGTATTACTTATGACATTGCTGTTGGGAAGGTTGATAAGACAATATATAAAAAGATTGATAATGACATGACAACAACACGTAAGACACAAGCATTGCAGGAGTGAAGTCATGAGTGATGACAATATATTATACGAAGACAAACTAAGTGGCGCCTGTCATTGGTCACTAAACATGCGTAAGGGTACCAGCTTGAGACTGACCGACATCGAAGGCGGCGCCAATGTGGGTATGCTGCTGTATAACCCGATTAACCTGCTGGAGCGCTATAACGCTCCAGATACGCTTAAGTGCCAGCACACTTTTAAATTACATAAAGGCCATTGTCTGTACTCTGATATGGGGCGAATATTTTGTTCCATTGTAGATGACAGTCTCGGCTGGCATGAAACGGTGTGTGGTAATAGCACGGCTGAAATAGTTAAGCAGAAATGGGGTGAGCATAACTATCAACAGTATCGCAATGACTGGCATCAAAATGGCTATAACAGCTTTCTGGTAGAGCTCGCCAAGTACGGGCTGGGTAAAAAAGACATGGCGGCCAACCTGAATTTGTTCAGCAAGGTTGCTGTAGATGATGAAGGCAATATGCAGTATGTGCCTGACAACAGTCAGGTAGGTGACTATATTGAATTACGTTTTGAAATGGATACCCTTGTGTTACTACATACCTGTCCTCACCCACTCAACCCGGCCAAAGAGTATCCACGTAAACCAGTGATGTATCAGGTTCGTCAGGCGGAACCGGTACAAGAAGACGATTATTGTAAAAATATGCGCCCGGAAAACCAGCGCGGTTTTGCCAATAATGACATCTTTCATCTTGGTGTAGGAGGCATAGGGTGATCAGACAAAGTGAATTACAGGTAGAGCAGGCCGTATTCCGACATACCGTCGAGGCCGGTGATTATTTCATACAGACCGTCAAGGCCGACCAGACCTTCCGCATCCTGGATCTGGAAGGTAATCAGGCCGCGGATACCCTGTTTTACAAGGCCGCTGATCCAACCGAGCGTTACAGTGCTATGGATACCATTCGTGAACAGGGTAATGTCTATCTGACCGCCGATAGCAAACTGCTTTCCAATGAAGGCAATCTGATGTTGGAGATCGTTGCCGATACCTGTGGTCGACACGATACCCTGGGCGGGGCCTGTGCCACCGAGAGTAACACTGTACGCTATGCCCTGGGAAAAAAATGCATGCATGCCTGTCGTGATAGCTGGATGCTGGCCGTGGCGGAGAACGAACAGTTCGGCATGAGCAAACGGGACATTACACACAATATCAATTTCTTCATGAATGTACCGATCACGGCCGAGGGCGGTCTGAGTTTTGCCGACGGTATATCTGATGCGGGCAAGTATGTGGAAATGAAGGCCTATATGGACACCGTTATACTGATCTCTAATTGTCCACAACTGAATAACCCCTGTAATGCCTATAATCCCACGCCCATTGAGGTACTGATCTGGGATTAAGCCAGCCAGCCGGACGACCGGCAGGTATGTTACCGACGACGGGACGGCCCGTCACGATAAAAAGAACAGGACTATGTTTCACAAAGTATTGATTGCCAATCGTGGTGCCATAGCGGTTCGTATCCAGCGCACCCTGAAAAAAATGAATATCAAGTCGGTTGTGGTATATGCCGAGGACGATGCCGATTCCCTGCATGTCCTGCAGGCCGATGAGGCGTTCAGCCTGGGCAGTGGCCGGGCCTCAGAGACCTATCTCAATCAGGATAAGTTGTTTGCCATAATTCAACAAAGTGGTGCCGAGGCAGTGCATCCCGGTTATGGTTTTTTGAGTGAGAATGCCGAATTTGTGGCACGTTGCGAAGCCGAGAACGTGGTTTTCATCGGCCCTACTGTTGAACAAATGCAGGCATTTGGCCTCAAGCACGAAGCTCGACGTCTGGCAGAAGAAACAGATGTCCCCTTGTTGCCGGGTAGTGGCTTGTTGGAGGATCTGGCCGAGGCTATTACGTCTGCAAATGAAATTAAATATCCGGTCATGTTAAAGAGCACTGCCGGTGGTGGTGGAATTGGCATGCAGTTGTGCCAGACAGAAAGTGAACTGGACCAGGCCTTTGATTCGGTCCGTCGTCTGAGCGCCAATAATTTTTCCAATAGCGGCGTTTTTATCGAAAAGTTTATCATGTATGCCAGGCATATAGAGGTACAGGTTTTCGGCGATGGAAAAGGCAATGCCATTGCGCTGGGGGAAAGAGATTGTTCTGCACAACGGCGTAATCAGAAGGTTATCGAGGAAACTCCGGCCCCCAACCTGACGGATGAAACCCGTCAGGCTCTGCGTGACACAGCGGTGCGTTTATTGAGTGCCGTCCAGTATCGCAATGCAGGCACAGTCGAATTTGTCTTCGATCAGGACACTGGCGAATTTTATTTTCTCGAAGTGAATACCCGCCTGCAGGTCGAACACGGTGTGACTGAAATGATTCATGGCATCGATCTGGTGGAGTGGATGATCCGGTTGGCTGCCGGCGAGCTGGACGATGTTCAGACGCTGCAACAATCTATCACCGTACAGGGACACAGTATCCAGGCAAGACTTTATGCCGAAGATCCAAATAAAAACTTTCAACCTTCGGCTGGTTTGTTGTGTGAAGTCAGTTTTCCTCAGGCGGAGGGCGTGCGTATTGATAGCTGGGTAGAGACCGGTGTCGATATCTCACCACAGTATGATCCTATGCTGGCCAAGATCATTACCACTGCCGACACAAGAGAAGCAGCTATCGATTTGCTCAACCAGGCCCTGGCCGATACGGTTGTTTATGGCATCGAAACCAATCGTCAATATGTGCGTTCAGTATTAGAAACCACTACCTTTGCCGAGGGCGAGATTACCACGCGTTTTCTCAACAGTTACCAATATATACCGGACAGTTTTGACATCATCAGCGCCGGTACTATGACCACCATACAGGATTACCCCGGTCGGGGTGGATACTGGGATGTAGGTATTCCACCCTCCGGCCCGTTTGATGCGTTGTCATTTCGTCTTGGTAATCGACTACTGGATAATTCGCCTGATGCTGCAGGTCTTGAGATGACTATTACCGGACCGACGATCCGTTTTAATAATGCAACACAGATAGTTCTCACTGGCGCGGACATGGAAGCCCATCTTGATGATGAAGCGGTATCGTTCTGGAGTGTGATTAATGTGCAGCCCGGCCAGTTGCTAAAGATCGGTAAATTACAGTCAGCCGGCGCCCGCGCCTATCTGTTGGTAAAACATGGTATTCAATGCGCAAGTTACCTGGGTTCGCGCTCGACCTTTACCCTCGGTCAGTTCGGTGGCCATGCCGGTCGCGCCCTGCACGCTGGTGATGTATTACACCTGTTAGCTTGTGAAGAAACAGTTACAGCCAAGATCTTGCCTGAGGCTTTACAACCACAGATAAATAATCAATGGCGTATTCATGTGAGTTATGGTCCCCATGGGGCACCGGACTTTTTCACAGAAAATGATATCAAAGCATTTTTTGGTTCGCACTGGGAAGTGCATTACAACTCCAGCCGTACCGGGGTTCGACTCATTGGTCCCAAACCAGAATGGGCACGCAGTGATGGTGGTGAGGCCGGTATGCATCCGTCAAACATACATGACAATGCCTATGCAATCGGCACCATCGATTTTACCGGTGACATGCCCGTGATACTTGGCCCCGATGGCCCTTCACTGGGTGGTTTTGTCTGTCCCGCAACAGTTATTAGTGCCGACCTGTGGAAACTTGGGCAGTTAAAGGCAGGTGATAAAATTGAATTCATCCCAGTGGATATTGAAACAGCAGTGAAACTGGCGAAGCAACAAAATGACACGATTAAAGCATTACAGGACACATGTAGTAAAGAGATAACATCAAACCGTGAGACAACACCGGTAATTAGAAGCATTGCGAAAACAGATAAAACACCGCAAGTCGTTTATCGGCCGGCCGGGGATCGTTACCTGTTAATTGAATATGGCCCGCTGGTGCTGGATATTCGATTACGTTTCCGGGTACATGCCTTAATGCTGCATCTGGAAAAACTGGACCATCCCCATATTCTGGAACTTACGCCGGGTATTCGTTCTTTACAGGTGTACTATGACAGTCAAAAGTTTCCCTTGACCGAATTATTGAGTCTGCTGCAACAGGCCGAACAGGATCTACAACATACCGGTGATGATGTTGTTCCAGCTCGGATCGTGCATATTCCACTGAGTTGGGATGATGAGGCCTGCCGGGTAGCCATTGATAAGTATATGCGTTCTGTTCGAAAAGATGCCCCCTGGTGCCCTAGTAATATCGAATTCATTAGGCGCATCAACGGGCTTGATAGTATCGAGCAGGTCAAGGACATCGTATTTAACGCAAGTTACCTGGTGATGGGACTGGGTGATGTCTATCTTGGCGCACCGGTGGCCACACCCATTGATCCACGTCACCGCCTGGTGACGACAAAATATAACCCGGCACGCACCTGGACGGCGGAAAATTCAGTAGGCATCGGGGGTTCGTATTTATGTGTCTATGGTATGGAAGGACCGGGGGGCTATCAATTTGTTGGCCGGACCCTGCAGATGTGGAATCGCTACAAACAAACATCTGATTTTGAACAACCATGGTTGTTACGTTTTTTTGATCAAATTCATTTTTATGAAGTGTCTCACGATGAGCTGGAACAAATTCGCCATGATTTTCCCCGCGGCCGATATCCGCTGAAGATCGAACAGACCACATTCGATCTCAATGCCTATGAAAAATTTCTCCAGGTGAATCAAACCAGTATTCAGGAGTTTACTCAAAAGCGGGATGAAGCCTTTGGTGAAGAACTGCAACGCTGGATCGATAGTGGCCAGATCCATTTTAGTGCCGAAGATGATGCCATGCAGGCATCAGCCGAAGAAGAGCCCCTGCCGGATAACTGCATATTGATCGAAAGTCCGGTGGCCGGAGGGGTGTGGAAATTATTGGTGGAAGCTGGCGCGAGGGTCGAGGTGGGTCAAGCTTTATTGATCCTCGAATCCATGAAAATGGAAATTGAAGTTACTGCCCCGGAAGCCGGCGTGGTGTACGCCATAAACCGTGAAGAAGGCCAACAGGTTAATGCCGGTCAGGCCGTATTGGTATTAGAAGTGGAGAATTAAGATGAATCTTTCTATTAGCGCACTACATGCAGCGTATCGGGATAACAGTCTGGCGCCAGAGCAGGTAGTCGATAGAATTTTAGAAAAATGTCAGTTGTATACCGATCACAATATCTGGATCACCCTGCTCTGTAAGGAACAGATCCAGGCTTATCTTGAAAAACTTCAGGGTCAGAGTCCCGAGAGTTTACCTTTATACGGTATTCCCTTTGCTATCAAAGACAATATCGATCTGGCTGAAGTACCCACTACCTGCGCCTGTCCTGACTATGGCTATTTGCCTAAACAACATGCCTTTGTTGTTCAACAGCTCATCGAAGCAGGTGCAATTCCTATTGGTAAGACCAATATGGATCAGTTTGCCACGGGCCTGGTTGGCACCCGTTCACCTGAGCCATGGGGGCCATGTCGCAATGCTTTTAATCCGGACTATATCTCCGGTGGCTCCAGCGCCGGTTCGGCCGTGGCAGTTTCACTGGGGCTGGTAAGTTTCTCGCTCGGCACAGATACCGCTGGCTCGGGTCGTGTACCGGCTATGAATAATAATATTGTCGGCCTAAAACCCAGTAAGGGCCTGTTGAGTACCCGTGGTGTGGTCCCGGCCTGTCGCAGCCTGGATTGTGTCAGTATCTTTGCTCTGAACAGTGATGATGCCGATCAGGTGTTCGAACAGGCAGCGGTGTTTGATCAAGAAGATGATTATGCACGGTCAAATACCTTCAGTAATAACGGGCGTCATTATGGTGGGTTAAAGAAAGGTTTTCGGTTTGCCGTGCCCAAGTCATCACAACTGGAATTTTTCGGTAATAATGATACTCAAGCATTGTTCGAAAAGGCATGCGATGAACTCTCAAAAATGGGCGGGGATGCCATCGCAATAGATTTTAGTCCCTTCCTTGATGCCGCACGTTTATTATATGAAGGCCCATGGGTGACGGAGCGTTATGTGGCCATTGAGGACTTAATTACCCAAAATCCGGCAGCACTGTTACCGGTCATTAATACCATTATTGGTTCAGGAAAAGAAAAACTGGCAAGTGATGCTTATAAGGCACTGTACAAATTACAACATTACAAACAACAGACAGGCGCCATTATGGCCGACGTGGAAATGTTGGTGACCCCTACAGCCGGGACGATTTATACCATTGATGAGGTCAATACCGATCCCATCCAGTTGAACAGTAAGCTGGGCTATTACACCAATTATATGAATCTGCTTGATTATGCTGCTGTCGCGGTGCCAGCCGGATTTATGCAAAACGGTTTACCCTTTGGCATCAGTATGGTTGGGTCGGCCTGGAGCGATCGCAAGCTCTTATCTTTTGCCCGCAAATGGCAACAACAACTCGGACTGAATATGGGTAGTACGAATCATTTGTTTGAGCCGAAACCTGTTTCTATGCCACGCTATGCAAGTACAACGATAGATATTGTTGTTTGTGGCGCCCACCTTGAAGGTTTTCCGCTCAACTGGCAACTGACAGAACGAGGAGGTGTCTTGCTTGAGAGTACCACAACGGCTGCCTGTTACAAGCTGTATGCCTTGCCCGGTGAAGGGGTCAAACGACCAGGACTGTTTCGTGTTGAAGAAGAGGGAGCTGCTATTGTGGTTGAAATATGGCGCTTGCCTGCGGACCAATTTGGCAGTTTTGTTGTTGATATACCTGCACCACTGGGTGTGGGCAAGGTCGAGCTGTGTAATGGCCAGTGGGTCACGGGGTTTATTTGTGAGCCTTATGCTATTGAAGGAGCAGAAGAGGTTACCGAGTATGGCGGCTGGGCGAATTATTTGACAAGTAAATAACCAGGTATAACATTTTCTTCAAAAAAAAATGGTATCAAGTTTTATTATTAGTGGGGGAAGTAGAGAGTGAATGAATATAAAATTCGGGTAGCTGTTGCCACAAAAGAAGGTATGGCCATCAGCGAACACTTCGGTCATGCAAAGAAGTTCGCCATCTATGATGTCAATGCTAACGAGGTGAAGTTGATCGAACAGCGTGAGGTTAGTCATTATTGCCTCGGCGGCGCCTCAGACCGGAGTGCATTGCCCGGTATTCTCGAAGCCATCAAGGATTGTAAAGCCGTATTTGTTGCAAAAATAGGTGATGGGCCCACCGGCAAGTTGCAGGCTAAAGGGATTGAAGCAGTGTCTGAATATGCCTGGGAGGAGATTGAGCCGTCTTTAATTGACTACATAAAAAATTTGTCGAGGTAGGTTGATGGACTGAGTGATAACGAAGCCCAACATGGTTTTAACTTCTCTCGTTCCCACGCTCTGCGTGGGAATGCATACGGTAGCAATGAATCGAGTGAGGTATGGATTCCACGCAGAGCGTGGGAACCAGAAATGCCCACCCTACAATTAATTAATCAAACCTTCTGACCGTAACATCGCTTTATAAGCCTTCATTACTGGCCGGGTGATCATGGTCTCGGCATACAGTCGTTGTTCATAGACCTGTAGCACCATTTCGTTATCCATACCCTGGCGGGCTTTGTCGATGAGTTGGTGGTGTGGCTCATCCAGTAATTTTCCGGGGCGGTGTTTGACGACATCGTACATCAATGCAATGGTGTCTTTTTCCTGGTGGTCCATTTTGCATTTGCCATCGAGTATCTTCAGCATCACCGTTGTGGTGCAGTCGATATGGATTGGCTCGTGCAGGTGAGCCTCAGCCCATGCCGTGGCAGAGTGGCTATAGGCCACGCTGTTCATGCCTCAATGATCACATCAAACATTTCGATACGGCCTTCACCCTTGAAGGCTTCCTTGGGCATAGGGTTCTGGTGTGCCAGCTTAAAATCTTCACTGCCGACCCAGTTTTCAAACGCCGCCTTGTCCTGCCAGGCGGTCATCACCACATAGGGTGTATCTTCGGTTTCCGGTTTGAGGATCGACATACGGACAAATCCGGTCTGTTTTTCCACCTGCCCGGCACGCTTGCGAAAGCGTTCCTCGAACATTTCCTCATAACCCTCAGCGACAGGGACTCGATTATTTACAATGTACATTTTGAAATTCCTTGTATAGATAATGAACTGTCAGTAAATGACTGACAGTTCATTATGGGTTAATAACCTGGAAAATCAAACTGCACCATAAGCTTCGCGTTTGATATCGGCCGTCATGGTCAGCGCCGTATCAAAAGCAACGGCTTCATATTTGGGTTGATAATCCTTGTAGAAGTCCAGCAGGGAGACGATCTTGTCGGAAGAGGATTGGCCCTTGAAGTCGCTTTTTTCAAGTGCCAGCTCATCGATCAGTTCATTCCAGGCTACGCCTTCTTTCAGTGGCACCAGCACAAAATTGATACCCTCAGCTTTAACCTGCATGGGTTCCTTGATATTCACCACAAAGAAATGGGCCTTCATGCCTTCGGCAAAGTCACCTTTATACTTATCAATGAAATTGGTTAACAGATCCAGTTGATCAATGGCCCCAGCCACAAAGCTCAGTTTGTCACCTTCAGACAGCAAAATGGCATGACGCATGACGGCCACTGGGGGTTTGCTATGACCTTTATCATCGCCTATTTCACCTTCGATCAACACCAGTTCACCACGGTAGCCCACGGTGTTGTCTTTACTGGTAGCGGATTTGAAATTGGTATTGAACAGCAGACCCCTCTGCTCATAGGTATCCAACAACATAAATAATTTCCTCAGTTAATTTTAATCGTATTAACCCTAAGGCAAATATCGTACCATCCGCATGGTTATTCTTTAAAACAATGACTAATCAATTAGTTAAATTTTTTTACATGGACAAAATGCATGCCAGGGATTGATGTTTTGTACGAAACCTGACAAAGGTTTGTTTGTAGTGAATATCATTTAAACCGCAGAGGGCGCAGAGGTACACAGAGAAAAATAATTATCTGATCAAAGATAAAACTCTGCGTACCTCTGCGCTCTCCGCGGTTTAATCTATTATCGCCCCTGTAAATGCCCATACGGTGGCAGGCTAATCAAACGCTGATCAACAATGGGCTGGCCGATAGTAAAGTGATACACATCTTGCAGGCCGGTGTCTGTAATACCCAGGGTGTCATGCAGGGCATCATCGAAGAAGCAACCGATACCCGTGCCGCGTAGGTTATTGGCCTCGGCCTCAAGATATAAGACCTGTCCCAGCATCCCGGCTTCCCAGTACAGGTTTCGATACAGGTAACTGGCCTGCTGAATTATCACATCATACTCGGCCAGCATGGCAAGGCTAAAGGCACTGTCCGCCGCGATGTCCTGATGACAGGAAATGGTGCGGGCAGCCTTTTGACAATTAGCGGCTACGAGCAGGTAGAGTGGAATATGTGCAGGGCAGCCTGCGGGTTTTTGCCATTTGAACTCTGCGCGCATTTTTGATTTTAGAAACGGCAGGGCCTTGTCATGACGGGGCAGGGCATACACGCCCCTTTCCAAACCTTCCACGTTGTGGATAAACAACACCGGATGCACGCGGGCTTGTTGTGTCATGCTGTCCCAGGGAGGAATACTATGGCGCGGCAGGAGTTTGTCCAGCATGGCATAAAATACAGATTGCTCCATAGCGGTCACGCCATCAAAGGCCTGGGCACTGCGACGTTGTCGGATGATATCACTTGCTGCGATAGTATTATCCGCAGTAACAAGTTCGGGTAGACTTTGCATTCGCCGCGATAACTTATCTTTGGTCATTGTTTTTTCTGCTACCGCACTGATGTCATCGATTACCGGCCAGTCATACATGGGGCGGGGATCGAGCAGGTTGGCTTGACCCTGCCAGCTGCCCAACTCATTACATGTCAGCAAGGCATTGACTGTTTGCGTGGCCTCGGCGGTAAAACTTTGTGGTCCTACGGCCAGTAGCACATCCGGGTGTTCCACTTCGACATTGGCAAAATCTTCTTCCCGATCCAGACCCAGCAATCGGCTGATCTGACGATCACTTATGTCATCAAGCAGACTGACCTGCCAGCCAAGCACAGCCGCGGCATAACGCAGACAGGCAATGGCATGACCGACATCGAGTTGCACATAACGCCAGGCCCGTTCGCCATACTTCCATGCTTCGCGCCAGTGGATGGAGCTCAAGCCGAATAATAATTGTTGTTGCGGCAAGCTCGCCGTATCTTCCGTATAAGAACAGCGTGTCTCCAGTGCGTGTTCATCACTGCGATAGTGATACACCCCGGCGGGCAGGTCCGGTACACCACCGTGGATCACATAGGCCTCAGTGGGGTGCAGGTTGCCACTGGAAGGATTGCAACGCAGTGACCAACGTGAAGGGCCATACTGTTTCCAGGCCGATAAACCAAATGACAACTCCAATAAGGCAGCGATATTTTGTTTTGACCACTCGGCGGTATTGATACGGTTGGCATGATAGATATCCATGTATTTTACTTTTGCCAGTTGCTGTCCGAGCAAAGGCAAGGGAAATTGCTCTGCACCTTCAAAATGACGAAAGGGATCGGGTTGCCCATCCCAATCCAGTGTGCCCGGCCCGGCAGCGTATTGTTGCAGGCTGTGTTTGGTTCGTTGATGGTAGGCATCAACGGTGGTGATTGTGTTGGTCACTATAAAAAACTCTATAAGTTAGTTCCCTCCCCTTGCAGGGGAGGGTTAGGGTGGGGTGGTATAAATCAGGCATTGATCACCACCCCCTAACCCCCTCCTTGGAGGAGGGGGGATATTTTTTTAATCGTTGCGAAACTTTGTGTCCTTTACAGCTTAATGTATCAATTCTCCATCGGCACCGGCGGTGTTACACTCAATTCCTCAAACCAGCAACCGATAGATGGCCCCAGTTCATTATCATGGGTCTCAAACCGCACCAGCATCAGTTCTTTATCGGGGTTATCTTCCAGATGACCGACATTAATAATAACACCCCGACTGCCCATGGGCGCCACTAGTTCACCTTCCGGTACACCGGGCAGGCTGCCGTCGTTATTGATGTTGGTTGCGGCATAAACCATGTCCCCGGGTTGCAGCTCTTTTAATCTCATCTCTTCATACCTCACTGTTGATAGTGCCGTTTCATTCGGCATGTTGTCTTTATGCTTGTAGTAAACACGACAATGCCCGAGTGCGCTTGTCCATTTCTTGATGTAATAAAAACAACACGTTTTCGTGGTTATTACCAATAAATCCAGTAACAACAGTTAGTTACATCGAATCTGACTGTCTGGCATGGGCCTTGCACTTTAACAATCAAGCGAAAACAAACATGCGCAGTACAAGCAATGCAAGTGACTTGCCAAGGAGACAAGACAATGTTGACACTGACAGACAATGCCATCCAGGCCGTAGACCGTTTTATCAAAAGTTCCGAGACACCCGATGCAGGATTGCGTATCAGTGTCGAGGGTGGTGGTTGTTCCGGCTTTCAGTACGGCCTGGGATTGGAAGCAAAAGTCGAAGATAACGACACCGTGCTTGAGTTTGGCCCGGTAAAGGTTTACGTCGATGAAGCCAGCGCACCTTTGCTCGAAGGGGTTAACGTCGATTTCCTCGATGGCCTGGAAGGCAGCGGCTTCAAGTTTGAGAATCCCAATGCCACCAAAAGCTGTGGCTGCGGTAATTCATTCTCTTGTTAAAATAATATAGTAATTCGGAGGTTTCAAACCATGTGGGATTATTCTGAAACAGTAAAAGAACATTTTTTTAATCCAAAAAATGCCGGTGCAGTGGAAAATTCAAATGCAACAGGTGAAGTCGGCTCTATCTCATGTGGTGATGCCCTCCGCCTGACCCTGAAGGTCGACCCGGAAACAGAAGTCATTATCAATGCCGGTTTCCAGACCTTCGGTTGTGGTTCAGCGATTGCCTCATCATCGGCCCTGACCGAAATCATCAAGGGTATGACCCTGGACGAATCGCTCAATGTGAGTAATCAGGACATCGCCGATTATCTTGAAGGTCTGCCACCGGAAAAAATGCATTGCTCGGTGATGGGCCGTGAAGCCCTGCAAGCCGCCGTTGCCGATTATCGCGGTGAAGTGTGGACCGATGATCACGAAGAGGGTGCGCTGATTTGTAAATGTTTCGCAGTGGATGCGGTGATGATCGAAGATACCATCCGTGCAAACGGTTTGACCTCGGTAGAAGATGTCACCAACTACACCAAGGCAGGTGGCGGTTGTTCATCCTGCCATGAAGGTATTGAAGAAATTCTCGCCAAGGTAATGGAAGAGCAGGGTGAAACATTTACCGCCCCGGCGATTGCTGCGGAAGCGGCGCCCACCAGTACCATGACCAACCTGCAACGGATTCGTCGCATCGAAATGGTACTGGATTCCATTCGACCGACACTACAGGCCGACAAGGGTGACGTGGAACTGGTCGAAGTCGATGGCAATACCATCTACGTCAATATGACCGGTGCGTGTTCCGGGTGTCAGCAGGCCTCCATGACCATTGGCGGTATTCAACAACGCATGATGGAAGACCTGGGTGAATTCATCAAGGTTGTACCGGCATCACAGATGCCCAAGCAAGCCAAGGCAGGAGCGTAAATCATGGCTGATTCATATCTCGATAATAACGCCACCACGGCGGTTGATCCGGCCGTGGTTGAGGTCATGCTGCCGTTCTTTACCGAACAGTTTGGCAACCCATCGTCTATGCACAGCTTTGGTAACAAAGTGGGCCATGCCCTCAAGAAGGCGCGCAAACAGATCCAGGCCCTGTTAGGTGCCGAGCATGATTCAGAGATCATCTTTACCTCCTGCGGAACCGAGTCGGATTCCACCGCGATCCTGTCAGCCTTAAAGGCACAACCGGATCGCAAAGAGATCATCACCACCACGGTTGAACACCCTGCGGTGTTGACCCTGTGCGAATACCTGGAGAAAGACGGTTACACTGTTCACTATCTCAAGGTCGATGAAAAAGGTCGTCTCGATCTGGATGAATACAAAAGCCTGTTATCCGATGAGGTGGCGATTGTTTCGGTGATGTGGGCCAATAATGAAACCGGTACCTTATTCCCGGTGGAAGAAATGGCCGAACTGGCCAACGCCGCTGGGGTAATGTTTCATACCGACGCCGTGCAAGCGGTGGGTAAGCTACCGATTGATTTAAAGAACAGCAAAATTCACATGTTGTCTGTCTCAGGCCACAAACTGCATGCACCCAAAGGTGTCGGTGTCCTCTATCTACGTCGCGGCACGCGCTTCCGTCCCCTGTTACGCGGTGGACACCAGGAACGCGGTCGACGTGCCGGTACCGAAAATGCCACCTCGATCATTGGTCTCGGTAAGGCAGCGGAACTGGCCATGGAACACATGGAATATGAAAACACCCAGGTCAAGGCCATGCGTGATCGACTGGAAGAAGGCATTCTCGCCGCCGTACCCAATACCTTCATCACCGGTGATGTAGACAATCGTTTACCCAACACCGCCAACATCGCCTTTGAATATATCGAAGGCGAAGCCATCCTGATGTTATTGAGCAAGGCCGGTATCGCCGCCTCCAGTGGTTCGGCCTGCACCTCGGGTTCACTGGAACCGTCCCACGTCATGCGCGCCATGGGTATCCCCTATACCGCCGCACACGGCACCATCCGTTTTTCATTGTCACGATACAACACCATGGAAGACGTAGAAAAAGTTATCGAAGCCGTACCGCCCATCATGACGCAACTGCGTAAGCTATCACCTTACTGGGGTGAAGATGGTCCGGTGGAAGATCCAGAAAAGGCATTTGCACCGACGTATGCCTAAGCCTATTCCCTCCCCACAAATAAGATTCCCTCTCTTCCGGGGGACGACGTGCAAGGATGGACTAGTGTCGCGGGAGCCATGGACGACCTGAACGGCAGTGAAGTAGTGCTGAATGAAACCTGAAGGGGTTTTACAGTGAGCCGGGAGCGACTGGTGAGGGTGGGGTGATCAGAAGAAATACATTCTGATTATTCACGTTGTAAAAGTTTCGGAAGTAATACTTATAAGGAAATACACAGGCTCTCCTTGAGACATGGGTTTAAGCCGCCCATGGTGTTGTGCCGGGACCTCTGGTCCCGGTTTTTTATTGTTGTTAAATTTTTATTACCACTTTACCCATAGGGTCTGTTGACGTTTCGTTAGACCCTGGTTTTCCCTTCTACGTAATAACGCATGGCCTCTGGAACCTGACCCAGGGTGAAGATTTTATCTATCAACGGTGTCAATCCACCGTTTTCAAGCAGTTTGCTCATAGTATCAATCACCTTGTTGACCTTTTAAAAAAGAACACCAAATTTTTGCACCCAGTAGAGTAATCATGTGTCGTATAAGCATGATTTGTATCATCAGGGCTTAACTGCCACCTTGAAGGACATAAGTTCCATTTGGTCCAGTGCTCGTCGATAATCTGGCAATGCACAATAACCATGCAAATCTCCGGTTAATCGCACCTTAAGTGCGCTCCATGTAAGGAGCTGAGGGTATCAATTTTATATCTGTTTGATTTTGAAAGCATAAAAAATCATCTCTTTTAAATATGTTCTGGCATGAATGTTGAAATATTAGATATGACTAACACATAAACAGGAAAAGGTATCTACCATGAAAACGTCAAACGACTTTTCTGTCTTCATAGACAGCATACTGGATAGGAATGATGAGTTCAGCTTCGGTGGCAAGAACGATGTGGGAGAGAATCTGGCTGATGTCTATCGTCATGTACAGTCGTCGAAAGCTGATTTCGATGACCGTGAGTATATGTTTGAAGCTTAGGTCTGAGATTTTTATGATCAGGGTTTCTGAACTCGATTAGGATGCCCGATAATCACATGATGACTGTCCTGGTTGAGGCAGATATGTGCGCATACCTGAAAATTAAGATAATGTGGGGAAACCACTTTATCTACTTGTGTTCATATACGCCGAATTAAGAGCATTAGAAATGCTATCGAATTGATGCCGTTGCCAGGCACTGGTTTTCTATATCAATAGAAATAACGTTAATTAAAGAAACGCTTTGCACTGTATTTGTGCGAGATAATATTGTTTGTTTTCTTTAAGTGCAGCTTTAGCTGAAAAAGGGTTATTTTTGCTGGTATGGATCATGCACCTTGTATTTGTAGCATTTATTACAAAATGAGGAGAAGGGCAGATGAACGCGCTTAATAAATCGGTTTTCCCCTTAGCTGAACCACAGGGTAAGACGATTTTCAATCACGACATCATGCACTGCACCAGTGATGATGTCATCGGTAATGAATTTTATTCGGGCCGAGCCTTGTGCCTGACCCAGCCGGGTGACTTTATTCAAATGCATCCACACATCAGTTCCGAGTGGCCCTATATTACAGAGCACTATGATCGCATCGGTTTGTACTACTCACATAACGCTATCTGGGATGTCTCCTATCGTTATTTCATGGAAAATCCACAACTTGAACCATCAGTGTTTTTTTATAGTACTGCGGTGGATGTTGTGGTGCATGATAGGAAATGGTATGACGTGGTTCACTATATTAACTCAAAAAACAATTTTATGGATCTGGCTGATCAACTTGGGCTGGATATCCCGCAGACATATCGTTTCGATAGTAAGGGAAAAGTGGGGGATGTTAATGCATTTCAATATCCCTGTTATGTCAAGGCTGCTATTTCGGTGTCCGGTACGGGCATTTTTCGTTGTGCTGATCCAGAAGAACTTCATGAAGCCCTTAATCAACTTGAACCAGAAATACCTATTCAGATCCAGGAGGAGATTAAAACCAACCTGTTTTTGAATGTGCAATATGAGATTAAAAACCATAAGCTGCATCGCTTGGCTGTCACCGTACAGGTTCTCAAGGGCTATGCCCACCAAGGTAATCGTTTTCCTGCCAGTTATGAGCCCTGGGCTTCCGTGGAGCCTATGGCTGAATGGATGATGGAACAGGGCATGCAGGGCATTTTTGCCTTCGATGTCGGTGTCGTGGAGAGTGAGCAGGGGCTACGTTTTATGCCTATCGAGTGTAATCCCCGTTACAATGGAGCCTCTTACCCAACGGTTTTGGCCAATAAACTGGAAATTACTGAATGGGTTGCCCTCAACATGGACACCAAAGCCCGCAGCCTATCAGATATCAATTTGAGTGGTATTGAGTTTGATCCCTTGACGAATGAAGGCGTGGTGATATTCAACTGGGGCTGTATCCATGCAGGCAAACTGGGGGTATTAATCGCCGGTGATATTCAGATACAAAATGTCCTGACCAGTGAACTGGAAAGCAGGCTATAATCATTAGCCCTATTCAATAAAATAATAATGAAAGACTACTATTCACTAATGGTACATGGTGGTGCCGGTGCCCTGGATCATATCGATAATCCAAAGGATGCTGTTCGCTACCTGGAGGCAATCCGCATTGTAATGGAGCATGGCCGTTCGATCCTCTCCCAAGGAGGTAATGCGATGGAGGCGGTTGAGGTATGTACCTCTTTACTGGAGGATGATCCCCTGTTTAATGCCGGTTGTGGTTCCGTGCTGAATGAAAACGGCAAGGTGGAGATGGATGCAGCGATTATGGATGGTCGTGATCTATCAGCTGGCGCCGTTGCACAGATATCGAATATTGCCAATCCCATTCAGCTGGCCAGACTGGTGATTGCCAATAGCGAACATGTCATGCTGGTGGGGGCGGGGGCCATGCACTTTGCAGATCATTGTGGCGTGAAGATGATGCCTGATACTTATTTTCTGACCGACTTTCGCATAAAGCAACTGGAGCAGGCCAGGCGGTCACATCGGATTATTCTTGACCACGACGATGCCGGTGGTATCGAGCAGAAATATGGAACAGTAGGTGCAGTGGCCATGGATCAAAATGGACATCTTGCAGGGGCAACCTCTACCGGCGGGATTGTAAACAAACGTTGGGGCCGTGTGGGTGATTCACCCCTTATCGGTGCTGGTGTCTATGCCGATAATGCAACCTGTGCCGTTTCAAGCACCGGTTATGGGGAAGATTTTATGCGTACAGTGCTGGCCAAGTATATTTCCGACCTAATTGAAATAAAGCAGCTTACTGCTGAACAGGCCGTGGCAGAGGGCATGGTCTACTTAAAGAACAAGGTGGCCGGACGAGGTGGTGTCATCACGATCGATAACCAGGGTCAGTGTGCCGGTGGTTTTACAACCAAACGGATGATACACGGAATAATCGAGCTTGCTGGTGAAACCCAATGCAGGTTCTAGCTGGATATTTAGTGGGAAAACATGGATGTAGATGACATTCCTATTATTTTAGATATTGAAGCCTCGGGCTTTGGTCGAGGCAGTTACCCCATCGAAGTGGGGATCGCTATGCCGGATACCAGTGCTCATTGTTATCTGATTAAACCGCAGCCCGACTGGACCCACTGGGAACAAGATGCTGAGGCAATGCACGGTATCAGCCGCGAGACACTGGAACGATTTGGTCATGGTGTAGACTTCGTCGCCAATCAATTAAGCCGGTTTTTAAAAGGCAAGACCGCCTACAGTGATGCCTGGAGTAATGACAACTCATGGTTAGCAAGACTGTATGATGCCTCCAATACGCTACAGGACTTTCGACTCGAACACCTGGTCACTATCTGTACTGAGGCTCAGTTATCGATCTGGGATGACATCAAGCAACAGGTTATTAACGAATATGAATGTCAACGGCATCGGGCCAGTACCGATGCAAGGGTACTTCAGACGACGTGGGTAAGGACTCTGGCAAGCAGTCAGGTGGTGGGTTTATAAAAACCGGATGTCATTGTTGTAAACCCAACAAACCTCATCGAGTGTGACCACGTAAACATCTCTAAGCCATTGAAAAATCAGTAGCCTGTCCAATGGCACACCCCTTGCAAAGTCTTATATTGCGTGTGAAAAAGTAGCACCACAACACCCAAACTTTAACCACTTGATGCAGACAAAGTAGTACATGTCTTTAAATTTTGATCTTGACGATCCCTTTGTAAGCTTTATGCCACCCACCCCACCGGATGGCTGTACTCAATGTGGGATCTGTCTTTCCTCCTGTCCAACATTTTATAAAAGCCAGGATGCGGAACAGTCACCCATGGGTCGGGTTCGACTGATGCGGACACTGGAGAGTGATGGTCTGGCGCCAGAACAAATGGCCAAGCTGGAAACCTGCCTGGGCTGTTACAGTTGTGAGACCGTCTGCCCATCTAAAGTCAATTTCGGCAAGATGCTGGATGAGTCACTGGCTAAACTCAACAAGCAACGGCCACTGCCACTTATCACCCGCATGATGCTGTGGCTGACAAGCAGAATCACGGTTATAAAAAACATTGTAAAGCTGACATATCTAAGCCAGCGCCTTGGCCTGCGTACACTGTTTGCAAAGCTGGGACTACTTAAAGTAGTGGGCCTGCAACGTGCCAATGCCCTGCTGGGCAACGTGAAGTACCCAGCACAATTAATAAACGGTATTATTCAACAACAAAGCAATGAACAACGTGTTGCGCTTTTCACCGGTTGCTTCAGTTCCGTGATGGAACAGGATATTCAACAGGCCACCATTGACGTGTTTAACAAACTCGGGATTGAGGTCGTCATACCGGTCGGACAGGGGTGTTGCGGTGCAATGCACCGACATAATGGTGAACTGGAAACCGCAGCAACCATGGCGCGCAACAACATCAAGGTCTTTTTTACTAAGAAGGTTGATGCCATTATCTCCACCAGCAGTGCTTGTGGCGCCAGTTTAAAGAAATACGATGAATGGTTGAATGATGAAGTGCTGACCACTCCAGTCATGGATGTCAGCCACTACCTTGCCGATGTATTGAAGCAGCACGAACTTGAGTTTAAACAGATGCCCATCAAAGTGGCGCTGCATACCCCATGCACCCTGCGTCAAAACGAAGACCAGGAAGAGGCGGTGATGGAGTTGTTGCAGAAGATCCCGGGACTGGAGCTTGTACCATTATCAGGCGAACCGCGTTGTTGTGGGGCGGGAGGTAGTCAGGTACTGAGCCATTCAGAAATGGCCGACGCCCTGCGGGATGATGTTATTAATGAGATCAAAGAAATAGATCCTGATGTATTAATCAGCTCCAATCTGGGGTGTGTTATGCATTTGAGACAGGGGTTAGTAGAGGTGGAGATGGATATTCCGTTGCAGCATCCGGTGCAACTTGTCTCTCAAGCAGTAGTGTAAAAGGGCTTAGTCACGAATGGCACTTACTTAAGCCAAAATGTAGGGTGGGTTAGCGGTTTTTGCGTAACCCACCAAGCGTTGCATAGCAACTCAAACTGTTTTTAATGAGTGCCTTAGCGGCACGATTGGTGGGTTATGGCGCAAAGAACGCCCCTAACCCACCCTACATTGGATAGGGAAACGCTTAAGTAAGTGCCATTCGGCTCAGTCACATTTAATTTTTTGATAGTCGGGGTTGCCAGACAGCAAGTTACTTATCTTTGTTTGCCTAAAGATAAGTAACCAATAGAAAGGATACCCCTGTGATGTCGCAAACGTGTTGTGATGTTTGGCTTTCTTGTTGAGTTTCGCAGACGGGCGGTCCATGGTCAGGCGGCTCACACGACATCGTCCAATACTATATATGTAGTCCCCAGTTTGTCGTCTTTCCCACAATCCAAATCCCATTGTCACCCTATGTAGCTCACCCCACCCAACCAAAATCACTTAACTAACTGAAAAACCAATAAATATCACCTTGGCACAACCGTTGCACTTATAGATTCAAAGGTTTGCAACAAAGATGACCGAGTGAAATATGAGCCAGATACGCCAGATTATGATCGATGACACCACCCTGCGAGATGGGGAGCAGTCGGCGGGTGTGGCATTTTCCCTGGAGGAAAAGTTGAACATTGCCTCGCAGCTGGATGCCATGGGCGTGCCGGAGCTGGAGATCGGTATCCCGGCCATGGGGGCAGAGGAGCGGGCGGATATTCGGGCGATTTGTGAGTTGGGTTTGAATGCGCGGTTGCTGGTGTGGAACCGCATGCGTGAGGATGACCTGGCTGGTTGTGAGGGGCTGGATGTGGACATGGTGGACCTGTCGATTCCGGTCTCGGATCAACAGATTCGGAACAAGCTGAGCAAGGACCGGGACTGGGTGTTACAGCGCATTCCCCGTTTTGTGCAATCTGCTCGTGCGATGGGATTTGAGGTTTGTGTGGGTGGTGAAGATGCCTCGCGGGCCGATGAAGATTTTTTGTTACAGGTGTTGGAAGTCGCCCAGCGAGCGGGGGCGCAGCGTTTTCGTTTTGCCGATACCGTGGGCATTCTGGAACCCTTTGGTGTGCATCGCTTGATCAGCAAGTTGGCAATCCATACCGATCTGGAAATCGAGATGCATGCCCATGATGATCTGGGCCTGGCCACGGCCAATAGTCAGGCGGCGGCGCTGGCCGGTGCCTCGCATGTGAATACTACCATTAATGGTTTGGGTGAGCGCGCCGGTAATGCACCCCTGGAAGAGATCGTCGTCGGTCTTGAACATCTCTATCACATCGACACCGATATCGATCTGAAAAATTTCTCGCAACTCTCCAAATATGTGGCCGAGGCGGCCAACCGGCCGGTGGCCTGGCACAAGAGCCTGGTTGGTGAAGGAGTGTTTACCCATGAGGCCGGGATTCATGTCGATGGTTTGATTAAAGACAAACTAAATTATCAGGGTGTGGACCCGGCGATTGTCGGTCGTGAGCATCAGATGATCCTTGGTAAGCATTCGGGCACGCGGGGTGTGAAACAGGCCTATGCCGACATGGGCATCACGGTGACGGACATGCAAGCGGTGACATTGCTTAGCCGGGTTAGACAGTTTGTTGCTTCGACCAAGAAAGTGCCGCAACGCAACGAACTGGAATATTTTTATACGGAGCTGGCGCAGCATAGAGATGCGCGGGTCTGGTGTTAGGCAGCGAATGATAATAACAGGTCAGGAAAAAATCATGACGACTGAACACAGCATAGAGAAATTGTCCTTCTATAAACTCATCAGGGAAGACGTGTCCTGTGTGTTCGAACGTGACCCGGCGGCGCGGACAAAGATTGAAGTGTTGCTGACCTATCCCGGTGTGCATGCGATCTTGTTTCATCGTCTGGCCAACAGTTTATGGCGTCGAGGTTTTCGTTTTATGGCGCGGCTGTTTTCAAACCTGTGCCGTACCCTGACCAATATCGATATACATCCCGGGGCTACTATTGGTCGTCGTTTCTTTATTGATCACGGTGCCGGTGTCGTCATCGGTGAAACGGCCGAAATATATAACGATGTAACGTTGTATCACGGTGTAACCCTGGGAGGTACCAGCTGGAACAAGGGTAAACGCCATCCCACTTTAGAAGATGGTGTGATGGTGGGTGCTGGTGCCAAAGTACTTGGGCCAATTACCTTGAGCAAGGGTGTGCGAGTGGGTGCTAACTCCGTGGTGATCGAAGACGTGCAGTCAGAGTGCACCGTGGTCGGCATTCCCGGCAAGGTAGTGCAGGTGCGTGAGGCGGGTGAAGTGAATCCTTATGGCATCGACCTCGATCATCATTTGATTCCTGACCCCGTGGGTCGGGCTATTGCCTGTCTGGTTGGGCGGATTGAAGACCTGGAAAAACAGTTATCCCATGTGGCAAGTCATCAACAGGAAGAATGTGATGAATGTGAAGCGGTGACAGTATGTGAACCGGGTCAGGAGCATGAACAAGTGGCAGTGCAAGTAGCCGGAGGTTAATGAGATGGATTTGCAGGACTTTGAAGGTCAGGACATGTATTTCAATTCAGAGCTACCCCCCAGGGTAACTGAGTTGATTGAACAGGCTGCTTCACTCTATGGCGAAGGTGATGCGGAGAAGCCTTTGTTGCGGGCCTTTTTCCTGGCACCGGAACACCTGATGGTGCTGGTCGCCCTGTATCGTTTTTATTACTACCAGCATCGTTATCAGGATGCGCTGTTCATTGCTGACAAGGCCATGGCCGTAACCGGTAAGGAGCTGACCTTGCCTGAAGACTGGCGTCAACTTGAGAAGGGACATCTGGGTGTGGCATCCATGCAGTCCATGGGTATGTTGCGTTTTTATTTGCTGGCCTTGAAGGGTGCGGGTTATTTGAATTTACGCCTGGGCAATATCGACGCGGCGATTGAGATCCTCAGCAAGCTGGTGTCTTTGGATGAAAAAAATCGATTGGGTGTGGAAATGTTGCTATCGATTGCAAAAGAAAGGGTGATTGACAATATTGCTGATGAAAGTGAAAACGTGGTGCGATTTTCAAAAGGTTGAGCCTCGTTCCCACGCTCTGCGTGGGAATGCAGACGGAACTTGAAACCTGGATGGTATGGGTTCCCACGCAGAGCATGGGAACCAGAAATGAAGAAACGAATTGAACAACGAAATGGCTTACGCAGGAGAGAAAACAATGATGACAGAAGAAGATTTTGAAGACGATATGGAAGAACTGGTGAGTGCGGAAGATTTTCTGGAATACTTTTCTATCGAGTATGAACAGAGTGTAGTGCATGTTAATCGCCTGCACATCCTGCAACGCTTTAATGAATATCTTGCCAAGGCTGAAGACAGCATGCCGGATGAGGTGGATGCCAAAACACAAGCGTATGCCCGTTTATTGAAACAGGCCTATGAGGATTTTGTGACCTCCGATGCACAGACCGAGAAGGTCTTCAAGGTGTTTCACATGCATGAACCCCAGCAGGCCTTTGTTTCACTGGATTCAATTATTAAGTAGGCCGATATGAAACCACGATTTGATTTTGGTGATGAAGTCCGGGTGCTGCGCAATGTGCGTAACGACGGCACCTATCCCGGTATCGATACAGGTGAGTTGTTGATTCGTCGTGGCAGTGTGGGTCATGTGCAAAACATCGGTACTTATCTACAGGAATACACCATCTACTCCGTACACTTTACTGAAGAAGACTTGCTGGTTGGTTGCAAGGAAGATGAAGTCATGGCAGCCGATGCACCCTGGAATCCAAGCAAGTATGAATTTCGTGACAAGGTCAAGCCAACCATACCCCTGGCCATTAATGGCGAAGTCATTGCTGAACCGGATACCGAAGGTGAAGTTCTCAAGGTGCTGCGTGATCAACCCGGTGGTGTTGCCTATCACGTGCGTTTCTCCGGCCGGACTTTGGTGGTGCCGGAAACGGCCTTAACGAATAGTCGACAGTGACAATGTTTAAGCTTATGGATACTTCCCAGATGAACACTGATATTAAATACCATGTGCTACGGGCGGCGATTAATCTTTTTGGCAAGGCACCCGCTGAACTGGAACCTGAACAACTAGATACGGTACGTTACCAGGCGGTTAAAGAGTGTGAACTGGAACAGATGGTGCTGGATTCATCCGAGGCACGAGATGTACATATTCCAGAGTCAGTATTACGTGACGCGGTTAAACAAGTTGCGAACAGTTATCCCGATAAAGAAACCTATCTCACCGATTTGGCTAACAATGATATGAGTGAGACGCTGTTTCAACAAGCAATCGGTCGGGAGTTGAAGGTCAATACCGTGCTGGACCGGATATCCTCCCGTCATGCAAAAATCACCGAAATGGACTGCATGTTGTTTTATTACATGCACAAGGACAAGTTTAGTCAGCCGGAGACACGCACCGCACGGCATATCCTGATTACGATTAATAATGATTACGCCGAGAATAACCGCGAGGCGGTATTGGATAAAATGACGGCGATCGGCAAACGTGTGTCGGCCAAGCCCAAGCGTTTTTCTGAACAGGCCATGAAGCATTCGGAATGTCCGACAGCCATGCAGGGAGGCTTGTTGGGCAAAATACCCAAAGGGCAACTCTACTCCAATCTTGATGAAAGGCTTTTTAGTATGCAGTCCGGCGAGATCAGTGAGCCTATCGAATCCGAACTGGGTTTTCATATTCTCTATTGTGAACAAATCCATGCGGCAGGGCCGGTTGGCTTTAAGGAAGCCGAATCCCGCATCAGGGAGAAGTTGATCAAACGCAGGATGCGTATGTGCCAAAAATCCTGGCTCTCCGAGCTAAAAGAAAAAGCGATACAGGGAGAAAGTGACGATGAATGACAAAGTTGAACAATGCTCTTTTTGTGGTGTGGAACAAGCCGTTAGTACACCGTTGATTGCCGGTCTCGATGGTTATATCTGCGAGGCCTGTGTGAGACTGGCCAACCAGGTAGTGACCAGTTGGGGGCGCAAGCGTGACCTGGCCGATTTGCATGGACCCTTGCCCAAACCTGGCGAGTTAAAAAAGCGCCTGGATGATTATGTCATCGGTCAGGACCTTGCCAAGGAGATCCTTTCCGTTTCTGTTTACAACCATTACAAACGCCTGCGCAGTGAAAGCTCCGATAGCCCGGTGTGCATGGGCCACGATGATGTGGAACTGGGCAAGTCGAATATTCTATTACTGGGGCCATCGGGTTCGGGTAAGACTTTATTGGCCAGCACACTGGCGCGTGTCGTCGGTGTGCCCTTTGCGATTGCCGATGCAACGACACTCACACAGGCCGGTTATGTAGGTGAGGATGTAGAGAGCATTTTGTCTCGCTTGCTGGATGTATCCGAAGGTAATGTCGGACGGGCCGAGTGGGGCATTGTCTATATCGATGAGATCGACAAACTGGCACGCAGTTCTGAAAGTGCAACGGGTGTGCGCGACGTGTCGGGTGAAGGTGTGCAGCAGGCCTTGCTCAAGTTGGTCGAAGGCACCACGGTCAAAGTACCCACCAAGGGCAAGCGTCGCGATGGTGGTGAAGACACGACCATGGATACCCACAATATTCTGTTTATTGCCGGTGGTGCCTTTGCCGGGCTGGAAGAAGTAGTGGGCAAACGTTTGAATCCCAAAGTCAGCAGTATTGGTTTTACTGCCGCAATGGATGCGGAAGATGAAAAGACCGATGTGGAAACCTTCCTCAAAGAAGTACAGCCCGATGACCTACGCCGTTTTGGTTTGATCCCGGAGTTTATTGGTCGTTTCCCGGTGCTGGCGACACTCGAAGAACTGGATGAAGCCGCTCTCAAGACCATTCTCACTGAGCCACGTAATGCATTGATTAAACAGTACCAGAAACTATTTTCCTTTGATGAGATTGAACTGGAATTTACCGACGGGGCCATTGGTGCGATTGCCCGCAAGGCCATCGAACGCGGAACAGGTGCCCGTGGCCTGCGCGGCGTATTGGAAAACCTGTTACGCAAGAGCATGTTTGACACGCCGTCTGTTGAAGGGGTTAAACATTGTCTTGTGGATGAAGATGCGGTGGAGGGCAAGGGTGAAATCAAGTTATTGCCCGGTAAAGTTAAAGCTGAAGATAAGGAAGATAAACGTGCTGAGGCAGGGGCATAGGTATGGCAGAAATAGGAATATTCTTCGGCACAGACAGTGGCACCACGCGCCTGATGGCCAAAAAAATGGCTAAGAAGCTGGGCGAAGTGGCGAGTAAGCCCTTGAATGTGAATCGTATCAGTGTCGAGGACGTCCTTGCCTATGATGCCCTGATCCTGGGTACACCCACTTATGGTGAAGGCTGCCTGCCCAGTGCCGAGACGGGTGTTAAAGACGGCAGCTGGGAGGAATTCTTGCCGCAACTTTGTGAGCATGATTTGTCAGGTAAGGTCATTGCTTTATATGGCCTGGGTGATCAAAGTAAATATGGTCACCGCTTCGCCAATGGTATGTTTGAGCTTTATACAAAACTCAAGCAGGCCGGGGCGACCATGGTGGGTGCCTGGAGTACGGATGGTTACGAGTTTAGCGAGTCGAAGGCGGTTGTTGATAATCAGTTTGTTGGTCTGGTGATTGATAACGGCAACCAGGGACTTATGACGGAAGATCGCATTGCGGCATGGCTGGAACAGGTTAAACCGGAATTACTGGCAGTCCATGCTTAACTCTGTTCGACAGGTCTGGGCACTGGAGAAGGATGAGTCTATCAAGCACTTATTGATCCTGCTGTTCGGTCATTTCGGTGAAGGGGACTTGGTAGCCAGTGCCGATGAGCTATGTAATGACCGTGCCATCAGCCTGATGCACAAACATGACCGCACGGTTCGGGTTTATATTTATACCTACGGCCATGATAGTGACCGCTACGGGGTGCATGTGGAATATCCGATTGCACCATTGCCATACCCGCTGAACACCCCAGAGTCATATGAGAATGTCTCCTTTGATCAACTCACGGGTATCGTTGAGTTGAATCTGAACATTATTTCGACAGCATTGTCGGCCTGATTCTTTATATCCATATCCCGTTATAAGCTGTTAATCATCCTATCGAATTTTTCCTGAGACGGATTTATAAGCTGTAAGTCTACAAGCTTATCGCAAATGGGCATTACCCTGTCTTAATACAACCTGTCCTACTTGTACTATCAAATAAAATAATACCTGAGTAAGTTTGGTGCGTATTATATTTGCACGCACCATACCTGCACATATTAGTAGGTTATTTAAGTTTTATCTAATACACGACAATTACAAGTAAAGTTGAAAATACAATGATTTAGATCAACTAAACTCTCGAAAACATACGTTGGCACAGGCTATGCAATTTATATCTATAGCGCTACAACATGATCTGGCTAGTTATAACAAGTTGTAGCAGGGGCAAATCAACTGTGGATATTGAGGTGTGTTATGAACAAAGGTGCGGTACTTCTCGCCGGGTTGCTTGTAGGGGTAAGCAGCCTGGCTCAAGCCAAGACCATACGGATTGCGGTCGGTCATCAAAGCAAATGTACGGATACATACTCAGCCGGCATTATTCTTAAAGAAATGAAAATTATCCAGAAATACCTGCCAAAGACTGGCAAGTATGCAGGTGTGAAGTATGAATTTGACTGGAAAGACTATTCTTCCGGCTCACCCATTACAAATCAAATGCTGGCTAACAAGCTAGACTTTGGCGTGATGGGCGATTATCCCCTGATTGTTAATGGTGCCAAGTTCCAGGCCACCAAGTCATTGGAAACCTTATACGTTGCCGGTACCGGTTATAACGTGCACGGTTCGGGTAACGCAGTTGTTGTCCCGGTTGCTTCAGACATTTATACCTTCGAACAACTAAAGGGTAAGGCTATCTCAGTACCTGTCGGTAGTGCTGCCTGGGGTATGACGCTAAAAGCGATGCAGGACATGGGGCTGAGTGGCAAGGTTCAGATAAAGAACCAGAGTCCACCTGTTGGTGCGGCTAATATCGCCAAGGGCAAGATCGATGCCCATGCCGATTTTTGTCCCTGGTCAGAAATCATGGAATACCGTGGTACCGGCCGTAAGATCTATGACGGCAGTGAAGCCAAGGTACCCTATCTGCATGGTGTCGTGGTGCGTAAAGATTATGCAGAGAAATATCCGGAAGTGGTTGTTGCCTTTATCAAGGCGGTTGTCGAAGCCGGTGACTGGGTCCGTAAAGATCCGGTTCGTGCAGCGACGAAGTTACAAAAGTGGACGGGCGTAGAAAAAGAAGTGCAATACCTTTATTTCAGTAAAGGTGGCACGTTGACCCTTGAACCTTCGATCAAGAAGGTCTGGATTGATGCCTTGAAATTTAATCACGGCGTACTGAAACGCGAGAAAAAAATACCCGATCTGGATTTCACCAGGTGGATCGACGATTCCTATATCAAGAAAGCCTATTCAGAACTGGGGCGCTCGTACAGCAAAGACCTGAAGTCATTACATGACCCGGTTAAGGAGTTTGTCAAACTGTCACCGGCTGAAGTCTGGCATTCTAAAAAGGGAATTATTAAGTACAAGAGCGTTAAGTCTATGCTGGTTGCCGCCAAGACGTATAAGTCACAGGGTAAACTGCGCGCGAGTTATGTTTATGATAACAGTACCGGTTTGAAGATCTTCGGCAAAGTGGCATTTTATGTAAAGGATAAAAAAGGTAAGTTGACCTCATTTATGCGTAAACCGGATGCCGATGCCTTTGCCGGCAAGACAGGCGGTAAAGTGACCCAGATTGAAGGAGCCATGAAATATGCCGCAAGTGACAAGTCAATAAAAGTGGCAGTGCACTAACAATAAGTGGAAACGGTCGGTCAGGGTGGCCGGCCGTTTACCAAGCTAACAAGTTTCATTGATATGTTAACGGGTGATCAGGATGGAAAGGTTGAGTGAGACAGCGGTCTATGAAGCTTCGTCAGACGATGTGACAGTGATGGGCGAGGGCAAGCGATCTATCCAATCTTCACGGCAAAATTTGATAAAAGAATTGAGTTGCCAAATCAAAAAATTTTTTATGCAGAGTTATGTTATACGCGTGTTGGCCGTGGTAATGGCCGTCGTGATCTGGCAGTTTGCCTCTGCATATGGGTTTAACTTTATTGTTAATTTTGAAAATATTCCAACCCCCATTGTCGTTGGTGCGGAATTTACTAACCAGGTGACCAATGTCGAGTTTTACAAACATGTCATTATCAGTATGAAACGCATTGCTATTGGCTTTGTGTTGGCTTCGGTGCTTGGCGTGCTGATCGGTATTTTTATGGGCCGTTTTAAAGTGGTGGAAGACATTTTTATTCCCTATATAGAAATTCTGCGGCCCATTCCGGCAGTAGCCTGGATACCCCTGGCCATTTTGATGATGCCTACCGAAGAGTCAAGTATTATCTATATTACTTTTTTAGGTGCCTTTTTCCCGATTGTCTTAAATACCATGCATGGCGTGGAAGAGACACCGGAGAATTTGGTGCGTGCAGCGCATTCACTGGGTGCTTCTAATCGTTCCATACTCTGGCATGTGATTCTACCCGGTGCCTTGCCAAGCATTCTGGCTGGTCTGGCAATTGGCATGGGTGTGTCCTGGTTTTCATTATTGGCCGGTGAAATTATTAGTGGCCAATACGGCATCGGCTACTTTACCTGGAACTCTTATACCCTGGTGGAGTATCCAAAGATCATTATCGGGATGTTAGTGATTGGTGCGCTGGGTACATTGTCGACCTTGTTAGTCAAACAGGCTTCCAAACCATTTTTACGCTGGAAAAGGAGTGAGCACTGATGGGCTTGAGTGATTTTAATGTAGCCAAACAAGCTCTGTTCAATAAGTGGCGTTTGTTATTGGCCGTGAATGTCGGTTTTGTGGTTGCCTACTATTTGTTGATTCTGCTGGCCACTATGATTCGCTTTGCAGAGATACCCAATTATCTGACAGTACATGATGTATTACATAACTATTATCTGGTGTTAACTGGTACACCTTCATTAGTCGACGCTATACCGATTTTGTTTGATGAGCCGTGGCTGGAAGTCGGCTACAAGAATCCCATGTACTATGGTGTGGCCACCTGGAGTTACATGCTAATTCCATTAAAGATGCTTCCCATTATATTGATTGGTTTTTTGCTGGGTATATTTGGTGCTCTGGCCTCATTTACCAAATCACACTATTGCCGGTTACCCGATACGCAGAGTTATACCCTGGCGGGTATCGGTTCCAGCCTGGTTGGGTTGACCAGTGTCACCCTGACGTGGGTAGTGTGTTGTGCCACTCCATCCTGGGTAGTGGCACTGGCTATGCTTGGCATGTCGGCATCTCTGGCTTTGTGGATCGAGCCTATCGGCAAGTTGCTTACCTTTAGTGGCATGCTGTTAATGGTGTGGGTAGTAATGCAACAGGTACGCCGTTTGCGAGATTCAGCAATCCTTGTGGATAACACAAATAACATTACAAACCCGGTAAGCGGGTAAAGGATGAGATGATGGTGCAACAAGCAACAAAACAGGCTGATGTATCCGATGTGGATGAGTTGTTCAATAAAAATGAGCAACTTCCGCCTTTGCCAGAAACACATCAACAGCAACACAAGGCACAAAAAGGCCATATCGATTTAAAAGATATCTCTGTCGATTTTGGTAATGATGTGGTTGCGGTAAATGGTGCTTCACTTGAGATAACTCCTGGTGAATTCGTTTGTATCCTCGGTCCATCCGGTTGCGGTAAGTCTACTTTGATGAATTGTGTGGCCGGCTTTGTCAAGCCGACCAGTGGTGAAGCCCTTGTAGATGGTAAACGGGTAGATAAACCAGGTAATGATCGCGGTATGGTCTTTCAGCAACACTCCCTGTTTCCATGGAAAAGTGTCATGGATAATGTCGCCTTTGGTCCCTTGATGGCGGGTAAGGGTAAAGTCGAAGCCGAATCTATTGCGCGTACCTTTCTTGGGATGGTGGGCCTGAGTGCCTATGCCGACAAATACCCAGGCATTCTTTCTGGTGGCATGAAACAACGGGTGGGTATAGCGCGTGCATTAGCAAATTATCCCGATGTATTGTTAATGGATGAACCCTTTGGTGCGCTTGATGCCCAGACCCGGACTATTATGCAGGAAAACCTGTTGCAGATCTGGAGCGAATTCGGCATCACCGTTGTGTTTGTTACCCACGATATTGATGAAGCCATTTTCCTGGCCGACCGGGTTGTCGTCATGAGTGCGAGTCCGGGTCGTATTCTAGAAGATATACACGTGGGTATCGAACGGCCACGCAATACCGATATTCTGGCCAGTGAACAATTTCTGAAAGTAAAAAAACAATGTCTTGATCTGATTCGAGAAGAATCGCTAAAAGTGTTTGAACAACAGAGCCAGGTATAGACAATATGTTTACATCCAGTTTGCCATATAAAAATGTTCTACATGCAGGGCTTTCTCTACGCAAGCTTCTATGGCTGTTGCTGATAATGTTGAGTCTTTTTACCGGTTTTCAGATCTCGGTCAGGATGTTGTCAGAAGATTCGATGAATGGATTACAGAAGCTGTCTTCACAGGTGTCACTGCCGGCATTTGAATTACAGGATCAATATGGTCAGCCCTTCGGTCTTGCGAATCTAAAAGGCCAGTGGTCCATTCTGTTTTTTGGTTTTACCCAGTGTCCGGATATCTGTCCGGCCACCTTGCAACAAATGACGGTACTGAATCATGCCATTTCACAACAGACCATTGCCGGAGTGATACCGCAAACCGTTTTTATCAGCGTGGATCCAGCCAGGGATAGCAAGAACCTGGCGGAATATGTTGCGTACTTTTCAGATCAGTTTTTCGGTGTGAGTGGTGATATGAGCGAGGTCGGTAAGCTGGAAAAGACCATTGGTGCCTGGCATCAGTATCAGAAACGCCCCACTGGCGATTATAACGTCGCCCATAGCGGTGAGCTGTTTGTAATCAATCCAAAAGGTGAATTGCAGGCGAGACTGCAACCACCGATGGATATCAATATGATCGCACAGCAATTGTTGATGCTGATGAGTGGACAGGGTTAATGCAGGCTTATGAACAATCGCTGCGGGAAATTGCAATTGGTATTTCTGGGGGTGATATCAGTGATTACTGAGTTATACGCAGACACCATTGATATGTCCGGTCAGGAACCGTATGAGCGTTGCGGCTACTGTCATGAATATGATGGTAACTCCCGTATGCCAGGTTTCCCCAGTCTGGCAGGCCAAAGCGAGGATTATATACATAAACAGCTACAGGATTTTCGTAGCGGCAAACGCAAGGGCACCATGCAAAGTATTGCAGAAATCCTGTCGAATAAAGAAATCGATATCGTTGCTCGTTATTTTAGTGAACAACAGACTACTCTACCGCCGATTGAAGACAGAACAGATATGACTCTTGGTAAGAAGATATATTTTCGCGGTAAGCAGCAACCCATTGTACCAGCCTGTGCCAGTTGCCACGGTAAGCAGGGGGAGGGCATGCATGTGAATCCTCGTCTGGCTAATCAGCTACCGGATTATCTTTATACACAAATGATCAATTTTAAACAGGCTGCACGTAAGAATGACAGCGGGGCAGTGATGCGCAGGATATCAAGCGCATTGACCGAACAGGAAATTGCATCACTGGCCAGCTTTCTAGCCACGATGCCCATCGAAACAAAACACTAAAAGGGAGCAACATGTTTAAAGTCAGGAGAAATAAGTACACATGTTATGACATGTTATGTGAGGTGCAAATATGGGTGTGAATGAACTGGAGCTGGGTGCCATTGATGCGCAGACAGCCCAACCCTTGTATCAACAGATCAAAGACAGCCTGAAACAGAAGATTCTCGATGGCGGTTTTGTCCCACATGAGCGATTACCTTCGGAAAGCAGGCTGATGAAGAGTTTTGGCGTCAGCCGGATTACGGTACGCCAGGCCCTGCGTGACCTGCATCGTGAAGGATTGATCTTTAGCGTACAGGGCAAGGGTTCCTTTGTCTCTAAACATAAGGTGGTGCAGGAGATTCAACGGCTGGAAGGTTTTGGTGAGGCCATGGCCCCCAAGGGGTATGAAACCTCCACCAAGGTACTGGCTATCCAGGAGACCCGTCCCAACCAGGAGGTGATTGCCGCCCTGCAGTTGCAGCACAATGAGCGGGTGCTGGAGGTGCGGCGTATACGTTATTTGAATGTCGACCCGGTTTCACTGGATATCAGCTATTTTCCGCTGGATATCGGCAGTCAGTTAGTGGGCAGGGACCTGGCCCAGGACATTTTTCCCATGTTGGAAAATGAATTCGGTATTTCACTGGACACGGCGGAACTTAAAGTCGGGGCAATCGGTGCAGATAAAGAAATGTCCGAATATCTCAAGGTCGAAGCAGGGGATGCTCTGTTGCGTATACAACGTCTGGTGAAAGATACCACTGGTCGGCCAGTGGATTTTGAATATCTCTCCTATCGGGGAGATGTCTATCAATATCAATTTTCGGTGCAAAGAAGTTAAACAAAACGGGATGTGAAACTATGACTACAGAAAATACAGAAGAAATCATGCAGGTCGATGTGCTGGTTATCGGCGGGGGTACCGCAGGCCCGATGGCTGCCGTCAAAGCCAAGCAGGCGAATCCTAAACTCAATGTGGTGTTACTGGAAAAGGCCAATGTCAAACGCAGTGGCGCCATCAGTATGGGCATGGATGGTTTAAATAATGCCGTTATTCCAGGCCATGCCACACCGGAACAGTATGTCAAAGAGATTACCGTAGCGAATGACGGTATCGTCAATCAAAAGACGGTGATGGCTTATGCTGAAAAAAGCTTCGACATGATCAATCTGCTCGATAGCTGGGGTGTGAAATTTGAAAAGGATGAGACCGGTGATTACAACGTCAAAAAGGTCCATCACATGGGCACCTATGTGTTGCCCATGCCGGAAGGCCATCACATGAAACGTATCTTATATCGGCAGTTAAAGAAACACCGCGTCAAGGTGATTAATCGTTATATGGTGACACGTTTATTAACAGGCAAGAATGGTGAGTTGGCCGGGGCCGTGTTACTGAATTCACGCACTGCTGAGATCGCGGTCGTCCAGGCCAAGACCGTGGTCCTGTGTACCGGTGCAGCGGGTCGTCTTGGTTTGCCCAGTTCGGGGTATCTATTCGGCACTTATGAGAACCCGACCAATGCTGGTGACGGATATGCCCTGGCTTATCATGCCGGTGCTGAGTTGAGTGGCCTGGAGTGTTACCAGATTAATCCACTGATTAAAGATTATAACGGTCCGGCCTGTGCCTATGTGACCGGCCCCTTTGGTGGGTATACGGCCAATGCCGATGGCCAACGTTTTATCGAATGCGATTACTGGTCCGGGCAAATGATGCTGGAGTTTTATCGTGAACTGGAAAGTGGTCGTGGTCCGGTATTTTTGAAACTGGATCACCTAGCCGAAGAAACTATCAAAGAGATTGAGGAGATTCTGCATTCCAACGAACGACCCAGTCGCGGCCGCTTTCATGAACGGCGCGGTAATAATTATCGTGAGCGCATGGTGGAAATGCATATCTCGGAAATCGGTTTTTGTAGTGGTCATAGTGCCTCGGGTGTGTGGGTGGATGAAAATGCACGCACCACTGTACCCGGAATTTATGCTGCCGGGGATCTGGCCTGTGTTCCCCATAATTATATGCTGGGCGCTTTTGTGTATGGTGCGATCGCGGGTGAAGATGCGGCAAACTATTGCGCCGAAAATGATTTTGCTGAACTGGATCTGGAACAGATCACCGCTGAAAAACAGCGTGTTCTGGCACCCCTGCAACGCGAAGATGGCATAACGCCATACCAAATGGAATACAAATTGCGACGCATGGTGAACGATTACCTGCAACCCCCCAAGGTCACCAAGAAAATGGAAATTGGACTGGAACGTTTTAATGAGATCAAGCATGACCTGCAGTACATGTCTGCCAAGGATCCTCATGAGTTAATGCGCGCGACCGAAATGCAATTTATTCTGGATTGTGCCGAGATGGCGGCTGCAGCATCTTTATATAGAACCGAAAGTCGTTGGGGTCTATATCACTACCGTGTCGATTATCCCGAAACTGATGATGCCAACTGGTATTGCCATGTGCAGACCGTGAAAGGTGAGACCGAGCAGGCGGAATGTTTCAAACGTGAAATCGATCCCTACATTATTGAACTGAGTGATGACGAGAAAGGTGCGTATAACAAACTACGCGTTGCCTCTACGACCGCTTAACCCCAGGAGAATAAAAATGCCATTAGCTTATACCCCAACCAGCGTGCCCGTCATAGTTGATGCGGAGGCCTGTATTGCCAACAAAGGATGTACCGTATGTGTCGATGTTTGCCCTCTTGATGTGCTGGCTATCGATAAAGAAAACGGTACGGCCTATATGAAATATGACGAGTGCTGGTACTGCATGCCCTGTGAGGCGGATTGCCCCACCAATGCAGTCAAGGTCGAAATTCCTTATCTGTTGCGTTAAGTGGAGATACGAAAATGAGTTTAATGTTTGAAGAAGAAAGCGGTATCGATGAAGTTGCTGAGCGTATTGCCAGTGCGGATTCGACAGTGCGGCGTATTGCTGTGATGGAGTTGACTGATGTGTCGTTTGACCCAGAAGCCGAATTACTCGCCATCAAGGCCTTGAGCGATGAAGACTGTGATGTGCGTCTGGAAGCGGCTCGGGTGTTGTATGAGTTCGATGGTGATGACGTAGCGCAGGCTCTGGTTGATGCATTACAGGATACAGATGAAAAGGTTCGACTCGCCGCTGCTGAAACGCTCTCAGAGAATAAGGACAGCAGTGTTGCACCAGTATTGATCAAAGCTTTACAAGGGGCCAGTGAAACCTTTGTCATGGCTTCATTGTTCAGGGCTTTGCGTGAGCATCGCGTACCAGAAACACAGCAGCTTGCCCTGACCGGACTGACTCATAGCGATGCGAGTGTCCGGCGTGAAGCGGTGGGTGTGCTGGCTTATCTCAAGGCCGAAGAAGTGGTGCTGGCCCTGATGGACGCAGCACGTAACGACAGTGACCCGGATGTGCGTCGTGTCGCGGTAGGCTCACTGGTGTTCTCAAAGACCGACAAGTCATGCGAAGTATTACAGGCTGCATTAAAAGATGATAACTGGCAGGTGCGAGAGGAAGCTGCATTTGTCATCGGAAAACTGGGTCGGGAAGAATGTGCCGATGCCCTGATTGCGGCCATGGATGACAGTTACTGGGAGGTCTGCGTTAAATCTGCACGCAGTCTTGGTCAGCTTAAAACGAACAAGGCCATTGACGTTCTTGGTTCCACACTGAGTCACGGTATGAGCAACCTGCGTAAAGAAGCAGCGGCTGCTCTGGGTGAAATTGGTGATCCCGCTGCGAGGCCATATTTGTTAAAGGCCCAGGAAGATGTGGATCCGGATGTGCGTAAGTTGATTCAATGGGCTCTGCAACGTGTTGGTTGATTCATCGTGCGTATATATAAGTATAAACTGGTAAGCCTGACAGGAGACAAACCATGACCTATGTCGTAACTGAAAATTGTATTCGCTGTAAATACACCGATTGTGTAGAAGCCTGTCCCATTGATGACTGTTTTAAAGAAGGTGAGAATTTTCTGGTGATTGATCCTGATGAGTGTATCGATTGCTCACTCTGTGTGCCGGAATGCCCGGCCGCGGCTATTTATGCAGAGGATGACGTGCCTGATGATCAATTACAATATATCACTCTCAATGCTGAGCTGGCCAAAGATTGGCCGGCGATTAATGAGGTGAAGGATCCCATGCCAGAAGCTGAACAGTGGGTGGATGTGGGGGATAAGTTACAATTTCTTACTAAATAGCATAAATACCTGTCGGGAAATTGGATTCCTGGCAGGTATTTAATTTCAATAGTAAATAGTTTTAAAAACCTAATATTTTAATTTCTAACAACTTCAATTAGTTTTATTAATTTTTCCTTATCTCTTTCGACTAAACCGTGCCTACGGTCGGTCAATAGGATCGGGGCATAGTTTGGATAAGTACCTGGCTCATCGTCAATAGCAACCCAGGGGGTAGTTTCCTGCATCGTATTTTTTAAGTATGCCTGTACCTCATGATAACGCACATGGTGCAAGAAGGGTTCATCAATGACAGGTGTAACACCGACGACACGCAGGCTCAAAACTGGAGCAAGGTAATTTTGCAGTTCAGTTAGTGTTTTTTCCTCACGCCACGAGGATGTAATGACAACCCGAATTTCAGGGTATTCTGTCAATGCAGAGCTGAGCACTTCCATACATGCCGGTTGGAAAGGTTTGCTGCCTGACACTGGGTGTAAGACGCCGTCAAAGTCGAGAAATAGGAGCATGTCTGTCATCAGCATAATTGAAAAGGTAACCTGGTTATCCGTTATTTTACCTGCTAATGAGCCCTGTTGTTGGATGTATCAGGATCTGTAACCAGAACCACAGTAAATCCTAAAAACCTTTATTATTGTAGTGAAAAATGAGGCTGCAGGTGTGGCAGAATCGTGACAGGTTTTGTGCACATTCAGGTTATCTGGGGTTGATTGAGGTAGGTTTTGGATTTTGGCCCGCAGTTAACTAACTGAAACCTGGTGCCTGGAGGGGGAAAATCCCGCGGATCAGGCATGGAAAACAAGACTACGAACCAGGCGGTCGGAGGTTCGAATCCTTCCGGGCGCGCCATTTAATCAAAGGGTTAGCGGATTTTCTTCGTTAACCCTTTTTTCATTTTCCGACAATTTTCCGGAAATTGGTTGCGCATAAAATATTTTAGTCGAATTGACAGAATTCGCGCTCTATATGAATCAAAGGGTTAGCTTCTATGAGTTGCGGTTTCGGTTATTTCAAACACAATATTGCATTCTCTTTCCAATACTGCCTTTAATACAATCAATGAGTTAGAACGCTTTATCGACCGCCTGGTTTAGAACCAAGTGGTCAGTTGTTTGTTTAAGGTAGCTGGTCTTAAAGAGAATTAACTATATGGACTCCCTCTGGAGCTGTAGTTACCTCCCGGTCTCATTTTGAGACAGGTTCAAATGCCTCCGTTCTGACTCCGCCGAGGTGGCTGTGTCGGTGGATACGATTATAAACGACGCGATTTAAGCGAAACATCGGCGCCGGCAAACGTAAGTTTAGTTCGCCAGAATATTCTACTTACAAGGGTGCCTACAAAAGGGAGAAGTTTTCGAAGCCTATTATTATCCTATTGTAGAAAAATAACAGTGCCGACATGCGTTGAGTTCAAAAAATCTACATCGCACCATATTAAATTGTTTTACGAACCAATGCGGTTTTTTCTGTCGATTTCAAGCCAATCCATATAACCCCGCTTATGCCAATCATGATAATCATGGATGGCAAGAAAACTGGCGAATTAAATTGAAGTGGTTGATAATAAAGCACGGATAACGATATTGCTGGAAGTAATATCAGGCTTATAACAAATTCCACTAACCAATAATCCGCTGAAGAAAGGGGTGCCCAGGCAAATTGTTTAAACTTGAGCTGGTTGTATTGTGATAAGTGTAATAAGTGACAAGGATGATTCATGAAACAATTATATACACAATCTATGATAGATTATAAAGACTATACATCATCACTTAGTAAAGATGTTTGTCCTTTTAAATATTATTCAAACAAGAATATCGATGTCACATTGCTAAGTTTCGGTAAGGCAATTGAAACCGCCTATGCCATGGTATATCTATGGCAGTCTGGATGGTCGCCAACAAACACTCGAAACGGGCGATGACCCGCTAGAACTCAGTGGTGGGTTTTTCTATCAGATCAAATCTAAAAGGTTTTTAAAAATGGAGGGGTTTGTGGGACTCGGTAATAGTAGTGCGGATGCGGGTATGACGATTGGCATTGTAAATTGGTTTTGAAGCTGTCCTGGAACCTCAAGGTTCAAGGACTACCTTGATGACCAGCATGAGAGCAAGACCTGATATAAACGCAAGGAAGTTCACAATGTTAGCACGGAGGTTTTCGCGTTCCTTTACCTCGGGCACAAGATCGGCAGCACCGATATAGATAAAGTTCCCGGCGGCAAAGGGAATGAGAAACGAGACGTCGATGTTAAAAGACATAACATAAGTCAACAGACCTCCCACCAGGAATGTCAGTACCGACAGGACATTAAACAGCAGCGCCTTGCTTTTTTTCCAGCCACCATGAACCAGAACACCGAAATCACCTAGCTCCTGCGGTATCTCGCGGGCGGCAAATGATGGGCCAAAACCTGCCGGTGTTCCGGAACACCCTAAAAGAACTATCGCGGTTGGGCTGGCCGGTCAGCCCAATGTGGGTAAGTCAACTATCTTTAATCTTCTGACGGGGCTTAGCCGACATGTGGGCAACTGGCCGGGCAAGACAGTAGAGCGCAAGGAAGACATACACTCCCATGATGACACGCGCTTGCGCATTGTTGATCTGCCAGGGACCTATAGCACTCACCAGTGCCAGCCATGACTATTTTTCTTTTTGTAAACATTTGTAAAAAATTTGTCCAGTGGTTGTGCATGTCCAGCGTCAAACAGACTTCGGTAACGAAGACCGTGGGTGTCAGCATCGCCCCGATCAATAACTCGATAAATGTTTTAATTGACCGAGGGGGTAGCGCTTTACATAAAAATGTCAGCCAATAACAGGGTGCGTGGGGGATATGCTCATATCTTCTTACGTTTATAGTGGCCTTCAGAAGTTTATCTTTTCTTCTGAAGGCCGCGCCTTGAATATCTTTTATAATAATTGTTATTCAAAGCACGGCTGCCCGGGACCTGCCACTGTGTCAAGTTAATTGTGTTAACTTTTTCGAATTTTCTCCGATAAGACTCTAAACTCTAGACGAATAAAATAAGGAGAAAGAATTATGCAGCGCAAAAAATATATCATCTTTATTTTAATGTTTATGGCCCTGCCGGTCTTTTCAGCCGGCTGCAATAAAGAAGTGCAAACCCGGAATATCGAGGTTCTACGCATTGGCCTGATCCCCGATCAGTCCGGGGACAAAACATATGAGCAATATAAGGCCATTTTCGACAGCTTTAGCAAAAGAACGGATATTCCCTATGAATACGTGGACGTCAGTTCCTATGGTGATGTTTTGGAGAAATTTCAGAATCAGGAAATAGATTTCGGCTATTTCGGTGCTGTAACTTATCTCAAGGCTCGTGAGAATGCCGGTGCCGTGCCGCTGGTGATGCGGGACGTGGACATGGAATTCACTTCCCATTTCCTGGTTCCGGCTTCTTCAAATGCTAAAACGGTCAAGGATTTGAAAGGCAAGAGGCTGGCTTTCGGATCGAAACTCTCCACCTCCGGCCATTTTATGCCGCGCCATTTCATGCAGCAGGACGGTATCAAACCGGAAGAGTTTTTCGGCAAAGTCATTTTTTCCGGCGCTCATGACAAAACGGCCTTTCTAGTCAGGGACGGCAAAGCCGATCTCGGCGTTTTGAACTCGCAGGTTGCCAAAAAACTTTTTAAAACAGGAAAAATAAAGGAAGAGCAGGTTCGCGTTTTAAAAATATCCCCGCCTTACCCGGATTATGTCTGGGCTGTGCAGCCTTATATGAAAGAGGATTTGCGCCTTGTTTTGCAACAGACTTTTACCGAATTACTTCCCCATGCTGAAAAAGACAAGAAAATCCTGAACAAAACCGGGGCCGGGTTTTTCCTGCCGGCCAGCCCGGGAGACTTTCAACAGCTTGAAATCATTATCAAGAGCGTAGAAGAGTCGGGTAGTTAAGTGTGAGCGCCTCCCGTAAATATAATATCCTGCGTTTTTTGGGGGTGCTGATCTTTACCGTGCCTTTTTTGGTGCTGATGGTTTTTCTCATCGGCAATCATAGCCGCGACATCGCCCTTACCGAAAAAAAACTGCACGGCTCCGCATACAATGCCGCCCTGTTCGATTTCATGTCTCATATGCAGGAATACCGGGGCCTGAACAATCTTCAAGCCGGGAGCGATATAAAAACCGGACAAAGGCTGAAAACCCTGGAGGGGCAGCTTGAACAGGATATAGGCCTTATAAATGATCTGGATGAACGCTATGGCGCAGAATTAAAAACAAACCTGCCCTGGAAGCTTTTGCGCACGGAGTATGAGGAGCTTTGGAAAACCATGCCTTCACTGCCCCGGGAACAGGCTTTTGCAGAGGCTACGGCTGTTATCCGGCGCACGGTCTCCCTCATCCATCATGTTTCCGACAGTTCGACTCTGATCCTTGACGCTTCGGGCGAGCGTTATTACCTGACCGATATGAATGTTAATATTATACTGGAGATTACAGAAAGCCTCGGCCAGGCCAGAGGCCAGGTTACAACGCTGATTTCAGGCGGCAACACCTCTTTGCAACAACTTCAGAATAATGAACGCAGGCATGAGCTTGACGTTATTTATGCGGCGCTCAATAGCATGACAGGGCGTTTGAGCCGCTCAGCCCAGATCGCTTTTGCCAACAATAATGATGTCAAAAAAGCGCTGTTCACACCGTTCAGAAAAGCCCTGCAAAGCCATGAGCGTTTTTCCACCATGTTCAGGGACGCGCTCCGGTCCGGCAAGAGCGTTAATTCCCAGGCATTTTTTGAGCAGGGAACCGCCTCGATTGAGGCCTATATCGCCATGTACGGCCAAACCCGGACGGAACTGGACAAGCTGATGCATGACGCCATCAAAAACAGTCAGCAGCAAAAGCAAATCATCTATGTTTTTGCCGCCTTTCTTTTTGTAATTTCCCTGGCGGTTTTTGTCCTGCTGCAAAAAGCTGCCAGAGAGAAAAAGCGTTACCTTGAAGAACTGCGTATCGCGCTGGAAGAAGCCGAAAACGCCAACCGTCTTAAATCCGATTTTCTGGCGACGATGAGCCACGAAATCCGCACGCCGATGAACGGGATTATGGGGATGGCGGAATTATTGCTGGATACCCGTCAATCCGCCAAGCAGCAAGGCTTTACGCGCACAATTTTAAATTCGGCGGACTCGCTGCTGACCATTATCGATGACATTCTTGATTTTTCGAAGTTCGAGGCCGGGAAGCTGGAACTTGACCCGGTGCCATTCGATATGATGACCCTGAGCGAAGATGTGGCGGAATTGCTGGCGGTCAGGGCAAGGGATAAAGGCATAGAGCTGATCACCCGTTATGCGCCGGGCACGCCTTATCAGTTCATCGGCGATCCGGGCCGTATCCGTCAGATTATTTCCAACCTGGTCGGCAATGCGATCAAGTTTACCTCCAAGGGCTATGTATTGCTGAACGTTGAAGAAGACAAGGACTTAAGCAAAACCACCGGCAAGACAGGCCTGCGCGTTTACATTGAGGATACCGGTATCGGCATTCCCAAAGACAAACAGCAGGCTATTTTTGAAAAATTCTCGCAGGCTGATGGTTCGACAACCCGTAATTATGGCGGCACCGGTTTGGGGCTGGCGATCTGTACACAACTCGCCGCGATGATGGGCGGTGATATTGGCGTTGAGAGTGAACCGGGCAAAGGCTCGACATTCTGGTTTACCCTGGTGCTTGAGGAAAGCGACCAAGAGCAGGAGAGTATACCCGCGCCGGATATTCTGGACGGGCTGCGGGTTTTGGTTGTCGATGACATTGCTGTGAATGAGCAGATTGTACAGGAGCATTTAGAGTCTATCGGCCTGCGCTGCACCACCTGTAAAGACAGTGAAAGCGCTTTGTATCATTTGCGTGAGGCCGCCGATAAGGGCGATGCCTATGATATGGCGATCACTGATTACCTGATGCCGGATATGGACGGCGAGGAATTGGCCAAAGAAATCAAGAAAGATGAAAAAATCAGCGATATACGGCTGGTGATGCTAACCTCAGCCGGCGGGCGCGTGCAGACCGGGCAGTTCCGTAAATCCGGTTTTTCCGGATTTTTATCCAAACCCCTGCGGGCAAAGGAATTGATCGAAGTACTGTCTCTGATCTGGGACGAAAAGCTCAAAGGCAATCAAAACAGCTTTATTTCTTCCGAGAATTTGAGCACCGCACGCGGTGCGAAACTGCAATACCGCAACGTGACTTTTAAAGAACCCAAAATCCTGTTGGCCGAGGACGACCGCGTGAATCAGGGCTTTGCAATAGAAATTCTGGAATCAGCGGGCTGTAAGGTTGAACTGGCGATCAACGGTGAAAAGGCCGTGGCGATGGCCCTGGAAGGCGATTATGACCTGATCCTGATGGATTGCCAGATGCCCCTGATGGACGGCTATACAGCCACCGGAGAAATCCGTGACAGGAAAGCGGATCAACTTCCCATCATCGCCCTGACCGCCAACGCTATGAAGAACGACCGTGATAAATGCCTGGAAGCCGGGATGGACGATTACCTGGCCAAGCCGATGCGTAAAAATCAGCTTTTACGCGTTCTGGCCAAATGGCTGCCTGACGAATATATTGAAAAAGGCCCGGAAGAAGAAAAGCGGGCTGATTTTTCTTTCCGCGGCCTGCGCGCGCTTTTGGTCGAGGACAACCGTACTAACCAGATGATGGCTGAGGAACTGCTGGAAGATTTCGGTTTTACGGTGACGACTGCCGCCAATGGGCAAAAAGGCGTGGAGGCTGTCTCTGAACAGGAACAAGGTTTTGATGTGGTCCTCATGGACTGCCAGATGCCGGTCATGGACGGGTTTGAAGCCACCCACCGGATTTGCGCAATGAAAGAAGACAGAGAGGAATTGCAGGATATGCCGATCATCGCCCTAACCGCCAATGCCATGAAGGGTGATAAGGAAAAATGCCTAAGCGCCGGGATGGATGGTTATCTCACCAAGCCGGTGCGCAAGGAAGAACTCGGCAATGCGCTGAACAAATGGCTCAAGGATAAAAAACGCAGCGGCGATGATGATCATAGCTTCAGCATCTTTAATATCGGGATTTTTGAAGAAACCAGGAATTTGATGGGGGAACGCTTTGCCGAATTTGTCAAAAATTATATTAAAGACACACGCCAAATTCTTGGAAAAATCGCAAGCTACAGGAATAAGCAGGATATTAAGGGCTTTCGGGTTGCCGTGCATAGCCTGAAATCATCGAGCGAACTTGTCGGTGCCATGAAAGTCCAAGCCGTGGCCGAACAGCTTGAAATCAAAGCTCTAGACATTATAGAGCACGAAGGCACTGATTTTAGTGATATCGACCCGCAGCTCTTCGATGACCTTCATGACGCTTTCGACGCGGCGGAACCGAAACTCCTGGCGCAGCTTGAGATGATAGAGTCAGATCAGTAAAACCAAAATTGCGCCCCTGGGTAAAAGTAAATCAGGAAGTAACTCAGGAGTTTCATATATTATTATTTACCTCAGCTGATTGAGCAGGTTTCCAGATCATTCAGATAGTGCTCTAAAAACGTTTTAATCATCGCGGTGCTGTCATTTAGGATAGGCGGTTTGGCATTCACTAATTCCTTTTCATGTTTTTCATGAAGCTCGACCCGTTCTTCCTCTAACTTATCCAGTCGTTCCAACATGGGATGCTGGTGTATGAGCTGTGAGATCAGTTTAACCAGTTCATTGATTTCACGTTCCACGCCATGTAGCTCTTTCTTCAACGATAATGATCATGGTTTTCCTGAGCTTGCACTAATTGTGTATTCAGCCGTGCAACTTCTTGATTACGATCCTCCAGATGTTGTTGTATGGCCTCTTGTTGTGTTGTCGTTGGGGTGTGTGCCTGTTGTTCTTTGCGTAGATCAGCCTATAAGGGCTGGTTCAACTGCTCGACTTGTTCAATTGTCGCTTCAGATTTTGCTATTTACGCCTGTAAAGCAGTATTGGCTTTATGGAATTTCAGGGCTTCATGTTTTGCTTCCTTTGTATCTAACCTGACCTTTTCTTTAAAGGCCTCAACCTGCTCTTTTCAGGCTGGTTTTGCATGAGGGCATAGAGGCTTTTACCGGTACAGGCAAATCACCGTGCAGACCGGTTTGTTACAAATTGTTAATTATAACCAACTCTTGTCATCAAATATTAACGATACAGGCGATGCAAACGATATATATGGCGTTACATCGTAAAATTATTCTATAACGAGGTGGTGGTTCGATGGCAGAGAATGATCAAAAGTCAAATGTAGAGAAAAAACAATCGCTTCCAGATCAGGAATCAGGCCGGGCACGTGAAGAGCTGGATCAGTTCACTGTCCTGCAAAATGCGTCCTCTGCCGACCTTAAAGCACAGGAAGAAGAAGCAGCTGAAAGTATTCTTCCATCAGAAGATGCATTCAGTACGGGAGCAGTTGGTGAAGACGCACTGGCAACCAATCGCAGTGTTCCACCAGAAGGTCCTGTTGAGGGAAATCTTTCTGCCTATTCTGCTGATCTTGCAGCACCTGAATTGCAACGAACAAGTACGCAAGCAGAAGTCGACACTACCTCGGCAATTGAAACAGCATCAAATACGTCGGCGGATGAAAATGCAGATAGTGCATTACCATCAGCAACGGGTTCAGGAACTGACACGACATACGACCCGGAGAATATCACGCAATCCGAAAGTGCAAATTCAACCGTGAACGATGGCAATAATACGCCCAATGATACTGAAGGGCCGGGAGACGACGATGCGGATGACGGGCCCAGAAATGTCAGCGACGATGTTGAAGATGAAGCACCAGGTGACGTCGGTGAAGACGAAGAACCCGGCGAAGATGATGAGGATGAAGAGCCCGGTGATGACGATGAATCAGAGGGCGATCATGATAAAGGGCATGGAAATGATCCGGATGGCGTAGACGAAGATAACCCGGGTCAGGGTGGTGGCGGCCCCAACAATAATGACAATGCATCGGGCAATAGCGGTAATGCGCCTGGAAAAAATAAAGACGATGACGACAACAATGATGGTAACCGTGGTCATGGCAATGACGAAGATGGTATCGATGAAGATAACCCCGGTCAGGGCGGTGGCGGCCCCAACAACAATGACAATGCACCGGGCAATAGCGGTAATGCGCCTGGAAAAAATAAAGTAGATGACGACAGCAGCGATAGCGTAAAAAGTAACCGTGGCCATGGCAATGACGCGGATGGTGTCGACGAAGATAATCCAGGCCAAGGTGGCGGTGGCCCGAATGCAAAGGGAAGCACGAGCCGTGATGATGGGGATGCACCCGGCAACAATCCGCAGGATGATGACATGGAAATGCTTGCCATGCTGGATGAGTCCGATGGCAATGGCTGGCACGATATGGTCGATGATGCACAGGATGGCGTTGATGCCATGGATGCCGGTGGCGGTGATAATGGCTGGGTCGAGACGATAGAGGATGACAGCGGTAAGGGTAAAGGCAAAGGCAAGAAAGGAAAAAATAAGGATGATGACAACGATGCGGACGATCCCTTAGGTGCTATGGATG
>Ga0209633_10000137_pt1 | contig 86123 bp, 76 predicted proteins | sample Cruoilmetagenom1_FD_187290 | JGI IMG/M metagenome (GOLD analysis project Ga0209633, IMG submission 187290) | Oil polluted marine microbial communities from Coal Oil Point, Santa Barbara, California, USA - Sample 1 (SPAdes) (version 2) | ecosystem: Environmental > Aquatic > Marine > Oil seeps ... | reverse complement strand
GTTTGCAAGGCTTAAACACTTTCGTAGTATCGCCACTCGCTATGAGAAGTTAGCGCGTAATTTTAAGTCAATGCTTTATCTGGCGTGTACTATCGTTCATTGTAAGATGAATTGAAGACACGCCCTAATATATGAGTTTTATTTTTTAGAAAAGTCTACCAAATCTTATCTGCTAGCATCAGCCAAAGTAGCGCCAACACAATCAAGCCGCCCAATATAGTCTGAATAAGGAAAAAGGCTTGGTGCTGTCCGACTACTTTGCCCAAGGTTACCCCTAAGGTATTATATTTTATCGGCTGCGTATCAAGCTCGCCGGATTTTTCTTGTTCTTCATAATAGCCTTGCAGAATATCTAAAAACCGCTGCCATTCATTTGCACCCCACGTATTGGGCTTAAACGGCATAAAGGCTTTAAGCTTAGGCTCATTCACCATCCAACGCTCAAGCGTAATAGAACGTAGTGACCAGCCAGCAAAACGCCGCTCAGCAATCGCTGAAAAATCCAAAATCTTTAAATCTTGATGTCGATCATCTACCAATAAGCGATTTTTTAGATTGGTTAATGCTTGCTCAGAACCTTCCACACACTGGAAAAAGTATCCGTTGCCGTAGCAAAGAATACCAGTAATATTATCGGCTTTGTTCAGCTTAATGGCGACTTCTGCGATGTCGTTAATCGTACTCGCACTTGCAAGACCAGTCGACGTAATGTGGCTCAGATATACAAGCTGGCAGAGATCTGGCGTTACTGGATTTGTCGAATCATTGACTGTTGACAATCAGCTACTCCCTATTTTCAGGTAAATGTCGCTAAGACAACCATACTAACTTTAGATAAAAAATACTGACAAGATGTTTGAGGATAGCAAATCCACTTGTTATATTATTGATTTATAAATGTTTATATTAATTGTATTAAGTTGGTTACATCATAGGCTATTTTCGTCATCAAAGCAATATATGTTTATCTTAAGCCTCTACTTATTAATACTAAGCTGTGCTTTAGAATTATTTATAGGCAAAATATGATATGAATATGTCTTCCTAGAATAAGCAATTTAAAAGTTTTAGAGACATAAAGAGAAAAAATAGGCGCATGAAGTTATAAGCGCTCAATTTAGTTATTGAGAACGTTAAGATTGATAGCAAAATAGTTTAGATGGAAAACAGGTTAGATAGAAAACAGTTTACATAGAGAATAAGAATCATAAAGGAAGAGTGCTTTATCGCTTCTTATAGGTGCTTTATCGTTTTTTATGATAGTTCGGACTGGGCGGTAAGAATCGCTGCGAGCAAGATAGCGTCGTCAGGATAAGTCAGTTTGATATTTTGTCGACTGCCAGACACCAAGCTAATCGGCAGCTCTAAATGTTCAAAAGCGCTGGCCTCATCGGTAATTTCTAGCTGATTCTCAGCAACATAGGTTAATACTCGCTGCAACTCACCTAAGCGAAATACTTGCGGCGTTTGTGCTTGCCACATATGACTACGATCGATAGTGCGCTTAGCATAAGAGTGGGTGCTGCTGCTATTGACAGGCTTATCTATAATGCCGTTTGTGGTCTTAGATTGAGCATGAGGCTGGGTGTAGGACTGTTTTAAGGTATCCGCTACTGGCGTGGCGAGAATAGCGCCATAAGGCTCTAGCATCGCCGCTTCAATCACCTTATTGATATCCTGTTGCGGCACCGCAGGACGCGCGGCATCATGTATCACGACCAAGTCTGAATCTTTAGCACCTGTCTCACGAATGGCTTCTACCCCTGCTTGTACCGATTGCCAACGCTCAGCGCCGCCAATGGCATACTGTATCGGCAGCGCAAAATTGAGTGTCTTTGCCGTGCTGTCATCTGCCGCTATAACCAATAAGCACTTATCAATATAAGCACTATTAGCAAGCCGCGCCACGCTATGCTGTAGCAAGGTCTGCCCTTGTAGCATGGTATATTGCTTTGCGATAGAGGCACCAAAACGACTACCGCGACCAGCAGCGACAATCATGGCATGTATATTAGGTGTGGTATTCATAAGGTGGCTTTGATTGATACTCATGGTTGGATTCCATGATGATAGGACTGGGGAGAAGTGAAAAAGAGGTTTAGATTTTAACCATAAATATTTTAAGACCAATAATGTGACTACTGTAGATAGTAGAAAACACTCATTTTGTAAAATTAAGAGCGATTAATAACGGCTGTGCGTCGTCGGCGCTGTTGATACTTGTACAAAGGTCTCATTTGGCTTAATTAAGCCCAAATCTAAGCGCGCATGTTCTTCTACTGCTTCAAGACCGGTCTTTAAGTCATGAACGTCAGTGCGTAGCAAATTATTTGCCGCTACTTGGTTATCATTTAAACGCTGCTGCTCTTCAATTTGTGTAAGCAATTTATTATGCTCAAACTGACCGTTTTCACCCAGCCAATATTGATATTGCAGTCCTAAAAGGACGGCAACGGCTAAAGCAAGTAGCATAAATTGGCTAAAGTATTTCATAAATTGATCACGCCAAACGATAAAGAGACAATAGAAAACAGATAATAGATTAAAGTAAAAAACTAAGTAGGCTTATTAAGCGATATATCATCATATCAATGACGATATATCGCTTAGCTTTAAGCCTAACTGTCTAGTTTATTAATTAGCCACGTAGACCGATAAACTCTTCACGGCCACGGTAGCTTGCACGTACTTGTTGCTCGATACGTAATAACTGATTGTATTTTGCAACGCGGTCTGAGCGGCATAGTGAGCCAGTTTTAATCTGACCAGCAGCAGTACCAACCGCCAAGTCTGCAATGGTGCTGTCTTCAGTTTCACCTGAACGATGCGAGATAATCGTTGCATAGCCGTTTTTCTTCGCCAGATAAATCGCATCTAGCGTTTCTGATAAGGTACCGATTTGGTTAAACTTAATCAAAATCGCATTGGCAATATGCTTATCAATCCCTTCTTGCAAGATAGCAGGGTTGGTCACAAATAAATCATCACCGACCAATTGGACTTTATCACCAATCTGCTCAGTCAAATACTTCCAGCCATCCCAATCCGACTCATCAAGACCATCTTCGATAGAGATAATAGGATATTGACGCGCCAAGCCTACTAAATAGTCAGAGAAACCTTGGCTATCAAAGGATTTATTACCCTCGCCTGCCAAGATATATTGACCGTCTTTATAGAATTCACTGGCCGCGCAATCTAAAGCCAAATGAATATCTTCGCCAGCTTTATAGCCAACTTGCTCAATCGCTTGCATGATAACAGTGATAGCTTCTTCGTTGCTACGTAGGTTTGGTGCAAAGCCGCCTTCATCACCAACCGCTGTATTCAAGCCTTGTGATTTTAGGACAGATTTTAAGCTGTGGAAAATCTCCGTACCCGCACGCAGCGCTTCTGAGAAGCTGGTGAAACCAACGGGCTCAATCATAAACTCTTGGATATCAACCGTGTTATCCGCATGCTCGCCACCGTTTAAGATGTTCATCATCGGTACAGGCATCGTCAATGACGTCTGATTGCGCAAGTTTGCAATGTATTGATGTAGTGGCAGACTTTGTGACTTGGCCGCCGCTTTGGCAGTCGCCAAAGAAACTGCTAGCATGGCATTAGCGCCAAGGCTGTCTTTGTTTTCTGTGCCATCTAGCGCAATCATCGCATCATCAATGTCTTGCTGCTCGGTGACATCTTTGTCCATTAGCGCACTGCGAATCTGGCTATTGACGTTGGCAACGGCTTTTTTGACGCCTTTACCCATGTAGCGATCTTTGTCGCCATCACGCAGCTCCAGCGCTTCACGTGAGCCAGTTGACGCGCCACTTGGGGCAGCAGCACGGCCAATAGTGCCATCAGCTAGGATAACATCGGCTTCAATCGTTGGGTTACCGCGCGAGTCTAAAATCTCACGAGCGCGAATGTCTTTAATTGCGGTGACGTTGGTGGTTTCTTCAGCGTACATAATGTCTGTTAATTCCTTTGGTCATGCCAAGTTTGTGGGATAAATAACGGCAACTAGAATACAAAAAAGATAAAAAATATCGTATAGCAAATATGCCCAAACCAGTCTTGCCTGTTTATACGATTTATATCATCTGATACCAGTGATACAATCCGCTTATTTAGCGCATGATTTTGCGAATAGTGAAAAGTTGGTTTGGCACTTTAAGCGTCGGCTATAATGCTTGGCATCATAGCATAAATTTTGCCAAACTTCCCTTATCTTACACCAACTTGCGCCCATAAAAACCTATATGAGCAGCGATAGTAGTCGTTATCAAAGCGTTTTGTTAGTGCCATTATTAATAGTGATATAACGCTTATGCTTTTGTTAAACGTTTGCTATTGCTATGTGCGCCAGAGACGGTGTTATCCAGTTCAACCTCGGTTTTAAATCGTGTCAAACGTAACGCGTTCATTAATACCGAAATAGAGCTGAGCGCCATTGCAGCCGCGGCAATCATAGGATTTAAAAAGCCGAAAGCGGCAAGCGGAATACCAAGGCAATTATAAATAAAAGCAAAGAATAGATTCTGCTTGATATTACGCACCGTTGCATTCGCAATTTTTTGCGCTGCATCGATATGCATGAGTGACTCGCCCATCAAGCGCGCAGAAGCACTGTGCTGGGCGACATCCGTACCTTCAAACATGGCAAAGCTGGCATCGGCAGTTGCCATCGCTGGCGCATCATTGACGCCGTCCCCTGCCATGGCAACTTTATGACCCGCTGTTTGCAATAAAGCAATTTGGCTTGCCTTATCGCGTGGGCTCATTTTACCGTAAGCTTGCTCGATACCCAGCTGCCCTGCCACATGGTCAACGACCGATTGCTTATCACCACTCATCAAAATGACATTGATGCCAGCATCTTGTAGCGCTCTTATGGCTTGCGGCGTGTCATCCTTTAAGTCATCAGCAAGGGCAAAAGCACCGAGCGGCTCATCGTTAATACTAATAGCGACCGTACTGGCGATTTGCCATACTTTTGGCATCAGCTTTGGTAGCGTCAAATTAGCAAACTCTGCGCTACCAACCTTTATTAAGCCTAAGCCTTCGATATTTGCTTGTATACCAGCGCCCTTTATCACGCTAATATCAGTGACATTCATCAATGGCAAGTTTCGTTCAGTAGCCGCGTTAATCAATGCCGTCGCTAATGGGTGACTGGCATGCGCCTCAACACTCGCGGCAATTTGCAGGACATCATCAACGGCTAGTGACTTATCTACCATCACATTATCGACGATAGCAGGCTTACCGATGGTTAATGTGCCCGTTTTATCCAAAACAACGGTATCGATATTGCCTGCCGCTTCTAAGCTTTGCGCGTCTTTAAACCAAACACCATGACGCGCGGCGACACCCATACCAGCCATGATAGCAGCTGGCGTGGCCAAACCAAGCGCACATGGGCAAGCAATGACCAATACCGACACGGCATGCATTAACGCCGTATCAATCATACCCGTTAGCCACCACGTCAACCCAAAGGTGATCAAGGCAATCGTCACCACGACAGGAACAAAAATAGCCGTTACTCTATCGGCAAGGCGCGCTAAATTGGCTTTTGAGCCTTGCGCATCACTGAGCGCTTGTACCATATCTCCGAGCTTGGTATCACTACCTTTAGCACTAACGCGATAGAGTAAGCTGCCGTTTTCGACGAGAGCGCCTGCTAGCAGTCCATCACCTACTTCTTTTTTGAGTGGTACGGACTCACCCGTTAAATGACTCTCCACACACCAGCCAGCACCATCGGTAACGATTCCATCGGTTGCAACACGGCTGCCTTGCTTAGCACGCAAGATATCGCCTACTTGTACATCTTGCAGCGCGACATTATGAAAGTCGCCATTCGATTGCTGTTGTTCAACTTCATCAGGCGTTAAAGACAATAGTAAATCAATACTGTTTAAGCTGTGCTTTTTGGTGCGCTCTTCAAGATATTTACCCGTACGCACAAAAGCAATGACCATTACGCCTGCTTCAAAATACACTGCTGGGCCATGTCCACCAGCGTGACCACTTTGCAATAGACTACTTAACGTACCATCGCCATGGGTCAGCCATAGATACGTTGAATACGCCCAAATGGTGACCGTACCGATGACCACCAACACATCCATATTGGCAAGACCACCTTTAATAGATGCCCAAGCGCTTTTGTAAAAGGGTAATGCCAATCCAAACTGTACAATCGTCGCTAGGATAAACTGAATCCAAACCGGTGGCATCCACGCCATACCTTGCCCAACAAGCATGCCCGCCATACCAACTAAAAACGGCAGCAAGCAAACCCATAAACCAATCAAGCGCCACGGGTATTCAGTCGCGGTATCCTCGTCTGTTTGTGCAAACAAACTATCGGCTGCTTGCAAATTGGCCACGAAACCGGTTTTATTTACCCATTCTGTGACCTGCTCAGGCGTGGTCTGCGTTGGGTCATAATCAACATTGGCAGTCTCGCCAGCGAAGTTTACACTCACCTCATATACCGATGGTTTTTTGTTTAGTACCTTCTCGATTCTTGAGGCACAGGCCTGACACGTCATTCCATCAATGGCCAGTTGCAAGTGTGCACGCGTAGGCGATGTCGTCGTATTGGACTGAATATCAGTTTCAACATCATAGGACTGCTCATTGCTGGTACGGGTAGAATCATTCATAAATAGAACTCGTTATTGCGTTATAGCGCTTTATAGCGTTTATCAATTGATATGGCCATAAAAATATCAGTGGAGGGGAAATCTAAATGAAACAAGTAAAGCGTTTTAAAATTGAATATGAATCTTAATGAATAGTAAATATTAAATGGATACGAATAATGGCTATTCAAGTATGTGACTCTCTACAGCTTAATAACGCTCAGCACCATGATAGAAGCAACTTAATATGTATAAATAGTGATTGCTCATTAAAAAAACCATTTAAATATCCATTAAAAAACCAGCCATGATAGCTGGTTTACTTAACTAAATGACAATACTTACGAGTTAGCAACGGTTGCATCGAAGCCCGCTTCATCGATAGCAGCAGCAATAACTTCTGCACTGGTTTTGCTATCATCAAAGGTGACTGTCGCTTGATTATCTGCAAGCTCGATACTGATATCATCTAAACCATCGATATCGGCGGTGGCATTATGGACGCTTGCCACACAGCCGCCACAAGTCATGCCATCAATCTTAATAATACGGGTTTGGTTTGCCATGAGAGGCTCCTTATTTTTATAACTGCGTTTTTATGAGTGAGTATTTTTATAACTTTAATAAACTGCTTTCATCGCTGTATTCTAAATACAGTCATTGCAGCATTGAACTAGCATAAGCCCAATTAAGCTGAACAACAAGTTTGATTGCTCGTATCTTTACGAAACCGCTTTATGAAAGTGCATCTTCTTTATCAGTGCCTCACCGCTAATCATGATAACGTGGATTTTGCGGGGCATCGATAGGAAACGGTTGAGTGACGTAATCGACCATACTGATTGCCGCAACGAAAGCATGGATGGTCGTTTGCGTATCATCATAACGGATAAAGGCAACACCATTTTCAGGCTCCAGCTCAATTTCAGTGACACCGGTAATATTTTTTAGCGCCGTCATCACGCTCTCAAGCCCTTCGGTATCATCGATATTTTCGATACTTACCTGCGCTATTTTAATCGCCATCGTCTTACCCTCTCATCGATATCATTTTTAACATTATTAATGCGTATCTAACACCTCAAAGCCTTTAACCAAATCATCGATCTGCTTTAGCTGACGTAAAAATGGCTCTAACTGACTGGTTCGCAACGCACACGGGCCATCACACTTGGCGGTTTCTGGATTTGGATGCGCCTCTAAGAATAATCCAGCTAGTCCTGTTGCCATACCTGCGCGGGCAAGCGTTGTGATTTGCTCACGGCGTCCGCCGGCACTATCACTACGCGCACCCGGTTGCTGCAAACTATGGGTTACATCAAAAAATACCGGAATATCCATCTGCTTCATGGTATCAAAACCAAGCATATCGACGACCAGATTATTATAACCAAAAGCACTACCGCGCTCACAAAGTATCAGCTTATCGTTACCACCTTCAAGACATTTATTGACGATATGACCCATCTCATGCGGCGCTAAAAACTGCGCTTTTTTAATATTAATAATCGCATCGGTTTTTGCCATCGCATGCACCAAATCAGTCTGACGCGATAAAAACGCTGGCAGCTGGATAATATCAGCAACTTCAGCAACGGGCGCTGCTTGATACGGTTCATGGACGTCAGTGATAATTGGCACTTGGAATTTTTCTTTAATTTGCCCAAGCCAATCGATACCTTGCTCTAAACCCGGACCTCTATAAGAATGTAAGCTTGAACGGTTGGCTTTATCAAAGCTGGCTTTAAAAACATAGCCGATACCCAAACGCTGACATATATCAACATACTGCTCGGCAATTTCAAACGCCAATTCTTTTGATTCTAAGACATTCATACCACCGAACAATACAAACGGCTGATCATTACCGATATTGATTGTATTGCCATTTGGCGTCATAAGCTTGATATGCGATTGCGCCGTTAATAGATTTTCCATGAAGCGGTAACCCTCATTATTGTTATTTACTGTTATTACGAACAGTTATTATTAATGCTACTCCCCCGTATTGTAACCGATAGCCCCATGAAAAAAAGTATCTAAGCGTAATTACATCTCGCTGATACTGTAGATTACTTCATAAAAGCGTTATTGCTAGAAACCGCTATTAAAAAATGGCTAAATAAAGTCCAAAAAAAAGACCAATCCGAAAATCAGTCTTTTTTATAACGATTAAGCTGTCATGCGATAACGATTATTTATTATCGCTATAGGTTCTTGCTGCTTTTACAAAGCTGTTAAACAGTGGATGACCACCGCGTGGCGAGCTGGTAAATTCAGGATGGAACTGTACCGCGACAAACCAAGGATGAGTAGGAATCTCAACCGATTCGACCAAATGCTGCTTAGCCGAATAACCAGATATGCTCATACCTGCTTGCTCTAATGGCTCAATATAACGATTGTTCATCTCATAACGATGGCGATGACGCTCAGTGATATTGGTTGAGCCATAGATTTGGGCAAGCTTACTACCAGCAACCAGTTCCGCTTGCTGTGCACCTAAACGCATAGTGCCACCAAGATCTGAATCATCGCTACGAATCTGTAATTCGCCGCGCTCATCCAACCATTCGGTAATCAGACCAATAATAGGTTCAGCCGCCGTACGATGGAACTCAGAAGAGTTGGCATCGATATGTAGCACATTGCGCGCATACTCAATCACAGCCAGCTGCATACCAAGGCAGATACCAAGATAAGGTACGTTGTTTTCACGCGCATAAGTAATGGCTTTCATTTTGCCATTGGTACCGCGCTCACCGAAGCCACCCGGTACTAAAATAGCATCGGCATCGTTTAGACGGGCAAATAAATTATCATCCGTTTCTAACAACTCAGCATCAATATAGTCGATTTTCACGTCAGCTTTATGGGTGATGCCAGCGTGTAGCAAGGCTTCATTGATAGACTTATAGGCATCCGGTAATTCAACATACTTACCAACCATCGCTACCGTTACCGTCGCTTCAGGATTCAGCTGGGCTTCAACCACTTTATCCCAATCGCTTAAATCCGCTTCTGGTAAATCAAGACCAAAACGCTCACAGATTAAGTCATCAAGATCCTGCTCATGCAGGGTGCGCGGAATCTGGTAAATACTTTGCGCATCTTCACACATGATAACCGCACGCTCTTCGACGTTGGTAAATAGCGCAATCTTGCGGCGATTGTCTGGTGAGATATGATGATCAGAGCGACAAATTAAAACATCAGGCTGTAAACCAATCGAACGCAGCTCTTTTACTGAATGCTGGGTCGGCTTAGTCTTGGTTTCACCAGCACTGGCAATATAAGGTACTAGCGTTAAATGCATCAGCATGGCGCGATTGCGACCTAGCTCTACTTGCATTTGGCGTACAGCTTCCATAAAGGGAAGTGATTCGATATCACCAACTGTACCGCCAATTTCGATAATGGCGATGTCATAGCCTTCGCCACTGGCAAGGATTTTACTTTTAATTTCATCAGTGATATGCGGAATCACCTGTACCGTACCGCCTAAATATTCACCGCGGCGCTCTTTATTCAAAACGTTTTGATAGATACGACCACTGGTGAAGTTGTTGCTCTTACTCATCTTTGAATGGCGCAAAAAACGCTCATAATAGCCCAAATCTAAATCGGTCTCAGCGCCATCTTCGGTGACGAATACTTCGCCGTGCTGGAACGGGCTCATCGTACCTGGATCGACGTTGATATACGGATCCATTTTGGTCATCGTCACTTTTACGCCACGTGCTTCTAGCACGGCAGCAAGGGATGCGGCGGTAATACCTTTTCCTAGTGAGGACACTACCCCACCGGTCACAAATATAAACTTGGTCATAGTACTCTGTCGGTAATTGGTAAAGAAGGATTTTACTAAAAATACGCCACAAAATATAGGGCAAAAGCGCAAACTCTTTAAAACACTCAGTTTTTAACGCTTAATCATCTTAAGTGCGTAATCATCGTAAATACGTAGCTATTATAACCCACTGCAGCTTTAAAAAGGTCACAACAAAAAAACTCACCCCGAAGGATGAGTTTTTAATAATCAGATTCTAATGTTTAGATTAGAATTTGTATTCTAGACCTGCACCTACAGCAAATACTTTTGAATCAAAGTTGCCTAGGAAATCAAGATCGCCATCAGCATTGCCTTTATATTCAGCGTCATTCTGACCTACATAAGCATGCACAATCATGTTTGGCTTATATGAATAAGTACCACCAACTACGATTTGATCAGAATCTAGATCGTTAATACCAGCAATGTTGGTAGTATTATTATACTGCGTATAAATTGTGGCAGGCTTAGCAAAGTTGTTCAAGCCCATAGCAGCACTTAAAATATAACCTTTTTCTTTCTTCTGACCTGTAACACCGTCCAAGCCTAAGTCGATTTCGAACGCTTCTAAGATACCAAGGCCGAAATCACTATTACTATAGGCACCTTTATCAAAATCAGCTTCTTGATATAAAGCACCTAGCGTGAGTGGCAAACCAAAGTTAGCAACTTTAGCTAGATCCACTGTCGCTGTACCACGGATGATACTACCAGCGATATTTACGTCGTCGTCATAAGCAAGACCAGCAGTGAAGCCTGTACCTTGATCAAACATTGCTGAAACACCCCAGCCACTATCATTCTTACCTTTGATATCATCATCATTGGCATACATGGCAGCAAACTGTACTGGAACACCAGCAACTTGAGGAGCCTTCCAAACGATAGAGTTACCGACGCGACGACTATCAGCCATATTCAGTGCTGGCACATCAAGATCAAGACTTTCTATTTCTCCGTCATCTAAGTCGAGAGCGATATTACTAATACTTAAATCATTTATAGAGGTGCCTAAGTTATCCCAAAAGCCATTACCAGCAGTTACAACGTTATTTACATAATCTGTAGTAGATTGGTTGTTACCAACACGGAATTCGCCGAAGGTATTGTTTTTTAGACCTAAGAAAGTATCACGATTTTTGAATGTTTGGTTGTCATCAGCATCAACATCAATACCATACTCTAACTGATAGATAACATCAGTATTAGCAGTCATGGCTTCAGAGCCTTTAAAGCCGATACGTGAAGAATTTGAGTTAATTTGTGTACCATCTTCTTTATAACCAGCTATAAGGTTTTCTTCAGCATCTGCAAAATCTAATTCTGAATCAACATAATCAGCTGTCATGAAGATTTTACCGTAAACGGTAGGTGCAGCTTGAGCAGCTGATACAGATAGGGCAGCGATTGCTGTAGCTAAAAGTAGTTTTTTCATGGGGGTATCTCCACTTTACAATTTTAGTAATGAGCGAGCTATTATTAGCCGGTGCCCAAAATGGTATCGTCACAAATCCTCAAAGATATAATGTGTAACTGGCTACCGAGATTAGTCAGAAACAAGTGTGGCGAAGTTCTATTACCGTAAGATGAAAAAAACCATGACTTACATAACTGGGATCGAAATCGTAACTGCCATGTAAACGTTGGTCTTTATCGCTCTGTTGCGTAACATCCGTTACCAAACTCATACTTCGAGTACAAGCATAACAACTTTGACATAATTTGCAACATATTTTTTACGTCTCTAATGATAAAAAATCTTCAAAGCCATGTCCACTATGAGGTTTAACATATATTTAATTAGGGGCAAAAAAACACCCCTACTCGTCATGGGCGAATAGAGGTGTTATTGAGAAATATCAGTAATAAGCATATTAACTATATTTAATATGCTTACTAAAAACAAAACGTTAGCAGGCTACTTATACATAGATAAATACCCTTAAGGCAGAGCCCGTTAATAATAACTAACGCTAATTATATTATTTAATTAACAATATGGCTCGATTAACTTAGCAGTTGGCTTTTAGATCAAGGCGTGCTTGATGTAGCAATGGCTCAGTGTAGCCACTTGGCTGCTCGCGACCTTTAAACACCAAATCACAAGCCGCTTTAAAGGCATAAGAGTTATCGAAGTCATTTGCCATCGGCTGATAGCCATTATCGTCAGCATTTTGCTCATCGACGACTTTTGCCATGCGTTTCATGGTATCCATCACTTGCTGCTCACTGATGACCCCATGATGTAGCCAGTTGGCGATATGCTGGCTTGAGATACGCAGTGTCGCGCGGTCTTCCATGAGACCAACATCATTGATATCAGGTACTTTAGAGCAACCAACGCCTTGGTTTACCCAGCGTACGACATAACCTAAGATGCCTTGAGCATTATTATCAAGCTCTTGCTGCTTCTCTTCTTCCGTCCAGTTGGTGTTTTTTGCCAATGGAATGGTCAAGATGTCATCTAAGCTGGCACGCTCGCGTGATTTTAGCTTGTCTTGCACCTCAGCGACATTCACTTCATGATAATGCATGCTGTGTAAGGTGGCGCCCGTTGGTGATGGTACCCACGCTGTGCTAGCGCCCGCTTGTGGATGTGCGGCTTTGGTTTCCATCATCTCTTTCATCTCATCAGGCTTCGCCCACATGCCTTTACCAATTTGAGCGTGACCTTGTAGACCCGTCTCTAAACCGATATCGACGTTCCACTGCTCATAAGCTGGCTGCCATGCTTCTGACTTCATATCGCCTTTACGTACGAAAGGTCCGGCGTTCATGCTGGTATGCATCTCATCACCAGTACGGTCTAAGAAGCCCGTATTGATAAAGATAACGCGCTCTTTGGCTTGGCGAATCGCTTCTTTTAGGTTGACCGTCATCCGGCGCTCTTCGTCCATAATACCGATTTTAAGAGTATTACGTTCTAGGCCCAATAAGTCTTCTGAAGCATTAAACAAGTCGTTCGCCATTTTGACTTCTTCAGGACCATGCATTTTTGGTTTAACGATATACATCGAACCTTTACGCGAGTTTGATAGCTGGTTGTTACCTTTTAAATCATTTAAAGACAATAGCGGTGTAATCAAACCATCCATCAAGCCTTCAAAAATCTCTTCTTGACCATTACCCAAATCGACTAAGATCGCAGGGTTTTGCATCAAATGCCCAACGTTACGAATTAGCAATAATGAGCGACCTGGTAAGGTAAGGGTGTCGCCATCTGGCGTGGTATATTCGCGGTCTGGGTTTTGTTTACGCGTACGGGTTTTGCCGCCTTTTTCAAAGGTTTCTTGCAAATCGCCATTCATCAAACCAAACCAGTTGCGATAGACTTCCACTTTTTCTTCAGCATCGACGGCAGCGATTGAATCTTCACAATCTTGAATCGCTGTAATGGCTGATTCTAATAGCACGTCTTTAATATTGGCTGGATCGTCTTTACCGACTGGATGGCTGCCATCGATTTGAATTTCAGCGTGTAAGTTATTATTCTTTAATAAGATACCGGTTGGGCTTGCTGCATCACCGACAAAACCTGCGAATTGAGCGGCATTTTTTAGCTCAGTGCTGGTATCACCTTGTAGCACTTCAAGCTTGCCATCGACCACTTTAAAACCAGTGGCATCGTTGTATGAACCCGATGCTAAAGCAAAGTTTTCATCTAAGAATTTTTTGGCATACGCCACGACAGCAGCGCCGCGAGTTGGGTTGTAGCCACCTTTTGCTTCTTGACCATTTTCATCGCTGATCACGTCTGTGCCGTACAAAGCATCATACAAGCTGCCCCAACGAGCATTGGTCGCGTTCAATGCATAGCGCGCGTTACGTACGGGTACGACTAACTGCGGTCCTGCGATATGGGCAATCTCGTCGTCGACGTTTTGGGTGCTGACTTTGAAATCTTCGCCTTCTGGTAACAGATAGCCAATTTCTTGTAAGAACGCTTTATAAGTAGGATAGTCAATGTCGCCGTCTTTGGCAGGATTGTCTAGATGCCATTGATCAATCTGGGCTTGGATTTTGTCACGGGTCGCAAGCAGCGCTTTATTACGCGGCGTAAACTCCTTAATGACCTTTTCAAAACCTGACCAATAACTGTCTGAATCCACACCGACTTTCGGCAGCACTTCGTTTTCAATAAAATCGAACATCTGCTTATCGATGGCAAGAATGCCCTTCTGAATACGATTGGCGTTAGAAGACTGGCTCATATTGTTATCCTTATCTGTTCGTGAAGTGTGTTAATCCCGGGTTACTACTATCGCACTTAAGATCTAAGTTGCTACTATTTAGACCAGCTTTAAGCAAATACTAAGGTGATAAACCTTACTTTTTGCGATAGCATGGATAGTTGATATAATGCTGAGTATCAACTATTCACTAGCAATCAATAGTAAGACAGAATGTCCCAAAAGCAAAATCTCATCCTACTATCAAATAATAAAATAAACAAGGAAACATCATTCAGCAAGTAAATACTTAGGCTGTAGATAAATGATACCCTATAAGACGTATGGCTTTAGATGCTATAAACGCCTTGTTTAAGCACAATGATGGAAACGATGGATAAACTGTAAGTAATCATTACCATAGTAATTTATGCTTAACGGTTATCTATTAAGCTAAGGCGTTTATAAAGTACCAAACACGTCAAATTATCCATTATTCCAGATGCTATTAAAGATATTTGCCGCTATATAGTCAGTTCAATATAAAAAAGGCACGTTAAAAACAGCCTGCTGTTGGGATAATTTTTCTTGCTTGCTGTGCGCTTCGCACTTTTCGATGCTTTGCAAAATTTATCCCAACAGCCATGTATTCTTTTTAAGTTGAATCGACTATAGCAGACTTATTTATTTTCAGACCTTTTTATCATGATTCAATAAATGCTGTTTTACAACTACTCAATAAAGCCCAATAAAACTATGACTATCAATACACAAAACCTTGCAACTTTAACCCAAGAAAATGGCGCTCAAGAAGAAAATAATCAAGAAGACAGCGTCGATATTGCGCAATTACGAACGCCTATAAAGGTCGATTTATCCCCTATTTATGAGTTTTTGGGTGCGCGAACCACACAAGCGTGGGTAAATGCCGCCATTGCTGACTTGCCATTAATCATTCAAGACCATGCCAATTGTGAAAAAAAAGCGGCTGGTACAGCAATGAACTTATTATTTCGCTATGAGTTTTCTTATGATTTACAGCGCAAACTGGCGCAGTTGATACGCGAGGAGATGCTGCATTATGAGCAGGTGCTTGGCATCATGAATGAGCGCGGGCAAGCGTGGCAATATCTAAGTGCCGGACGTTATGCTAAAGGTATGCTGAAACATAAACGCACCTACGAGCCAGCAGCGATGATAGATGTATTGATTATCGGAGCATTTATTGAAGCGCGTTCTTGTGAGCGTTTTGCTGCATTGGCTGAAGTCATCAACGATGAGCGTTTGGCGAAATATTATCGCTACTTACTTAAATCAGAAAGCCGTCATTTTGAAGATTATCTGGCATTGGCGCAGTCATTGTCAGAGGATAATATCGACGAGCGCGTGGCGTTTTTTAAAGCGGTAGAAGCAGAGCTGATATCGAGCCCAGATACAGAGCTGCGTTTTCATAGCGGTGAACCTGCTTAATTATAGAATCTGTGCCATATCTTAATGGCTAGGATTTTAACCATTCTAAAAGGCGGTTTAAAAAGAAAAAGGTGCAACAATCAGTCGATATGAGAATCGGCTAATTGTTGCACCTTTTGGCTTCATACTTCTTCACTTCACACTGTCTAAGTGTCTACTTTCTTAGCATACTGTCTAAAACTGTTATTTATCACTCTCCATTAAAGCGCTGTCGTATTCTTTATGACTTTTTCCGACATGATGCGGATCATGGTCATCCGTTAACCTTGCTGCTTCTGCTGGATTGGCTGTTTGCAATGCATCATCAGCAACAATCCCATTATTATCATCGGCATCTTTAAGCGGCATATTATCTTTTGAATGAGCCGTTTTTAAATTATTCGTTTCCGCATCCCTATCATCTGGCGTATTCATGGTAATTCCTTTTCTAACGTTGTTATCATCACTGGTATATAAAGTACTATATAAACGGCTATCTAAACGAAAAATAGTATTCACATTAACGTCTAGCGCCTCATTAAATTAATGCTGAAAATCTAAGTGTTAGAAATCTTTTTCATCAGGATTTAGCACGCGAGTTTGAGCATTATCAACGTTGGCATAGCGGTTTAAGTCATTGATACCTGCACTTTTAGCCGCATCACCAACCATCGTATGCTCATTGATACCTTCATCAAAGGCACTGCCCTCTTGGTCACGGCGATCTGGCTGACGTGCAGGATTGTCATTATCGTTGACGTGTTCTGAATTAATCACGCCTTCTTTAAAGGTATCTGTCCCTTTATTTTCAGTAATGCTATTGTCAATTTCAGTATGAGCATTAGCTGTATAACTATTAGTACGATTAACATCAGCGTCGTCTAGACGCGTTTTGGTTAAAGCGGGATCTTTGGTTTGCATATTTTCATTTTGCATCATGGTATCCTTATCATGGGTAATTATTATCATGTTCTTATCATATTGGGTTATTGCGGTTATCGTTATTATTATTGGTCATTTAATTTCTAATACTGCTTACTTATTTGTAAATTAAACAATGGCTTAACGCGATTCATTACCTTTTTTCGATAAATCATAAGCATTTAAATCCGCGACATTTTTGCCGCCTGCTGGTAAGTCCTCTTCTTTACGAGGGTCGGAATATATCTCGTCCGTTTCCTGTGATTCTTGCTGTGGTCCATCGATATTAGGCTCGTGTTTACGACCTTCATAACTGTCTTGGGCATTGTCTGGATGTAAGGCTGCTGGATCACGAACGGGTACCGCTTCTTCATGGTTTGGATGGGTATTAGTTGGCATGGCGCGTCCCTCGCATTTATGGTTTAGAGCATTATTTATTTTTTATGCAGTAATAAATATGCTCATTGCTACTAATTTCTTTGTGGCACTGGTTGCTTTTTAGATAAATTAAAATTAGTTAAATTAAAATCACTTATCAGTACGCAAATCATCATCAATAAAAGAAGTCTGTTCTTCTTTACTCAATTCTTCCGGCACATCGACTTCTTTATTGTCGGCTAGGTTTTTTTCGATTTGCTGACTATCGGCTTGCTCTGCTGCTTTTTTAATATCTGAGGTATCATTTTTAGTATTGCTCATGATTCATTCCTATTTTTTATAATTGAGGTATCAGTAATAAAGCCTGTATCAATTATAGGAAGAATTCTCAATCGCTAACCAGTGCACTGCGGTATCAATGTGTGAATAAATGTGAGCTTACCAGACAGTTTGTAACGCATGTTTCATCTTTATACTTATCATCATTCTCAATAGAGATTATTAACACGAAAAAGCCAAGCGTAGGCTAAATCCACGCTTGGCTTTAATTTAGAATATTTTGATTGGGAATATTAAAGGTTCATACTATCTAGGTTCATCCAAGATAGCAGTAAGCAACGCTAATAAAAGCAGATTAACTAAAAACTGACTATTAAAGCCATTTCGCTAAACTGACTCGCCCACACGGTTGATGACTTTTAATAAATAATCTTGCGCGATATGCGGTAGCTCACCTGCAGCAGGTTCAATTTGATGCCAAACGCCATTACCGTCAAGTGTCCACGCTTGCACATTGTCTTTCAGGTAATTTAATAATCCATCTTCATAAATCTGTTTAAAGAGCTTCTTATCTTCAATGGGAAATGCCACCTCGACGCGATGGAACAAGTTGCGATCCATCCAGTCGGCACTGCCGCAATATAAACGCTCGTCCCCATCGTTATGGAAATAATAAATACGCGTATGCTCCAAAAAACGCCCGATAATAGAACGCACAGTGATATTTTCAGACAATCCTTTTACTTGCGGGCGCAGGCAACACATTGAGCGCAAAATTAGCTCAATCTTAACCCCTGCTTGTGACGCATCATATAATTTATCAATCAGGCGTCGCTCGGTCAGCGCATTAACCTTGACCATGATATGAGCGCGCTTGCCTGCCTTGGCATGGGCAATTTCATCATCGATAAAGCTCATTAGCTTTTCATGCAAGGTAAACGGCGCATGCAGGAGCTTTTTCAAATTGGCAGGTTTGCCCATTCCCGTCAGCTCTTGGAAAATTTTATGCACATCTTCTGAGATATCGGGGTCGGCACTAAATAAACCATAATCGGTATAAACTTTGGCATTGGCCGCGTGATAATTACCAGTGCCTAGATGCACATAACGACGGATTTTATCGTCTTCACGGCGAATGATAAGCATCAGTTTGGCATGGGTTTTGTAGCCAACAATACCGTAAACGACCACCGCGCCAGCTTCTTGCAAATAATTGGCAACCGCGATATTAGACGCCTCATCAAAGCGGGCGCGTAATTCAATAACCGCCGTGACTTCTTTACCATGACGCGCTGCTGCCGCTAGGGCTTTGACGATTTCTGAATTGGTACCTGAACGATATAGCGTTTGCTTAATGGCCAATACTTTTGGGTCGCTTGCCGCTTGCCATAATAGATTGATAATCGGTGAAAAGGCATGAAACGGATGATGAACCAAGACATCGCCTTTACGCATCGCCGCAAACATGCTGGTCGCTTTATCCAGCTTATCGAATTCACGGCGAAACGGTTTCGGTACGACATAAGTAAAAGGCTGATAACGTAGTGCTGGAATATTAAAGTCAAACAGCAAGCGCGTTAAGTTCACCGGTCCATTAACGCGGTACAATTGATTGTCATGCAGCTCAAACTCATTGAGCAAATAATCACTAATAGGCGTTGGACAATCGGTGGTGACCTCTAAACGCACTTTGTCGCCAAAGCGGCGGTTTTCAAGCTCGCCTTCTAAGGCTTTGGCAATATCATCGACATCGTCTGCCAAGTCCAAATCTGCATTGCGTGTCAATCTAAACTGATGGCAACCCGTGACATTCATCCCAGGGAATAGCTCACCGATATGTTCATGAATCACGGCTGATAGCATCACATGGTGCTCTTTACCACCTGTCAGCTCATCAGGCAGACGAATCACGCGCGGCAAACTGCGCGGCGCTGGTACAATCGCCAAATTGATATCGCGACCAAAGGCATCTTTGCCTTCCAAGGTAGCGATAAAGTTTAGGCTTTTATTCACTAAGCGTGGAAATGGATGCGCAGGGTCAATACTGATAGGTGTTAATACCGGTGATACTTGCTCGGTGAAATAGCGCTTCATCCATGCCGATTGCTCGCAATTTAACTCGTCCCGTTTTAAGTAGCGAATATCTTCTTTGGCAAGTGCTGGCAGGATATCTTCATTTAAAATACGGTATTGCTCAGTGATGGCAGCATGAGTGATAACGGATATCTCTTCCAATACTTCGCTTGGGCGCATACCGTGGACACTGGTCGATACATCACCCAGATTGAGTTTTTGCATGATACCGGCGACGCGAATCTCAAAGAACTCATCGATGTTGGATGAAAAAATAATTAAGAAAAATAACCGCTCTAATAAAGGATGACGCGAACTGGCTGCCTGCGCTAATACCCGCAAATGAAACTGTAATAATGACAAGTCGCGATTGATATAGCTGCTCGGTGAATAGCTGCCATCTTCTGAACGTTGCCAATCAATGTCAGTCAGGTTCTCAGTTAAGACCTCAGTTAAACTGTTAGTCGCACTATCGGTTAAACCATCAATCGAATTATTACTCACTTCAATAAGGCTTGGGCTTACTTCATTGTCAGTTTTTATACTCATATCAATACTGTCATTAACTTCATGCTTATTATCTATCTCTGCCATCTTCCCACTCCTTTAGCGTTATCGATACGCCATCATCTTTTATTTTTATACTCAAACACGTTTCAGAAGTTTTTATACTAATTTTTTTAGAGCGGCTAATTTTACATCCTATAACATAGCACAATTAATCTTACCGCTATTTAAAATCACTAACAGTTTGAGCGAGCAAGCTAAGCCGATTGTGGCAAGACGGCATTTTTCATCCGTTTTTTAATGATGCGTTGTTTGTTACGCAAGCGTTTGTCGCTTTGATGACTTTCATAGTATTTTGGATTGGTCAGCATGGCGATGAGTAAAGCAGATTCGTCACGGTTTAGGTTGGCAGCTGATTTATCAAAATAATGATGGGCGGCGGCATCGATACCATAAATGCCATTGCCAAACTCCGCCACATTGAGATAAGCGGTCAAAATGCGCTGCTTATCCCACAAAGTTTCTATCATTACAGTGATAATCGCTTCCTCAGCTTTACGGCTATAAGAGCGATGCGAGGTGAGAAATAGGTTTTTAGCCAATTGCTGGGTGATCGTTGAGCCGCCCGCTGACATTTTGCCAGTTTCTTCGTTCTTTTTCTGTGCCGCCTTAATGCCTTTCATATCAAAGCCATTATGCTGGCTAAACGTCGAATCCTCACTGACAATCGCCGCTTGTTTGGCAGATTTGGCAATGGCGTCATACTCAGCCCACGTCTGGGTGACCGTGCCGCCCGTTAAACGATGGGTCAGCATAAACATACTGTTATTAATCGGCTGGGTTTTCCAAATCAACAGTAACCCTGCGACCAATATATGGAATGCCACGACCAACAACATGAATGCCAATAATAAACGTTTGATAAATTTGCCAAAACTTGTCATGCGTGCGATATCCGAGTGGTGAAAAAATAGTCATATAAAAAGCGGCCATCTATAAATGGCGCGCTATAAACGGCAAGCTATCAATAAGATGCTAACAATGCGCAATGATAAATAGCAGGTCATCTTACCTAATCTCACAATCGCTGTCATTATTTACCCTATTTCTTTATCATGTAAATAGTGTTAAATAATATCAATGCCTTTGCTTAAATTACGGAAGATAAATACTTAGCATTAGACATTATTAGCGCTAGACATTATAAACAGACGTTAGAAGCAAATATCTTAAAAGGTAGCAACTATCAAAAATAGAAATCAGAATAAGAGTAAAAATATGGATAATGATAATGGCAATTGTAATACGATACCAACACTACGGGCACGTATGATTGCCACCAATCCCAATCTTGGTACGGCTGAAAATCAGGATAGATGGTGGCTACTCGGGACGACTGGCTGTCATCTTTGTGACGTCGCTGAACACCTACTCAGCCAATTTCAAGCGGTGCAGCCGATACGCTATCAGTATGTTGATATTGCTGATTTTGATGAGGTGCTGATGATGGAGTTTGCTACCACGATTCCTGTGATACTGACGCCATCAAAACGCTTGAACTATCCTTTTTCAGTGTTGGATTTGCAGCAATTATTAGTAGCGTCATAAAACAGACAACGTAAAAAATGATAATAATGAGAAACTTATGAAAGATTTAAAAAAAATAACGGAAATTGAGGATTTGCGCCGTGTTGCCGAGCGTAAAGTACCACGCATGTTTTATGATTACGTCGATTCGGGCTCATGGACTGAGACCACTTATCGCAACAATGAAACCGACTTTGACCGTATTAAATTGCGCCAAAGGGTTCTGGTCAATATGGAAGGGCGCTCGCTTGCCACTGATATGCTAGGCTCAAAAGTCAAAATGCCCGTTGCTATCGCCCCAACTGGCTTTACTGGCATGATGTGGGCCGATGGTGAGATTCACGCCGCACGGGCAGCGGAGAAATTTGGCGTGCCCTTCTCGCTTTCAACCATGAGTATCTGCTCTATCGAAGATGTCGCAGAAAACACTACTGCGCCGTTTTGGTTTCAGCTCTATGTGATGCGCGACCAAGAGTTTATGGCAAATCTGATTCGCCGCGCTAAGGCGGCCAATTGTTCCGCACTTATCTTAACCGCGGATTTACAAGTCCTCGGTCAACGCCATAAAGACATCAAAAACGGTCTATCTGCGCCGCCAAAACCTACGCTTGCTAATATATTAAACCTCATGACCAAGCCACAATGGTGCATGAATATGCTCGGCACCAAACGGCATAGCTTTGGTAATATCGTCGGCCATGCCAAAAACGTCGAGGATATCTCATCGCTATCGGCATGGACGGCTGAACAGTTTGACCCGGCGCTAAGCTGGGATGACGTCGCACGCATTAAAGATATGTGGGGCGGCAAGCTCATTATCAAAGGCATCATGGAACCTGAAGACGCCATCATGGCTGCCCGTAGCGGTGCCGATGCGTTGGTGGTTTCAAACCATGGTGGACGTCAGCTCGATGGGGCGTTGTCTTCCATTGCCGCGCTCGCTGATATCGTGCAAGCGGTACGAGCAGAAAATAGCAATATCGAGATTTGGCTCGATAGTGGTATTCGCTCCGGTCAAGATGTGCTCAAAGCACTCGCTGTAGGCGCCAATGGTACAATGATTGGTCGCGCGTTTTTGTATGGACTTGGCGCTTATGGTGAAGATGGTGTGCGCCGTGCGCTAGAGCTTATTTATAACGAGTGTGATATCAGCATGGCGTTTTGCGGTCATACCGATATCAATCAAGTGACGGATGACATTTTGGTCAAAGGCACTTATGAGAACCTTAAAACTCATGCTTATTAAAAAGCTAGTCCTTATTAAAAAACCCAACTTTATTAAATATTGATATATTCAGTTCGATGTAAAAAGGATATGCTCAAAATAGCGTGCTGCTAGAATAAATTTTCCTTGCTTGCTGTGTGCTTCGCACTCCAGAGGCTTCGAAAAATTTATTCTAGCAACCCTATATCGTTTTGAAGTTGAATCGACTATAACCCACTTATGGGTGACACGCCCTAACCCTAGCCTTTATACTCTACTCATCACTTTCTATTGATAGTTTGCGTTTATGACCATTCAACAATTATTAAAAACCGCGCCCGTTACCACTTTGCTATTAGTCAGCTTTATCGGGCTATTTATCATGCAGGTGCTGAGCGGCGTCGATGCCAATAATCCATCGACTGAAGAATTGCTAAAATGGGGCGCCAATGCTCTGCCTTATACCATGGACAGTGAACCATGGCGCTTGGCAAGTAGTGCCTTTTTGCATATCGGTCTGATGCATTTATTGTTTAATGGTTTTGCCATGTATTTCTTTGGGCAAATCGCCGAGCCGATGTTTGGCTCAGCGAAGTTTTTGGCGTTATTTTTACTGGCGGCAATCGGTGGCAACCTACTGAACAACCATATTACGTGGCAAGGCATCTTAGATGGCACTGGACAACCGGGCATATCTGCGGGCGCGTCTGGCGGTATCATGGGTATCGGTGCCGCGCTATTGATAGCCGCACTGTTTAAAATATCAGTCAATGGCATGGTGCTCAATCTGAAAAGCCTAATCATTATTATGGGCATCAATTTGGTATATGGCTTTGCCGTACCGGGGATTGATAATGCGGGTCATATTGGTGGCGCGGTCACGGGATTGGTGATTGCATTGGCGTTTGCCATTGCCTACCGTCAGCGGTTGGCTGCTACGCTACAGCATGTACCTAGCGCACCTCAAGACATTTATCAAACGACGTATATCAATTCTCCTGTAAGTAGCGATACTGACTTTTCCACCCCCGCTTCTACCCTCGCTCCTCGCTTTGATAATGAGGGTAATTTTGATAATAACAGCAGTTTTAATCATGACTCTGCTGTAAACTTACCTATAAATGTGAATGCTAATCACGCAAGCCTTAATCACAGCAAAATTAACCAACAACAAACAGCGACCAAATCGACGCTTATTTGGCAATTGCTACCGTGGCTGGTCATGCTGCTGATCAGTATCGGCTTTATATGGTGGTGGCAAGATATTCATCAGCAAATATTACAAGTGCTAGCAGCCATTGAGTAAAATGCCAGACTTATTTATTATTCTATTTATCCCACCCACTTATGAGAGCAAATCATGTTTAAATCATCAGCGCTATCGAAACCGTTGACGCGCACTGTCCTTAGCGCATTGACCGCCACTGCCCTATTTAGTGTCGCCAGCATCTCTAATGCCGCACTGTTTAAAAACAACTTACCGACTGATAAAGATGCCATTTTAAGCGTCGGCGTCAACGTCATGGCAGTCAAGTCAGCTTATGATTTGGAAGACAGCACCGACATAAAAGTATTGCCGGGTGTGTTTTATGATAACAACAGAATCTATGCACGCGGTGCGCAAGCAGGTGCTTATATCATCAATGATGGCACCAATCAGCTAGCCGCTTATGCTCAGCTCGATGGCAGTGAATTCGATCCTGATGATGCGACTGGCGCGCTGCAAGGTCTGGATAAACGTAAGGCTTCAGCCGCTGCCGGTCTATCGTATCTACGTCGTACGCCTGTGGGCGGTTTCCGCCTGCAAGTCGCGACTGACGTTTTAGATAATAGTGGCGGCAATACGGCGCGCTTGACCTATCTTGCCAAAATCACTAAAGATAAGCTGACGGTCTATCCAAGCATTGGCTTTGAGTATCATGATGCTGACTACAATAACTATTATTATGGCGTTAGTGCGCAAGAGTCAGCGAAGACAGGCGTCACTGCTTATGAGTCAAATAATAGCTTAAACCCTTATATCAATATTAGTGCTAATTATGATTTTAATGAGCGCTGGGCAGGATTTGCCAATCAAAGCTTAAGCTATCTGCCAAATGAGCAATATGACAGTCCAATGGTTGACTCGCGTACTGATGCAACAACGACGCTAGGACTTTTGTATAAGTTTTAGCATTTTGAAAGTGTGATAAGAAAAGCCGAGCATTTTGCTTGGCTTTTTTATTGTGTTAATTCGTTGATATGAGACACTAGCCTATCATATAAATTCCAGATTTGATTTTATATACAGGATTGCACCATTATGTTCCACGCTACTCTCTGGGTGATTGGAGCACTCACCTCATTTTGTTTAATGGCCATTGGTGCTCGTGAGCTAAATAGTCAAATTGGTATTTTTCAGATTTTATTCTTCCGAAGTATCGTAGGCTTGCTAGTATTATTGCCAATAATGTTTTTATCAAAAAAGAGCAGCTTTTTATTACCCAAGCGTATTAAATTACACTTAGTGAGAAACTTATTTCATTTCGCGGGACAATATGGCTGGTTCTTAGGCATAGGACTACTTCCATTAGCCACTGTTTTTGCTATTGAATTTACCGTGCCCCTTTGGACGATAATCATCTCGTATTTCTTCTTAAAAGAGTCTATAACTGTAAGAAAGGTTATTGCCGTATTACTAGGCATTCTAGGCGTAATAGTCATCGTACAGCCAAGCTTAGAGGTAGCCCGTTATGGGTCATTAATGGTTTTGGGTGCGGCTATTTGCTATGCCTTTTCCCATGTGGCCACAAAATCGTTATCCAATACTGAAAACCCAATCAGCATCATTTTTATGATGTGTTTAATACAAGCCCCTCTGGGACTACTTTTATTTATAAAAGGGTGGACAACGCCAGCAGGTATTCAGTGGCTATGGCTCGTCATTATAGGTGTCACGGCGCTATCGGCACATTATTGTATGACTAAAGCCATGCAACATGCAGAGGTCACATTCGTGGTCACTATGGATATGTTCAGATTACCGCTCATCTCACTCATTGGCGTACTCTTATATGCTGAGCACTTTAGCGTGGCTTTGATACTTGGTATGCTGCTAATAGTCGCTGGTAATTCGGTAAATATCTATGGTAAGGAAAATCGGCCTTGAAATCCTGTAGACCAGCTTCATATATATAGTAGGCAAGATACACTGTAAACTATCAAACATAAGGAGACTGTTATGAGTCAGTTAATCACACGCAATTCTATCTTTGACAACTTCTTTGATGATATGGCACCTAGCTTTTTGATGCGTCCCCTACATGGTGATGCACTACCTAGCGCCAACCAAATCAAGATTGATGTCAACGAAAAAGACAATAAGTTTTACGTCAATGCTGAGATTCCTGGCGTCGCTAAAGAAGACATTGATTTATCCATTACTGGAGATATTGTCTCTATTAGTGCAGAAATCGAACAAAAAGACGAGCAAAAAGAAGGCAATAAGATACTACGCAATGAGCGTTACTTTGGCTCAGTCTCACGTAGCTTCCAGTTGCCAGATAAGGTAAAAGTCGATGAGGCAGAAGCGTCATATGAAAATGGCGTATTGCAGTTGGTACTGCCAAAAGAGACCGGCTCAGATCGTAAGAAGCTTGAAATTAAATAATAACTAACAAGTTTCGATAATAAGCTAAATAAATTGCTTAAATAGCTAAGGGCACATGAGTTTATCATGTGCCCTTTTTTTGCTTACCCTATCATATTTGGCTTAAGCGTATTTAATAGGCTCAATATCATCCAAGAACTGAAGATTATCAGTCTCAACCAAACGCAGCTCATAAGTAGATTGCAGATTTAGCCAAAACTGAGCGCTACCACCAAAATACTTGGCTAAACGCAGGGCAGTATCTGCTGTAATGCTACGCTTCTCACGTATGATTTCATTGATACGTGCAGGTGTGACAGCAAGCTTTATCGCCAATGCATTGGCGCTCATATCGAGCGGTTAAAGAAAGTCTTCTCGTAGTACTTCACCCGGATGAATAAGACACATACCGTTCTTATTCATAGTGTGCTCTCTTCGATATTTTTAATAACATTTTTCATAGAATCAATGATAATCCACGATTTCTACGTTAGTAGCGCCTTGTTCTATCCAAGTAAAGCACAATCGCCATTGCCCATTGATACGAATACTGTGCTGACCTTCTCTGTCACCACGCAAAGCTTCTAGTCGGTTGCCGGATGGAGCTTTTAAGTCTTCAAGCATAGTTGCACTATCTAGGAGTAGTAATTTACGCTCTGCAACGTTTTTAATGGCAGACCAAAAAAAAGACCTTGTCGCGTTATGTGACAAGGTCTTTTTAAACTCTCTAAATTTATCAGCCTGCTAAAAACTAGCCTTTAAGCTTTTTGATAGATTTAACATTACAGCCTTTATAGATGATTTCACTGCTGGCATCTTGGATATTAGCCGATGATTTATGATAGTTATTTAAACGCAGTGCGCCAGTCATAATACTAAAGTTTTCTTCATCACCAAACACGGTATCAACCGTGTCAGAACGACCTAAGTTAATGGGTAAAAATCTTTTTTTGCCATTCAGATTGGCTTCTGCAAAGGTCGGTAGGTTTTGCTTGTTAAAACCATAAGTCACGCTAACTTTCTTGTTGTTTTGGCAAGTATAGTTGACCTGTCTGTGTTTAACAGCGCTATCATAACTCTCGCTTGGCTCCATCACTTGGTCCGAGTAGGCCATGGCAGAACCAGAACCCAACATTGCCATCAAAATACCAGCTGATGATAGAGCGGCAGTTAACTTTTTCATAAATTACCTCAATGATATAATTAGAATGGTCATAGATAAGAAAAACATGGACGTTAGCGGCGAACTATTTTTAGTTAGTCTGATCGTTCGCTCTTATTGTCTTTATCGTGTTTTAAGAAATGTAATTCACGAGCCCTTATCTATGCGCTCATTATAACCAAAATTTTGTTTGCGCTGTTATAACTATTGGTTTGCTTGTTGTCTGAGCGTAAGACATTGTTTCTCTCGATGTATGTGCTTCAATTGATAGATAAAAAAAGACCCTGCACATCCGTTTATAAAGGATGGCAAGGTCTTTTTATGGCTTAAAATATCAAATTTAAAAAACTGAGTAGCGAGAAAGACAATGCTAATCAGGTTTTTGGATTGATATTAAGAAGGGTGTACCATATCAGCTGGCGTTACCCACTCATCAAACTGCGCTTCAGTTAACAGCTCTAACTCAACGGCAACTTGCTTCAAAGTTTTGTTTTCTTTATAAGCAGTCTTGGCGATTTTTGCTGCGTTTTCATAACCAACATGACGGTTCAATGCGGTGACTAGCATTAATGAGTTATGCAAGAAGTCATCGATTTTGTCTTTGACAGGCTCAATGCCAACGGCACAGTTTTCATTAAAGCTGTTGCACGCATCACCAAGCAATTTGATAGATTGCAATAAGTTAAAGGCAATCACTGGCTTATAAACGTTAAGCTCAAAGTTACCTGACGCGCCAGCCATGCTGATAGTAACGTCGTTACCCATCACTTGCGCGACAACCATGGTCATTGCTTCTGATTGGGTTGGGTTTACTTTACCCGGCATGATAGATGAGCCTGGCTCATTTTCAGGAATCGTCAACTCGCCTAGACCACAACGAGGACCTGATGCCAACCAACGTACGTCGTTAGCGATTTTATTTAAGCTACCTGCTAGCGTTTTTAATGCGCCAGAAGCAAATACTTCAGCATCACGAGCCGCTAGTGCTTCAAATTTATTTGGTGAGGTGACAAACGGCAGACCAGTCAAGGTTGATAACTGTTCAGCTGCTTTTACCGCATAATCAGGGTGAGCGTTTAAACCAGTACCAACCGCAGTGCCGCCTAGTGGCAATTCATATAGACCTTGTAACGCGTTATCAATACGAGTCAATGAATGGTCAAGCTGGCTCACATAACCGCTGAATTCTTGGCCTAAGGTCAAAGGAGTCGCGTCTTGCAGATGCGTACGACCGATTTTAACGATGCTATCAAATTCTTTGGCTTTGGCGTCTAGTGTATCGCGCAATGCTTTTACCGCTGGAATAAGCAGGCTATTGATTTCACGAGCAGCGGCAACACGAATCGCCGTTGGGAAGCTGTCGTTGGTAGATTGTGCATGGTTGACATGGTCATTTGGATGAATTGGCGTGTAGCTGCCGCGCTCATTACCAGCAATCTCATTAGCACGGTTGGCCAATACTTCGTTCATGTTCATGTTTGACTGCGTACCAGAACCCGTCTGCCATACAACCAATGGGAACTGATCGGTTAAACCACCGTTGATGACTTCGTCAGCAGCTTGGACGATTAAGTCGCGCTTATCGCCTTCGATACGCTCAAGGCTCGCATTGGTAATCGCAGCGGCTTTTTTCACTAGCGCCATTGCTTCAATCATCGGACGTGGCAACGTCTCGCCACCGATTTTAAAGTTCTCACGGCTACGCTGAGTTTGCGCACCCCAATAAGCGTCAGCTGGGACTTCCACGTTGCCCATGGTATCTTTTTCGGTACGAGTTGCCTGATTCTGTGTCGACATAACTACCCTCTTTGATGGTTTGTTGTATAGCTGCTTTGAAAAAAGTGCAACACACGCTGCACATAAAGGAAAATACGATGTAAAGTGGCGTTATGATAGCATGACTTATCACAAATTTCTCCAAGTCCGTGAGGCTAACTGATGTCTAAAAACACCAGCGAACAACATTCTGCTACTGCATTATCTGATTCTTTATCTCAGTTCGCGACTGATGACGCTCGCTCTAAAAACGATATCAAAACCGCTGATAGCTTAAGTAATCCGCCTAGACGACAATTTACCCGCCAGCGTCGGCAATTAACGGCTGGCGAACGTAGACAATATGCGCGCATGGCAAGTTTACATTTAATTAAATTGCAACAACGCTTACCGCTGCGTGCGCGTATTGGCTTATATTATGATGGCTTTGGTGAGCTGCCCACTCAGCCACTGTTGGACTGGTGTAAACGCTTAGGCTATTTACCTTACTTGCCAGTGGTTGGTTCGCTCGGTCGTACTAGAAATGGTAATGATGATAAACGCCTGCGCTTTGTGCCTATTTATCATAAAAAACTATTGAATGTACCGTCACGTATCCATAGCTTAGGTATGAAGCAAAACCATCATCGCAGGTTACTTTGGGCGCGTGAGTTAGATATGATTATTTGTCCGCTCGTGGCGGTTGATAAAAATGGCAATCGTATGGGCATGGGTGGCGGTTTTTATGATACAACGCTTGGCAAAAGCCATCAGGCAGGGTTAAAAAAACCGTTAAAAATTGGCTGGTGCTACGACTTTCAGATGGTTGAGCAGCTTGAGCGCCAAGTGTGGGATGTGCCGCTAGATGGCTTAATTACGCCAAGTGGCTTAAGGTGGTTTAAAAGAAATCAGATCAAAATGTCCAACGACAAAGCATCTAGCGCTGATAGTGTTGATACGTACTTACAAGCATTGGGAAATGATGACGCTAGAGAGAAACTCTACTACAGTCAAGAACAAGCCTTCAACTCCGACGAATTGGCAAAGGTGATTAATGAGAAACGCTTAAATGAATTACTGGCTGACAGTGATGCTTTTTTAAATAGTTTAACTGGTGAGATTGGGGATTTTGATGAGGATAATACTGATAGTGGCAAATGAATAATATCGAGCAATTTGTAGGGTGTGCCCTACGCAACTGAGAAAAATATAAATTAAACTTTTATAAAAAATCAAAAAAGGCGAATGATTATAAAATCACTCGCCTTTTTTATATCTATTGTCAAAGTCTAGATTATTGATTAAAGCACCATCGCCGCAATCCAACCAAATACCAATAACGGAATATTGTAATGGATAAAGGTTGGTACCACACTGTCCTTAATATGGTCGTGTTGGCCATCGATATTTAGACCAGAGGTTGGTCCAAGCGTCGAGTCTGACGCAGGCGAACCGGCATCGCCAAGCGCGCCGGCTGTACCAATAATCGCAATGGTTGCTAAAGGTGAGAACCCTAAAGAGATACATAGCGGTACATAAATCGCCGCCAAAATAGGAATGGTCGAGAATGACGAACCAATTCCCATGGTCACAATCAAGCCAATCAATAGCATAATAAATGCGGCCATCGCTTTATTACCCGCAAACAATGACGCCGCGCCATCAACCAATGGTTGAATCTGTTCGGTCGCTTTCATGACTTCGGCAAAACCTTGGGCGGTAATCATAATAAAGCCAATCATCGCCATCAGCTTGATACCGTCATTAAAAACGGTATCGGCATCACGCCATTTAACCACGCCGGTTGCCATAAAGACGCCAAAACCAAACATTGAGCCTAGCAATAATGAATCAGTATAGAGCTGTACGACAAAAGCGGTGACGATAGCAATGAGCGCAACAATCGTTTTCATTTTACTTTGCGTTTGTGCGCCGGCTGCTGTTTTGCTTAAAGCATCTTTTTCTACTACCGCATCGCGAGCTTGTTTATCGATGGCCAACTGCTGATACTGGCGCGGCTTACGATAGCTGATAAATACCGCCACTAGCAAACCAACGAGCATGCCAAGTGCCGGAATCGCCATGGCTTTGGTGACCGAAATATTCGATACATCAATACCGGCTTCACCGACGTTTTTAAGCATGATTTGATTAAGATAAATATCGCCAAAGCCATAAGGGATAAACATATAAGTGGTCACCAGACCAAAAGTAATCAGACAGGCAATCAGGCGTCTATCGATTTGCATGCGGTTAAAGGCAAGCAATAAAGGCGGTACAAGCAGTGGAATAAAGGCGATATGAATCGGGATTAAGTTTTGGCTAAAGCAGCTCATGGTAACCAGACCGGCAAACAGCATGTATTTAATCATGCCACTGGTGCCACCGGCATCAATGCGCTTGATGACCGCTCCTGCCAAGGATTGCGGCAAGCCCGAATGCGCAATCGCTACTGCAAAAGCACCCAATAAAGCATAAGACAGCGCAATTTGCGCGCCATTACGGATACCTTCTTGAAAAGCATTTAAGGTATCGGTCATGCCAAGACCAGCAATCAGCCCACCTGCCAGCGCCCCGATTAATAAACTGAGTACCACGTGTACCCGCGCTAAAGACAGCCCTAGCATGACGACTACCGCTAGTAGCACCGCATTGATGGTCATATTCTCGCCCCTTACCCTATGTTTTGTGGCCCGCTATTGACACGCTATTGTCACATTGCCGACCTATTTATTTCGCCCTAGCGTTTTAACTCACACGTTAATCCATATAGTTGCTATTTGAACGGAGCGGTTAAGACGCGCGTCATTTTACCTGATTTTAGCCATAAAGCCCACGCGCAAAACCTAGCAGACATCAGCGACAATGCAAATAAAGGCGCAATATTCTCCTTGCGGTTGGTCATATAGCCTTGCAATTTCATTTAGCAGCACCATTTATCTAAACATGAACCACTAACTTGACTTTACAAGTCTGGTGAACGAGGAAGAATATATGAGTGAACATAAAATTGCCCAAGACAATATCGACATCGATGTCGACGTTTCATCTAACGTTTCTGATGATACTGCGCTAAATATCTCATCTGACGATATGTTGGAAAACGAGTCGGCGTCTGAAACGGTTAAAAACGAAACTGTCGAAGACAGTGAGAGTAAAGACAGCTATTCTGAAGACATTAAAGCTAAAGACGCTGAAGAAAACTATCTACCGCTACTGGCATTACGCGATGTGGTTGTTTATCCGCATATGCAGATTGCCTTGTTTGTCGGTCGTGCGCCCTCGGTAAAAGCCGTTGAATTGGCACAAGCCGAATATGGTAATAAAGTATTGGTCGTGGCACAAAAAGACTCGCTGACCGAAGATATTGATCAAGACAACTTGTATCAGTACGGAACTGTGTGCCGCATCGTCAGCACCATGCCGCATGATAGCGATGAAAATTGCATCAAAGTATTGATTGAAGGTCAATACCGCGCGCGCGTCAATAACATTGAAAATCATGACGAGCTATTGATGGCAAGCTTTGACCGTGCTGACCTCGATGTCAGTATGGATGAGAGCCAGCAAAAAAACACCATCCAAGCCTTAACAACGTTGTTTGAAGGCTATGCCGACGCCCGTCTACGTAATGCTCGTGAGCTAACTCGTGTGGCAAAACGCATCGATGATTTGCTTGAATTGGTCTATTTCATCTCAACCCGCGTGTCGATGGATTTGGATATTAAGCAATCGTTTTTAGAAGAAGACGATATCAAAACCCACATCAATACCTTGACCGAGTACTTAGTGAAGCAAAGCGCTGAGCAAAATATCGAGCAAGATATCCAAGATGCGGTTCGTCAGCAAATGGAAGACAACCAGCGTGAGTACTTCTTAAACGAGAAAATGAAAGCCATCAAGAATGAGCTGTCAGATATGAATGACGGTGCGTTCGATGGTGAAGACGATGTAGCTGAGCTTGAGCAGCGCCTAGAAGATGCTGACTTGCCAGAAGATGTGCGCAAAAAAGCAGAGCAAGAGCTGAAGAAACTCAAAATGATGCCACCTGCATCGAGTGAATCGTCAGTGGTGCGCAACTATATTGAGTGGATTTTGGATACGCCGTGGAATGCGACGACCAAAGTTTCGATTAATTTAGAAAAAGCTAAAACGGTATTAGACGAAGACCATTATGGTTTACAAGATGTAAAAGACCGCATCTTAGAATACCTCGCTGTACAGTCGCGGGTGAAAAAACTGCGCGGTCCGATTCTTTGTTTAGTTGGTCCTCCGGGTGTTGGTAAAACCTCGTTGGGTGAGTCGATTGCGCGCGCTACTGGTCGTAAGTTTGTGCGTATGGCGCTTGGCGGCGTCCGTGATGAAGCGGAAATCCGTGGTCATCGCCGTACTTATATCGGCGCGATGCCGGGTAAAATTGTGCAGTCATTGGCTAAAGTCGAAGTTAAAAACCCGCTATTTTTATTAGATGAAATCGATAAAATGGCGCAAGACTTCCGCGGCGATCCAGCGTCAGCCTTGCTTGAAGTGCTCGATCCATCACAGAACGATACCTTTAACGACCATTATTTAGATATGGACTTAGATTTATCGCAAGTGATGTTTATCTGTACTGCCAACAGCATGGATATCCCGCCTGCCCTGCTTGACCGTATGGAAGTCATTCGTCTACCGGGTTATACCGAAGAAGAAAAGGTCAATATTGCGCAGAAATATCTTGTGCCAAAAGCGATTAAAAACAACGGTCTCAAAGAAGGTGAAATTGAGATTGTAGAAGCGGCATTGCATAGCATCGTACGTAGCTATACCCGTGAAGCCGGTGTGCGTAACCTTGAGCGTGAAGTCAATAAAATCTGCCGTAAAGTCGTTCGCGGTTCGGTTGAAACCCATGGCGCACGTGCTCCGAAGAAAGCAGAACGTCAGCTAATCGTGGTCGATGACAAAAACATCGATGACTATCTAGGCGTCCATCAGTACGACTACGGTCTAGCAGAAGAAGAGCCTGAGATTGGTCGTATTACGGGTCTTGCTTGGACACAAGTCGGTGGCGAGCTATTAACCATCGAAGCGGTGGCGATGAAAGGTAAAGGCGAGCTAAGCTTTACCGGTTCACTCGGCGATGTGATGAAAGAGTCGATTCGTGCAGCGATGAGTGTGGTGCGTGCCCGCGGTGACAGCTTAGGTATCGATTATGAGACCTTTAAGACTACTGACGTCCACGTGCATATGCCAGAAGGCGCGACGCCCAAAGACGGCCCATCGGCTGGTGGTGCACTAACCACAGCGTTGGTCTCTGCCTTGACAGGTATTGCCATTCGCCCAGATATTGCGATGACAGGCGAGATTACCTTACGCGGTAAAATCCTACGCATCGGTGGTCTCAAAGAGAAGCTGTTAGCTGCGCATCGTGGTGGTATCAAGCACGTCTTGATTCCAGCGAGTAATGAGCGCGACTTGGCCGATATCCCTGATAACGTTAAAGAAGGCTTAACCATTCAGCCAGTGGCAACGATTGATGAGATATTAAAAGTTGCTTTGGTCAGTATGCCAACGCCGCTTAAGCCTACGAAAGTGACGGTTGATAAAACCTCAAGCAAAGCGCTGCATAACTAATCTAAAAAGTTATTAACTCAGTCTTATAAATCAAAAAGCCGCTCATCATATGATGGGCGGCTTTTTTTTGGCAATAATAAAAACAATTTGGTTAAGACCTTGTGCTATATTTTAGACAAATGTTTATTTGGTAATAGCCATAATGTTAAACCACCTGACTTCAAATCGCTTAACTCTATCTGTATTACTTACTGCTTCGCTTCCGGTAGCATTAATAGGTTGTCAGTCTAATATTGCAAAAGATAATTCTACACCTGCTAACTCAATAGTGACTGGCTCTAGCACTTCTGCTCCAATACTATCTGAGCAAGTGATAAATGTTGAAAGTGTCAATCGCTTTGATTGGAAATTGGTGCGCTGGATAGACAATCAAGGTATTGTTAATGATGTCGATACCGTACCGCCGTTAATGCTTGACGTGCGTCCTAGCAATTTAGTGTTTAAATATGACTGCCAGCGCTATCGCTTAAACCATGATGGTTATCAAGAGTACACTTACAGCTCATACGGCGTAACTACCATTACGCAGCCTTCTTGCTTAATAACTGATAAACAAGCAGCTCACAATATCTTTCAGTATTTAGAACGATTATTTCCTGAATACGGCAGAGGACGTTTTAACCTTAGAATCACTTCTCCATCTACACAAACAAAATCGTTTTCATTTTTGAATAAACTTACTCCAAAAAAACCAACGCCTTATGAGCTGGTCTTAAATGTTCAGGACAAGCAGCTTGTATTTGAAGGTACACTTAAGACCCTACGACCAGTAACGGGACTACCCATTACTTATGAGTTTCTAAAAGAATATCAATGGCGATTGGTAAGCGCAGTCGATAGCAATCAAAAAACCATCGTTGAGCTTAGTCGTCCAGATTTTCCAGTGACTGCCTATTTTGCTTACCCAGTGTATAACGATGAGCATCATGTTGGCTTTAGCTCTGATTGTAATGGTGTTGGTGGTTCTTACATTTTAACGCCTGACAATAAGTTATTAATTGGATCAAGCCCGCAAACAATGATGGGCTGTAGTCCTCAACGTGAAGCTGCTGAAGATAAAATTAGAGAACTTGAACAGTTAAGTAAAAGCCAATTAACCTTGCAAAGATTACTAAACACCAATCTCGACGCCTCAAGCCTACCTCATTATTTACTGACTCAAAAACTCGATACAGGCGCAACCTTAGTATGGCAAAACGAAGTAAAGAAAATACCGTAAACAACTTTCAAACCCATACGATACTTACATTTATTAACCGATTGTTGCGCATTTGATGAATAACTATATCTAACGCTTGGCTATACTGGTTGCGGTATTAGACAATATTTGAATATCTTAACTAAAACTATAGAAACTCATCATAACGATTAAATATAAATGGAGATAATAATGAATAAGACGATGCTTGCAAGTGCCCTATTATGTGGTTCAGCGTTGGTAATGACGGGTTGTCAAACCGTCGAAGGTCAAATGCAAACCGGTAATCCACTTAGCCAACCTGCGCTAAAATCTACTATCAATGCAGTCGCTGGTAATAAAAATGAAGTGGGTCAAGTATTCCTACGTCCAGTTGATGGCGGCGTACAAGTCTACGGTAAGCTCATGAACCTGCAACCAGGTAAAACGGTATCACTACACATCCATGAAACGGGTAGCTGTGCTGATATGGGTAAAGCGGCAGGTGGTCACTTCAATCCAGATAATAAACCGCACTCTAACCCTGATGATATGAATGGTCATGCGGGCGACTTGCCGAACTTAACCGCCAATGCCGATGGTGTTGCTACTATCAACTTTGTAAATAAGAAAATCTCCGCTGCTGATGCCGGTAAATATAGTGTTAACCGTTTAGCCTTTATCGTGCACAGCGGTGTTGACGACTATACTAGCCAGCCAGCTGGTAATGCAGGCGATCGCGTTGCTTGCGGTATCATCGAAAAGAACTAATCGTATTTAGCCAATAACTTTTAAAGCTCAATACTGTTAGTTTTATTAAAATTGATAGCATAAAAAAACCTCTTAGATTATCTAAGAGGTTTTTTTATTTAAAGCAATTTATGGTAAAAGTAAAACAGGTTTACTCTTCTACCCATTCACCATTACGCCAGTACACACCCCAGCGCGTGGCTTTGCCGTTTTTCTCAGAGCCGATATACTGCTCTTTTTTCTTCCGCGACCAGCGCAAAATGGTTGGATTGCCATCAGGGTCTTCGTCTGGACCTGCGAACAGATACTGGAACTTATCTTCCATTTTATCTTTGATTTCGCGTAACTCAGCAAGCTTTGGCGGACGTGTTTCGCGTACTTTCGGGAACTTAGATGCTGCTAAGAACATCCCAGCCGCGCCTTCACGCAAGATAAAGTAATCATCATGCTTGGTCGATTTCAGCTCTGGCAAATGGATAGGATCCATACGCGGCGGCGCTGCTTCACCGGTTTTAAGTACTTTGCGGGTATTGTCACATTTTTGACACGCAAAGTAAGGACCAAAACGCCCGGTTTTTAGCTCCATCTGCCCATCACATTTATTACAATCGATGGTTGGAGCATCTGAGCCCGGTACTTCAAACTTACCTTCTTCTAAGATATAACCGTCACAATCAGGGTTATTACCGCAGATATGTAGCTTAAGACCCCCATCAACGATATAGCCGTTCATGGCCGTACCGCATTTCGGACAGCGTTTCTTTTCCATCAAATCTTTAACTTCAGCCGCTTCATCATCGCTGTCGCTATCATCAAGATTGGCAAACGCTTCGACTGGCATTAAGTTCTTAGTGCCTTTACAGCGCTCTTTTGGTGGTAAGTTATAGCCAGTACAACCTAAGAACACACCCGTTGAGCCGGTACGCAGCTGCATCGGACGATCGCAAATATCGCAATGTACATCGGGCACATCGGTTGGATCATTCGGACGCATGCCGTCTTTTTCTTTGGCACGATCTAGGGTTGTTTTAAAGTCGCCATAAAAGTTATCGAGGACATCTTTCCAGTCGGTATCGCCCTCAGCGACATGGTCAAGCTTGTCTTCTAATGCGGCGGTAAAGGTATAATCCATCAAATCTGGGAAACTTGCCGTCAATCTATCGGTGACGATATCGCCCATTTTTTCGGCAAATAAACGCTTATTTTCAAGCTTCACATAGCCGCGATCTTGAATGGTCGAGATGATAGAGGCGTAAGTCGATGGACGACCGATACCTTTTTTCTCAAGCTCTTTGACCAAGCTTGCCTCGGTATAGCGCGGTGGCGGCTTGGTAAAGTGTTGACTAGGATCAAGCTTATCTAGCGTTAATTTGTCGCCTTTTTTGACATCTGGAAGCAACGTATCGTCAGTCTTCGCTGGTGGCATGACTTTAGTAAAGCCATCAAACACTAAGGTACGACCACGGGCTTTTAGCTCAACATCATTGGCAGCGACGAATAGATTTACTGACAGGTATTTTGCTGGCAGCATCTGACAAGCCACAAACTGACGCCAAATCAGCTCATATAGGCGGATTGCATCGCGCTCAACACCTTTTAGCTGGGTTGATTTCATATTGACGTTAGACGGACGAATGGCTTCATGCGCCTCTTGTGCGCCTTGTTTATTGCCATAGAAGTTTGGCTTTTCTGGCACATATTTTGCGCCATAGCTGTCTTCGATATATCCACGAACAGCAGCCAATGCATCACCCGACAAGAATGTCGAGTCGGTACGCATATAAGTAATATGACCGGCTTCGTATAAACGCTGCGCCAAAATCATGGTTTTCTTAACTGAAAAACCTAAGCGCGTACTGGCTGCTTGCTGCAATGTCGAGGTAATAAAAGGCGCACTGGGACGCGATTGCGTTGGCTTCTCTTCGCGCTCTTTAACAATAAAGTCGCTTGAGTTAAGCACTGCTAATACTTTATCGGTCTGTTCTTTATTGACAAGCTTTAGCGTTTTGCCGCCTTGCTTGGTTGCCTCTAAACGAATCGCAATTTGCTCAGCGTCTGTGGCTTTACTATCGGCAATATGGGTATCAGCATGAATCTGCCAGTATTCTTCTGGAATAAAGGCGCGAATCTCATGCTCACGCTCAACCACCAAACGCATGGCAACGGACTGGACACGACCTGCTGACAGACCGCGAGCAACTTTTTGCCACAGCAGCGGCGATACCATAAAACCAACCACGCGGTCTAAAAAGCGCCGCGCTTGCTGCGCATTCACACGGTCAATATCAAGTTTTGATGGTTGCTTAAAGGCATTTTGAATGGCGGATTTGGTAATCTCGTTAAAGACCACGCGCTCATACTTACTGTCTGCGCCGCCGATGACTTCTTTTAGATGCCAAGCAATCGCTTCCCCCTCTCTATCCATATCCGTTGCGAGATAGATTTTATCAGCGTCTTTGGCTAAGGCTTTAAGCTCTTTGATGACCTTGGTCTTATTAGGCAATACTTCATAGACTGCCGCCCAGTTATGTTCTGGGTCAACGCCCATGCGCCGGACCAATGCTTGTTGGGTTTTTTCTTCTTTGCTCAGGCTGTCATCTTTTTTGCTCGCCGCTGGCTTCTTCGCGCTTTTGCTCGCGCCCACTGGCAAATCACGGACATGACCGATACTTGAGCGTACGATAAAGTCATCGCCCAAGTATTTGTTAATGGTTTTTGCTTTGGCGGGTGATTCTACGATCACCAAAGACTTGCCCTTTGGACTGTCTTTAGTTTTGTCAGCAGCCGCAGCTGGACTTTTTTTGGTTGCGGGTTTTGCCATAAGTGACGACACCATAATAAGTAAATTAAAATAAGGATAAATTCAGCAGCATGGCAATTTATAATAGTTAGTTATAATGGCTCAGCGAATTATTGTAGTAAGGGCTGCTGATAAAAACGGTTATAAAACAAACAATAACCATAACGCATACATACAGTTATAAAGACGTTACACTGCTAAGCATTAAGCTGTCAACTGAAAATGACTGAGAGTTTGCCAAAAGGACTTGCATATTGCCTCTTAATGGAGACGAAAAAGTAATTTGCTAGCTTGCAACGATTTTTATAGCTGCTTTTGCATCTGTAATGCCCATCTCTCAAGGTTTTCTTTCAGTATTAATAAGTCGGTTTCAATGGCTTTTTGCTGATAAGCAGGGTTGGTTATGGGGCGCACATAGGCAATATCTTCCCAATAAATAATAATGCTATTCGACTTAACCAATAATGCTTTTACAAATGGCTCAATACCAACGGGCAGCGCTAAAGGCTCTTTATCTAAGCTAAAATTGGCTTGTACGGGTAAGCTTTTATTGTCGCCGCTATTATTAATGTCATGACTGCTGGCATTGCTAGCCGGACGCCATTGTCCATCTATCACCTGATAGCGCGTCAGTGGCAGTTTTATATTCTCCAGCACCAAACCATATTGCCCAATCATGCCGCGACCATACTCATTGTCTTTGCCCTTTACCCAATCTGGGCAAGTAACTAACTTGGGATTGAGTTGTAAGCGACGCGCCGTCATACGCAGCTTATCCAAACGCTGGTCGATTCCGCTAGGTTTGAGCGCCATCATACTCCCTAATACGAATAGTACAATGGCGATCGCAATCCATATTCCCATAACAGTCTGACCTTTTAGCTTAAATGAAGTAATGCTATAAATTAAAATAGGGCTAATAACCTATAAGCGTGGTTATTGATATAAAAAACTTAAATACAAACGGCTGCTAGCTGGGTGCTTATAATGAGCGCAAACCATTAAAAATCAAGCGCCCTGAAATGCTATCGTTGATAACTAGCGAAATGCTGAGCAAACCTGACACTTAGCAACGCCTTATTATTTATAGTGGCATATCAAATACTTAGTACAGAAAGCCACTGATTCGATAACAAGATGCAAAAAGTTGACCGCCTAAAAAAGTGCTATGATAAACCATAATTTTAAACACGCGCAGGTTTATTATGAATTATCATCTTAAGCGAAACTCATCGACCGCCTCACAAGTAGGTAAATGCGTCGGTAAAATCATGCGTAAACCGCGTCTTGCTATCTCGCTAATAGGCGCGGCTTTGTTTACATTATCCGGCTGTGCGACGACCCAAAACCTAACGCCCGAACAATGTCAAAGCAGCAATTGGCAAGAAGTCGGCTATGCCGATGGTATCCGTGGGCGCTCAGGTGCTTACTTTGGGCACTATACCAATCAATGCGCAAGTGTCGTTGGCGCAACGCCAAACCGCGTATTGTGGGAACAAGGTCGCCAGCAAGGGTTGAAAAACTACTGCACTGAGCTCAATGCTTATAAGCTTGGCCGCGAAGGCTATGATTGGCAGCCTGTCTGTCCGCTCGAAGGTATCGAAAAGCTCGAGGAAGCGTACTCCCAAGGGCGTTACTATTATATCCGCCAGCGTGACCTTGATTATCTGCGCTCGCCCTATCCGTTTGGTTATGGCTCTGGACGCTTAGGTTATGGTTATCGCCCATTTGGCTATGGCTGGTAATCGCTATATAAAGCATTCAACTTATAAGCTATTCGCTTAGCTCAAAGGCAGCTGAAAAAAAGATAACCTCGCAAGGTTGCCCAAGCGAGGCCGGAGAAAAGAGTTATTATTTTAATTATTCTTGTTATTGTCTTGGTTATTTTTTTATTAATAAGCCTACTGGTTTATCTTGGCAGTCTGTTTTTCTAGAGACTGTTTTTCATAGCGCATTTACTTTTAAGTCCTGCACGTTTTAAAAAATTACTCGTTAACAAAAGCAATCTTACTTAGCCCCGCTTGGCTGGCAACCGCCAATACTTGCGCCACGGTATCATACTTACCTTCTTTATCAGCGCGCAGCTGGATAGACGGATCCTTACCGCTCGCCGACTGCGCTTGCAGACGCGCTGCTAACGCTTCCATACTGATAGGCTCATCATCCCAAAATAAACCCGCATCTTTATCAATGCTAATTTGAATGGCTTCTGGCGGCGCTTGGTTTAGCTCAGCACTGGTCTTTGGTAAATCTAAGGGGACGGTTGGGTTTAGCACCGTCGCCGTCAATAAAAAGATAATCATCAATACCAGCATGATATCGATAAGCGGAATAAGGTTCATCTCATTCATGCTTTGAACGTCATCATCACCCAATTGAAATGCCATAATTATTCTCAATATTTTTAATTAGCGTCTTTGCCGCTCGTGCTTCCAACTGATTTTCGCGTTGCTTTTTTTAAACTGCTTTAGCTTAGCGCTTTATTGTTAAACAATCATGACAGCTGCGATGGCGCTGACTTATGATAAGGTTCAGATGACTGAACGGCTTTTTGCTCAGAGCTCATACTTTTGGTTGATTGGGTTTGAGTCGCACTAGACGTACTGTCTGCTGTTGATTGCTGAGCTGATGATTGCTGAGAAGCCGCAATATCGGCAGATTGCGCCAGTAAATCATGCGCTCTATCGTTGGCATGGTACATCACGCGGCGGTTGATACGCACCGCTAGGTTATAAAACACCACCGCTGGAATGGCAACAGCGATACCCAAACCCGTCATAATAAGAGCTTCACCAACTGGCCCTGCTACTTGCCCCAAGCCCGCTTGCCCACTGACGCCAATATTATGCAGCGCATGAAAAATACCCCACACCGTGCCAAACAATCCGATAAATGGCGCAATTGCTGCCGTTGTACCAAGGATAGGTAGACCGCGCTCACTGGCAAAACGGTAGCGACCGATATGCTTAAGTAAGGTCTGCTCAATCACCAAACGCCGTGTCGCACCATCCGTATCAATCAAACGTGCCTGCTTGCTATGAATCTGCGCACTCAAATCATCGGCGACACTAGCCACCAGCTTGCGACTTTGTAATACACGAATGATACCAGTCACCCAAGAAATGATAGATAAGGCGAGTAGTAAAAAGAACAAAGTCCTAGTCACCATATCGCTATACTGCCAGTAGGTTGTAAATTCCATGTGAGAGTCCTTAGGTTTGATGCAACCATGTGATGGCGCTGCGCACATTCAGTCTAGCACCATCATAAATGTTATAAATCTGCTGAATCCATCATTTCAAAATGACTAGATTTTATATAGTTTTTGTCAAACAGCTCAAATACAGAGCCCAGTACTGAACAGTGAAACCGAATCACTAAGGCACGGCATAGCTTATGGGTAAAGTCACATTACCAACCACTGGCACGCCGTTTTGAGTAAAGGGCTTAAATTTGCCAGAGCGTACCTGACGCTGCGCCTCTTTATCGACTATCGCATTGCCTGATGATTGAGCAATTCGCACGCTATCGATACCGCCTTGTTTATTCACTCTTAATACCAATACGACATCAAGAGTATCACCTGAGCGGGCTCTACGCGCTGCACGCTCAGGAAAGCTAAACCTCGGTGCTGACGCCCAATTGGCATTGCTGGCGGTAAAATTGACCGGCTCATTACTGGCCGCCGCCGCTTTGGCGTCAGCATCTGCTTTTGCTCGAGCAGCCGCCTCTGCTGCTTCCCTTTCAGCCTTTGCCTGTGCTGCTTTTTGAGCGGCCTCTTTTGCAGTCTTTGCATCTGCAGCAGCTTGTGCCTCGCGAGCAGCTTTGGCGTCTGCAACTGCCCTAGCGTGGGCGTCTTGAGCGGATTTTTCCGCTTGTGCCGCTATTATCTTACGTTGCTCATCGGCCATCGATGTATCTATTTTAGGGGATTCTTTTTTAATAACGTCAGGCTTTTTGTTTTCTACTTTAGCAACAGGTTCGACATCAGCCGTTTTGTTCTTTATCTCTGTTGGCTTTGCTGTCACTACTTTAGCCTTCGGTTCTGCTATTGGTTTTTGTTGCGGCTGCGATTTAGGCGGTTCTATTCGTTCAGGCTTTACTTTTGGCTGAGGCTTTTGCTGAGCGGCTGGTTGCCCCGCTTCTACCTCAAGCTCGGTATTTGGAGCAGGCAATGAGACGAACTCTATCTCGATAGGCGGCGTTTCTTTTACTGGCTCAATTTTAGGCTCAGACGGTTTTATCGTTACCAAAGCAACGGCCGTGAGCACATGTAATCCCACCACAACGATAATAGCGATAAGTATTGCTTTCAGTGGTGGCGCGTCTAAATCCGTTGAACTCATAACACCCTAACATTTAACCGTCATAGAATGGTGTCGATAATAATGCAAACGATAATTATTATCAATAGTAAATTTCCAATATCTTTAGTCTAATCTCTCATATTCTAGAAAATCCTGATCAGCAAAACCCAATATAAATAATTACTGACACCTTATGACGTAAGCATTTTATAAGATTAATATAGTAAAAATTGTCAACGTTAATAAAACCCATTATCATTGTTATTGATAATAAGTCTCAATTAATTTATCATGATGGCTGTTTTATGATACTTATATAAGCAATTTATCATAAAAAACCAATTATAAAGCAACGATAGAAAACAGCCTTGATAAGTTATAAGTTGATTCATTATTTAGCAGTTTTTATTTAGTATTTTTCCTATAAGACTGCCCAACCCTTTGATAAACCGAGTTATTTATGCCTACTACTATATGCTCAAACCACAACGCTAGCCCCCTTTTTAAGCGTCCTTTATTAGCTGCCATGATGACAGCGCTGATTGCCAGCATTGGCATGGCAGGTTGTAGTTCGCCTGAATCCAATGACTCTGAGCCAGCAGATGCCAAGACTGAGAACCAAACGGCTGACAAATCCTCGAACGTTGCCAATAATGACAATGTTTCTGTGGCGACCATTGCCGTCGATACGACAAAAGGTAAGGTCGACTTGGCAATGAATCCGTCACCATTGGTCGTTTATGACATGACCTTGATGCAAGATTTGGCGGCACTTGATGTGGCGGTCGATGGCATGCCAAGTGGGCTTCATTTAGATAATTTACACTCAAAAACTCAGCCTGAACCAAAATCAGTCGGTACGGTATTTGAGCCAGACCTTGAAGCCTTGAACGCTATGCAGCCACAAGCTATTTTGGTCGGCTCACGGATGGCAGAAAAATACGACGCGCTTTCAAGAATCGCGCCAACGCTTGATATGACCATTGATACGGCAAATATTTATGAGTCGAGCAAGCAACGCCTGCATGATTTGGGCGCTTTATTTGGTAAAAGTGCTCAGGCAGCGAAACTACAAGGCAATATTGATGGTCTTATCGCTGACACTAAAACCTTAACCAAAGATAAAGGCAAAGGCTTAGTGGTTATGGTGAATGGCAATAAGCTGTCCGCTTATGGTGATAAGTCGCGCTATGGCTTTATTCATACGGTATTAGATATCCCGATGGCCGATGACCAAATCGCCGATGCGCGTCACGGTCAGCCAGTATCTTTTGAGTATCTACAAAAAACCAATCCAGACTGGCTATTCGTCGTCGATCGCAGTGCAGCAATTGGGGAAGATGGCGCTGGTGCAAAAGCAGTATTGGACAATCCATTGGTCGCGCAAACCAATGCTTGGAGTAAAAATCAAGTGGTTTACCTCAGCCCAGATTCTTACCTAGCATTCGGTGGTTATTATCAATGGATGCAGGACTTGACCACCATTAAAGATGCTTTTGCGAGTGCAAAATAAACGTTATTACTGTTCAAGCAACTGTTACTGATTGCATTTTTAATCATCCATTTCTAAGCCAGTAGACGTTATGTCGTTATTTTCCAATCGCGCTCATGCCCGTGTCAAAGCCAGTCCTGCTTTGCCAGCTGCAACATCAAGTTGGCAAAAAAAGACCCGCAGTGACTTGAGTCCTAACCATCAACGTGCCGCCATACCACCGTGGTTAATAAACACAGCCAGCCTCATTATTATGGGGCTTTTGGTGTTATTAAGTTTATCCATTGGGGTGGCAGATTTTTCGTGGTCAGGTATCTTGCACAGCATTATCAATCATAGCGCCAACTCTGACAGCTCATTAATGTTGGTTAGCCGCATACCGCGTACCATTGCCATTATTTTGACTGGTATCGCCATGGCAGTTGCAGGGATGATTATCCAGGTGGTGCTAAAGAACCGCTTTGTTGAGCCCTCGATGGTTGGGGCCACTCAAAGTGCGGCATTGGGATTATTGGTCGTCAGCTTACTGTTTCCTGCGAGTGCGCTGCTTATCAAAATGGGCGTCGCGACCATTACTGCAATGTTTGGCATGATGCTATTTATGCTGCTCATTCACCGTATTCCGCCGACGGATTTTTTGATGATTCCGCTGATTGGTATTGTCTTTGGTGGCATTATCGAGGCGGTGACAACTTTTATTGCTTATCAAACTGAGTCGTTACAGATGCTTAGCGTTTGGCAGTTTGGTGACTTCTCGGCTGTATTAGCGGGCCGTTATGAATTGCTTTGGCTGACAGGTGGATTGTGCGTACTGGCTTATATTATCGCCGACAAGCTAACAATCGTTGGGCTAGGCGATAATATTGCGCTGAACTTAGGAATTAGCAAACGCCAAGTCACGTGGCTTGGCGTCGGTATGGTGGCGATGATGAGCGCTGTCGTCGTCGTGACGGTTGGTATGATTCCCTTTATTGGCTTGGTCGTGCCCAATATCGTCAGCCGATTGATGGGTGATAAATTACGCCGTAGCTTGCCAGCTGTCGCCCTACTAGGTGCTTCAGCAGTACTGCTCTGCGATATCATCGGGCGCTCTATTCGCTACCCGTTTGAAGTGCCAGTGGCTACTGTGTTTGGTGTGGTCGGTACGGTGTTGTTTTTATGGCTGTTATTACGTGCGCCTGCTGAGCAATAATATATCAATAAGACAGCTCCCTAATTGTTATTAACTCTTTTCTTAATTTATTCGTCCTGTTGTCTGCTTAGATAAGCTTGGCGTCGTTACTATTAAAGGTAGCATAGTAGGATTTACGTATGTTCTCATCGTCTAAGCATAACTTTATAAATGACAACTCTGCCAAGACTGGGTCGGCAAAAAAGAGTGTTGTAGAAAATGATACTTTAGAAAATGATACTTTAGAAAATAACAGCTACGCTAATACTTCTATGCAAGGACGCTTAGCACAATTTTGGGCATTTATCGCCAACCATCCAAAATCAATTGCCACCATTATCCTATTGATATCAATGACGCTGTTTTTGACACTTAACGTCAATGGCTATTGGGACTTTGCCCTGCCATTACGCGGTAAAAAATTACTGGCGCTAATGGTAGTCGGCTATGCGATTGGCGTATCGACCTTACTGTTTCAAACCTTAACGCAAAATCCCATTCTGACGCCATCACTGTTGGGTTTTGATTCGCTATATGTTTTGCTACAAAGCTTATTGGTGTTCTTTTTGGGTGCGATGAGCTTTACCAGCATCAATCCTATTGCCAAGTTTACGCTTGAAATCGTCCTGATGTTTGGCGCGTCCCTACTGTTGTTTCAAGTGCTGTTCTCGAAAAGCAGTCAGGATTTGACGCGGTTGATATTGGTGGGCGTCATCTTTGGCGTGTTGTTTCGCAGCTTATCGGCGCTGATTGCGCGCCTGATTAATCCTGATGATTTCGTCGTCGTGCAGTCTGCCAGTTACGCGCAATTTAATACCGTGAATCCGCAGCTACTGGGTATCAGCCTCTTTATTTGTGTCATTAGCGCTGTATTCATCTGGCGCTGGCGCTATCAATGTGATGTATTGATGCTTGGCAAATCGCAAGCCATTAACCTTGGCATTAATTATCAACGCTTAGCCTTTGGGCTGTTAACGGTCATCGCAGTATTGGTTGCCACGGCAACTGCTTTGGTCGGTCCGGTAACCTTTTTTGGCTTACTAGTCTGCGCTTTAACCAATCGCATCGCGCGGCACATGTATCATAGCGAGCGCCTGATATTGGTCAGTTTAGTAGCGATGATTTGCTTAGTACTCGGTCAGACGGTATTTGAGCAAGTGCTGGGTATGGCAGGGGTACTGTCGGTAGTGATTGAATTGGCAGGCGGCTTGGTCTTCTTAATACTAATTTTTATGACTCAGCGCCGTTAATTATGACTCAGTAAGACTGTACGAATCAAAAAAATTTTAGTGACAAGATATATAAATACATGCATATGCTACTGGGATAAGTTTTTTGCAGCCTCTGTCTACATCGGCGCAGCAAGCGAAAAAAACTTATTCCAGTAGCGTTATAGCGTTTTTAAATCGGACCAACTGTATGATTAAACTCGATAATATCTCCCACCATATTGGCAAACAACAAATCCTGCATGACATTACCTTGTCTTTACCACCCGCACAAGTGATTGCTTTAATTGGCCCCAATGGCGCAGGTAAATCGACCTTATTTTCGGTAATGGCACGACTGCAACCGCTACAGTCAGGACGGGTAAGTTTTGCTGTAGATAATGAGGAACGTGATATCGTCAGCTGTCATGCTCGAACACTGTCTAAAACGGTGGCCATGCTCGGGCAAGACAACCAAGTACAAGGGCGATTACGCGTGCATGAGCTGCTGATGTTTGGGCGCTATCCCTATCATCAAGGGCAGCCAACGGCGAACGATGAGCAAAAAGTGCAGGATATTATCGAACGCTTTGAGCTAGAACCATTAGCCGAGCGTTTTTTATCGACATTATCCGGTGGTCAACGGCAGCGCGTACTGATTGCGATGATTGTCTGCCAAGATACGCCGTATTTATTACTTGATGAGCCGCTAAATAATCTAGATATGTACCATGCTGGGCGCTTGATGCGTGAGCTATGCGAGCTGAGTCATAGCCAGCAAAAAACGGTGGTGATTGTCCTACATGATATCAATCAAGCGGCGCAATTTGCCGATACTGTGGTCACGATGAAAGCAGGTCAGGTAATGGCAGTTGGTAAACCTGCCGACGTCATTACCCAAGAGACGATGAAGGACCTATATAATGTCGATGTGACGGTATTAAATCATCAAGGTCGGCCAGTAATTATAGATACGGTTTAAAGGTATAAACATCAGTTTTATCTCAATTTTTGTAAAACCTTCAAACGTTGCTGTCTACCCTTGGCCCATAGATACACACCTGTACCAGACAAGACCACCACCGCTAACCCAATCAATGCTAAGAATATTTGATACGCTAAATGACTGACGCCGTGACTGATATGTCCCATATGCAGCGTCGATAACCATTGGTCAGCTTTAGTGCCAAATGAGCTTTGATAACCGAAATTAACCTTTTCGACTTTGCCAGTCGCCGCATCCACTGTGATAGATGAAGCACCACCGTGAGTGCCGATATCTTTGTCGGTTTTAAAGCGCATCTGCCATTGATTGTCCTCTGCTACCCAGCGTATGCCCAATAATTTCTGTACGGTTACCCCGTTTTTTTGCGCGGCAATATTCGCCTGCTTGCTAACATACTCAATACTATTGGCTTTATTGACAATATCAGCAGTTGCGTTGATAACTGGCGTAACATTTGGCAGAACTTGCGCGCTAAATTTATCCGATTTATGCGACTTACCTTTTTCTCTTTCTTTGCCTTCTTTGCCTTCTTTACCTTCTCTGCTTTCAAGTCCTACCACCGCTTGCATCACTGGTTTATAAACTTGCTGCAAATTAAAACCGACACTCGACCACGCAATCACAAATAGCATCAGCCACAGCCATAAACCAAAGGCGTGATGCACATCATAATTGAGCTTAAAGGTATTGGTTTTGCGGCGGATTTTCCACGCCGATAGCCAGCGCTTGATAAAAGACGCGCGTTTTTTAACTGTTTTTCGATGGGTTTCATGACTCTTCTTCACGGTACGTGGCAAGGTTAAATAAAAGCCTATAAAGCAATTAATCGTCCATAGCAGTGCAATCACACCTAGCAGCAACTTACCGATATCGCCAAGCAATAAATCACGGTGTAGCCAAAACACCTTCCACATAGTATTGCGCCACGCCCATTCATCTTTATCACGCGTCCCTAATATATTGCCATTATAAGGATTTATATAAACCTCTTGAAACGGCGCTTTGGGCTGATTTTTGGCACTTTCACCGCGAACTCTATCGACCGAAAATACCGCAGATTTATCCGCTTCTAATGACGTTGGCATACTAGAAAAACGGTACTTCGGATAGGCGCTAATCACCTTATCATGCAGGGTTGCAATAGGGAGATGAGGCGTATTTTGGCGCTCAATATGAACCAATTGATAATTAAACATATCATCTAACTTGTCATGGAAAGCCAATAATGAGCCAGTAATGCCAGCCATGATTAAAAAGCCTGCCATCATAAGCCCAGTGTAACGATGAATCCAAAGGCAAATACGGCGCAGGTTAAATGCAAAAGAAGACAATAAAAATGAGGTCATAAGTGCTGATTCTTTATGAGAATATATGATTAATGGTGGGATAGCCAAAGCGCCATTTTTAAAAAAGAAGGCTTAATTTCTAAAAAAGGGCGATAAAAAAGCCAGCTCTTTTTTATAGAAAGCTGGCTTTTTTGCTACTAAAAAATAAGTGCGGGCTTAAAACTGATACGTCAATGATGCTTTAATATTACGACCTTTTTCAAAGTCAGTGCTATCATCTTTTAAAGGATCCAATCTTGATGAATGACTGGCATAAGCTTCATCGAAAAGATTGTAAACGCCGACCGTCGCTTTTAGTCCTTCAATTTGTCTTGGCGAATAGTTCATAAAAATATCATGGACGTCATAGCTTGGTTTTTCAATATCATTTGCGCCAGTATTTGGCATCACTGAAGCGACATACGTACTGCGCCAGCCAATATCTGTGGTCTCTGTTGGGGCATAAGCCAGATTGACCATATATTTATCACCTGATTCTGAGCTACTTCCGGTCACTGATGGAATGCTGTAGCCTGTGTCTTCACCTTTACTGCGCGCGCGTGAATAGCTCAAACCCATACTAAAGTTATCCATTTTATAATCAGCGGCAAGCTCAATACCTTTAATATTGAAGTCTTCAGTACTATTGACAGTACCTTGACAACGGTTTCCATCGTCAGCTTTGTTATAAGTTTGGAATGGTGCTCCACTCTCACAATTCAGACCTGGACGCGTACCACCTGATCTCACAAATTCAATATAGTTTTCGATATCGGTTTCAAAGTATTTACCGCTTAGTTGCAGTGCATCACCAGCTACCGTTAGGTCACGTAAGGTTGTGACGATTCCTACTTCAGCGTTAGACCCTTCTTCTGCTTTTAAGTTATTATTAACGTACGTTTTATCACCATCTGAATTAAAGATGGTTTGACTTAAATCAGGACCATTAAATAACTGTGTGTAGCTAGCGAATACTTGCGTTAGTGGTGCAATCTCATAGCTAGCTGCCAAAGCACCAACGACGTTGTCATAGGTTTTGCCACCAGCGATAAAATCAGGCGATTTGTAACGATCATAACGCACGCCTGGCGTTAGGCTAAATTTGCCGTTTGTCCATTGGTCTTCTAGATAAACAGAGGTATTTGTTGCTTCGTCTGACCCTGTTTTGACGAAGTTGCGCTCCATCTCAGATTCTTTTTTATAATGCTCAATACCAGATACGAGCTTGTGGGTGCCAACATTGGTAGCAATGTTACTGGTGTTTTGGATTTTTGCGCCTGTGGTTTGAACTTCAGCGTTAAAATCAAAACTACCTACATAGGAGGAATCACGTAAAATCTGCGTTTTGGTCTGATACACATTGGTATCTACATTAACCAATGGATTGCTAGGATTGAACTTATAATCAATACCATACGTATCGCGCTTTACTTGTTGTGGGATTACCTTAAGACCTCCAGTATTAGGACTACTTGGAAAGTCAGGACGGAATGGGAAAATACCTTTCTTTTCAGTACTGCTAAAGTTTGCACCAATATGATGATCATCAGCAATATAAGCACCCGCTTTTAATAAGATACTTTCAGTTTTACTGTCTTCAAACAGCTCACGACCGTTACCATCTTCGCCAGAATCGCTATCACGCTTGCCATAATAAGCCAGTAAATCAACATTGTCCGTTGGGGCGGCAAACACCGTGGCTGACGTCAGCAGTTCATCATTATTACTGGCATAGCCTGCGTGAACTTTAGCACCGATTCTTTGACCCGGTTTTAGCAAGTCAGCCGCATCAACGGTTGTAAAAGCCACCGCCCCACCAATGGCATCATTACCGAGCGTGACAGAATTGTTGCCCACCGCCACATCCGCTTGCTTGAGCAAGTCAGGATCAAGGGTCAAATCGCCCATATGATAGAACAGCTTGCCTTCTTGGCGCGCGCCATCAATGGTGACTTTTAGGTTGCTGTCTTCAAGACCACGAATACGAATACGCTGATTGACTGCTGAGGTGCCACCTACGGTAACCCCAGGAACGACATTCAAAAAATCGCTCAAATGGCTTGCTTGCTGCGCTGGAGTATAGTCTTCGACATAAACCCCATCTTCTTGGACTTTTTCGCGGACTGAGCTATTGGCGGTCACCGTGATGGTTTGTAAGGTGGTACTAGGCAATTCCTCCGCCGCCATTGCCATCTGTGACCATAAAATAGCTGAAACCGTCATGGATAAGACCGTTAATTGATTAGAAAATGTTGCTGACTTAACTTCACGCATAACACACTCACTTTACTTACTATTAGGATTGAAGGAATTAAGAGCCACTTTTGAGAATTTATTTAAGAAGGTTTTTATAAAGCTTATAAGGACTTTACTCTACAACGACCGCTCTACCACTGCGCTAAAAAAATCTGTATCACCTATAAACTTGTAATACTCATTAATCTGCAAATTGTATTGCGAATCACATAGGTAAAGTTAATGATAATTATTAGCATTTAAATTATGACAGGCATAATAACGAAGTATTAACAATTTGGCAATAAATAATGTGAGAAATTCACTTCAATGATTAGGTTGTGAATGTAATCTGGCAAAAGATAGTAAGTATCCACTCCTTATAAACAATTGATAATCTCAGGGTTTTTAGCCAGAGAGCTTGGACTGTGCGCTTTTAAGCTATCATTATGGCGATATAAATAAATCTACGAGTATGAAAAAAAACGTTGCAATAGCAGAGCCTTTCACTATACCCTTTAGATAGCTGACCAATTAGTCAGGTTTTTATTACAATGATTGGCAATTTGATAAATAATGGTTAGGTATGGTTATTTATTAGCACAAGGATAAGTGCGATTTTCTGTTGGCGATTGGCTGTTGAATAGATAAGCAATATGAATTGCTCTAGCGATGACATTATTTTTATCGACTCTAGGTAGTTATGATATTGCTGAGTAAATGCCGCAGAGATTGGACTAAAAGTCACTTCAGGAGGAAGCCAAGATGAGTGAGCACACTCAAGGGAACCGCGATTTATTATATGGTTTGCACAATCGCCCCGCCCCTGCAAAAGCCTTTTTAGGCGCAACCCAGCACGTACTTGCGAGCTTTGTCGGCATCATTACGCCATCACTAATTATAGGCGGCGTACTAGGTTTAGGAGAACACATCCCCTACCTCATCAGTATGTCTTTGATGGTATCAGGGGTTGCGACCTTTATTCAGACCCACAAAGTTGGACCCGTAGGCTCTGGATTGATGGCGCTACAGGGTACCAGTTTTGGTTTTTTAGCGGCGGTATTGGCAGCAGGTTTTGTGGTAAAAAACAAAGGCGGTAGTCCAGAGGAAATTCTCTCTGTGATTTTTGGGGTCTCGTTTCTCGGAGCATTCGTCGAGATTTTCTTAAGCCAATTTATTACCAAGCTTAAATCCTTGATGAGCCCTATCGTGACGGGTTGCGTGATTGTCACTATCGGACTTTCATTGACTAAAGTGGGTCTGACCGATTTGGCAGGCGGCGTCGGAGCAGAGAACTTTGGGAGTATGCAGAACCTATTGCTCGGTGGTGGTGTACTGGTCAGCGTGGTACTAATTAGTATTATTGATAATAAAGTTATTCGCTCAAGTGCCATCTTTATTGGGTTAATGCTAGGCTTGATTGCCGCGATGTTTATGGGACGTATTGATTTCTCATTGGTCGCTGAAGCCCCTATCTTTACCCTACCTGTTCCTTTTAAATTCGGCTTTGGCTTTGAGTGGCAAGCGTTTATCCCCATTGCTTTTATGTATATTATTACCAGTATTGAAACCTCAGGGGATTTGACGGCGACCTCGATGATTTCAGGCGAACCCATTAAAGGCCCGTTATATGAAAAACGTATCAAAGGTGGGGTGTTAGGTGACGGGGTTAACTCGCTGATAGCGGCGGTATTCAACACCTTCCCGGTGACGACCTTTAGCCAAAATAATGGTGTCATTCAGATGACCGGCATCGCTAGCCGATATGTCGGCTTTTATGTAGGTGCTATCTTATTTACCATGGGCATGTTCCCTATCCTCGGCGCAATTTTTACGCAATTGCCAAAGCCAGTCGTTGGCGGTGTAACACTGCTGATGTTTGCCACCGTTGCCACTGCTGGTATTCGTATCCTATCGACAGTTGAGTTTACCCACCGTAATATTTTAATCATTGCAACATCACTAGGCTTATCAATGGGTGTGGCCTTTGTGCCGGATGTATTCGCCCAAACGCCCCAGTTATTCCGCAATATCTTTGGTTCTGCCGTGACGATGTCAGGTATCGTTGCTATCGCTCTCGATATGATTTTGCCAAAAAATTACGGTGTCGAGTTTGATGAGCCAGAGCAACACGCTGAAGAAAAGCTAACGCCTGTTCGTAAAATATCTGAGAGTGCTATTGAAGGTCAGATATTATAGTTGTCATAACGGATATCATAGTTTTGATAACGGATATCATGATTGTCATAACAGATATCATGATTGTTATAAAATTCCATTGAGCGCAGTGAGAGATTTTTTCTGCTTTTCAATCACTGCCTTAACGATAAAGTCGTCATAACGCTTTATCGTTAAGGCGATTTTCTGTACGTACTTTTTTATTTTGAATAGACTATATAAGATATTAAAGCCCGCAACCACGCAAAATAAATGGCACTAAAAAATCAGCAGCACGCGCTTCATCTTGCTTATCGTATTTATCCTTACCCATTAAACCGACGATTTCTGTCTCAAACTCGGCATAGCGTTGCGTCGTGGCCCAAATCAAAATTAGTAATTGTAATGGATCGCTAACACCAATCTTGCCTTGTTCATACCAAGTTTTCATGACCTGCGCTTTATCAACTGCCCATTCTTGCATCGTCGTTGACATAAAGTCGTGCAAGTGCGGTGCTCCGCCAATGACTTCAAGTGCAAACAGCTTATGTTGGTTTGGGTGCGCAAATGCTTGATGCAGTTTCGTGCGCACAAATTTTTCGATCACTTCCTTGGGGTCACTCTCGACTGTCATGGTCACCAAGCCCTCATTCCACTCTTGGATGATAGAGTGCAGTACCGATTGGTAGAGGTTCTTTTTATTTTTAAAATAGTAATGAATATTGGCTTTTGGCAGCTCAGCTCTGTCAGCAATACCTTGCATCGTCGCACCGCGAAATCCTTGTAACACGAACTCTTCTTCTGCGGCTGCCAAAATGACAGCCTGATTGTGCGCACGAATGTCTTGCTGATTGCGCTGGACATTTTGCTCTACAAGCACTTCTGAGCTCTCTGAGGTATTAACGTCGTTCTCGTGCGCCATATCTTTTCCAGTTGTAACACTTTTATTCGTATATTTTTTAGTTATAACACTTTTAATTGTATTGCTGATGGCCATGATTAGTAACGCCTGTAATGATGTTCAATGAGTGACGATGCGCCAATGTAGGTTTATATTTTAATAAAGCGTAAGGCTTATGGCCTGATTTTTATGAAAAATAATTCACTAATGTAAATTATTTGCATAAAGTAGTTGACCAAATGGTCAGGTTTTAGGAGAATGGTTAATATTAAAGCAATTACTGATTGATGCATACCCATTTAGCATGAGATTTTTCATCAATAGATACTAATCAATAGATATTAGCATGCCGCTATACATCAATATCAGCTTATTCAGCCCTATGGATTGGGGACAAAGGAAAAGGATGCCACTGTGAAATTATCGCTACAGCAATTTAACCACCTAGCGCCAGCCGACGCGACCTCACTTCTATTGACCTGTTGCACCAGTACAGCGTGGGCAACAGAATTAGTCAGTAACCGTCCTTTCACTGATATAGATAACTTACTTACTCATAGTGACAACGCGTGGCAACAAGCACAATCCAACGAGGCCAATTTGCTTGAGGCCTTTGACGGCCACCCGCAAATCGGCAACGTCGACTCGCTAAAAGAAAAATACCGCAACACTCAAGACAGTGCCGCGCATGAGCAATCAGGCGCAAATGGCGCTGAGGATGAGGTGATTGCCGCCTTGGCGCAAGGCAATCAAGATTATCTCGATAAATTCGGTTTTATCTTTATCGTGTTTGCGACTGGCAAGAGTGCGCAGCAAATGCTGGATTTACTGTTAGCACGCTTGCCAAACGATCGCGCTACTGAGCTGGTCAATGCCGCTGCTGAGCAAAATAAAATTACCCGTTTACGCTTACAAAAACTGCTGGGCGCCGCTTAACGTACATTCTTTAATTTAAACTTTGCCTTACTGGTTCACTATATAAAAGGAATTATCATGTCAGGTACTCTCTCATCCCATATCTTAGATACCCATCTTGGCAAGCCTGCCGCTGACATAGCGGTAACGCTACACCGCATAAGCGCAAGCGGTGAGGCCTCATTATTAGCCAATGGCGTCACCAACGCTGATGGACGCGTGACACCAGACAGCTGGTTATTTAACCCTACTATTGATATTGCTGAATATCACTTAGATGTTGGACGTTATACCTTAACGTTTGATACTCAAGCTTACTTTGATACACAAAACCTCACGGCTTTTTATCCGCAAGTAGTCATCGACTTTATCATAAGTGATAACGGTCACTATCATGTACCGCTGCTACTTAGCGCGCATGGCTACAGCACATATCGCGGCTCGTAAAGGTATTACGTTATCGTTTAAAAGCACACTGGATGAAAGAACATTGGACAAAAGGACACTTGCCACATGGGCGCATATCTTCTCGATTGGGTAGCTTTATTTTTTCGCTGGTTTCACGTTATCGCTGGGATTGCATGGATTGGCGCGTCTTTCTATTTTGTTTGGTTGGATTTAAGCTTGCGAAAACCGCCACAGTGGAAAGCCGATAAAGGTATCTCGGGTGACTTATGGGCAGTACACGGTGGCGGCTTTTATGAGATTGCCAAATACAAGCTTGAACCTGAAGAGATGCCAAAGACCCTGCACTGGTTTAAATGGGAAGCTTATACCACGTGGCTGACTGGTATGGCGATGCTTGCTATCGTCTATTATGTCAATGCAACAGCTTACTTGATTGATCCTAGCAAAGTCGCTTTTGGTAGTAGTATCGGTGCCATATCAACCAGCTTATTATTCTTATTTGGCAGCTACTTTATTTATGAGGTGATTGTTCGCAGTCACTTAGGTAAAAACTCGTTTATTTTTAGTACCATTATTTTTATCTTATTAGTCATTGCTTGTTGGGGTTCTTATCAGTTATTTAGTGACCGAGCCTCATTTATCCATATCGGTGCCATATTGGGTACGGTCATGGCAGGCAACGTCTTCTTTGGCATTATGCCCGCTCAACGTGCGCTTGTAGATTGTGTGCGGCGCGGCGAAAAGCCAGGTAAAGAAGTCGCCGATTTAGCATTACAAGCAAAAAACCGCTCATTGATGAACAACTACTTTACCTTACCGCTTATCTTTACCATGATTAGTAACCACTATCCGATGATGTATTCTCATGCACACGGCTGGTTGGTATTGGTCTACGTCGGCATCATCACGGCGATTGTTCGCCATTACTTTAACCAGAAGCATTTGGACAATCATAAGCCGCGCTATTTGGTTATCCCTGCTGTTTTAACCGTTTTATTGATTATTTGGATGCGTCCAGCGCCAATTGAGCCGTTACCTGCTGCTAGTTCCCCAGTAGCTACCGCGCCTACAGCGAATGACAGCACGCCACCAACGGCTGGCTATGACGTAGCAAGTAACGCGGTTAATTCTGATGCCAGTTCTGATGCCAGTTCTAATGCCAGCTCTGATGTTAAGTCTAATGAAAACGTTACCGCCGCAGCAATTCCAGTGACGGCCTCAGCTGACGATGCCATCATGAATGTTGTGCATACGCGCTGTAGTACTTGTCATGCCGCGCAGCCAACTCAGCAAGGATTTGCAGCGCCGCCAGCAGGTATTATCATCCAAACACCGTCAGATATGAAAATCCATAAAGATAAAATCATTACGGCGGTACAAACAGGCTATATGCCACTCGGCAATCTGACTCAATTGACTGATGCAGAACGCCAACAAATCGTTGCTTATACCTCAGGTTTGTAGCTTTAAATGTTAGTAGCTAAGTAGCTATTCAGCAAGGCTCACCCTTGTTTTGCTTTAGTTGCTTTAGTTGCTTTAGTTTATTTAAAATATTTAGGATATATTTACAATGAATAAAAAAATAACCAGCGATTTTAATCACGATACCTATGCACGCGACCTAAAAGGCTATGCAGGCAATCCACCGAAAGCTAATTGGCCGGGCGGTGCAAAAATTGCTGTGCAGTTCGTTCTCAATATCGAAGAAGGTGCTGAGAACAGCGTTATTCATGGCGATGCAGAATCAGAACGTTTTTTGTCCGATATCTTAGGCACACCCTCATTTAATAACCGTCATCAGTCTATCGAATCGGCCTTTGAGTATGGTAGCCGTGTCGGTGTGTGGCGGGTGCTTGATGTGTTTAAAGACTATGGCCTGCCTATTACTACCTTTACTTGTGCTGCAGCTGCTGAAAAGACACCGCATATTATCGAGCGCGTCTTAGAGGACGGTCACGAAGTCGCCAGTCACGGACTGCGCTGGATTACCTATCAATATATGTATCGTGAGACCGAGCGCGAGCATGTGCGCCGTGCTACTGAAATCTTTGAGCGGATGCTTGGTGGGCAGCCGTTAGGTTGGTACACAGGTCGTGATAGTCCCAACACTCGTGAGCTGGTCGCCGAGCAAGGTGGCTATATTTATGACTCCGACTCTTATGCTGATGAGCTGCCTTACTGGCTTAATGTTAAGGTAGAAGACGGTAATAAAATCGCTCGTAAGCCGTATCTGGTTATTCCTTATAGCCTTGAAACCAATGACATGCGCTTTTCATCAAGCCCTGGATTCACTCATGCCGAACCCTTTTATCAGTACCTAAAAGACAGCTTTGACACGCTTTATGAAGAAGGTCAGCACACGCCAAAAATGCTGACCATCGGTTTGCATTGCCGTATCATTGGCCGCGCTGGTCGCATCACCGCGCTTAAAAAGTTTCTAAAATATATTACTAGTAAGCCCGATGTTTGGGTCTGTCGCCGCGATGAGATTGCCAAGCACTGGTATGAAAACCATCCCGCCACGGCTGATAATACCGCTGACTGGATGTAACCTTACGTTCAGATAATAAGTTCAGATAATAAGTTCAGATAATAAGTTCAGACACCAATTTTAGACACCAGTTTATCGCGGCACAAAACCATTAAGGATTATTAACCATGTCAATAAAAAGCACTTATTATGCACCAACTGGCGGCTTGCCTCCGCAAACACAGCTATTATCCGATCGCGCTATCTTCACCGAAGCGTATGCGATTATCCCCAAACGTGTACTAACCGACATTGTTACTAGTTACCTACCGTTTTGGGAAGGCATGCGCATGTGGGTGATTGCCCGTCCTTTAAGCGGTTTTGCAGAAACCTTCTCACAATACATTGTTGAAGTCGCACCAAATGGCGGCTCAGAAAAGCCTGAGCTGGATACCACCGCAGAAGCCGTATTATTTGTCGTTGAAGGTGCAATGGATATTTCTATTGAAGGCGAAGCGCATCATCTTGAAGCGGGTGGCTATGTATTTTTACCACCGGCATGTAAGTGGACACTGAAAAACAATAGCGACAAGCACGTTAAATTCCATTGGATTCGCAAAGCTTATCAGTTTGTAGACGGTATTGATGCGCCCGAACCTTTTGTCACCAGCGATCACGATGTTGCAGCGATTGAGATGCCCGGTACTAATGGTGTCTGGGCAACCACCAGATTCACCGAGCAATCAGATATGCGTCACGATATGCATGTGAACATAGTCACTTTTCAACCCGGTGGCGTGATTCCATTTGATGAAACGCATGTTATGGAACATGGTTTGTATGTGCTAGAAGGTAAAGCGGTATATCACTTAAACGGTGAATGGGTAGAAGTCGAGGCGGGTGATTTTATGTGGCTGCGCGCATTTTGCCCACAATCTTGTTACGCCGGCGGACCCGGTCCATTTAGATATTTACTATATAAAGATGTGAATAGACATATGCCATTTATTCGCCCGGAACGATAAGACATCCGCAACAATAAATAGTATAAAAGCATAATCGTTAATGCGAGTACGGGTCTATGGTAAATTTACTGCTACTGCCAATTAAACGACCCTATCAATTAACTCACGTTACTAACTCAACTAACGTTATTAACCCTTATTAAGGTGAATTCATGAGTACTACAATCATAGCCAAACCTTTGACTAAAGCTGAGTTTGCGCCCTATGGTAAGGTTATTGAGCCGTATGATAAAGACGAAGAAACGCCTGAAAATTGTTATGAGATTAACAATGGCTACGCCAAGCGCCATCATGCTATCGCTGAGTCTAAGCTCGATGGTGGCAGTGTTGGTATGAGTATTTTCTGTGCCAAAAAGCGCGAATTTCCTATCGCCTTATCAGTAATGGAATATCACCCATTTGGTACTCAGGCTTTCTTTTCGATGAATGGTCAGGATTATATTATCGTGGTTGCGCCTAAAGGCGAGCCGCCACAGTCTGCTGATGATTTGACTGTATTTCATGCCAAATCGCATCAAGGTGTACAATATGACGCCAATGTTTGGCATCATCCCCTGCTCGCACTTGGTCGTGATTCTGACTTTTTAGTGATTGACCGTATCAACGGTGAAGGCAAAAACTGTTATGATCTCGATATCAATGATTGGCGGGTACAAATTGAGCTTGCAGAATAGACCAGCCAGCTAATGGCGATTAGTTGGCTTTGTATGCTTAATAGCTCAGATTTAACAAATGATACTTGTTCAATAAAAAACATTATATCGATTACTGTCGAAACATTAAGTCAGATTACTTGTTTTTCTTGTACTACTGTACTAGAATACTGAAACAAGATATTATTTGCCCGACTATTATAAAGATTACATACTATGAGCACTAACCCCTACCACAGTTTATTAACTCATCTCGCAAATTGCAGTGACAGTGCCGCTATTGAGCGGCTATTCAGTGCGTTATTGACCGATAAAGAGCAGCAAGAAATCGCCAATCGTATCCGTATTTTTGATTTTCTTGAACGCGGTGTGACCCAGCGTGAGATATCTGAGCAACTGGGAGTTGGTATCGCCACTGTCTCGCGCGGTGCTAAAGCAATGCAAGCACATGATGTGAGCGCTTTATTAAAGACTCATAGAGAAAGTACATCTATAAAAAGCACACCTACTAAAGACGCTTAACTCGTTAAAAATTATGATGTTAATCTGCCTTATTTTTATTTGATAAATCATTGAACTATTTTGGACATTGTTATGACCTCTGCTACCTCCAAGCCTAACCAACCTGCTGCCATTGATATTCCTAGTAAGCCACAGCGCATTAAACTCACGCAGGATATCGATTTTTTCGCACTATTTAAACGTATTGAGCGCGCTTTTGAAACTTGTTATTTGCTTGAATCATTGGGTGAAGACGGTCATATGGCGCGCCATCATGCCATTGGTTTTGACCCTGTTATGACCATTGCTGCATTGGACCGTAGCACATTAGCGATTACTGACAATAAAACCGCTGAAACCAGTCACTATCAAACGGGCAACCCTTATGAGCTACTACGTAAAATCACCCCGCAGCACGTTATCGCCCGTGACCAAAGCGGTGGACTGGTCGGCTATTTAGGCTATGACAGTGTTAATTTCTTTGAGCCAAGTCTCAATGCTAAAGCCAGTGACGACTTTGAACCGTTTAAATTTGGTGTTTATTTAGATGGTCTGACACTAGATAAGATGACCGGTGAGATTTTCTATTTCTATTATCCGACCGCGCAGCAAGACAATCGTATCGAGCAAATCAAAGCCTTACTTGATGCGCCCATTCCAAGCTATGAGCCGCCAACCGTGGAGTTTTTGGGTGATGGTATGAGCCAAAATGAGCATGCCAAAGTCGTTATGCAAGTCAAAGAAGACATCATCTCTGGGCGTATCTTTCAGTGTGAGGTTGGCTTTAAATCCAAATACCACATTGTAGGCGACAAGATGCCGATTTATGAAAAGCTGCGTGCGGTCAATCCGTCACCGCATATGTACTTTATGAAATTTGCTCAGCAGTGCATCATTGGCGCCTCCCCTGAGCTGCTGTTTCGCTTACGTCAAGGTGAGATGGAAACCTATCCACTGGCAGGTACGGCCAAGCGCGGCGTCGATATAGTAGAGGACCGTAAGCTTGCCCGCGCTTTGCTAAACGATGCCAAAGAGATAGCCGAGCACAATATGCTCGTGGATTTGCATCGTAACGATATCGGTCGCGTCGCACGTTTTGGTACGGTCAAAGTACGTAGTTTAATGGATATCAAACGCTTCTCACACGTCCAACATATCTCCTCTGAAATTGTTGGGATTTTGCATCCTGATGAGGACATGTTTAGCGCCCTTGCCAGCAACTTCCCCGCTGGTACCTTATCTGGCGCACCAAAAGTCGAAGCAATCAAAGTCATTAACGAGCTAGAACCTGATGGTCGCGGTGCTTATGGCGGTGCGCTTGGGTCGTTTAACTTTAATGGCGATTGTATCTTTGCCATTCCTATTCGTAGCTTATTTATTAATGGCGAATCCGCCTATGCGCAAACCTGCGGCGGCAATGTTTATGACTCCAACCCTGCTGATGAATACTTAGAAATTCAGCGTAAGCTTTCTGCCATGAAAGTGGTCTTAGACAGCTTTATGACAGCCTAAACTCCCTATATTTCAGCAAAGAGCTTATGACTTATGAATGTTTTAATTATCGATAACTACGACTCTTTTACCTTTAATCTTTATCAATATATCGGTGAGATTCTGCAAACCATGGACAGTGATAAAGACGGTACTAAAGAAGCAGCCAACGTTATCGTCAAGCGTAATAACGAGATTACCTTGGCCGATGTGCAGGCGATGAATCTTGACCGTATCATCATCTCACCCGGTCCTGGTGCCCCTGATGACCCTGCTTATTTCGGTATTTGTGCAGAGGTGATAGAAGTCATGGGCAAAACAACGCCGCTGCTTGGCGTCTGCTTGGGTATGCAGGGTATCGCCCACGTATTTGGCGGTGACGTGGTACGAGCTGGCGTGCCGATGCATGGCAAGGTTTCAGCCATTCGCCATGATAATGCAGGTGTCTATCAAGGCTTGCCACAACAGATAGAAATCATGCGCTATCATTCTTTAATGGTGCAAGCAGATACCTTACCTGACTGCCTAACCGTCACTGCCGTCGTTGCTAATGACGAACATCGTGATTTAAGTTTGGCTGACTCGGCACTAGCAGGAGATGAGATTATGGGATTGCATCATACAGACTATCCGATTCAAGGCGTACAGTTTCACCCAGAGTCCTTTGCCACTGAAGGGGCTAAGCGCTTGCTAAGCAACTTTTTACTGCAAGTTTAAACCATGCAGCCCAAGTAAATTGAACTTTAAGTTTAATCGACTTGTATTAATCCTTCATTAACGCTTTAATGATAGATTGAAAACAACAAACAAAAGGCAGCCTTTAACAAGGTTGTCTTTTGTTATTTCAGCATAGTACTAAGTACTATGCAATGAGCAGGGAGCAATAGGCAACGAGCACCAAGTCAAAAAAAGCGCCATTAGCTAAAAGACTGACACAGCTTATTGTTTGAATTTTCTAGCAAATAAAATAGAGAGCGATATGGCAAATACCGGTAGCGCAATGTCAGCACGGCAGTCATGGATAGGCACCATTCAAATTATCACAGCCGCTGTCTGCTGGGGTACTTTGGGAATATTTTCGACCTACCTCAATCAAATCGGCTTTAGTGGTTGGCAAATTACTATTTTGCGTATTGTGACTGCCGCTTTCATTATTCTCATTATGTTACCAAAGCTATGGCCATACCTCATTAAGCTGCGTCCAAAGCAGTGGCTTGGACTGGCGATACAATCGTTGATTGGCGTACTCGGCATGTCGGTATGCTATTTCTTTGCCGTTATCTATGTTGGTGCAGGTCCTGCCGTTGCCTTGCTTTATACCGCGCCCGTTTTTAGCTTATTATTTTCGGCAGTTTTGCTGAATGAATCCATTACTCGGCAGTCAGCATTACTGGCGCTCATGGCAGTATTTGGTGTTGGTTTAACCATGTTAGGCGATGCGGCACAGGTCAACTGGGGCATTGTGCTTGGGCTGCTATCAGGCGTATGTTATTCCCTCTATGGCGTACTCGGCAAGCGCGCGATGCACTATGCGCACCCTGCTCCTTTGGTGTTTTTTACTTCTATCATTATCAGTGCTGGCGTATTACTTTTACTACCCGAGACCTATAAAACGTATGGGCAATTATTAACTTTGCCTTTGCATACGTGGGGCTACGCCTTGGGACTGTCTTTGATTGGAACGGTCGTGCCCTTTGCCCTCTATATGAAGGCCTTGGAGAAGCTGCCTGCCACTCGTGCATCGGTTTTTACTATCTTTGAGCCGTTGACGGCGATTGCTTTAGCGACGCTATTACTGCATCAGTCATTATCATGGATTCAATATTTAGGCGTGGTACTCATTCTACTAGCGGCTTTATTTAATGCGGTGTTAAATGGTACGACCACTCGTGTACCGCGTTGGTTAAAGAGACGGCAAAAGGTTTAGTCTCACGTTCTATTGGTTTTTATAAGACAAAAAAATCCCCAGCCATGACATCATAGTTGGGGATTTTGCTTAACCGCTTGTCTGTGTCTAAAAACCTTATTTTACAATAGAATACTTACAGCATATAAGCTTGATTAAGACCTTGAATCATTCTAACTATTCAGTGATACGCTGTAAAAACGCTTGCGTGCGTGGATGCTTTGATTGCTCAAATAACTGCTGCGCGCTGCCCTCTTCGACCACCACACCGTCTTCAATCAAGACCACATGATCAGCGACATCACGGGCAAAGTTAATTTCGTGGGTCACCACAACCATCGTCCAGCCTTCAGAGGCCAGCTGCTTCATCGTTCCAAGGACATCTTGTACCAGCTCTGGATCAAGCGCAGAGGTTGGCTCATCGAACAACAGTAACGACGGTTCAATAGCCAGCGCACGGGCAATACCAACTCGCTGCTGCTGACCACCAGATAGCTGAAACGGGTACAAATCCGCTTTATCCGATAGCCCGACCTTTTCGAGTAATGCTAAAGCCTGCTCGCGTGCTTGCGCTTTACTTTGTCCTTGTACCACCGTCGGCCCAAGCATTAAGTTTTCAAGCGCGGTCTTATGCGGAAACAAATTATAAGACTGAAATACCATCCCAGCTTTACGTTGCAGTGCCAGCAAGGTTTTCTTTTTAGGCTTAGTAGCAAAGTCGACCGTCAAGCTACCATCATCAAAAGCAATAACCCCTTGATCAGGGATTTCTAGCGCATTTAGACAACGCAAAAAGGTGGTTTTACCCGAGCCTGACGGTCCTAATATCACAACCACTTGACCTTTATGAATGGTCAAATCAATGCCTTTGAGCACTTGATTACTACCAAAGGCTTTGTGAATATTGCTGACTTGAATCATAAAAGTTCCTGTTACGCGGTTAATGCTACATGCAGATATTGCTAAAACTGTCGTAAAATGAGTAGATGAGCAGATAAACTACTTAGCCACATAGCGGTCGAGTCGGGTTTCAAGCTTACCTTGGATAAAGGTCAAGAACAGACAAATACCCCAATAAATAACCGCCGCTTCAGTATAGACCAGCATAAACTCATAGTTACGCGCGGTGATAATCTGGGCTTCTTTAAATAGCTCAGTGACCAGTACCAATGATGCCAACGACGTATCCTTTACCAAACTAATAAAGGTATTGGATAACGGTGGCACTGAAACGCGTAACGCTTGCGGCAAAATCACATGGCGAAAGGTCTGTAGATACGTCAAGCCGACGGTTGAGCCTGCTTCCCATTGCCCTTTTGGAATAGACAAAATCGAGGCACGTACCGTCTCTGACGCATAAGCACCGATATTTAACGAGAAAGCTATAATCGCAGATGGAAAGGGATCAAGCTTTAAGCCAACACTTGGCAGCCCATAAAAAATAATAAATAGCTGCACCAGCATCGGCGTGCCGCGAATGGCAGACACGTAAATGCGGGCAAGTCTATAGATAATCTCATGGAACCAACCAGCACGCGGCACGATACGAATCAGCGCCACTGTCAGCGCAATGGCCATACCAATCGCAAATGAAATCAATGCCAGCGGTATCGAAAAATAGATACCGCCTTTGAGCATTGGCCAAAACGAATTGATGACAATTTGCGCCCGCGCAGGGTCCATAAATGGCAGTAGTGCCAGTAGTTCAGCTAACATAGACGTGATCGAAGCGAGCATTATTTTTGTTGACTTATATCAGCACCAAAGAATTCTTCGCTAAGTTTGGTTAGCGTCCCATCGGCGATTAGCGCAGCCATGGCTTCGTCTAGTTTTGCAACAACGGCATCATCACCTTTTAGCAATACCAATCCCGAACCGGTCTGCTCACTAACAGGGGCCGTCAGTTTAATCTCAAGCGCACTGTCGGGGAATTTCTTTAGATAATCCAATACGGCAAGATTGTCATTCATAGTAAAGTCAGCGCGGTCTTGTTTGACCAATTGAATCGCTTGCGCCATACCGTCTACAGGGACGACTTCTGCGCCATAACGCTCGGCTAGCTCGCCATAGTTACTGCTAAGCGACTGCGCTGAACGTAGACCTTTTAGGCCTTCCCACGAGCTATAACGATTATCATCAGTTGGTGCTAATACTACCGCGCCTGACCAGCTATAAGCGGTCGCTTTATCATATTTTGCTAAACGCTCAGGGGTGGTTAGACTGACCTGATTGGCGACCATATCAAAACGCTTGGAGTCGAGTCCTGCCAGCATCGCATCCCACTGGGTTTCTTTAAATTCAACCTCAACGCCTAGTTTGTCAGCAACGGCACGCGTCACTTCGACATCATAACCAGTAAGCTTACCGCTCTCATCATGATACGTGAACGGCGGATAAGTGCCTTCAGTACCGACGTTGATGGTGCCGCCATTATTGATACGCTGGAGCAAATCAGAACCACCTGTTGCGGCACTGTCAGCTGCATTGGTTTCGGCGTCAGTAGTAGGTGACTGATTACAAGCGGCAAGCAGTAAGGTGCTGGCGGCAAGGGCTAAAAGAGTACGACGTTTCATAAGACGTCCTTATAAAGTAGGTGAATAATGCAAAAAAATATCAGACCAACAAATAGGGAGAAAACGAGCAAACAGTTTTGACTAAAAATCGCGCCTATTGACTGTCATGCTTGGCTTTGGCTTCCCGATTTGAGGATGCTAAAGATATTTTTCAATACTGTTTTTATATTATGTTGCATAGGTCACGCTAAGTGACGGTTAACATTAATAATAATTTTAACCGACCATGCTGATTATGCAACACTGACTTACTCCTATACTAACGTAATTGGGTAAGGATAAACGTACAAAAACAGTGAGCATGGGTAAGATTGCTAGCATCTACTGGCTGATAAATATTTATGTCTCAACTTTTAAATAAAACCAGCTATAAAAAAACCGCGCCTATCATATAAGATAAGCGCGGCTTTTAAGAGACAGCGTTAGTTTTTAAGAAATGCTTAGTTCAAAATCCCATAAGCACATAGCGCATCAGCCACACGCTTAAAGCCAACGATATTGGCACCGGTCATATAGTCGATATAGCCATTATCAGTCTGACCATAATTTTCTGACGCTTCAGCGGCGCAGTCATGGATGTTTTTCATGATGCACTTTAAGCGCTCATCGACTTCTTCAAAGGTTTTATATTGGCGTACTGAGTTTTGCGACATCTCAAGACCAGAGACGGCAACGCCGCCGGCATTGGCCGCTTTACCTGGCGCATAGTGCACACGGTGCAGACGAACGTAATCAATCGCTTCAGCGGTCAATGGCATGTTAGCGCCTTCGGCAATATATTTGATGCCGTTTTCAACCATTAACTTGGCATCGTCTTCGTTGACTTCGTTTTGGGTCGCTGATGGAATGGCGATATCACCTTTGATATGCCATGGCTTTTGCTTGGCCAACCACTCACCACCATACACATCGACATAGTCACACAATGGCTTGCTTTGGGCTTTTTGCTGTTTTAGCCAATCAATTTTTTCTTGATCCATGCCATTTGCATCATAAAGCGTCCCTTGTGAGTCAGATACGGTCAGTACCGTTGCACCCAGCATATGCGCTTTTTCAGCAGCATGTAGTGACACGTTACCAGCACCTGATATCAGTACCTTTTTGCCTTTGATATTGTCGTTTTGCGCAGCAAGCATACTCTCTAGGAAATAAACCGCGCCATAGCCAGTCGCTTCGGTACGCATCAAGCTACCACCAAAACCCACGCCCTTACCAGTCAAGACACCGCCGTGTTCACGCGTCAGGTTCTTATACATCGCAAACATATAGCTGACTTCGCGTCCGCCGACACCGATATCACCAGCCGGCACATCGATGTCTTTACTGATGTAAGGATGCAGCTCACGCATAAAGGCGTAGCAAAAACGACGGATTTCGCTGTCAGACTTACCCTTAGGATCAAAATCAGCACCACCTTTAGCGCCGCCCATTGGTAAACCTGTCAAAGCATTTTTAAAAATCTGCTCAAACCCTAAAAACTTTAGTACCGATTGGTTGACGGTAGGATGGAAGCGTACGCCCCCTTTATAAGGACCCAAGGCATTACTGAACTGCACACGCCAGCCGCGGTTTACCTGTACTTCACCTTTATCGTTTTCCCAGTTGATACGAAAAGCGAAAACACGGTCAGGCTCAACCAGGCGCTCAAATATTTTAAAAGTATCATATTCCGGGTGGGCGTCGTATAGCGGAGCAATGGTGATTGCAACTTCTTTTACCGCCTGAATAAACTCAGGTTGGTGGGCGTAACGTGCTTCGACTTTTTCGATTGCCTGACTGATACTCATATAGGTTCCTTAGGGTAAAAATTGTAATCATGCTGATTTACACCGGCGTTTTATCGCTTAACCGCAAACGATGGGATGCAAAACGCGAGCGTGGGATTGAAATCGTGCCTATACGCTGCTGGGTGCTAGGTATAGGAACTGGTGGGATTAGAAGCCAACTGATTGTGTTTCTAAATCATAAACCCAGAAGCACAAACAAGTTTTATCTCATAACTATATATCATTTTTTTGGTGTATAAGTCTAGTAAATATCGCCATCATGAAAAGTTATAATGGACATTTTTCTCATTATAGGCTATCGACGACGTGGTCGTGAAAACTCATCGGTCAAAAAACCTTTACATTTATTTGGCTTTTCTAATGCCAGTGCACCGACAAAACATAGGACGATGACATGGCATTCACTGTTTTATTTAACGATTGAGATTATTAGAAAAGATTCAAACTGGTAAAACACATTAATAATAACCAACTTATATTTACTAATAAAAGACTGTCTAAAATAGACGGTCAAAAAAGTGCACTCAAAGGTTAAAAATAAGCAACTTTCAGCCTTTAACGAGAGTTTCTCTATATCAATGCTAATAGTAAGGGTTTATAATATTGCCCGCTCATCAAAGACTATTGAAGATTTTATTCCTTCTTATTGTGTCACTTTTTCCATTTAATCACTCGTTACAGAGAAATTGTTATGCGTACAGATTCATTCCAGCAAATCTTAGAAGACCTAAACAGCTCATCAGCCGATGTGGAAGCATCTGCCCTTATCTCTAACGACGGTCTTATGATTGCATCAGCCTTGCCGACAGGCGTTGATGAAGACCGTGTTGGCGCGATGTCTGCCGCTTTATTGTCATTGGGTGACCGCGCAGGTCGTGAATTGGCTCGTGGTAGCATCGACCGTATTATGATCCAAGGCGAAAAAGGCTACGTGATTATGACTTCATCAGGCGATGAAGCGGTATTAACCATTATGGCAAAACCAAATGCCAAACTGGGCTTGATTTTCTTAGACATTAAACGGGCCTCTGAAGCCCTTGCAAAACTGATTTAACTGCTAAATTTAAAGGTTTGTCGATACAGTGTTATACCACATTCATACGATAAATCGCTTTAGAAACAATATTTTAATAAACAACACTTTAAATGAAAATTGACGCTCTGTCTTATAAAAATTATTTAAGGTAATGCACACTGTTTATATTGAATGCCTGATTGTTGAATAGCTGATTGTTGAATAGGTGGTTGTTGATATAGATGATTAACATTGATACCTGTTTAGCTTTGGGCGACTTTGCAAGATTCATCACTATAAAGCCAGTATCGAGCATATATCGAGCCTTATTTAGCTGTTTTAGCAGTTAAGTGTTTTATTTGAGTTTAACCATTTGGTTTCAGACAGCGGCTTACGTAATAAATTTTAACGATAGATGTCAGGCCATAAACTGAAACCAAATCCGCTTTTTAATAATTATCAAAATAATGATAAATAAAGGAGATTACAATGGGTTCTCCACTCCCCGACGCCATGAAGCCTGAGATGCCTGCCGAACAAGTCAGCATGACTTATCACGATGGCACTTCGCGCACTGTTTATGATACCGGTATCGAACGCCCTTACCCTGATGGTAAGCTGATTGTGTCACGTACCGATTTAAACGGCGTTTTGACGCACGTTAATGATGCCTTTGTCGAGATTAGCGGCTATGACGTCGATGAATTAATTGGCAAGCAGCATTATATTTTACGTCACCCTGACATGCCAAAAGCGGCCTATAAAGACTTATGGGCGACCGCTGCTGCTGGGCAAAAATGGCATGGCTATGTGAAAAACTTATGTAAAGATGGCAGCCATTATTGGGTGTATGCCACTGTGGTGCCAAACGTGCGCCGCGGCGAAACCGTTGGCTATACTTCGGTGCGCCGTAAGCCATCACGCAGCAAGATTGATGCGGCAATCGCTCAATATGCCCAAATGAAACAAGACGAGGAAGGCTAAATCATGACGACACATAATATGTTAATCGCCCCTGATTTTTCGCCTGAGCGTTTTGCAGGCTGGCACATGTTTAACACTTTGATTCAAAAGCGTGCCAATCTCAATATGCACCTAAACATACCCGCCTCGCAGGCTGAGCAACAAGGCATTATCAATCAAGGCGATATTCAGGTTATTTATGCCAATCCTTTTGATGCTGCGACCCTTATCCGTGAGCAAGGCTACCGTGCGGTTGCGCGCCCTATCGGCAAATCTGATGAGATGGTCATCACCGCTGCCGCCAATAGCGATATCAATAGCCTAGAGGACATCAAAGCTGGCGCTACCGTGGCGATGGCCGATAATCGTGATGTCAAGCTGATTGGTTTACGCCTGCTTGAAGCGGTCGATATAGCAGAAGCCGACCTTAATTGGACGGTGACTGAGACTTATCAAGCGGCAGCGCGCCAAGTGATTAAAGGTGATGCGCAAGTGGCATTCTTTATGGCGGAGATTTTCCATAGTTTTTCACGTCTAACCAAAGCACAGCTATCAGTGCTAATTGAGAGTGATTTGGCAGATATCAGCCACGTCTTATTGATTAAAGACGGCTTCCCTGATACTGATATCTTGATGGATGCGATTCTTAACCTGCATAACGATGATGATGGTAAAGAAGCCTTGGCTGAACTTGGCATGCCGCAAGGTTTTGAAGCCATGGACGAAGAAGACGCTGAATTTATGATTGATTTAATGCAAACCTTACTTGATTAGCAGATTCATTGTTCATGATTCATGATTCATGGTTAATTGGCATCTTACTTAAGTCATAGTGGTTGTTTAATAGCGCTAAACAATAACTGTTAAACCGCACTTATTGAATAACAGCTATGACTAACAGGACACGCTTATGTCTGATTTAGATCTCATCAAAGAAAGTGAAATGGCGGCGCGGCGCGTCTATCGTCTTTACTCACGTAAGATATTTATCGCCCCCAATAATCGTCATTTTCACGAACAACGTATCAATGCCGCGCTACTGCTAAACGAAAAAGAGCCGCTGCAAGGCGCGGTGGCCGATTTCTTTTATGGCTGCTGGTATGACATCCCCTATGATGTCACCAATATGTTTACCCGCTTGCAAGGTCGCATGCTGCCGCATATCGAACAAGGCTTTCGCGATTGTATTGATAAAAAAAGCTATATTCAAAAAAACAGCATGCTAGCAACGCGCTGGAGCGTACTGGTATCGCCATCGTTAAATGAACAAAGCCAGCGGCTGCGCATCAGTAGTGATGACGCCAAAGAAATCGCTAAAGATATCACTAGCGACTTGATGCTCGCGCGCGATAATCAAGACTGGGACACCATAGAGCAAATCGAAAACGAGTTTTTTGCCCATTGTATCGCTCGTCATGACCGTCTGGCGTTCTCCTTGGTGTGGTTTCGCTTGGGCAAAAGTGATTGGCAATTCGATGAGCGCTGGAATCATTGTCAGCAAAAACTTGACCAAACTAAAAATGTACAAGACGCTTAAAGCCTCAATCATTTTTAACCCCATCATAAAAAATCCATCTAACGGGTAGCCGCTATGTCTTCTTATTTAAACGCTGATAAAACCTATCTGACTTTGACCCCAGCCGGCATTTTTGAGGCATTTTCGCAAAGTGAACCAACGGCTGAGCAGTTATCACTACAAGACTTATTGTCCTATAACGAAACTTTGTTAGCCGCTGATTGGCTCGAGCGTTATTCTGACCAATGGCTAGACAGCTTTTTGGAACATGGCTGGATTGAGAAGCTGTCGCTATTTTTGCCTGCGCCAAACTTGCCATTAGACCAGTTTTTACCTTATGTGGTTTCAAGCTTGTCTGGGAAACGCCGTGCGGCAATTGGCTCTGATGAAGGGTTTTGTTTGGCGCGGATTGGCTATAGCCAAGAAGAAGCCGATATGCTGAGTGTGGCGGCGGCTGACTTTTCAGGTTTTATGTTGCGCCAAAAACAACGCGGCTGGGCAGTAGAAAGCCAAGCTATCTCTTTCTTTCAGCAAGTCGATTTGCTGATTCCTGAAACCAGCTTTGTATTTTTATGGATTGATGGCTCAGGCTACGTGCTTATCATCGATGGCGAACCTTTGACCAACAATCGCGCCTTTGTTGAGCTGGTATGGGCACTAAAAACCTCTGGGCTTAGATTTACGAATTAAACCCGTTCTTTATTAAAGCCATCATTATTAACACTATCATTAATTAAATCTGTACTCAATAAAACTAATCTGCTTCATATAAATGCGCCCTTTAACCATAAGCGGTGCATTTTTATAGCTATAGCTTAAACATTATAATAATAACTATCTGTCTAAAATCGGCTTCTATTTTTATAAAATCACACAGTAATAATAATACCCTTAGAATTAACAACAACTTGTCAGATGTTAGGTCATACTAGCGGCAACCATTTGATTATTTTGCATACTGTATAGCTATACAGATTGTTATAACATTTCTACATTCTTATATTTAGATATTGCTACATTTTCCCATCTCCAAGCGTTAACCCACCCTTTTACTAATTACCATCCCCGAAAGTGGCAGCCTTTGCCAAACCTTGCATTCTTGCTTATTTTTTAGGACAGTTTATGACTTCGCTGACCACCGTGCGCGTGCGTTATCAAACGATTGAAATTGGCAGCACCGACATCCACATTTGTACTTTACGTGACAATCAACAATTTAGTGACCCTGATAATGAGGCATCAGACCTCGGTATTTGCTCGGCGTCATGGCCGATGTTTGGCGTGATTTGGCCATCAAGCTTGGTGCTCGCCAATCATATGCTTGATTATGATATTGCGGGCAAGCGTATCTTAGAAGTTGGCTGCGGTATGGCGCTCTCTAGTCTGCTACTCAACCATAGACATGCTGACATCACAGCGACTGATTATCATCCAACAGTTGAGTATTTCCTTGATAGAAATACCACACTAAATAATAATAAAGAGATTAACTTTGAGCGCTTAGACTGGGCTGAAGACAATAGCCATCTTGGTAAGTTTGATATCATTATCGGTAGCGATTTGCTGTATGAAGACCAGCATATTGATATCTTGGCGGAGTTTATCGAACGTCATGCACTGCCAACTTGTGAAGTTATTGTCGTTGACCCTGGGCGCGGGCGCAAAAACAAGTTGACCAATAAGATGGTTGAATTTGGTTTTAGCAGTAAGCACGTTAAACCTGAGGACACCACTTATCTTGAGCTACCCTTTAAAGGGCATATTTTGACCTTTTCGCGTTAAAATCTGAAAAACCAATAACTTATATAATAAAAAAAGACGCCATTTCACGGCGTCTTTTTTATGCATTTTATAGCGTGATTTATTGCTAGTGTCATTTATATGTTTACGAGTTTATAAGTTTATAAGGGTCTAACCAAAGGTGGTTGCACACGTGAATACATGATTAATGAGATGCCATTAGATATCAGCTCAACGGCTAATAGGACGCCAAGAATATAGGTCGCTGACTGCGGATAGCTGGTAAATATCATGATAGCCAACGCAATCGAGATAAGCCCTGAGATTAATATCGGCACAAAAGCAACGGTTCTACGTAAACCAAAAGCAACTATTACTCTGACGATACCTGTTGCCATAAATAAGATAGCAATTACCATGGTCAAAGTTAAAATACCTTGTAGCGGGTTTTGTAGCAGCTCAATACCGATAAATATGCCAAGCACACCGCCAATGGCCGCTAGCACTTTACCCGTCGTGGTATAAGCACGGAACAGGGCAATAAACTGTAAGATACCAACAAGAAGGAATACAAACCCAGCCAGTTGTTCAGCAGCGAAACTGGCGCTAAGAGGATTGAAAAAAGCAAAGATACCGCCAAGAATACTAATGATACCAACCACCAGCCACAATGTACGACTCATAATACTCTCCTCCTATTTAATAAAAATTAAATTATATCGCAGAGCATTTACACTCTTGTATGACGGTAGTAATAGATTCGAGTAGCCCTGTTACTATTTAAGTTTGGTTATTGCATTGTCATCATAAGCCTGATATCTGCTATCTTTTAACTATCTAATACCATATTACGCCATCGCAAGCACTTGCCAACCAGCCGTTGCCTGATATGTATCTTGATGGGCGAATAACGGATGGCTTTGCGCTTCTGCAAGCGTGAGTACAGGCGTCACACAAGCATCGACGTCGCTAAATACCATTTGCCAATGCGCTAATGTTTGACTGGCAAACTTTTCTGTCATGGCTTGCTCGGCTTTTTTACTTTCAGCGGTATTTGGCATAAAGCCGCGCTGCCAATGCGCATTACTATATTCAGTTAACTCTAATGTCGCACATAATAACTGCCAAAACTTTAGCTCTAACGAGCCGACTGCCATATGACGACCATCTTGGGTTTTATACAATCGATAGCAAGGTAACACACCGCCTAAAAAATCATTCTGAGGCTCTGGGCGTTGTCCATTTATGTTTTCCATCATATCGGCAGTCGCTTTTGGCATTACTAAATGATGATATAAGCTGTGCGTCATGCTGACGGCGATATGGCGCCCGCGCCCCGTGTTTTTGGCAGCAAATACCGCGGCCAATAAGGCAATGACGGCAGTATCACTGCCACCAGCCAGGTCGGCAAACTGCATATTGGGCATGGCTTGCTCGCCTGTAGCGGTCTTTAATTGTGCCAAAGTCCCACTCATCGCCATAAAATTGATATCGTGACCCGCTTTGGCCGTCCAAGATTCAGCCGTTTCATCAAGAGCATCAGCAATCCCGTAACCAGTGATAGATATCATGACGAGCTTTGGATTGATAGCATGTAAAGTGGCAGCATCTAAACCCATACCTAGCAGCACTTCAGGACGAAAGCTATCAAGCATGACATCGGCATCCTTGATATGGGCTTTGATAGTTTCAATCCCTGCTGCACTGCGAAAATCGATTTTTTCGCAGTACTTCCCATGGTTTAAAGCTTTAAACAATTCACCAAACGCCCGTCCTGGGTCACCGTTTTCTGGTTCGATTTTGACAATCTCTGCTCCCAAATCAGCAAGTAATCTGGTGGCAAATGGACCGGGTAGATTACGCGTCAAATCGACTACCTTTAAACCATGTAAGCAATCAGTCATCATATCTGTCATTGAATGACTGTTCATTGAAGAGCTGGGCGTTGAATAACTGGGTATTGAAGAGCTAGGCATTGAATCACTATTAACCATCTGCAAACACCTCGCCTTTATTAGCCATCTCAACCAAAATCTGGGCAGGCTCAAAACGTGCGCCATATTTTGTGGCAAGCTCGCGACTACGCTCAACGAACTTCTCTACACCTGTGGCATTGATAAATTGTAAGGTGCCGCCTTGATGCGGGGCAAATCCCCAACCAAAGATAGGGCCTACGTTAGCTTCAGCGACAGAACGCAAAACCCCTTCTTCATAGCAGCGCGCTGACTCATTGGCTTGGATATAAAGCAGGCGATCAATCAGCTCTTGCATATCGGGCTGTTCAGCGAGTGGCGGATATAGCTCAGTCAGCTTTGGCCATAGCTGCTTATCATTTTTACCCTCAGCATTTTGCGCATAATCATAAAAACCTTTGCCGACTTTTTTACCCAAACGTTCATGGTCTTTTACCAGCGTAGTAAGTACCGCTTCTGCAGGGTGGCTGACCCATTCTTTACCCTCAGCAAGCGTATCTTTTTTAGACTGCGCCATAATCAACATCGATAAATCAAGCGAGACTTCGTCTTCCAGCGCCAGTGGCGGCATCGGCATGCCAGCTTTAAGACCTGCGACCTCGATACGGCGCGGATGCACGCCCTCGCCTAACATCGCGATGCCCTCTGACACATAAGTATCAAACACACGCGAGGTATAAAAACCGCGACTGTCATTGACGACGATAGGCGTTTTGCCAATTTGCAGCACAAAATCAAAGGCTTTGGCTAAAGTGGCATCATCGGTCTGCGCGCCCATGATAATTTCAACCAAGGGCATCTTATCGACGGGTGAGAAAAAGTGCAGCCCGATAAATTGCGTCGGACGTTTGCTTGCTACCGCTAAGCTGGTGATAGGAATGGTTGAGGTATTAGACGCATAGACGACTGATTCAGGAATAATCGCTTCGGCCTGCTCGGTGCACTTGGCTTTAATATCACGATTTTCAAACATCGCTTCGATGACCAAATCACAACCTGCAATATCGTTATAAGATGTCGTGGTTTGGATTTTACTTAATAACGCCACTTTCTTAGCTTCGGTTGCATAACCTCGGTCAATGGCTTTATCCAATAGCTTTTCTGAATATTGTTTGCCTTGATTGGCGTTCTCAATACTGGTATCTAATAGCACCACATCGATGCCAGCTTTGGCAGCAACATAAGCAATCCCCGCGCCCATCATGCCGGCGCCAAGTACTGCAACCTTATTTACTTTTTGACGCTCAAAACCCTTAGGACGTGACTGACCTTTTTTAATTTGATTGAGCTGCGTCCACATCGAGGTAATCATATTTTTCGATTCGGGCGACAGCACACAAGCGACGAAGTAACTGGATTCCACTTCAAGCCCAGCGTCGATATCGAGCAAACTGCCTTCAAAAACACAAGACATAATATGAATAATAGCGGGATAATTGCCATGTGATTTTTGATAGGCCATGGCTGGGGCAATAGAGAGCATTTGCGCGTTTTTTGGTTGATTGGCATTGCCCCCTGAAATTTTAAAACCCTTGATATCCCATGGCTGCTGCGCGTTAGGATTGGCTTTAATCCATACTTTAGCTTGGCTGAGCATATTAGCTTTATTACTTGCCAATGCATCGATAAAGCCCAGTTCCTTTGCCCGGCTCGCACTGACTATCTGACCTTGGGTCATCATCTCAAGCGACTTTTGCATGCCGATGAGGCGCATCAGACGTTGAGTACCACCGCCACCGGGCAATAGACCTAGCTTTACCTCAGGCAGACCAAATTTGGCGGTAGGCGCATCGATAGCGAGTCGATAATGACAGCCCAATGCCACCTCAAGGCCACCGCCAAGCGCAGTGCCAGTCATCGCAGCAACGACAGGTTTACCGCATTTCTCAAGTTGACGCATACTTGATTTGAGGTTCTCAACCAGCTCAAAAGCTTGCTCATGGGTTTGAATGTTCGCCAGCTGATCGATATCAGCGCCCGCAATAAAACTGTCTTTACCTGAGGTGATAATTAAGCCTTTAGCGGATTCATCATTGATAAAAGCGTCGCTCAAAGCTGCAAACGAGTGATTAAAATTATCATCAATCACATTCATCTTTCGATCAGCTTGATCAATAGTGACGGTCACAATACCTTCATCATCACGTTTAGCAGAAAAGTTTGCCAGCTCATTCATTATCTGGGTGCAGTCCATGCTCATTATTCTTCCTTTTTTACATTCAAATATCTTATTTAATCACTAGTATTAATGACAACTTATACACGCTCAATGATGGTCGCGATGCCCATACCACCGCCAACACAAAGTGTAATCATAGCGGTTTTGAGGTCGCGACGCTCAAGCTCCTCAAGGACGGTAGTGAGCAGCATCGCACCTGTTGCACCCAGTGGATGACCCATCGCAATCGCGCCGCCATTGACGTTAACTTTATCGAGTGAAACGCCCAAATCTTTTGCCGTCTTCATCGGTATCGCAGCAAAGGCTTCGTTAATCTCCCAGAGGTCTATATCAGCGGCGGTCATACCAGCTTTCTTCAGCGCTTTTTGGCAAGCAGGCGTCGGACCAGTCAGCATGATAGATGGCTCAGAACCGATGACGGACGCCATAATGACTTTCGCCCGCGGACGCAAGCCTGCTTTTTTACCCGCCGCTTCACTACCCAATAAACAAAGCGCAGCGCCATCAACGATACCAGAGGAGTTACCCGCGTGATGGACATGATTGATACGCTCGATACTGGTGTATTTATCTAGCAATACACTATCAAAGCCCATCGCGCCAAGCTTGGCAAAAGACGGTTTTAATCCTGCTAACGTCTCAACTGTGGTGTTAGGACGAATGGTCTCGTCTTTATCAAGTAGCAAACGACCATTTAAATCATGTACAGGCACTACCGCATTATCGTAGTAACCAGCAGCCCATGCGTTAGCAGCACGCGCGTGCGATTCGGTGGCAAAGGCATCAACGTCCGTGCGACTAAAGCCTTCAAGCGTTGCAATGGTATCAGCACCCACCCCTTGCGGCGCAAAGCCCGTGGCAGCATTCACGCGCGGATCGGTTGCCCACGCACCGCCATCTGAGCCCATCGGCACGCGGCTCATCGATTCTACACCGCCTGCCACTACCATATCTTCCATTCCCGACATGATTTTACTGGCTGCCAAGTTAATGGACTCAAGCCCTGAGGCGCAAAAACGCGATAAAGTTAATCCAGCGACGGTTTCATGCCAGCCTGCATCAATGACCGCAATACGGGCAATGTCTGCACCTTGTTCACCGACTGGCGTCACGCAGCCGAGCACCACGTCATCGACCAAACTGGTATCTAAATCATTGCGCTGCTGCATGGCATTAAGTAAGGTACGAACTAACCAAATAGGCGTTACTTGGTTTAAGCTACCGCCTGCTTTGCCTTTGCCGCGCGGGGTACGAATGGCATCGTAAATATAAGCCGTCTGAATCATGCTATGTCCTTATAGTCTTAAATTTTTGTATTCTTAGAAGCCTGTAATCTTAGAAACTTGTAGTTTTAAAAACCTGTAGTTTTAAAGATTGGTTTAAATGAAAAATCACATAAAGCGTGACGCCAGCTCTTTCATAATCTCATTGGTACCGCCGTAGATTTTTTGCACCCGCGCATCAGCATATAAGCGCGCAATCGGATACTCCATCATGTAGCCATAACCGCCAAATAACTGTACGCACTCATCCATGACGATACATTGTTTTTCGGTTACCCAATATTTAATTAAAGCAGCATGCTGTACTGTCAGATTTTTCTCTACCAAGGCTTCGATAGCAGCATCGCAAAGGGCACTAGAGGCAATATAATGGCTATTACATTCGGCCAATTTAAAGCGGGTATTTTGGAAGCTCCAAACAGGCTTGCCAAAAGCGGTGCGCTCTTTGGTGTAGTCAATGGTCAAGTCCAATGCCAGTTTCATCGCCCCAATCGCTGCTAATGCCACAATTAAACGCTCTTGCGGTAACTCTTGCATCAATTGTGCAAAGCCTAAGCCTTCGACCGTACCCAATAAATTGGCTTGCGGCACGCGCATATTATTAAAAAACAACTCAGAAGTATCTTGTGATGCCATGCCAAGTTTTTTAAGCTTTTTGCCGCGCTCAAACCCCGGCGCATTGTCAGTTTCGACGACGATTAAGGAGACGCCTTTAGCGCCAAGGGAGCGGTCAGTTTTACAGGCAACGATGATTAAATTACCCAGTTGACCATTGGTAATAAAAGTCTTTGAGCCGTTGATAATATAGTCATCGCCGTCTTTGACTGCATAGGTTTTGATGTTTTGCAAATCTGAGCCTGTGCCCGGCTCAGTCATAGCTATTGCGCCGATTAATTCGCCGGTTGCCATTTTGGGTAGCCATGCCTGCTTTTGCGCTTCAGTACCGTGATGTAAAATATAAGGCGCGACAATCCCTGAATGTAAAAAGCCACCGAAACCTGCTTGATTGGCTTCAGATTGTGCATAAATCAGCGCCGCTTCATGGCGAAAATCACCACCGGCGCCGCCGTATTCTTCTGGCATTGAAGCACATAAAAATCCCATCTCGCCAGCTTCCAGCCAAGCCTCACGATCGAGCATGCCATTTTCACGCCATTTTTCATCATGCGCTTCCCAATCTCTAAAGACTTTAAGCGCACTCTCATGCAGCATCTCAATCTCTTCGTCCATCCATTTTGGCTTAAAGCAGGCAATAGTCATTGATCCATCCTTGGTTTTAATTGGTCATCATTCGTATTTATTAATAGGTATAAGCTTGATAGTGCTTTCATTATTAATCAAGCGAGCCACGATTTTGAGCGTAAATAGGCTATTCGGGCTTATCAATATCATAACTGAGTTATTGATTGATAACTATCGGCATTTTCTTGGCTAACAATCCTCGGCTGCTTAGCGCTAATCAGTTAGCAATATCAGGTATCTCAGAAATTTTATACTGATAACCAATATCTCTTATGATGGTTTTGCGCTAAATTCTTGAGTGTATGGGTTGTGTGTTTTAGTCAAACTATCTGACTTCTTTGGGTTAATATAACCTCTACTCGCTATCCACATTTATTAGGTATTAGGACAGGCTACGATAATTTGGCACAGCAGATATTCTCAATTATTTAACCCAATTATTTATAAGCCGCCTTATAAAAACCCTTTATAAACAAATAAAACATCAACAATAAAATAGGCAGAAATTTATGGAAAATTCAAAGCAGACATTATCAAACCAGCCACTCCGCATCGATATCGTTTCAGACGTGGTTTGTCCTTGGTGTATTATCGGCTACCGTCAATTGGCTGAGGCGCTTAAGCAAACCAATACCGAACATGAAATACATTGGCATCCGTTTGAGCTAAACAGCAATATGCCAAGCGAAGGACAAAACTTGCGCGAGCATATCATGGAGAAATATGGCTCAAGCAAGGAAGAATCGGACGCTAGCCGCATTAGAATGACTGAGGCAGGCTCTGAAGTCGGTTTTGAGTTTAATTTCAATGACGATACCCGCATGCACAATACTTTTAATCTGCATCAGCTGCTGTACTGGGCAGGTCAGCAAGGGCAAAAGCCGATGCATGATTTAAAGCAGGCGTTATTCAGCGCTCACTTTACCAAGGGTCGCAATATTTCTGACCATACGGTGCTTGCTGATATTGCCGCGGAAGTAGGACTTGATCGTAGCGAGGCGCTCGCGGTATTAGAAGAGCAGCGTTTTGCTAAAGAGGTGCGCGCAGAAGAGCAGCATTGGCAACAGCAAGGCATTCAAAGTGTACCGGCGATGATTTTTAACGAGCGACATTTGGTCAGCGGCGCGCAGGGCGTGGAAAATTACGTCAATATTTTAGAGCAATTGGCCACTATGCAAGAGTAGATAATAAAGGAGCACTGCTTAATTTAACGGTTATTTAACATTTAGCTGTCATTGAAATTTCAGTAAACATTTAAACATTGGACATCGTCATTGGCATGTCTCTTAGGAATAGTTTTATATGAGCAAAGACAAACTGATTACCTTATCAGATGAAGCAGAAGAAATCGTTTTGGATAAGCTGAGAGATTATATGAACGCGGAGTTTGATGTCGATATTGGTAATCTGCCCGCTAAGTTTTTATTAGACTTTATTATCGAAACCATAGGTCCACATTTATATAGTCAAGTGATTGATGATATTGAACCTTGGCTATACGATAGATTCACGGCAGTGCTAGAAGATATGCATAGCTTTAAGAAAGACTAAACGATAAACATAAAAATGCCGCCCCATAATAAGAGCGGCATTTTTGTTTTATAACACTGTTATTTTATAAGGCTAAATTTACAATCCCTATAATTAATAATGATGCTTAAAAATGAATAACCGTGCGGATACTCTCGCCTTTATGCATCAAATCAAAGGCTTCATTGATGTCTTCTAATGGCATGGTATGGGTGATGAAATCCTGTAGTGGGATGTCACCTGCTAAATAACGCTCAACATAGCCTGGCAGCTCTGAGCGACCTTTTACACCGCCAAATGCTGAGCCGCGCCAGACGCGACCAGTTACTAGTTGGAATGGACGGGTTGAGATTTCTTGCCCAGCACCAGCAACACCGATGATAACCGATTCGCCCCAACCTTTATGGCAGCACTCAAGTGCTGAACGCATGACATCGACATTACCGATACATTCAAACGAATAATCAACGCCGCCATCGGTTAATTCAACAATAACGTCTTGGATTGGTTTGTCATAATCTTTTGGATTAATACAATCTGTTGCGCCCAATTTTTTGGCAAGCTCAAACTTGCTTTCGTTAATATCAATCGCAATAATACGGCTGGCCTTTGCCATTTGTGCACCGATAACCGCCGATAGTCCAATACCGCCTAGACCAAAGATAGCAACGGTCGCGCCCTCTTCGACTTTTGCGGTGTTCATCACTGCGCCCATACCAGTTGTGACGCCACAACCAAGTAAGCAAACTTCCTCTAACGGTGCTTCTTTATTGACTTTTGCTAAGGAAATCTCAGGCAACACCGTATATTCAGAGAAGGTTGAACAGCCCATATAATGATAAATAGGCTCACCATCTTTATAAAAACGCGTGGTACCGTCTGGCATTAAGCCTTTGCCTTGGGTTTCGCGTACGGCTGAACACAAATTGGTTTTACCTGAAGTACACATTTTACAGACGCCGCACTCTGCGGTGTATAAAGGAATGACATGATCGCCCACTTGCACGCTAGTAACACCTTCACCGATTTGCTCAACGATACCACCACCTTCGTGACCTAAGATAGCTGGGAATACGCCTTCTGGGTCTTCACCAGATAAGGTAAAGGCATCGGTATGACAAACGCCACTGGCGATGATTTTTACCAATACTTCGCCTTTACGTGGCAGCATCACATCCACTTCTTCGATAGATAGTGGTTGGTTCGGGCCCCAAGCGATGGCGGCTTTAGATTTAATAAATTTATCTGACATAATATTCTCTCTTTTAATTAATTTTATCATTGACTAAGCGCAGACCAATTTAGCTTATAGGGCTTATTGAATAGAGGCAAGCCACCATTGTTGCGGTCTGTAAAAAGTTTGATTTTATAATGACCATTATAGTCGTTTCTGAAATGATAACAATGTGCTATATTTGCAAATATCTTTTACACAGTGGTAATAATCATGCGCTGGGATGGTATTAGCGAGTTTGTCTATGTAGCAGAACACGAGAGCTTTACGCGTGCCGCAAAAGAATTGGGCATTTCTACCGCGCAGGTTAGTCGGCAGATAAGCGCTTTAGAAAAACGACTAAATATTAAATTGCTGTATCGCACGACGCGCAAGGTATCACTGACAGAAGAAGGCCGCGTGTTTTATCAGCACTGCCGCGGTGTGCTCGATGGCCTGGATGCTGCTGAGCAAGCAGTGAGTAACTTACAAGCAAAGCCGCAAGGCAGGATTAAACTGACCGCCCCTGTCACTTATGGTGAGCAGCAACTGTTGCCACTAATCAATAATTTCATGGTGCAATATAGTGATATCGAAGTGACGGCTTTTTTGAGCAATCAAAAAATCGATCTAATTGATGGCGGTTATGACTTGGCGATTCGCATTGGTAAATTAAGCGACTCAACCATGATGGCAAAAAAACTCAGCCGTCGTACCAACTTTGTCTGTGCCGCACCTGCTTATCTTGAAAAATACGGCACACCGCATTCTTTGAGCGATCTGAGTCAACATAACTGCTTACTTGGCACGCGTGATTATTGGCATTTTATAGAAAACGGTAAGAACGCTGATAAAGAAAAAAACCTGCGCGTGTCTGGCACGGTGCAATATAACAGCGGTCACAGTCTAGTCGATGCGGCGTTAAAAGGTCTGGGTATCGTGCAGCTGCCTGACTATTATGTGCAACAGTACTTAGCATTAGGCGAGCTGGTCAGCTTATTGGATAACTATAGAGAGCCTGAAGAAAGCATTTGGGCTATTTATCCGCATAATCGTCATTTATCGCCAAAGATTAGATTGCTCGTAGATTATCTGGCAGAGCGTTTGACTGTGTAATTAGTTTTGGCTTATTAATTCTTTAAGAGGTGTGGTAATGCGACCCTTTACTATGCGCAGTTTATTACGCACAATGCTATGAAGCGTAATGTTATAGCTCACAATGAATATTCGATGTTGCTAACCATCAATCGCTGAATAAACAACCACCATAAAAAAGGACTTTTTATGCTTAAAATCATCTCTATTATGGCCCTAGCTTTGGCCGTATCCTCTTGCGCCAGTGTTGAAAATATTTTAAACGCGCCGGATAATGGGCAGTCAACGCCAAAAACGATGACTGCTATCAATACTGAAAAGGGTTTGGTGACGATGCAAAGTCATCACTCCGTGCAAGATACCGCTGATAAGCTGGCGGCGATTATCGAAAGCAAAGGCATGAAAGTATTTGCGCGCGTCGATCATCAGAAAAATGCGCAAGGTGTTGATTTAACATTAAGACCGACGCAAGTGATTATGTTTGGTAATCCGAAAGCGGGCACGCCATTGATGAATTGCGAGCAAAGCGTCGCCATTGACTTACCGCAAAAAATCCTCATCAGTGAAGATGCCGATAAAAAAGTTTGGTTGTCGTACAACAATCCTGAATATCTCAAAGAGCGTCATAATATAAAAGGTTGTGATACTGCTATTGATAACATCGCAAAAGCCCTTGATGGTGTTAGTAAAGCAGCTATTGCAAAATAAGCTATAAATGCAAATCTGAACAAATAAAAAAGGTGGGATGCAAAAGCATAACCCACCTTTTCTATGCCTTTAAAAGATTCACGTATTAGAGCGTGTCTTCAATTCATCTTACAATGAACGATAGTACATGCCAGATAAAGCATTGACTTAAAATTACGAGCTAACTTTTCATAGCGAGTAGCGATACTACGAAAATGCTTGAGCCTTGCA
>Ga0209633_10000136_pt1 | contig 86141 bp, 71 predicted proteins | sample Cruoilmetagenom1_FD_187290 | JGI IMG/M metagenome (GOLD analysis project Ga0209633, IMG submission 187290) | Oil polluted marine microbial communities from Coal Oil Point, Santa Barbara, California, USA - Sample 1 (SPAdes) (version 2) | ecosystem: Environmental > Aquatic > Marine > Oil seeps ... | reverse complement strand
AGCAAGGGCATTTTACCTGTGTACCAACAACTCTTTTTTTTAAAACTAACAATTCCATTGTTCCGGAAATCATCTTTTTTATCTTCTTTTCACTTTCCGCATTTTTTATCTACTATTATTATCGAAACTCGAATGAAAAACAAAAAATAAACCGACTTGTAGAAATGCGTACTAAAGAATTAAATGACAGCACTGAAAGATTAAATCTTGCACTAAATGGCGCTGATTTAGGAATGTGGGATTGGAATATAACCACTGGAGATGTTTATTTTAATGAAAGATGGTCTACAATGTTAGGTTACAGTCTTGGTGAGATTAAATCTTGTTTGGAAAGTTGGAATAATTTATTACATCCGGATGATTCTGAAGAAGTATACAAAGTTTTAAACCAACATCTTGAAAGAAAGATACCAATTTATTCTACAGAACACAGATTATTAACCAAATCAGGAAAATGGAAATGGATACTTGACGTTGGAAAAGTTGTGGAAAGAGATGAAAAAGGAAATGCCTTACGAGCAACTGGCATTCATATGGATATTTCTGAAAGAAAAACTATTCAACAAAAAATATTAGTGTATAACAATAAGCTTGAAAAAACGAATCAAGATAAAAATAAACTTTTCTCAATTATTGGTCATGATTTAAAAAGTCCGTTAGCTTCCATAAAAGGATTTTCCGATTTCCTTACTAACGAACTTGATGATTTGGATAAAAAAGAAATTAAGGAATACTCAAAATATATTTTTGATGCCTCTAATTCTTTATTCCATATGTTGGAAGGGCTATTGGATTGGGGACGAGTTCAAATGGGAAGTATTCAGTTTACTCCAAATACTTACAATATAAGTAAACAAATAGAAAGAGTATTAAGTCAGTATGCCGTAATTATTGCAAATAAAAAAATCCAAATTGATTCAAACTTCAAAAACAATATTGAAGTATTTGCTGATGAAATAATGATTGAAACAATCTTGAGAAACTTAATTTCTAATGCATTAAAATTTACTCCGTCAAATGGAAAAATTTCAATCAATATTTCAGAGAACGGAGAATCCTCAGTATTAATTTCAATTTCAGATACAGGAGTAGGAATTGAAAAAAGTGCTTTTGAGAAATTATTTCAAGATTCCTTTCACTTATCTACAAATGGTACCGATGGCGAAAAAGGAACCGGGCTTGGTCTAAGTCTTTGCAAAGATTTTGTAGAAATGAATAATGGCAAGATTTGGGCGGAAAGTGAAGAAAATAAAGGTACAACATTTTATTTTACATTAAATTCTAAAGAACAAATATTATTATCCGCTGAAGATAAAATATTCTTTCAAAACCAATAAGCATAAAGTTCCTCAATAATTTCATATTTTAAAAAATATAAGGGTTACATTTACTATTAATAATCAATTGTAAAAGAAATCGATTTATACCGGAAAAGCCTTTTTAGAATTAAAAATATCACCTTTTGATATAATACTGCTGTAATTTTCATGCAATAAATGTCTTGAAATTTAAATATTTTTGTCGTTTATTAAGTAAATAAGAATATAATGAATATAAATTTATGTGGACGTCATGTCTGTTTTATTTATAATTAGGAGTTAACAATGATTGCCTTACTAAAAACGCCTATAATATTTTATTTGATTGTATTAAGTTCAGCAGCATTAATTTTAAGCTGCTCTGATGATGATAATCCCAATATATCAGTTTCAACTCCATTAGAATTAAATTCTGATAGCATTGCCACTCTAGAAGTAAATGATTTTGTAGTAGATGTTTCGCAAACCGGAACTATTTCAAATGGAATCTGGCAAAATGGATCAGCCAATATTGGCTGTATTTACCTTGCCGGACTCTGGATTAGTATTGAAAATAGTGGAAATATTTATGGAAATATTGTTTCTACAGCATTCAGTGAAAAATCAAATTACATTGCATCTAAATATGAAAATATAAAAGGTGTATTCTCTCTAGATTCAGATTTCGAATATTTGAATAACAATTGGCCAAGTGAAATCGGCGCCCCTGTTGATGAATCTGGAAAGCCTAAAGTTTATGGAGATGGAATGTGTTGGTCGGTATTTGAATCTGATACAACTTTAGGTCATAACCCAGCATATTCTCGGCCTATTAAGCATCTTAAAGTAACCCAGACTATTTATGGTTATAAATCGAATGAATTACGAAATGTGTTATTTATTAAATATGGAATATCCAATTCAAGTTCAGAAGATTGGAATAACGTTACTCTTGGATTCTTCAGTGACACTGATTTACCAAACGCATCACAAAATCAGACAGGTTACGATTCATCCGGAGCAATTTCGTTTACTTATGAAAGAGGATCAAATACAGTTGCCGGTTTTTGTTTTCTAGAAACACCTAATAATCTTGGTGTAAATAGTCATAGAATAATGAGAAAGAATGACTACCATGATCCGGATTTTGGTGAGTATACGTTTACTACCTATGAACAAATTCCCCAAATATTAAATGGTTTATCTAATGACGGAAACCCTATGATAAATCCGGTTACCGGTTTGGCAACCAAATTTGCATTTACTGGTGATCCTGTAGCAGAAATCGGTTGGATAGATACACCTGTCGATGTTAGAAGTTTACTCTCGTTAAACTCTTTTACTTTAAGTGCGGGTGAAACAACTTGGGTAACAATTGCTTGGGTAATCACGCAAAAGAGTGATTTAGAAAATTCAATCACAGCTTTGAAAAACAAAATTGATGAAGTAAAAGCTAATAAATCATTGTGGCAATTTAACTGATTTATGATTTTCATTATGATAAACGTAATTTATTATCATAAATAAGTTAATCTAAATATACGAAAGAGTAATTCAATCTATTAGAGCATCGGAAAAAATCCAATAAATGGGATTACCTTCAAGACTAATTTAATTTCAATTAACTATCCGGGTTGTAGAATCTATCTCAAACTATTTTCTTCGAGAATAATTTATTATTAGCTAAATTAATATTCTAAAGAAGATCTCCTATTTTATGAATATTATTATACTTACTTCTGAAGATTGTTTTAGAGAAGGACAATATCGAATTTATGATGAGCGATTTGTCCACATCAAAACTATTTTAAAATCTGAAAATAATGATATAATTGAAATAGGAATTTTGAATCATGCTAGGGGAAAAGGGAAAATATCAGAAATTACAGACAATTATGTAATTATCGAAATAATTGAATTGTTTAAGACTAGTAAATCGGATTGCAAAATAGAAATTATTTGCGCGCTTCCACGTCCGCAAACATTAAAAAAAGTATTACTTACTTGTTCAACTATGGGTGTAAGTAAGTTACACCTAATTAAATCGGAAAAAGTCGAAAAAAGTTATTTTCATTCACCTTTATTGAAAGAAGAAAATTACACCAAGTATTTAATCGAAGGTTTAAGTCAAGGGAAAAGGACAATTCCGCCAAAGGTTTTTATACATAACAAATTTAAGATGTTTTTCGAAACTAGTTTTTATACGTCGGACAAAAATAATATTTACCTTCTTGCTCACCCAAATACAAATAATTATTTGAACAAATTTAATGTAGCTAACAGGAAAACTATTGTAGTGGCGATTGGCCCTGAAGGCGGCTGGAATGATTTTGAAGTTGGATTGATGCAAGAGAAAGGATTCGAGTTATTCAAAATCAGTGAGAGTATTTTACGAGTTGAAAATGCTGTTACTGCTGCACTTTCCCAAATTGAATTAGTAGGAAATGTGTAAATTATTCTTTTCTAAAGTTTCTTAAAATCGTTTGCTTATTACATTACTTCTGAAACTTTAGTTTTATTGAACTAGTTAAATATTGATAATTTCTTTAACAAAATGAAAACATAGATGAAAAAGGATAAACCAAAAATTACAATAGCCAAAGCGTTCAGAGATTTCATCTGGCCAAGAAGATATATAGTGTTACTAGGATTAATTTTAATTATAATTAGCCGTCTTGCAGGATTAGTATTACCTGGTGCAAGTAAATATTTGATAGATAATGTCATTGTAGATAAAGACATTGAAATGTTAAAATTACTTCTCATAGTGGTTGGTATTTCAATTATTATTCAAGCAGTTACTACATTTTTATTAACAAGATTGTTAAGCGTTGAAGCACAGCTATTAATCTCAAAATTAAGATCCAAAGTTCAGAAAAAAATCCTTTCATTACCCATTAGTTATTTTGATAATAATAAATCCGGAGCATTAGTTTCTAGAATTATGTCGGATGTTGAAGGAGTAAGAAATATTGTTGGAACCGGGCTTGTACAAATGTTTGGCGGCATACTAACTTCAATTTTATCATTAATCTTAATGATAAATATTAGCCCGATGATGACCTTATATGTTCTAGGACCGATAAGTATTTTCGGAATTGTGGCCTTGAAAGCCTTTGGTTATATTCGTCCTATTTTTAGGAAAAGAAGAATAATAACTGCAGAAGTAAGCGGCAGACTTACCGAAACCTTGAATGGAGTTCGTGTAATAAAGGGATTTAATGCGGAACAACAGGAAAATAAAACATTTGAGTTAGGTGTTGAAAGATTGTTTCAGAATGTTAAAAAAAGCCTTACTTCTACTGCTCTTATGACTAGCTCATCAACCTTTTTACTTGGTCTTGCTACAACAGGAATAATGGGGATGGGTGGTTGGCAAATTATTGGAGGTGAATTAACAATTGGGGAATTCCTAGCATTCACCCTATATCTGGGTTTTATGATCGCACCAATTGCACAAATGGGTAACATTGGAAGTCAGTTCACAGAAGCTTTTGCCGGATTAGACAGAACCGAAGAAATTATGAATATGAAGCCGGAAGATGATCCTGAAAAAAGACCAATTGTGTTAACAGAAATTAATGGAAATATTAAATTTGAAAATGTTTCTTTTTCATATGAAAAAGGGAAAGAAGTATTGCACAATATTAATTTTGAAGCACCTGTTGGCTCCGTTACGGCATTGGTAGGAACTTCCGGTTCCGGAAAAACTACAATTGCAAGTTTAGCGGCATCATTCTTAAATGCAAGTTCAGGATTAATTTCAATTGACGGCACTGATATGAATAAAGTTAATCTGAATAGTTACAGAAGGAATCTTGGTGTAGTATTACAGGATGACTTTTTATTTGAAGGAACCATTAAAGAAAATATCTTATTCCCAAAACCGGATGCAACTAATGGTCAACTAGAAAGTGCAGTAAAAGCAGCGTATGTGGATGAATTTACACAAAGATTTGATGAGGGTTTGGATACTCTTATTGGTGAGAGGGGTGTAAAACTTTCCGGTGGACAACGTCAGAGAATAGCAATTGCGCGAGCAATTTTAGCTGATCCGAAAATAATCGTTTTAGATGAAGCTACATCAAACCTGGATACGGAAAGTGAAACTTTAATTCAAAAGAGTTTATCAGAATTAATGAGGGGAAGAACTACATTTGTTATTGCACATAGATTAAGTACAATTAGACAAGCCGATCAAATTTTAGTAATTGAGAAAGGTAAAATAGCTGAACGAGGAAATCATGAAGAATTGATTTCTTCAAAAGGGAGATATTTCGAACTTTATACCTATCAGGCAAGGATATAAAAAGCTCGCCACAGCGGGCTAATATAATTTATTTTTCTGGGAAATAAGTAAAATCCCTCTTAGAAGCCCCATTTTCAAGGGTAAAAATCTTTTAATGTTGCTGAATACTTGAGCCACATTTCATCCATCTCTCCAGCCATAGATTTTATCTTTGCTGATTGTTCATAATAAGCAGCACCATTTTTTACTAATCTCGTTACTACTAAATGATCATACTCGCCACTAATACCAAAAGTCTAAACTGCTTAAATGTCAGTTTATTTTTCTTTATCATTAAATTTTTATCCCGTTTTATTAACTGTTTAAGAGGTTGTTTAACCGTATTCTTTTATTTATTATTCAAACCAAAATTTAATAAACCTTATTTGATTGAGGATTATTGAATAGGTCTTAATTTAGAATATATTTGATCCATGTTATTCAAAGTAGTCTTGACAAATAAGATTAAAAAGACAGCCATCATATTTCTCATCTGGACAGTAGCTGGTTTATTCTACTCGTCTCATTCTTATTATTATCGCCTCGAAATTGGTCAGAACGTTGAGTGGCTTAATATGTTCACAAGAGATGCACCGTATTTTATTTTATGGTCATTATTTACACCAGTTGCACTTTTTGTTTCGCGGAAGTTTAAGTTTTCTAGAAATAACTGGGGACGATTGTTTTGGATTCATTTATTATTTATGATAATGATCTCCTTTACACATGCCATTATCATTAATACTTATCGGTTGATTTTAACAAGTGGACTTTGGAGCGATCAAGCCTTTCAACGAATTTATATAAACTCAATAGCAAATGTTGATTATGGAATGCTAGTTTATTGTGTAATGCTATTAATTATCAACGTTATTGATTATTATGGACGATTTCAAAAAGAACGTTCTCAAAATGCAGAGCTTGAAGTAGCACTTACACAGGCTCAATTGAATGCTCTTAAGATGCAACTTCAACCACATTTTCTATTTAATACACTCAACTCTATTTCTGTATTAATTAAAGAGAATCCACAGCAAGCTGGGGAAATGATTGGCCATTTAAGTAACCTTCTTCGCAAAGTATTAAAGAATGCAAAAGATCAGTTTAACACTCTTAAAAAAGAAGTAGACTTTATAACTCAATATCTGGCTATAGAACAAGTGAGATTTGGTGAACGGCTTAAAGTGAAAATCGACATCCCATTAGATCTTGAAACAATTGAAGTTCCATCCTTAATTTTGCAACCACTAGTAGAAAATGCAATTCGTCACGGAATTGCAAAAAAAAGTGGGGACGGTATAATATCTCTTTCAGCATTAAAAGAAGATGATAAACTTTGTTTGCAAGTTTTTGATAATGGCAAAGGATTTGATATGAAAAAACCAGATAGTCAGTTTGGCATTGGTTTGCAAATTACAAGGGATCGACTTCAGTCACTATATGAGCAGAATTATAAATTGGAATTAACTCATCCTACTAATGGCGGGACACAATTTGTTTTAAAAATACCTATCCCACTGGAACCATATAAATGATACACATAATTATTGTTGATGATGAGCCATTAGCACGCAAGGGGATCAATCAGTTATTGTCTACTGAAAAAGACGTAGAAGTTATTGCTGAGTGTGAAGATGGAATCTCTGCACTGGAAAGCATTGATAGGCTAAAACCTGATTTAGTATTTTTGGATATACAGATGCCTGAACTTGATGGTTTCGAAGTTTTATCTGGTTTAGAACAAGAACCACTTCCACTGATTGTATTTGCAACTGCTTACGATGAATATGCTTTAAACGCTTTTAATGCTAACGCAGTAGATTATTTATTAAAACCAATTGATAAAGCCAAATTTCATGCTACTATGGATCGAGTTCGTCTTATTTTACATTCAAAGAATGAACAAAACTATATTGGACACTTGAAGAACCTGCTTCTTCAGGTACAGAAAAGACCTGAATTCCTTCAAAGGTTGCTTGTACGGAAACGAAATAAATTAATAATTATTCCCATTGAGAATGTAAATGTATTTGAAGCAGATGGTGATTATGTTAGCCTGATTACTCTGAAAGATCGGCACTTGATCCGTAAATCATTAACTGAGTTGGAACAAAAACTCAATCCAACACTATTCTTGCGAATTAATCGCTCCACGATTATCAGAACGAATCTTATAAGTGAACTAGAACCTCTTTCGAAAGGTGATTACCAATTAAAACTTTCAGACGGTAAAAGTTATTTACTTAGTCGTAAATATCGTGAACATGTTCTCAAAGCTTTGCAATAACAATTATTAGTAAAAAAATAGACCACTCTACCGTAAGTATAATCCAGTTTACTGATTACTTAATCTAGTTTATCGCATTACTATAGTTAACTCCTCGTTTAATTTCTAAATTACCAAAAATAATTTGAAAGCTTGAGGCTGAGAGGAGTGCAAGATGAAAAACATTCTACATATAGTAATTCTACTTTTTTTACCGTTTTCTTTATTTGGTCAACAATTTATAAAGATTGAATCAAGCCCAATAACTTCCGATGGTGGTGATTCACGATCAGTAAATTGGATTGATTATGATAATGATGGTGATCTTGATCTTTTTATCACTAATGGACCTCGAAATGGTCAAAATAACTTTTTATATGACAATCAAGGTGATGGTACATTTATTAAAATAGATTCTTTAGCTATTACACGAGATAAAGCACCTAGCGATGGAAGTACATGGGGAGATTTTAATAATGATGGTTATGCAGATCTTTTTGTTGCCAATTGGTATAACAAGAATAATCTACTTTACTTGAATATGGGAAATAATGCTTTTGAATTACAACAAGATACGGTAACCAATCACAGAGGATATTCAGAAACCGGTGCTTTGATAGATATAAATAATGATGGATTTCTGGATTTAATCGTTGCAAACAGTTTTGGAACTCGAAGAAATTTTGTTTATCTAAATTCTACAAAAGAATCTTTCTCAAACTGGTCATTATCCCCAATAACATCTGATATTGGCTCTTCACGTCATCTTGATTGGTGTGATTACGATAGTGATGGATTTGTTGATCTTTTCATTCCTAATGAAAACAATGAAAAAAATTTTCTATACCATAATAATGGTGATAATACTTTTTCCAGAGAAACTACAGGTTTGGTTGCAAACGAAATAGCATCGTCATTTGGAAGTAGTTGGGGTGATTATGATAACGATGGTGATTTAGATCTTTTTGTAACTAATTGGAGTAATTTACAAAATTATCTTTATAAAAATAATGGTGAAGGAAACTTTGTAAGGGTCCTTCCGACAGCTATTACAAGTGACTTTGGTTATTCAATTGGATCGGCCTGGGGTGATGTAGATAATGATGGTGATCTTGACTTATTTGCTACTAATGGATTTAGTCCTAACAAAACAACTAATTTTCTGTATATCAACAATGGAAATGGTTCTTTTACTAAGGGTGTAGAGATTATTACTACGGAAAAGGGGTGGTCTTATGGTGCAAGTTTTGGTGACTATAATCGAGATGGTTATCTTGACTTAGCTGTCGCAAAATGCTTCTCTGCAAAAGAAAATAATTCCCTTTTTGTAAACACTGGAGGTAGCAATAATTGGATAACATTAAAATTAGAAGGAACAGTTTCAAATCGTTCTGCTATCATGGCAGTTGTACGCGCTAAAGCTATAATAGGAGGAAAAAGTGTTTTGCAAACTCGACAGGTTTCCGGACAGGATGGCTATTGTGGACAAAATCTAGAAATTCATTTTGGACTAGGAAATGCCACCATTATTGATTCGCTTACTATTTTTTGGCCATCAGGGCAAAGTCAAACACAAACTGATGTTCAAGTAAATCAACATTTGTCGATTACTGAAACTACTCCCGCCGGATTTCTTAGATCACATTTTAAGGCTGAGAAGCGATCAGTTTCTACAAATGAACAAGTCAATTTTAGAAATTTGAGTATAACAGATGAAAATACGCCTATTTTAAGTTGGGAATGGGATTTCAATAATGATGGCATTGTAGACAGTGAGGAAGCAAGCCCAAGTTGGCGGTATCAAACCATGGGAGTATTCACTGTTAATTTGTTGGTAAGCAATGGTACTAAGGAAGAAAGAAAAACATTCGAAGATTATATATCAGTAACAGGATCACCAACCTCAATTGAAACAGATAATAATCAGCTACCTTCTAATCATAAACTTTATAATAATTATCCAAATCCGTTTAATCCAACTACATCAATTGAATATGAAATTGGGAAAGCTGGTTTCGTAGAGATAAGTGTTTATAATCCTTTGGGAATGAAGATCGGCAGTTTAATTAATGAAACAATGACCTCAGGTCATTATAAAGCTTCTTTCAATGCTACAAATTTGCCGAGTGGAATATATTTCTATAGACTTTCAGTTGGTGATAAGATCTTTCATTCAAAAAAAATGCTCCTTATGAAATAGTGATCATCTACCATCAAAAGATTTGTTAATTCAGATAATTTATTTCTACAGTAAGATTTAGCTAAGAATAGAACTGACAAGGTGGAAATAATAAAAATGGATTGTCTTGAATTTCTTTGCTTAAATTTATAACAGTTTAGCTTTAAAGAATTTATAATTTTATCAGATGAAACTTCATACTCGACATGACGTCATATAATTGACAAAGGTATAATTTTGAAAAATGACCATAGTTTTCTGTTTACATATTTGGGACACTGTACTTTTAATAAATCACGAAATTAGATAGAATTCAGATAGGTAGCTATTCTAATCTGTGATTGTAATAGAAGGAGAAATAATGAAATCAATTAACTTAATAACACTTCTCGTAATATTCATTCTTACATCAATACAAAATGTCTTCTGCAAAAGTAATTTGGATTCTGTTTATGTTCCAATAGATTATGATAAACTAAACGGTGAAAAATTCTATTTATATTATGAATTTGGATCGAAGTATAATCCAAGCTTACCTACAGTATTTGCAATAGCGGATGGGCAGCAATTTTGGGCAAGACCAGGGAGGGCAGCCAGGTTTCAAAAAGAAACATTTGGCAATAAAATGAATGTACTTGTCCTCTTCGGAAGATCCATGAATAATTTAATTGATTCTTATTTGAGAGATAAAAATGGTGAAATAGAATGGCAACAGGCTTATAGATTGTTTAAATCTGACCAATGGATTGAAGATATTGAAAGTGTAAGAAAAGCAGTTGATCCAAACAAGAAAATAAATCTGTATGGTCGTTCAGGTGGAGGATTACTACTTCTACAGTATTTGAAAAAGTATGGAGATAATGTTGAAAAAGCATTTTGCCAAACTGCCCTTGTTCCTAATTTGGAATCCATTCTGGGCTTCAGACATGATAGATTATGGGAAGAAATAATTGAGTATGACGAAGTTCTCGGGGATAAACTTCTTAAATCAATAGAAGAGAATTATTTTGAAAAAGACGATATAATTTTGACCCTTCAAAGGCAGAACTTTTTTGTTGAATCCAAACAAATCGGTAAAGAAAGAGAAATGTTAATTAATGCACTCTTTGAAAATAATAGTGTTGTTTTCGATAGCCTTAAGATTGAATACCAGGTTGAAGCTGTAAAAGGGATGAGCTCGACCAGCCTAGGTATATCAAGTAATGTAAGGGAATATGAGTTCTTCATGAATGACTATTATGATATCATGCAAGAAAACAAAACAGTAGTAAGAGTTGACATTGAAGCAGTAAAATTCTATGCAAAACCACTTATCAATGAGTACGAAAAAGGAAATGTTCCTCGTCCAACAAATGATTTTTCAAATTTCCATAACCTGAATACCCAGGTATTCATATTCGCAGCACGATGGGATCATACGGTAGACTATAGAGGACAATATTATTTAACTGGCCTCATTCCAAAAAGTATCTTATTCCTAGTTAATGATAATCATGTTTTTTCAACAATTTATAATACAGACAATTACAGTAAAATTGTGCAATACGCTCTTTTATTTGATAAGAGCAGCAATGAAATGAAAATATTTTTAGAAGAGACTAGTAGTTTAAGATGGCACGAATGGAAATCTGAATAAGCTATTTTATGTTTCCTAATACTTGCATCATAAATGGTATCGGTTTGGTTTTAGATCAATTGCTATGCCTTTATTTTACGTGTTGAAGATGTCTTTGGTACAAATCAGAATCAAAAAATTTAATTGATATTTTGAACATTTTGTTGTTTATCCAGAAAGCTTAAGTTCCCAAAGTGTGTCAAGTATCCTCCAAAAAGCATTGCACATATAAGATAGTGGAAGGCAAAACAAACTCATATAAAAAGAAGGATGACGAATATGAATTTTATACATAAATTAACATTTCAAATCAATCTTGTGGCATTGGCCATACTTGCTTTATGTTGCATCTCACAAATAAAAGCAAATATTCAAAATGATGATATTACATATTCAATTACAATTGATTTCGATAATTTTAAAGTGGCAAAAGTGCAAGTCTCCTTTGTACCAAAGGACAGCATTCTTTATATGAATGTTGGAGCCAATAATCTAGAAAAAAGATGGGCAACATTTATTCATAATGTAAAGGTTATTAATCATATTGGAAAAACAATAAAAGTTGAAGAATTGCCAGATGCCAACTGGAAAATGCACGTATCTCTTACCGATAAAATAGTTTTAACTTATGATGTTCATCTAGACCACGAAAACTATGAATGGAATGGTGGTATTGATGGAGCAGCATATTCAACAGAATTGGGCGTGTTCTATACAGGAAGAGCATTATTAATAATGAATGGAGATAATTGGGGAAATATAAGTGTTGATTTTAATCTACCTGCTGATTGGAGTGTTACTACCCCTTGGAATAGAAAAATCAATATTAGCCATGCTTTTAAAGTAAACAATATTTCTGAATTAGCATATGCTATGATATTTGCTGGAACCCATAGAGAAGTTTCTGTTAAAAGGAAAGATTTTGAATTAGTCTTTGCTCTTGGTAGCGAAGAAATTATAACTCAAGAAGTGGAATTTCGAAATCTAGCAGAAGGTGTTTTGGATTATTATATAGACTTAATGGGAGGAATACCTAACCCCGCACCTAATAATCAATTTAAAAAAGCTGTAGTAGTTGTTAGTTCTGGCTCATCAACGGATGGTGAAGCAATTGGAAATAACATCAGCATTTTGATTGGAAAAAATGGTGATCAATTTTCTAAAACTATATCAAGATTCATTTTTGCTCATGAATTCTTTCATCTTTGGAATGGTAAATCAATTAATTCAATTAACGATAATACTGAATGGTTTAATGAAGGATTCACAAATTATTATACATTGAAAGCATTGCATCAAGTGGGATTTTTAACTGATGATTCCTATTTAGATTTTTTGAGTAATTTCTTTTATCAACGATATAGTAATGATAATGGTGTTGGAAAATTATCAATGATAAATGGAGGAGAGAAGCATAATCATTGGGGTCTAATTTATGGAGGTGGTATGCTTATCGGAATATCTCAAGATATTATTATTCGTAATGCCACCAACAACGAGAAAAGCCTTGATGATTTATTGAGAGGTTTATTTAAAAAGTATGGAGGAACCAATGATAGTTATACTTTGGAAGAACTTCACAGCATGATGTCTGAATTAAGCGGAATTGACCAAACTGATTTTTTCAATTCCTATGTAATAGGCGCAAATAAAATTCCGATAGCCAATTATTTGACAATGGCTGGACTGAATGCCAAAGTTGAAAATGGAAATTTAACTATATCTAAAAATGAACACGAAACTATAGAGCAGCATAATATAATAAATGGATTTTTTGGTCAAATAAATACTAATCAATAGGATAAAATGTAAATATTAATCGGCAGAATTGAAGTAAATTAAAGGGATTGCTGCCTTCTCTCTCTTTGTGTAACTTGATTCTGAATTGTCCAATATAGAGGAATGTGCTCTTTAAGATTCAAGTAATTACCCTTTGAAAAATGCCCGTTGTTTAAACGGGCATTATGTTTAATCTAATTATTTTTCCGGGAAAAAAGTAAATTCTCTCTTTGCTGTTCCATTTTCATGAGAAAAAGATTTTAAAGTTGAAGCAAACTTCGGCCACATTTCCTTAAAATCTTCCGCAAAAGTTTTCATCCTTTTGTTGGTTTCTTCATAATAATCGATGTTATTTTTTCCATACCTAACTACGGCAACCCAGCCAATATCACCGCCGATATCTGATACCCAAACATTATATGGATCATCCGATTTTTTTTCAATCATTAGCTCTTTGAATTCTTTCATCATTTTCATACCTTCATCAATTTTACTTTCTTTAAAGTAATAATGATCGATATGAAGAAATTTTATATCCTCACCTTTAATTCTGCTGTTTTCCGGAGAATAAGAGAGATCAACCAATCTTTTTACAATTACATTTTTATGAGAAACATAGGTGCCCTCGTAACCACTATATAATTCTTTCATGGTTTCTTCCCCTGCTTTCTCAGAAAAATTCTTCCAGTATTCGGTTTGTTTATCTAAATCACCATAATTATCTAACGGGGTAAAATATCTGAAAACATTATCATCAGATTTTGATGCATATTTAACGGTTAGTTCCATTCCATCCCTTTTCCAAAGTTCTATCTCTTTTTTTACATTTTCTTCATATTGAGATACTTTGTCCACTTTAATAACATCCTGATGCATTAGATAAAGTTCCTCTTTTGGTTTGTTATCTTGAGCAAAAATATTGCCCCAAATAAAAATTAGAAGTATTAAGAATAGTGAAAATTTCATATGGTTTAACTTCATAGGTAGTTCTCCTATTATTTATGGTTAAGTAAATTATTTTTTTGAAAAAGGGGAAAATTAGATATGGTACTTATTTAAAAATCAAGGTAATTATAAAAGGACACAATGTCAATTTATGTTTAAAACTACTATTTTATACAAAATACCGGAATATTAATAAAAATCACAGTGTGGAAACTTTTCTTGACATAATAGTTTCCATTCCTTATATTGGAAACCAATAATACAATTATAGTTTCCCAAGTTTATGGAAGAACAAGAAAAAATAGTTAATTACTCAAAGGATACTTTTCTAAAATCCGGTTTTTACAAAATAACTATGGATGAAATAGCAAAAGGACTTCACATAAGTAAGAAAACTATATACAAATATTTCCCCTCAAAAAATAAGTTAGTGGATTCGGCAATAAAACTATTTCAAAATAGTGTTAAGCATGAAATAACAAATTCGGTTAATAAACAGGAAAACTCAATTCTAAAGATTCGAGCTGTTGCAAAAGTATTTGCAGAATTATCCATAAAACTAAATGAACAAATGCTTTATGATCTTCAAGTGCACAGACCTGATCTTTGGCAAACTGTTGATAAATTTAGAGGAGAAATAATAAAAAATATTTGGGAAGAGATAATAGACCAAGGAAAAAACGAAGGTGTTATAATTGATAAACCAAACGATATTATAGTTTCAATTATATATTATTCTATTAGAGGAATAATAAGCCCAAAATTCTTGCTAAACCATAATTATTCAATAAATGAAGCATTTCAAATTGCATTCGAAATAATAATTAAGGGAATTTTAACGGAAAAAGGATTGCAAATTTATAATAAATTAGAACAGGATACTAAAAATGAAAAGGACTAAACTTATTGTAGCAATATCCCTATTATTTGTTTTATCCAGCTGCGGTAATGGTGATAATGACTCTTTTATAGAAGAGTCCGGCAATATAGAAACAACAAATATCATTTTAAGTTCACAAGCTTCCGGGCAGATTGAAGAAGTTTATTTTGATGAGGGGGATGAAGTTAAAGAAGGTGACACATTATTGATTATAGATCATGAGCTTCAATTGATTAAACTGAAACAAGCGATCGCAGGAAAAAATGCGGCTAAGGCTAAACTAGATTTAGCTATATCAGGAGCAAGAACAGAAGATATACTTGTTTCTGAGGAACAATTCAAACAAGCTAAACTCAACTTCGAACTTTCTAAAGCCGATTTCAACAGAATGAAAAATTTGTTTGATGAACAGGCAATAACACAAAAACAATTTGACGATGTAGAAACCAAGTTTAATATTGCCGAATCTCAGTTGAATTCCGCCAAGGGTAATTTAAAGAAAATTAGAAATTTTTCCCGACCGGAAGAAATAACTCAGATTGAAGCTAATTATCAAAATGCCACTGCAAATGTTGAGCTAATTAAAAAACAGATAAGTGATAGTAAAATAATCGCACCAATTAATGCTTTTGTAGTAGAGCGGTACATTGAAATTGGCGAAACGGTAAATCATGGCTCATCCGTATTTAAATTAGCAGATTTATCCATCGTTGAATTGGTTGTCTACATAAATGAAGAAAATCTTGGTAAAATTAAATTGGGACAGAGTGTTAAAATCAAAACCGACTCATTTAAAAATAAAGAATATCCTGGAGAGGTTGTTTTCATTTCCCCAGAGGCCGAATTTACTCCAAAAAATATTCAAACAAAGGATGAAAGAACAAAATTGGTATTTGCCGTGAAAATTGAAGTTCCTAATCCGGAATTTGAATTAAAAGCAGGAATGCCCGCGGATGCAAAAATAGATATTAACAATGAGGCCAAATAATTTAATGGCGGATATTATTACAATAAAATCACTCAAGAAATCTTACGGAGATGTTAGAGCATTAAATGATGTTTCCCTTTCTATTGAAACAGGTGAAATGTTTGGTTTAGTCGGCCCGGATGGTGCAGGAAAAACAACAACAATTAGAATATTATGTGGACTATTAGGGTTTGAAGAAGGTGTAATTTCTGTTACTAATTTAGATTTAAAAGAAAACAAAAAAAATATACAGGAAAGTATTGGCTATCTATCACAAAAATTTAGTTTATACAGAGATCTTTCAATTGATGAAAATATTGAGTTCTTTGCAGAAATTCATAATGTAACGGATTTCAAAAATAGAAGAGATGAACTTCTTGAATTTACAAGGCTAACTCCTTTTAGAAACAGATTGGCAGAGAATCTATCCGGAGGAATGAAGCAGAAGTTAGCGCTGGCCTGCAGTCTTATTCATAAACCAAAGATATTATTTTTAGATGAACCTACTACCGGTGTTGACCCGGTATCAAGAAGGGATTTCTGGAAAATCCTCTCTAATTTAAGGAACGAGGGGATAACAATTTTTATGAGCACTCCCTATTTAGACGAGGCTGAAAGATGTTCTAGAGTTGCCATGATGAACAAAGGAAAAATTATTGCCCTCGATACTCCCGTTAAGATAAAAGAAAGTATAAATAAGCTAATATTAGAAATTGTTTGTTCACCGGTTAGAAAAGCGTTTCAAATAATTAAAGAACAAACGGAATCTGATGTCCAAATGTTTGGGGATAGATTACACATTTTATTGGATATCAATAGTAACTATGAAGAGTTGATAAATTTATTATCTCATAATTCAATAGATATTCATAACAAAAGAACAATACCCCCTTCACTTGAAAATATTTTTATCCATAAAATAAAAAAGGCTAGTTAGAGTAAACTAGTAGTTGGTATAGATATGAAAAAAATAATCTTCATTTTATTTTGTGTTACTTTAAACGCTCAGGAGTTAACCTTCACTCTTGAAAAGAGTTTAAGAATTGGAATAGAAAACAGTAAAGAATTACAGATTGCACATTCCAAGATTATAGAAGCTGATGCAGCATATTCCGAAATATCTTCTTCAATGCTGCCTAAGCTATCATTAAACGCTAGTTATGCTAAACTTAGCGAAGTCGATCCATTCCAGGTTACATTACCTGGTGCACCCGGACCAGTCACTATTCAAGAAAGTTTTACAAATAATTACAACCTTAGTGCAACAATAGAGCAACCACTATTTACCGGTTTTAAACTATCATCATTAAAGTCAGCTTCTGAATTTAAAACAGAAGCTGAAAAGAGCGACTACAAAAAGGTAAAAATTGAAAAAATCGATAATATCCAGCAATCATTTTGGAAATATTTCACAACAATCCAAGTTTCTACTCTAATAAGAGAAAATTTGGATGCTCTAAATTCTCATTTAAAAAACACAATAAGCTTTTTAGAAAATGGCCTTGTAACAAAAAATGACTTTTTAAAACTAAAAGTTGAAATAGCTAATACTGAATTGAAATTAGTGGATGCACTAAATAATGAGAAAATTGCCAGAGCTCAATTTAATAAAACAATTGGTCTTCCCTTAAATTCGGAAACAAACATTATTGCAGAAAAATTAGATAATTATACTTATTCAAGAGAGTATGAGGACTTACTTACCCAAGCAAGGGAGAAGAGACAAGAATTAAAGTCTACTAAATTGCAGATACATGCCTTAAATGAAATGGAAAATGCAGCCAAGTCGGATTTGTATCCTCACTTATTTGCATTTGGTAATTATTACTACAATAATCCCAATCAGCGTATACTTCCACTAACAGATAAATTTAACGATACATGGGACGTTGGTGTTTTATTGAAGTGGAATATCTGGAATTGGGGTGGAACATCGGCAAAAGTTGAACAAGTAAAAGAAGAGTATTTGCAAGCTGAAAAGACATTCGATTTACTAGAAGAAAATATCCAAATGGATGTTTATCATAATTACCTTAATCTTCAAAGAGCCATCAAAAAAATTGATTTAAGTGATTTACAGGTTGAATCAGCAGAAGAAAATTATAGAATTACTAAACAAAAATATTATCACCAACTAGCTACAAGTACTGACTTAATTGATGCTGAGACCTCTTTGTTGAATGCGAAAACAACATTAATAACCTCAAAAGTAGAATATAGAATAGGTCTATCAGCCCTTAATAGAGCTATTGGGGAAGAGGTCGAATAAAATGTATAGCGTCGAAGTAAATAATCTAACAAAAAAGTTTGGAAAATTTATTTCCGTTGATAATATTTCTTTCAATATAAAAGAAGGTGAAATATTCGGATTCCTTGGAGCAAATGGGGCCGGTAAATCAACAACAATAAGAATGCTGTGCGGAATTATTGCTCCTACATCCGGAGATGCTTTAGTTGCCGGATATAGTATAATGAAACAACCTGATGATGTAAAACTAAATATCGGCTACATGTCGCAAAAATTTTCCCTTTACGATGATCTTACCGTAGAAGAAAATATAAATTTTTTCGGAGGGGTTTATGGGCTTAAAGACAAAGAATTAGAAGACCGCAAAAACTGGGTGTTAAAAATTGCAAATCTTAAGAATAAGGAAAATTTGCTTACTTCCTCCCTTCCTGGTGGAATTAAACAACGCCTGGCACTTGGAACAGCTGTTATACATAGACCCAAAATTGTATTTCTTGATGAACCGACAAGCGGTGTTGATCCTATTTCGAGGAGAGGCTTTTGGGAATTGATAAACGATTTATCTGAAGGTGGGACTACCGTTTTTGTAACAACTCACTATCTGGAAGAGGCAGAATTTTGCAATAATATTATCTTGATTAACGCAGGCAAACTCATCGCGGAAGGAAATCCCAAAGATCTTAAAACCAATTACTTAAAAAATGATATAATCGAAATAGAATGTTCAAATGTTGTAAAGGCAATGGAGCTGCTGGAAAACGAATCTTATGTTGAGGAAACATCAATTTTTGGAAATAATTTACACTTAAACGTAAACGAAAAGTATACTTCGTCAAAACAAATATCGAGTCTTTTAACTGATCGGCACAAAATACAAGTAAAAAGAATTAATAAAATAGTCCCGACGTTAGAAGATGTGTTCATTCATTTGCTGGATAGTAAAACCAATGTTTAATCGAACAAAAGCTATTGCAAAAAAAGAATTCAAACAGTTATTGAGAGATAAAAGATTACTTTTTGTCATGATCTTCCTACCTCTCTTTTTGTTAGTAATATTTGGTTATGCCGTTAATTTTGATGTGAAAAATATTCAGTTGTCAGTTCTGGATAAAGATCAATCCAATTTAAGCCGCTCACTTATTAACTCGGTTACCAGTTCAAATTACTTCTACATTAAATCATACTTAAAAAATGATAATGAAATTAAAGCAACTCTAGATAAAAAAGATGCACAAATTGTATTGGTGATTCCAAGTGACTTTTCAGAAAAAATTGATAAAAACAAAGAATCGGCAAGTATACAATTTTTAATTGACGGTGTAGATGGAAACGCCGCAACTATAATAAAAAATTATGCAACTGTTGCCTCGGTAAATTTTAACCAAGAACTGCAAAATAAATTACTTGCCAAACTTGGAATTAATTTTGATAGACCTGTTTTACTCGAACCGATTTATTGGTTTAATCCCGAATTGGATACCACAATGTATTTAATTCCAGGACTCATTGCTATGATACTTATTATAACTGCAGTGATTTCAGTTTCACTATCATTAGTTCGAGAGAAAGAGCAAGGCACAATGGAACAAATTAATGTTTCGTCAATTAATTCAGTTGAATTATTAGTTGGCAAATCATTACCATATGTTGTTCTATCATTTCTAGATGCTCTTTTAATACTTATCGTTGGGTATATATTCTTTGACGTTATTGTTAAAGGAAGTTTAATTTTGCTATTTCTTATGGCATTAGTTTATATTATTGCATCTACGGCACTTGGAATTTTTATTTCTGTTATTGCACCGACACAACAAATAGCATTCACAATAGCGACTTTCTCAACATTATTACCATCGGTAATTTTATCGGGGTTTATATTTCCAATCGAAAGTATGCCGGTTATTATTCAAATAATAACAAACATTACACCGGCTAAATTCTTTATTGTTATCCTGCGAGGGATAGTAATTAAAGGTGTTGGACTGCCAGCATTTTGGGATCAGTTACTCTATCTCTTATTATTTGCTACAGTTTTTCTGACTATAGCTATTAATGTTTATAAAAAGAAATCGGAAGTTTACTAGACTAATGGAAACGATAATAAATATTATTAAAAAAGAGTTTCAGCAGTTTAAGCGCGATCCGAAAATGTTTGGCATCGTATTATTTGCACCAATTATACAATTAGTTTTTTTAGGATATGCTGCAAATTTTGATGTCGAAATTGTTCATACTACTATTTTCGATATGAATAAAAGTGAGGAAAGTAGAAATCTCCTCGATACTTTTGAGGGCAGCGGATATTTTTCTTTTGATAACTATGTTGATAATTATGATGAGTTACAAAAAGATCTTGAAACAAGTAACATAATTCTTGGAATAATTATACCATCCGATTTTGACAAAAAGCTAAATAAAAGAGAACAAGTAAAGGTTCAGGCAATATTTGATGGTTCAGATGGTAATACTGCATCAGTTGCATCAGGGTATGTCAACTCTATATTAGTAGATTATTCAAAAAATATCTCTCTTGATATTCAACAATCATTAGGAAGGAATTTACAAATTTCACCAATGGAAGCTGAAATAAGAGTTTGGTATAATCCTGAATTAACAACCAGAAATTTTATGGTTCCGGGTATTGTTGGATTATTATTAATGATGATTACTCTAATTTTAACCTCTTTAGCTGTTGTTAAAGAAAAAGAAATTGGGACATTAGAGCAATTAATAGTTACTCCAATTAAACCGTATCAATTAATATTGGGTAAATTAATTCCATTTGTAATACTAGGATTCATATCAGTAATTGTTGTATTACTGGCTATGACAATTATTTTTGATATTCAAGTAAGAGGCAGTTACATATTTCTTTTCTTCAGCACATTTATCTATATCTTATCAACATTGGGTTTAGGATTATTTGTATCGACAATTTCAAAAACGCAGCAACAAGCTATGATGCTGGCTATATTCGTTGTTATGCTCCCGATGGTCTATCTTTCCGGGTTTGTATTTCCTATAGAAAATATGCCTAAATTAATCCAAATAACTACTTATGTAATTCCATTAAAATATTTTATGAATATTATTCGCGGAATAATTCTAAAGGGTACTGGTATAGCTGAACTTTGGCAAGATGTAATTATTCTATTCATTATGGGAATTACAATCTTATACTTCAGCTCACTTAGATTTAAAAAACGTTTGGAATAGTTCCTCTTTTCATTTGACTCAAATACCTAGTATCTTTGGCCTCAATTAAATAAAAAATAAATGAACACTAGCTCCTCAGAAGAGTTAACCAATAAAAAAATTTTTAAGTTTTGGCTGCCACTAGCAGCTACATGGTTAATGATGTCTATGGAAGGCCCTTTCATTGCAGCAATTATTGCCAGGCTTCCTGAACCAAAATTTAATTTAGCAGCTTACGGAGTAGCTTTTTCCTTTGCGCTTGTGATTGAAGCTCCCGTAATAATGATCATGAGTGCCGCAACTGCTTTGGTGAAGGATAACTTATCGTTTAACCGGCTGAAAAATTTCACCTACTTGATGAATTTTATCATTACGACCTTAATGATATTGTTCTTAATTCCACCTTTTTTTTACTTCATTACAATGGATTTAATTTCTCTGCCGAAAGAAATTGCAGACCTGACACACATTGCCTGTATAATTCTGCTTCCCTGGCCTGGGACAATAGGTTACCGTAGATTTTACCAAGGTATATTAATTAGGTATAATTTAACAAGAAGAGTGGCTTATGGAACTGTAATAAGACTGACTGTGATGGGAGCAACCGCTCTTATTCTTTATTTATTTTTTGATGTTGATGGTGTAATAGTTGGTGCTTCAGCATTAACAGCAGGTGTAACTTTTGAAGCTATTGCAAGTAAATTAATGTCATTATCTATTATCAAAACTATAAAGAAGCAAGAGAATTCCGAGGCTCAAATTAGTTATAAAGAAATAATTTCATTTTATTATCCATTGGCCTTAACTTCTATTCTTGGGCTGGGTGTACATCCATTGGTAACATTTTTTATTGGTCAAAGTAGAATGGCAATAGAATCATTAGCAGTTTTACCCGTAGTAAATTCACTAGTATTTATATTCAGGAGTGCAGGATTATCATATCAGGAAGTTGGCATAGCGTTGATAGGTAAGAACGGTAATGGGTTTAAACCACTTAGAAATTTTGCAAAAAAATTATCTCTATCATCTACAGGATTATTAGTTATTATTTCAGTTACACCACTTGCAACACTTTGGTTTCACAAGGTTTCAGGTTTATCTTTAGAATTAACTGAATTTGCTATTATTCCCCTAATAATAATATCAATTATGCCGGCATTATCTGTTTTAGTCTCTTTTCAGAGATCAATTTTGGTTGCATTTAAAAATACTAGTCCCATAACTCCAGCTACTGCTATTGAGGTTTTAGGAATATTACTTGTATTATATCTTCTTATTACAGGTTTTAATACAGTCGGAGCTATTGCCGCAATGACTGCTTTTATTATTGGTAGGATTGGCGCGATATTATATTTATATCCGCCGTATTTAAAGATCACAAATGGGATAACTTCTAAAATTGATTAAAATTATTTTCAGACAAGCAGCTTAAATCCAATTCCATGAATATTCTCAATCTGGATAGAGCTATCATTTTTTAAGTAATTCCTTAGCTTAGTTATATATACATCCATGCTTCTTGAAGTAAAATATGTTTCCTCATTCCAAATTTCGCTCAGAGCAAATTCTCTTCTTAAGATATTATTTTTATTTTCGCACAGCAAACATAATAATTCGGACTCCTTATAAGTTAATGATTTCGAGAATCTTTTAAATTTTAGTTCCCTCTTTTCGTAGTCAAATAAATATTTTCCTAATTTATAATTAGTCCCAATTTTAATATTGGTAAATGAGGAAGATCTTCTGAGTATAGCATTAATCCTTAATAATAATTCCTCAGTATTGAATGGTTTTGTTATGTAATCATCAGCTCCAAGTTTTAATCCTTCAATTTTATCATTTTGCATTGATTTAGCAGTTAGAAAAATTATTGGTATACTCTTATTCGATTTTCTTATTTCCGATGCCAAGGTGAATCCGTCTTTTTTTGGCATCATAATATCCAATAGACAAAGATCATAATTAGAACCCTTATACTTCAATATTCCTTCTTCCCCATCTTTGCACAAATCAACACGGAATCCTTTAAGTGACAAAAACTCCGAGAGTACACTTCCCAAATTAATATCATCTTCTACTAAAAGTATTTGTTTATCGTTCATCTCTTTGGCAAATTTATTATGAATTTTGATCCGTTATTTATTTCACTTTGAACAGAAATTGAACCGTTATGAGCTTCGATAATTTTTCTTACATAACTGAGTCCAATGCCGTTCCCTTTTACATTATGTACATTCCCGGTTGGGACACGATAAAATGTATCAAATATTTTAACATGATTTTTTGAATCAATTCCTATCCCATTATCTTCAATAATAATTTCAAAAGCATTACTACTATCAAGTGTAACAATATTGATTTGGGGCCTCTCAGAATTATACTTTATGGCATTATCAATTATATTACTAACGGAATTTGATATTTGTTGTTTGTCAATATTTAACATAGGATTAGTTGCTTTATAATTAAAATTTAATTTTCCATTTTTAGAATGTAATGTTAGTTCAAACTTTTGTGTAATACTATTTATCAACGAATGTATATTTGTCCGTTCCTTATTTAAGATACTATCCCCATTTTCAAGAGCAGCAGCAGAGAGAATATCTTCCACCATATTTGTTAATCTTTTACTTTCACTCTTAATAATATTGGTATGTTTATCGCTTTTAAGTTCTCCACCCGCCCCAATTACATCTGCTGCTAAAGAAATTGTGGAAATAGGTGTTTTAAATTCGTGCGTAATGTTATTTAATAAATCATTCTTTAATTCTGTTATTTTCTTTTGATTAATTAACATTCTAACCGTTTGATAAAATAGGAAAATAATTAGCCCGGTAAGAATTAGTGATATTGCCAATACCCACCAAATTGAAGATAGGAAAAAAGTAGTCTTATTATTGAAATCTACCAACAGGTAACTAGGTTTACTAAATACATCATACGGAAATAATTTTGCTTTATGAATTGTTGAAGTTAAGTCTTTTTCTTCCGAGAAATCATTACAAAGCAACAAACTATCCGTCCCATCAGCACTTATCCCAAACGCATATGAAATATTAATTCCATATTTATTTAATTTTTTACCAATTATTGAATCCACCGATTCTTTATTTATTCGTTCAATTAATTGAGAATTATTTTCACTTAATATTAATTCATCAAAAGCATTTTCAATAATTTTGGTTTTCCGTTTAATTAAACTATCTACTCCCATATGCCAAATTACCGATCCTTCAATTTTTACATCTCCATCAATATTTACGTCGCTCATTACCTTAACATGAGTATTAACTGAATCATTTGAAGTAAATACCTGCACTTTAACATTATTATCAAAATCATTTTTTTTAATAGACCTTTTGATAATTTTGGGTGAGTCAGGATACCCTTTTTTTACGTTTCCCGAATTTTTATAAATAAAATAATCTTGATTATTATTTGCATCAGTTATTTCTTGTACCAGTATTTCTGCTGTTTCATTTTTTTCAATAAGTTTTACAACTTCCGATAAAGCGCTGCCAACATTTTTGTTGAATTTTTCTTCTTCTAATTTTAGTGCTTTATTTATCCAGTAAAATTGAATCAGTATTATCCCTAAAACCGAAAAAGCCATTAGTACAATAATTATTTTAAGAGATTTTTTTTTCATATCCACAAAAGTAGCTTGACAATTCTATTAATGCTCATTTTTTAACACTTTTTAACATTTATTAACACTGTTTTAACATAATGTATTGTTGCAAAATTCTATTTTAGCTGTACAATAATCCCAATATTAAAACACCAAAAGGAGAATAAAAATGAAATTAAAACTATTAACAATTCAATTTATAATTTTGTTTCTATCTCAAAATTTTTTATTAGCTCAGGAAACAAAATCTTTAAATGATAAAATAAAATCTGTAGAAGGAGAAGCCAACAAAATAGTAATATCCACAACCAAAGGTGAATACGTATTTGTAAATGAAGATGCGGAAAAATTAGTCGAAAAACTTAAAAAGGAAAGAATAAGTAAAAAAATCGAATGGATTACAAAGGGTAATGAAAAATTTAATGACAATGCAGTGGACGTACAAATTTTTAGTTCGGATTCTTGCGATAATCATGTTATAAAAGAATTTAGTACTGACGTAAAAGTGATAATATTGAGTGACGATGATATTGATACTCTTGAAGATGGAAAATTAATTAAAATAAATGTATCGGATAATGATGGGAAAAAGTCGGTTATAGTTACAACAAAAGAGGGTGATGAAAAATCTGTAGAAAAATATTCCGGTGAAAAAGCGGAACAATATCTCGAAGAACTTGAAGATAGTGATGATTTGATAATTGACATAGATGTTGATATCGATGATAATAAACACGTAGTAAAGCTGAATAAAAAAATAATAGAGTGCAAAAACGAAAAAGATATAAAAGTTGAAATTATTGACGGCCGCAAAAAAGTAGAAGTTAAAACATTTGAAAATGGCGAAGAAAAAGTTAAAGTTTATGAAGGTGACGAAGCCGAAAAATTCCTTAAGAAGGAAAAGAGCAACACTAAAATTAAGAAGTAGAAAATTATCAAAAATCCTTTAAATTGACTGTTAATGATTTAATCCAGTATTTTTAAACAAAGGGTTGATTTTTTCTCCTTTTCACCGAATATAACGTAAAGTTATAACGTGGAGAAAGGGAATGCAATATTTAAAACTAAAAAACTGGAATATATTTGCAAAAATATTAGCTTTATCACTAATCTCAATAATTCCATTCACATTTTTTTTGCTGCTGGAAATAATTCCAAATATTAGAGCAAGTATGCTCAGTGAAAAAGAAGAAAACATAAGGCAAGCTGTTGAAATTGCTTATGGAGTAGTTCAAAATATACATAGTGATTACGCCCAAAATAAAATATCCTTTGAAGAAGCACAAAATGCAGCCATCAGTCAAATTAAGGAATTAAGATTTGGCGATAAAAATTATTTCTGGATAAATGACGATAGCCCAAATATGATTATGCATCCATTTAAACCGGAATTGAACGGTAAATCTTTAGCAAAGGTAAAAGATCCGAATGGCGTATTCCTTTTTAATGAAATGGCTAAAGTTTGTAAAAAAGAGAACCAGGGCTTCGTAAAATATTCATGGCCTAAACCTGGTTTCGAAGATCCGGTTCCGAAAATATCCTATGTAAAATATTTTGAAGAATGGAATTGGATTGTAGGAGCAGGATTATATATTGAAGACGTTGATGAAAAGATTAATGCTTTAGTCGGGAAGATTTTTACTACATTCAGTCTTCTTGTGGCTCTTGCATCAGGATTGGTAATATTTAGTGGGTTAAAAATTTCCAAACCGATAAAAGAGTTAGCCAAAGCAACCCAATTATTGGCTAAAGGCGATATAAATGTTAAAGTAGATGTTAAGTCAAACGATGAAATCGGTATTCTTGGCACCAACTTTAATAAGATGAGTAAAAGCATTAGAGAATCAATTGCGGAAATAGAACTAAAAACAGCTGAAGCTGAAAATGCAGCAGAGCAAGCAAATCAAGCCAAGAAAAAATCCGAAGAAAATGAAAAATATTTATCAGATAATACAAACCTAATGTTGGTGGAAATGGATAAATTTGCCAGCAGAGATTTAACATGTACGTTAAATCCAACAAATAAGGATGATTCAATTGGGAAATTGTTTATTGGTTTTAATAAAGTGGTTAAAAATGTTAGCTCAGTAATAGCCCAAGTAAAAGAAACGGCTAATCTTAATGCAAATTCCAGCAATGAAATTTCCGTAACAACAGAACAGATGTCAGCTGGTGCTCAGGAACAAAGTACCCAGTCAGAGGAAATTGCAACGGCTGTTGAACAAATGACCAGAACAATTTTTGAAACTTCTCAAAACTCAAATGCAGCATTTAAATCTTCTTCACAATCGAGTGACCATGCGGCTAACGGCATTGAGAAAGTTGAACAATCCAAAAACAAAATGAAAGAGATTGTTGTAACGAATAATGAAGTTGCAAAAACAATAACCTCACTAGCTAATAGAACCAATCAGATTGGAAATATTGCTCAAGTAATTAACGACATTGCTGATCAGACAAATCTTCTCGCACTTAATGCTGCCATTGAAGCAGCGAGAGCAGGTGAACAAGGAAGAGGATTTGCAGTTGTTGCGGATGAAGTTAGAAAGTTAGCAGAAAGAACTACAACTGCCACAAAGGAAATCGCGCAAACAATACAAGAGGTACAGAACGATTCTCAACTTGCTAACAAAGAAATGGTGAATTCGAAATCAGCAGTTGAGGGCGGTAGGAAAAATATTGATGAACTTGAAGAATCATTAAAAGAAATTGCTGAGAATGCCGAAAATGTTAAACAAGAAATTAATCAAGTAGCTACTGCAAGTGAAGAGCTCTCTGCAACAGCCGAACAAATTGGAAGAAATATTTATGGTATAAGTACAGTATCATCGGAAAGTGCTGAAGGAATACATCAAGTATCTCAGGCAATAACTGAATTATCAAGAAATTCAGAAAAACTACAAAATTTGGTTTCAACATTTAAGATCGATAATATCGTTTCAAATATTAATAAAACTGAACTATCTCCCCCAAAAGCCCTAGTTTACAATTAGATAGTATAACTTTTATAAAGACGCAAAAAATAATCGGTTTTAATCGATTATTTTTTGCTTCCTATTTACTTCTTATATTTACCAACAATAATATTTATATATTTATTTTACAGTTTTAGTAATCTACTGACCTCATAAGATGATAGAAATTATAAATCTCCACAAAAGTTTTGGTAACAATTATGTGCTGCGAGGTGTAAATCTCACCATTGAAGAAGGAGAAACAAACGTAATAATTGGGAAAAGTGGTAGCGGTAAAAGTGTTCTCCTTAAGCATATCGTTGGTTTAATATTCCCCGATGAAGGCTTTGTTAAAGTTGGAGGAGAAATAATTTCTAATAAGGATCAAAAAAAATTATATCAGATAAGAAGAAAATTCGGCTATTTATTTCAAGGTGCTGCCCTTTTTGATTCCATGACCGTGGGAGAAAACATTGGATTGCCGATTTACGAAAATGATCGTTCAATCTCGAAAAAAGAAATAAATACTAGAATTGAAAAAATGCTTGAGCTTGTCGGACTTCCTAAAACAGAGAACCTTAAACCGGCTGAGTTATCAGGGGGAATGAAAAAAAGAGTTGGTTTAGCAAGAGCTTTGATAACGGAACCGGAATATATTTTATATGATGAACCCACCACAGGACTTGACCCAATAATGTCTGATTCCATTGATGAATTAATTAAAGATTTAGCAGACAAACTAAACGTTACATCTATTGTGGTAACACATGATATGTTTAGTGTAAAAAATGTAGCAGATGATATTGCGATGATGCATGAAGGAAAAATTTATTTTGAAGGGCCACCCGAACAATTAAGTAAATCAGAAGATATTGTAATAAAAGATTTTATCAACAGAACTAAAGTTTAAAACCTATATGGCTAAAAATAAAATTAAATATGTGTGTTCAAATTGTGGCTTCGAATCCCTTAAATGGCAAGGTAAATGCCCACATTGCGATGAATGGAATACGTTTTCAGAGGAATTTGTGGAGTTAAAAAAAACTGTAAAAAAGCAGAAAGTAAAAGAAGAAAACATATTCAAACTGAGTGAGGTAAACGGGCAGGAAGATTTACGTATTTCTACAGGAATTGTAGAATTTGATAGAGTCTTAGGTGGAGGGTTAATAATTGGTTCTGTTATTCTAATTGGCGGTGATCCTGGAATCGGTAAATCAACATTAGTTATGCAGGCAGCTTCAAGTACCAAAGCCAAAATATTGTATGTAACCGGTGAGGAATCAGTAAAGCAGATAAATCTGAGGGCAAAAAGACTAAATGTGAATGAGGATAATATTCTTATTCTTTCTGAAACAAATGTTGATATAATAACGTCAGCAATTGATAAAGTGAGACCTAATGTAGTTATAATTGATTCTATTCAAACAATGCAAAAGCCTGAATATGATAATGCTCCTGGTACTGTAACACAGATCAGAGAGTGCACAAATTTTTTAATGAATTTAGCAAAAACATTAAATTTTTCTGTAATTCTTATTGGCCATGTGACAAAAGAAGGATTTTTAGCCGGACCAAAAGTACTTGAACATATTGTAGATACTGTGCTTCAATTTGAAGGTGAAAAAAATTATTCCTACCGGATATTAAGAGCTCAAAAAAATCGTTTTGGTAATACTAATGAAATAGGAATTTTTGAAATGCATGATGACGGATTAACAGAAGTAAAAAATCCGAGTCAGATTTTTTTAAGTGAAAGAAACGAAGATGTTACTGGAGCTGTTGTAACAGCAAGTATTGAAGGCTCCAGACCTGTTTTATTGGAAGTTCAGGCCCTTGTTACGCCAACAAATTTTGGAAACCCGCAAAGAGTTACAACAGGATTTGATTACCGCAGGTTATCAATATTATTAGCCGTTCTTGAGAAACGAGCAGGATTAAGATTATCAACCCATAATGTTTTTTTGAACATAGCAGGTGGAATAAAAATTGATGAGCCGGCTATAGACTTGGCAGTTTGTACTGCAGTAGCATCTAGTCTTAAAAACCAATCTGCCAAAAATAATTTTGTCGTTCTTGGTGAAGTTGGTCTAGGGGGTGAAATAAGGAGTGTCGGTCACATTGAAAAAAGAATTCAAGAGGCAGAAAAATTAGGATTCGATAATGTTGTTGTGCCAAAAAATAACATCAAATCATTAAAGGCAAAAAATAATATTAAGTTAATTTCTGTTGATAATATTTCCGAAGCAATTAATAATATTTTAGCATAAAACTGCTTCTTAATATGCAAGTAAACAAATCCAAACATTGCTTAAACTGTAATCATGAAATTAACGAGAGTAATTATTGCCAGAATTGCGGGCAGTTAAATTCTGATAAAAAATTATCCATTAAACAGATTCTAAAAGATTTTATTGGCGATTATTTTACCTTCGATTCCAAATTCTTCAGAAGTATATTTCCGCTTCTTATCAAACCGGGGCGCCTTACTCAAGAATATTTAAATGGGAAAAGAACACATTATATTTTACCATTTCGTCTCTATATTTTTACAACTTTTGTTTTCTTTTTCGTGTTAACACTCAACACTAAAATTGATTTTGATAAATTTAGCCATAAGCAACAAACAGGGATCGGTGAAAAGATTCCGGATACAACTTCGGTTAATAATAGTAGTCTAGAATCCAAAATTAATACTGAATTAAATAAAAATATTTATCCCTCGATTGATTCCAAAAAAAATAAGAATAAAGATGATTTGAAAGGAAAGGACTACGAATTTACCTTGCAAGATACCACAATAGCTTCCAGCCCCTTTCTTACTTATATCGTAAATAAATCTAGATACATTTCAAATTTAGGAGATAAGGGCTCTGATATTTTTGTTAAAGAGATTATTAACCAGGTTCCAAAACTTATGTTTATTTTGCTTCCTATTTTTGCTCTTTTATTAAAATTAATATATTTTAGACAAAAAATTTTATACGTAGAACACCTGGTTTTCTCGCTTCATATTCATACATTCTTTTTCCTAATATTATTACTTACAATATTTTTCACAAACACCTATTTGATAGGAATATTAATTTTTGTAACGCTCATTTATTTATTGTTGTCCATAATAAATTTCTACCAACAGACTGTATTTAAATCATTTATAAAATTTGTAATTCTTACTAGCCTATATATGATTTCATTGATCCCTGCTTTGGCGCTGCTCATGTTTATAGCTTTCTTAAGTATATAAATAATTGTTCTTGTTATTTTGTAAATATTTCTTGTTAGCAAAATTTTAATTGCAACTTTTTTCTAGTTTTGCATTATGATAATAGATGCAAGAAATTGTGGATATTTCCGGCAAGGCTATTACAGCAGAGGTAGCATTGCAATTCTCTGATAAACATGAGGAAACCCTTGTAACAGGGGCCAAGGAAGATCCACATGCATTTGGAGAATTATTTGATAAGTATTACAACTCAATCCTAAATTATGTTTTACACAGAACTGCAAATGTAGGACTAGCCGAAGAACTTACATCAAATACTTTCTTCAATGCACTCAGAAAACTGGATACTTTTAAATGGAGAAACATACCTTTTTCAGCATGGTTATACAGAATAGCTTCAAATGAAATAAATGGTTATTTCAGAAAAAACAAAAAAAAGAATTTATCATTACTAGATGATAATATTGAAAACCTGAGCGACGAAAATTCAATTGCTGATATAGAAATAAAAAAAGAAGAAAAAAATATAGCTCAAAATAAAATTTTCAATGAATTGCATAGTGCCATAATAAAAGTTAAGCCAAAGTACCAGGAGGTAATAATTTTAAGATATTTTGAAAAGAAAAGTATAAAAGAAATTTCTCAAATTAACGGAAAAGCAACTGGTACTGTAAAATCATTATTACATAGAGGTTTACAAAAATTAAAAAATGAAATTAATTCCTCTTTATATGAGGACTTCATAAATGAATAATAAATTAAACGAATACTTGAAAAATTACTTACCTCCAAAAATTGATTTGGAGCATAATAAGAACAAACTGCGTCGCGCACTTCTTAATTCAGATATGTTCGAAATGTGGAAGTGGTATTATAAATTCGGATTAAAAGAAATTACCATAACGGTAACATTTTCAATATTGTTGATTACCATTCTATTTTATTCATGGAAAAATAATGAAGATAAACTTAATGAAAGAATAAATTGGATAGATAAATCATATGCAGGATTTCTGGCACCTAATTCCAATAATTACTCTGATAGTAAACTAAGAATTTACGGAATTGACAACGAGTATTTGGATTTAAAAATTGAAAAAACAATAAATCATAAAGAAAATAAATATAGTATTCTTATTAAGGATTTTAACTCAAATGAACTGCTGGATAAAATAATCATAAAAAATGAAAAAGTTTATCGAATGAAGAATCCAAAATTGCAAATCCTAAATACAGCTTATAACAATATGAAATTAATTATTGAGATTACTGAAGATTTTATAAACTGCGACGAGTTAAACAAGGATTCAATTTATATTCATTTAAAAAACAGTTTCGGAAATCATTCGGATTCAATGAAAGAAACCGGACTTCTGGTTTATAATAAAACAAATGTTTTAGAAAATGAGCTGGATATTGAAAATTCCGAACTTCATAGTATGAAAGTTAGTAGGCAATTAAATTTTGATGAGTATTTAAAAGATAATCCAATTAATCTGTTAAAAGAATTAAAGGAAAGCTCCAATATTACACTTAATGAAAACTACTATGATAAATTAACTGGTCAAAATTTTTATATGATTCAAATAGTTGATTCAACTAATTATAGCACTAAGTTAAAACTAAATAGCGGCAAAGCATTAATTGATTCACTTAAAAAAACTTATTTAAAGGATTCAATTAATTTCTTTTCATATCACTATAATACGTTTGAAAATAATAAATTGCCTGATACATCTGGTTATACAATTCCTGCAAAAGTAAAAACCATTTTAATAAATCAGCAGACAAATAAAATTGAAGGTGTAAATTACTCTATCAGAAATGACAAAAAATCAACACTTCTTTCTTCTGTAAGATTTACAACCCAAAAATTAGCTCAATTAGATAAAAAAATATTCGACCCGGCTTTGAGCGGCTTAGAATATTTTGGTAGCACTAAGAAAGTAGAAAAAACGATTATTAAGAGAAATAAACACTACGACCCTACAATTGACTAATCTTTAATAAACTTTAACACTTTTTAACATTTTTTAACACTCCTTTAACGCAACCATTCAATATCAATTTCATTATAAAGTTGTAAATATTTTTTTCAAATTAGAGGAGCCGTAAAATGTACAAAAATATAATTCTAAAAATATCTTTTATACTTCTATTTTTTTCTTCTTTATCATTTTCACAACAAATGAAAATTATAAGCGGTGGTGAAATTGCATTTGTTCCTGAAATAACGGGTATCATTCAATATGAAAATAATAAACTGAAAATTGCTTCAATAAATAATGCTGCAAAAGGAAACAAAAAAATTGATTTACAACCAGAGGACGAAATACTATTCGTAAACGGAAATAGAGTAAAATCTCTGGAATCCTTCAATAAATATTATGAAATGACAGAAATTGGAGCTGAAGTTAAATTTGGTGTAAAGAGAGAAAACCAAATGCTTATAGCCACATTTATTAAGGAAGATCCTTCAAAATCTAAACATAGAATAATGCGCATGGAAGGTGAGCCTGGCACTAAAATACCTGAAAAAATTGAAATGAAAAATGGTAAAATATTAATGGATGGCAAAGAAACGAATATTGATTCGCTAAAGAGAGCTGGAATTAAAATAAAAACAAAATCGACTAATAAAAAGAATAAATAATGAAAACAAAACTACTAATCCTAATCTCGTTCCTTTTACTAATTCAATTAGAATTGTTATCTCAAAATGCCGGCTCATACTATAATCCCAAAGATGATCAATACCGATTGCTGGGATTAAAACGGGCAAAAGAAGTTTATGAATCGTCAAAGGCCGAGTTTGAACGACAAGAATCACTATTTAGTAAAAATTTAATTTCATCGCGCCAAATAGAATCAGCAAAAATCTCCTTTACGGATGCCGAAGTTAACTATCATCAAGCTCTTTTAGCATTACTTTTTGAACAGCAATATGTTTCCGTTCAAAAAGCTATAAAATATCAGGATGAGAATGGGCGAAAGCATGTAAAACTGACATTAGCCAACTCTTCCGGGGGTGGTGGTGAATTTAAAAAATTAATCAATATCGATGATGAATTATTTAAATCGTTGCAACCTGATGTTGTTAATGACGTTTATGTATCTTTGTTAAATAACGATAACGCAATAATTAGTCAACCTTACGAGGCCAAATTCGAACAGATTTACTATGGTAAACCTGTTACTTTCGATTTTTTACTTTTACAAGATCTGGATGCTATTACTGTAAATATTATTTATGGTAGTGGTACTATGAGAGCGCCTAAAATTTTTCTACAAAAGGATGCTACCGTTAATAAAGTTGTCTTTCAATCAGATCAGTTTTCACAGGAAGTTGATCTTGGAAATTCCACAACCTTTAACATGACACTTGAATTATTTAGCGGGCTTACAAATACGTATAAACTTGAGGTACTTAATCTTCCTAAACAAATAACACATTACTTTATTGATCCCAAAAGCGGGGCCAGGTTAAGTCAATTTAAATTTACAGAGTCTTCTCAGACTAAGGAAGCAGGTTTACAAGTATTTTTACCAGACAGACCAACAAAGCAAGTTCAAATTGAAGAACCAATTACATTTTACATAATTGCAATACCCTACGATAGAATTGATGAGTTCTCAAACATTGACAACAAAGCTTTATCAGCTGATGATCTGAAAAAACTTGAGATCGGATACTTGAAAATGGAATTGATTCCTAGGGGAACAGGGGAACTATTGGTAAAAGCACCTCAATTGTATTTTTCTATACTACCGAACGAAAAAGTTGAAGTCCCTATTACTGTTGTTAACGAAGGCTCAAGAAGATTGGATAATATTGAATTCGAAGTTGATTTACCACTGAATTGGACTAAAGAAATTAAACCTAATCTTCTTTCTGCATTGGAAATTAGAGAAGACAAAGTTGTTAATCTTAAATTTACTCCGCCCAATGATGTTTCACCAGGGAAATATGAAATACGTGTTAGAACCACTTCACTGTTGGATAATCAAATGGTAAAAGCAGAGGACAAAACAATTACTATCGAAGTTAAACCGGAAACAAATCTCATTGGTACTTTGTTTCTAGTCTTTCTAATTGTAGGATTGGTGGCCGGAATAGTAATTTTTGGTATAAAATTAATGAAAAAATAAAGGAAGAATAATGGATAAAAAAAAATCTATAAAGCAGTCTAAACCAATGTTAGAAGCAATAAACTTACAAAAAAAATACGAAGATGGAATGCTGGCTTTAGACAATATTAATTTTCAAGTAATACCTGGTGAAATATTTTCAATACTTGGTGGCAATGGAGCCGGAAAAACAACTACAATAAATATTTTTCTAAACCTTCTGGAACCAACGAGTGGTGAAGCAAAAATTAATGGAATTATAACTCATCAAAACCCCTTAGAAGCAAAAAAGTATGTCTCGTTCGTTTCGGAAAATGTAATGCTCTACCAAGAATTTACAGCAGTTCAAAACGTGGACTTTTTTGTAAAACTAGGAGGTCAAACTAATTATACAAAGCATGATTATAAAAAAGTACTTGATCGTGTAGGTCTTCAATCTGAGGCTCATGATAAAAAACTAAAAGGTTTTTCAAAGGGAATGAGACAAAAATGTGGAATTGCTATCGCAATTCTTAAAGACGCACCGGCTATTTTACTTGATGAACCAACTTCAGGGCTTGATCCAAAAGCAGGATTAGAATTTGTTAATCTTCTTGGTGAGCTTCGTGATGAAGGAAAAGCGATTTTAATGTCAACTCATGATATTTTTAGAGCCAAAGAAATATCAGATCATGTTGGTATTATGAATAGGGGCTCACTTGTTATGAAAAAAACAAAAAAAGAATTGGAAGGCGAAAATCTTGAGAAATTATATATTCAATTCATGGTCGGTTATATGGAAAAAGTAGCTTAAAATTAAATGGGAAAAGGTGAATTATGTTAAAACTTTTTATTGAAAAAGAATTAAAAGAAATAGTTGTCTCCCCCAAATTTATTCTAATGTTTACCATTTCATCAATAATGATAATTTTAACATTTTATGTTGGTGGAATTAGTTATAAGAATAACCTAGCACAATATGAGGCCGCAAAATTAGAGAATATCAGGTCAATGGATGGAGTAAAAGATTGGAGACAAGTTGAGCACAATATTTATTTAAAACCAACTCCTCTTAGTTCCCTTGTTTCCGGCATATCAAATGATATTGGTCGGAATATTGATATGTACGGTCGGGGAGAAATTAGACCTCATGACAGTAAATATAATGAAAATCCGGTTTATGCAGCATTTAGATTTCTGGATTTAACATTTTTGTTTCAGATTGTGCTTTCTCTTTTTGCAATACTATTTACCTATAACGCTGTTAATGGTGAAAAAGAAAGAGGGACATTAAGGCTCATATTCTCAAATTCTATTCCTAGACAGCAATATTTACTTGGAAAAATTTTGGGCTCCTATTTTGCGTTATCAATACCATTGCTTGTTCCGGTTTTACTAGGTTGTCTTCTATTGCCGCTTATTGAAATTCAGTTAGAAGGAGAAGAGTGGATAGGGCTTACATTAATTATTATAGCCGGGTTCATGTTTATTGGAGTATTTATAAGTCTATCCGTATTTGTTTCTGCGAGTATTAAAAGATCTTCAAATTCATTTTTATTTCTTTTAGTTCTATGGATTCTAGCAATCTTAGTAGTCCCAAGAGCTGCAGTATTAGTTTCGGGAAGATTAGTAGATGTTCCGCCCATTGATGAAATAAATAGTAAAAAAAATGCTTATAGCCGGCAACTTGGCAAAACAACTTTAGATAAAATGAAAAATTTTAAACCTGAGAGTAACGATCAAATGTTCGAAAAATTTCAAAAATTCATGGAGGAGATAAACGATGAACGGGATGAAAAATTAAACGAATTTGGACATACTTTAGATGAAGAAAGAAGAAATAAGCAGGCTGCTCAGGCAGGGCTTTCACTTAATTTAGCAAGAATATCTCCCGCTTCAGCTTTTACATTAGCAGCTTCTTCACTTGCAGGAACTTCTTTGTCTATGTCTCAAGAATTTTTAGTTCAAGCAAAAATCTATCAATCTATTTTTAAAAATTTCCAACAAGAAAAGAGCGGAGGAAGTAGTGGAAGCGGAATGACAATGATGATGATTACAGAAGGTGAGGAAGCACCCCCAGATATTGATCCTACAGAATTGCCAGAGTTTCTATTTAGTCGGCCAAATTTAACTCAATCGTTATCGAACTCTTTAATCGATTTCGGATTGCTTTCAAGTTATTCTATTCTCTTCTTCTTTGGAGCCTTTTTGTCATTTCGAAAATTTGATCTACGATAACCAGGAGAAAATATGTTTTCACTTTTAATAAAAAAAGAATTAACTACAATTATACAAAGTCCAAAGTTTGTAACGACATTTGCAACAAGCAGCTTATTAATTATTTTAGTTGTACTAGTTGGTATTAGTGAATATAAACATAATGTGAAGCAATACAATACCGGTGTTGTACTTGGGAAAAGTACTACCGAAGATTCAAGGTCATGGCATTCTGTCTCGGCGCTTGCTTACAGGCAGCCTGACCCAATGCAAATTTTTGTCTCAGGAGTTAATAATGATATTGGAAGATTCTCAAATGTTAATAAACAAAAAGAAGTAAGGCTTCAAAATAGTTCCTATTCCGATGATCCAATTTTTGCAGTTTTCAGAAGTATAGATTTTGCATTTATTATTACCATTGTAATATCATTATTTGCAATAATGTTTACATATAATTCAATAAATGGAGAAAAAGAAGAAGGAACTTTAAGACTGGTATTTTCAAATTCAGTTTCACGTGTAGCATATATCGGTAGTAAAATTATTGGTTCTTGGTTAGGATTAGTAGTTCCTTTACTAATTCCAATATTAATTAGCTTTTTATTTGTCATAATTTTTGAGATTGATTTTAATTTCTCACATTGGAATCGTCTATTATTACTTACATTCGCATCATTATTATATTATACCTTTTTTATAATATTCGGAATCTTAATTTCCTCTACAACAAAAAATTCTTCAACATCTTTTTTAGTCTTGCTCACATTCTGGATTGTATCGGTTTTTATTGTACCAAGAGTGGGTGTAATAGCCGCTGCACAATTTATCCAAGTACCATCTCAAGCCGAAGTAGATAGTCAACTAGACGCTTTTTCAAAAGATATGTGGAATGCGCAAATGGAAGAAATAAGTGAACTGTGGAGACAAAGGAATGTGTTAATGGAAGGAATGAGTACAGAAGAAAGAGAAACATTTCAAGATGCCAATAGCTGGAGTTGGATGCGAGAGGATGACTTACTCAGAAAAGAAAAAGAGGAAGAGATAGCCGGATTTTCTAAAAAACTTTACGAAGGATTCAACAATAATAAAATCGAACTAAGAAAACTCGCCTTAAAACTTTCTAGAATATCACCGGCCTCAGCTTATCAACTTACTGCTATGAATTTGGCTTCTACAGATATTGAAATGAAGACAAGATATGAAGATGCAGTTCAAACTCACAGAGAAAAATTCTTGAAACATGCCTCTGAAAAAGAGGAGAAAGAGGGCGGCTCATTTGGGATAAGAATTAATATGGATACTGAAACCGGTATTAGCATAACAGATGGACGGAGTGAAAATAAATTGGACTTCAGTGAATTGCCTAAATTTGTTGAGCCTAGAAGATCCTTAGCTAAAATTTTTGAACCAACAATTACGGATTTAGGAATTTTATTAGTACTGACAATTGTTTCTTTTGGAGCTAGTGTTTTTAGGTTCGGAAAATTTGATTTAAGATAAAATTTGGATGTAAGCTGCTGAGTTTATCAGCAGCTTGTTTTAAAAATTACTTTACAATATATATTTACTCAAATCTCTATTTTTAACAATTTTTTCCAATTTATTATTTACCATTTCACCACTAATTTTGATTTCTTCTTCAGGCATTTTATCCGGTACATCAAATAAGATATCTTCGAGCAGTGTTGTTAAAATTGTATGCAGCCTACGCGCACCAATATTTTCAACCTCTTCATTAACAATAGTTGCAATTTTAGCAATTTCTCTAATTGCATCTTCTTCAAATGTTATTTTAACTTCTTCTGTTTCAAGAAGCGCAGCATACTGTTTTAACAATGCATTTTCTGGAATGGTAAGAATCTTAATAAAATCTTCTTCCGTCAAACTTTTCAATTCTACACGAATGGGGAATCTGCCTTGAAGTTCCGGAATTAAATCGGATGGTTTAGCAACATGAAAAGCACCGGAAGCCAAGAACAAAATATGATCAGTTTTAACCGGACCATATTTAGTATTAACTGTAGAACCTTCTACAATTGGAAGAAGATCACGCTGTACTCCCTCTCTAGATACATCAGGGCCACCGTGACCACCTTTACTATTTCCAGCAACTTTGTCAATTTCATCTAAAAATACAATTCCCGTTTCTTGAACTCTTCTTACAGCTTCTTTCTGAACATTATCCATATCAATAAGTTTTTGAGCTTCTTCTTGAGCCATTACTTTACGTGCATCTTTAATTGTAGTTTTTCTTTTTTTCTTTTTCTTGGGCATCATATTTCCAATAATTTCTTGAATATTCATACCCATATCATCCATACCAAACGGACCAACTACTTGCATCCCTACAGATGCTGTTGTTGTATCAAATTCAATCATTTTTTCATCAAGCTCACCCTTCTTTAACTTTTCTCTCATCCATTCTCTAGTTTTTTCGTTCCGAACACTTTCATCTTCTTCTCCATTATCAACTTCTCCAACTGGTTTTGCAGGAGTTCTGACAGGTGGGATTAATAAATCCAGAATTTTTTCTTCGACCATTCTTTCGGCTTTTTCCTGAACCAATACTGTCTTTTCCGCCTTAACCATATTAACAGAAAGTTCTGTTAAATCTCTAATCATTGATTCAACATCTCGCCCAACATAACCCACCTCTGTAAACTTTGATGCTTCAACTTTGTAAAACGGGGCACCGGTAAGTTTGGCTAATCTTCTTGCAATTTCTGTTTTACCAACACCGGTGGGTCCAATCATTATAATATTGTTTGGCATTATTTCTTCTTTTATACCTTCATCTACTTGCTGTCTCCTCCATCTGTTTCTCAGAGCAATAGCAACAGCCCGTTTTGCTTCATCTTGGCCAATAATATATTTATTCAATTCAGTTACAATCTGTGAAGGCGTAAGATTTCGCATTATTTCATTTTCCATTTTCACCACTTAATTTTCTATTGTTTCAACATTTATTTTATCATTTGTGTAAATACAGATTTCAGAAGCTGTTTTTAAGGCTTCCCTAACTATTTCCTCTGCAGAAAGATCACTATATTTTGTTAACATTTTGGCAGCTGATAGTGCATACATTCCGCCGGAACCTATTGCAATTATTTTATCATCCGGCTCAATTACATCACCGGTACCCGAGACAACAAAAGTTTTATCCTGTGAAACCACAGCTAACAAAGCTTCTAGTTTTCTCAAGTATTTATCTGTTCTCCAGTCCTTAGCCAATTCAACAACCGAACGATCAACATTGCCTCTAAATTGATCAAGTTTTTCTTCAAATCTTCCAAGTAAAGTGAATGCATCAGCTGCCGAACCAGCAAAACCAACTAAAACTTTTCCATCAAGAAGTTTTCGTATCTTCATTGAATTATGTTTCATAATGGTATTACCAAGCGTTACTTGACCATCGCCACCGAGTGCTGCAACTCCCTTATGTATAACTCCCAACACCGTCGTGGATCTAATATTTCTTTTCAATTTTTTCTCCTTATGTAGACGCAAGCTTTAGCTTGCGTAAATTAATTTAACGTTGGCTAAAGCCAACGGCTACATTATTGTTAATCTTATAGTAAATCTTTCTTTTTTTGTTCCCACTTATTTTTCCAATTAAAAAACGGCGTGGAATATGGGAAAGCCTGTATTCTTCCTCCAAATCCCATATAACGAAATACAACCATTTGAGTATTAAGCAAATCCAATGAGTTTAGTAAGTCGGTATTAACACTTAGATTATGTTCTTCAGCTAAACTAACAACTAAATTTTCTACATTATCCATTACTTTTTTATATTTAATTTTAAGCTTCGTATCTTCATCAATATTGTTTGTATTAGTTCCATTTTGATTTTGCTTCTTACCGATTAACTTAAATACTGAATAACCATTATCTGTTTTTAATGGTCCATATACATCACCAATTTCCATAGTACCAGCTATTTTACCTATTTCACCATTTTCAAATATCGAAAAATAACCAAATTCGCCACCACTATTTTTTGTTCCTTCCCTTTTTGTGTGCTCTTTTGCAAATGATTTAAACGAATTATCATTATTAACTATACTTAACGCTTGTTTTATTATCTCTAAACTGTCAGTCAATATTTCTAAAATGTTCACTTCAGTATCGTAACCCTTATTATTTTCACCGTTCAAATAACTTTCGATATCTACTTGAGTTAGTTTAGTATTTAACACAATATCCTTTAACAGCAGCGTAGAAAGATAATTTTCTTTCCATATTTCAGTCGATGATTTTACTTCCGGGAGACTTTCCATTCCGCGTTTATAACTTTCTTGAGAAAGAAGTTCCAGCTCAATTTGTCTTTTTACTCGTGAATTAAGTTGAGAAGCGATTTTATCAATATCGGTAGTAAATGTATAAAAGCCCTCAAAAATAAAATCATCTATGAACTGTTCAAATGTTAAAGGACTATTATCAAATTTTATGAATACTTTATTTAGTGAATCCGGGTGAATGTTGTTTTTAAGAGAAAGTAATTCTTCATTACTTAAAATGATTTTCTCACCATCTTTCAAATTTTGTTTAGTTTTATTAGCAGAAATAGTTTTTTGCATTTTTTCAACAAAATGCCAAAACAATGTACCATCAGTTGTAATTCTTTGGTCAACGAAAAATTTATTCCAAAAGATATTATAGATAGAATCCTCACTTCTCCCTTCAACTACATTTTTGACTAGAGAATTTCTTTGATCATGACTTGTAAAAGTAACCGGCATTTTACTTAGCAATCTAAATATATACCATCCTTCCGGCGATTGGATTGGTTTTGTAAATTCGTTAATTTCTAAATTGTAAATTGCTTCTTCGGCATGAGGATACATTTTCCCATAATTTACTTCATAGGGTTCATTTACATATTCTACATCTTTTAATAAAATTACAACCGAATCAAATTTAGGATTGGATTTTAATATTTGGTATGATTTAGCAATATTTTCTTCTTCTGTAGAATAAATATAATCCACGAATAATTTATGATTAGCTAATTGAAGACCTCTATTATAGCTATTTGCGTTAAACATTACTTTATTTGAAATTTCATTTTGGTACAATGCATCTCTTAAATGCATTTTTTCTAAGGGTAAATAATTCGTTTTAAATGCCAGTAAAGTATCGTATCCATGTTTTTCAGCTTCAATGGCAAATAAATTTTCTGCTATTAACGTATAGAGTAATTCTTCTTTAGCTTTTCCTTTGTCTGCATATTTTCTATTTACTTGTGGCGTAAATTCATAACGATGCTTAAACTCTTCCACAGTAATAACTTTTTCACCTATTTTTACCAAAATGTCATCTTCATTTTGACCGATTATTATAATGTTTATTAAGGTTAATATTAGTAAAAGCATTTTTTTCATTTGTTGCTGCTAATTAGTTTAAATAATAAAATTGGATTCGGAATTAGTCTCGGGACTTTATTTTTATAAATAGAATATGATTCACCGAATTTTTTTTCACGATTTTTTTCTTCATAAACAGAGCCCAAATAAAAATAAGCGAAAATACATATAAAAAATACTAAGTAGAATAAATCCATTACCGGTCTAAAACCCAAAATAATTAATGAAAAAAAATAGATTGGATGGCGAGAAATTTTAAACGGGCCAGCAATTACCAAATTGGTATTTTCATCTAAACTACTTATTTCGTAATTTCCCTTAAAATATCTTTTCGCTTGGCTTAAACCAATAAATTCTCCTAAGTTAATATAAGAGCCTGTCCAAAAAAACCCTATAATTCCAAATATTTGTACACCAAAAATAAATAGATCATACGGAAATTGTAAGTCGTAAATTACAAACCTTGGCTTAGGTAAAAGATAATAGATAGCGATAAAAATTAATATTGATGAAATATTGTAGAAAAGTCTATAGAAAGCAATTTTTTTACCAACCTTTTCAGAAATTCTTTTTTTTACATCAAAAGATGCTAAAACAGAATGAGAGAAAGCAAATAAAAAAAATAAGAAAACTATAATAAATACATCAAATACAAGACTCATAATTCCTTTCTAAGTCTTGCCACAGGTATTTGTAATTGTTCTCTGTATTTTGCAACTGTCCTTCTTGCAATATGTATACCTTTGGCAACAAGAATTTTTGCAATTTTTTCATCGCTGTAAGGTTTGTTTTTTGTCTCGGAATCGCAGATTTCTTTTATTAAAATTCTGATATGCTTATTCGAAACTTCATTTCCGGCATCAGTAGATAATCCTTCACTAAAAAAATACTTAAGCTCATGAATTCCCATAGGACTTTGAACATATTTGCCGTTTACAACTCTACTAATAGTAGATATATCCATCATAATTTCATCAGCAATATCTTTATAAATCATTGGTTTTAAGAATTTGGGACCATTTTCAAAAAATTGATACTGTTTTTCTAAAATAGACCGCATAATTTTCATCAAAGTTTCTCTTCGCTGCTGAATTGATGCAATAAACCATTTAGCCGATTCAAATTTTTCACGTAAAAATTGATGAGTTTCTTTTTCACGGGGAGATATTTTTCGTTTTCTTTTTTTACTATCAATCATCTCTAAATAAGTTGTACTAATAGTTACTGAAGGCACACTTTTATCATTTAGTGTAATAATATAATTTTCTTCTACTTTTTCTATAATAAAATCCGGGGTAACCTGATTCGCCTCATCAGATTCTACTACACCGGCACCAGGTTTAGGATTAAGTTTGTGAATTAGTGCAAGTGTAAATTTTAAGGTTTCCCTTGTTAGTTCCATTTTAGTTTGGATAGCATCAAATCGTTTGTTCACAAAATCACTATAATGATCACTCAAAATCTTTTCAGCTAAATATGAATAATAAGGATCATATGAAGAATTTCTGATTTGTATAAGTAAACATTCTTGGAGGTCTCTTGCCGCAATACCTACGGGGTCCAAAAGTTGAATCATCGCTAACACTTTTTCAGCATTTTCGAGGGTAACCTCAACATGTTCAAAAAGCTTTAAATCTTCAACCATTTTGGATAAATCTTCTCTAAAATACCCGTCTTCCGACAAACTGCTTATTATTACTTCACCTAAAACTATTTGTTCTTCCGGCAAATCGAGTACATGCAACTGATCTAATAATCTTTCCGTCTGAGAAACTTTAGATGGTGCAATGGGCCTATTATCCTCTTCATCCGGACTTTTATTAATTCTATCACTATCCAGATCTCCATCATTCATAAAATCCTCTGCATCAAATTCATCGTTACTATCAGATTCAAATTCATCAGTTTGTTCGTCAGGAGTATCTTCTTTTTGCTCTTGGGTTAATTCAAATTCTTCATCTAAAGTTTCCTCCAAAACAGGATTCAATTCCAATTCTGTTTTAATTCTTTGTTCCAGTGCTAATGTGTTTAATTGCAACAATTTTTGATATTGAATTTGTTGCGGTGATAATTTTTGCTGAAGGGATAATTTCTGGTGCAATGATAACATATTTATTTTCCGTTAAGTTTCTCTATTTTATTATAAAAATTATTATTATATGCTCTTTTTAATGGTTTTTCACAAAATTCTAGGATTGAAACGCCTTCTTTTTTCCCTTTTTCAAGGGCAGGTTTACAATCATCATATTCTTCATATCTTAAAACATCACCGCCAAAATCAGTTATTCTTATTGGGAATAAATGACATGATATTGGTTTAATAAAATCAATTTTTCCATCATAATAAGCCTTTTCTATGGAGCATCTTGCGACATCATTTTCATAATAGACAAATACACAATCCGTATCCCCAAGGCTTTTCGTCATCAATAAATTTTCTTTTTGTTCCCAAAAACCATCTTTTTCAATTTCTTCAATACTGGTTTTTGTCAAATAGCCTTTAATTATTCCCAAATATGCTTCAATTTTAACAATTTCATCTGAATTTAGCGGAGCACCGAATTCACTTTTCATAGTACAACAGGCGCCTTTGCATTTTTCAAGATCACAAGAAAAATTTGTTTTTACAATTTCTTTGCTTACTAATACGCCGTCAATATTATCAAAATTGATCATATAAAACTTTGGAATAATTTTTGCTAAGATACCTAAATTTGCAGTGGTTGTAAAGATTAATTATACGTCTAATTAGTTTATATCGTAGCAAATCGGTAAAAAGTAGAAACTACCCATAATCGTTATTCTCTTTATTTATTATTTCTTAAATTTACAATAAGCCACTCACATAAAATTTTCTGAATGTATGTATTTTGAAAACAAAACTATCCTTATTACCGGAGCTTCAACAGGAATTGGGAAAGAAATTGCAATCCTGCTAGCAAAAAAAAATGTAAATCTTGCATTAGTAGCTAGGCGAGTAAACCTATTAAATGATTTAATAGATAATTATAAAAATGTAATTGCAATTAAGTGTGATGTTAGTAATAAAATGGAAGTTGCTTCCGCAAATAAAAAAATAATAAATAAATTTGGTAAAGTGGATATTGCAATTTTAAATGCCGGTTACGCAGAAAGAATGGAAGTTGGAAATTATGATTCACAATTGGCTGAAACAATTTTTGGAGCAAATGTATTTGGATTAATTTACTGGATAGAACTATTGCTTCCAGCTATGATAAATAGGAAAAGTGGATTAATTGTTGGGGTTTCCAGTTTGGCTGATAATAGAGGTTATTCGAAAAGTGGTTTTTATTCTGCAAGCAAAGCAGCCGCAACAATTTATTTAGAAGGATTAAGGGCTGAATTAAGATCATACAATGTAAAAGTTTTAACCGTACGGCCGGGTTTTGTTAAAACACCAATGACGGATAAAAATGAATTTAGTATGCCATTTTTAATGGATGCAAAAAAAGCAGCAAAAAAAATCATAACAGGTATTAGAAAAGAAAAACAAATGATTCAGTTTCCATGGCAAATTGTTTTTATAACACGCCTTATTCAAATTATTCCAAATTGGTTAATTGAACTAATTGAAAGAATAAAACTTAGAAATACAGTTTCAGAAAATTCTGGTAAACCATGAACAAATATCTCTCCCTCTTTGTATTTGTTTTAGCATTCATTAATCACATAGGGCAAGAAATGAATTATAAAATAATCCCTACACCTCAAAAAATGATAATTGAAAAAAACGTATCATTTTCTTTTGATGATGAAACAATAATTAAGGTAAATGATTTTGAAAATTCACTATTTTCAAAGGCCTCAAAATATCTTATAACATCCTTGAATAAAATTTTTGAATTTCAAATCGAAATTAAATCTGTAGAATCCCCAAATAATTTTATTTTATTAAGTTTTATAGACGACTCTCAAATACCTGAAATTGTACCTTATCAACAAAGAGAAGAATTCTATAAACTGACAATCGAATCAAGTAAAGTTAGAATAGAAGCTGCCACCGAGAAGGGATTATTTTACGGTTGTACGTCGTTGATTCAACTTGTTGAAAATACGAAAGACAATAAAATTCCAGGTTGCAAAATTGAAGATTGGCCGGATATGAAATTTAGAGGTATTTCAGACGATATTAGTCGTGGTCAAGTTTCAACCCTGGATAATTTTAAAAGAATTATAAAGTTCATTTCAAGATATAAGATGAACACATATATGCCGTATCTAGAAGACATGATACAATTTGATTCTTATCCATCAATAGGAAAAGATAGAGGAGCTTTAAGTAAAAAAGAGATAAAGGAATTACTTACCTATGCCGATGATCATTTTGTTGAGCTAATTCCAATTTTCCAAACACTAGGACATTTTGAAAATATTTTAAGTCAAAAAGAATTTATTGAATATGCAGACTGGCCCGGGGCAGCTTCTTTAGATGTAACAAATGAAGAAACATATCAGTTTATTAATACTTTGCTTGAAGAGATCTTTGAACTTTTCCCTTCAAAATATTTCCATATGGGAGCAGACGAAAGTTACGATGTGGGATTTGGTAACAGTAGAAAATTATCAGATTCCATAGGTTTAGCAAGTGTACATGCACAGCATTATCAAAGAGTTTATGAAATATGTAAGAATAATAACAAAGAAGTAATGATGTATGGTGATATAATTCTAGCTCACCCGGAAATATTAGAAAAAATTCCTAAAGATATTATTATTGTTGATTGGCACTATCTTCCAAAATTTGATTATCCATCTACTAAAATTTTTAATGAAGCTGGTTTTAAATATATAGTTTCACCAACAGTATGGAATTTTAATTCTTCATTTCCGGAAAATTATCTGGCAATTCCTAATATAGAAACATTAACAAAATCTGGTCATGAGAATAATTCAATTGGTATGCTGAATTCCAGTTGGGGAGATTATGGAGCCGAAACTTTTCGAGAATTAAATCTGTACGGATATGCTTGGTCGGCACAATGTTCATGGAATTTTGAAAATAGTAATATCGCTGATTTTAATAATAGCTTCTTTTTAGATTTTTATGGCTCTAATGACGAAAACATTTTAAATATCTATAATGAATTAAACGATGTAAACAATCAAGTGGTGTGGAATTCATTTTGGAGGCATCCATTATTAGATTTTAGAAAACCTGACTGGAGAGAATATAATTTCCCAATACCTAGCAAACTTCATTCAATGACAAAATATTCTACTAGTGATGTAAGTAACATTAAAATAACCAGGAATAGTGAACACTTTGAATTAATTGAGCTTGCACAAAAATTTAAAAATTATTTTGCTAAAAAATTAAATACTCAAAAAGAAATTCACAGTATTTTCTATAATAAAAACACGACTACAAAGGAAGTAATAAACCTAATTGAAGAAAACATTTTAATATTGCAGCAACTTAAAACTGATTACAGAAAATTCTGGTTAAGGACTAATAAAGAAGCTAATCTTTGGATGATTGAAGAAAAATTTGATAGATTAATAACCTATTTCTTAGAAACAAAATTAAAAATTCAAAATCATGAATTCAGCTCCCCAATAATCAAAAGTAAGTGTATTTACTATCCCAGCACAAATGATGATCCCATAGTAAATGCTACTTTTATTAAAACAATAAATATTGATGGAAAATTGGAATCAGCTTATCTTCAGTTTTTAGCAGATGGTAACGCAAAATTATTTATAAATGATAAATATATCGATGAAGTCTATGTAAAAAGGTCAGGATCACTTTGGCTGGAACAACAAAGAGTTAAATTAATTGATGTAAAAGACTTCCTAATTAGGGGCGAAAACGAAATTAAAATTACAGTAAAAAATCATAAAAACAGAAGTGCTTGCTGTAATGTAATTGGTAAATTTATAACAGAAAATAATACAATTATGCTATTCAGTGACAAAAATTGGAAAACATACAATAATGTTAATGACGCTTGGATAAACGTATCGGTCCAAGAGCATGAAAAAATTGAGATTATTGAACCTAATTTTGATATACTTCGAAAAAGCTGGATTGAGAGATAATTATGAAAAAATATATATCCATTACCATCTATCTGTTTGCAATAATTTTACATCAAGGATGTTCATCCGAATTTGATATTATTGAAGATCTAAAATACTCGGATTATCAACTTTTGGACATTGATAGCAACGAAGTTGTATTTCCGAATGTAATAACTAATAAGGTGGGTATTGTTGGATATATCTTTACTAACTGTCCGGATATTTGTCCGCTCACTACAAACAATATGAGATTAATACAGGAAAAATTGTTTCAGGAGAATGAAATAGATTTTCATCTCGTATCAATTAGTTTTGATCCTGAAGTTGATAAACCCAGTGTTCTTAGAGGTTTTACCGAAATACGGGACCTTAATTTATCCAATTGGGATTTTCTAACCGGAAACAAACCTACAATTGATAAGTTGTTAAAAAAAGTTGGCGTTATTGCATTTATAGGGGACTCCACAACATTTAAGGATGGGTCCAAAACTTATTATTATACCCACACTGATAGGATCCAGTTAATTGATCAAGAAGGAAGAATTAGGAAAAATTACCTTGGGAGTAAAATTAATATCAAGGAAATAGTTGCAGATGTAAAAAAACTACTTTAACTATTTTGTCATTCCGGAAATCTCGAAGAGATTATCCGGAATCTATTTTTTATGGATTTACTGTCAAACGGGAAATAAAAGAGAATTATGGAAGGGTAAAAATGAGCAAACTACTAATAATCTTTATATCAGCATTTTTATTTATCTCATGTCAAGAAAATAAAACAGAAAACAATTTGAATGTTGAACCCTTGGAAATTTCTCAAGCTTGGATGAGACCGGGAGTTGAAAATAGAAATACGGCAGCGTTTATGACAATAAAAAACAACACAGGGTATGATGATACTTTATTTTCTGTTAGTTCAGAAGCGGCAAAGGTTGTTGAGTTACATGAAACGTTCACTCGAGAAAATGATTTAAAAGGTATGCGGCATGTAGAACTTATTGTGATACCAAGTAATTCATCTGTTGAATTAAAACCAGGCAGTTTCCACGTAATGTTAATCGGATTAAACAAAAATTTTCGTAAAGGGGAAAAAGGAGAAATTAAACTGGCATTTAAAAATAATGATACGGTTAGCTTAACTACGGAAGTAAAATAATGCTGTTAAACAATTAATCAGATAAATAATATTCATCTATCTGTTAAGTCGTTCTTCTAATTTTTTTGCTGTTTTTGTAATGGCCAATCCTCCCAAAGCCGTACATCTTAATCCTTGGGGTAAACTTTTGCCCACAACATCCATCATTTGAATCACCTCATCCAGGGGAATGACACTGTCGAAATCAGAGAGAGACATATTCGCCGCACCTAAAGCATTTCCGGCGGCCATTACATTTTTACCCAGGCAAGGAACTTCAACTCTATTTCCAACAGGGTCACAAGCCAATCCAAAAATATTTTGCAGCGCCATAGAAGCTGCACTGATTGTCTGTTGCAGGTTCCCATTGCCAAGGGTTGCCAATGCTGCCGCAGCCATGCCTGCAGCACTTCCTGTTTCAGCTTGACATCCACAGACCTCTGCAGCAAATGTTGAATATGCTGCAATAAAAATTCCAATTACGCCGGCGGCTAACATCGCTCTAGTTGCATCATCTTCGCTGGCTCCCATGTAATCTATAGCAGCCATTACTGCACCTGGTAATGCTGAACAACCTCCTGCAGTTGGCGCAGCAACAATTACACCCATTGAACTTTTAACTTCCATAATTGCTGTAACATATAGTATCATTAGAGTATGCATTCCTCCATCAAGCAATTGTTGATTTTCCATCTTTTCTTTTAACTTTCCGCATTGATGTCCTAATATTCTATCTCGATATTCAGTTCCAGCAATCCCCTCATTAATTGAATTCTTCATTATTTTAATAATAGATTTCATTTTTTCAAAAACTTCAGATTCACTAATATTACCTCGTTCACTTTCATATTTTAAAGCCAGCTCCCATAATTGCAGATTTTTATTTTCATTATACGTTAGCATTTCATCACATGTTAAGAATGGTACAGTTTGTCCCTTTTTGGTAAGTACCGGCATTACCGGATGAATTACAACAATCTCTTTTAACTCAAACGAACCTTCCATTTTCGTTAATAAATTATTATCTACCAGTCCAGATGATTTAATTTCTACAACGTTAAAATTATTTTTATTATGAAATAAAATTTCATCCACATCTACTAAATTTTCAATGTATTCTTTCACATTTTGATTTATACGCTCTATATATAATAAGGTAACGTATGTATCGCCGTGCAGTGAGACATCTAAACCGTCTATATTCACAATTTCAATAGCACCTCCTCCTGTAGAGATACCAACCAACTTATGATTTTTGTTAGAATTTATTAAGGTAATTTGATATGCATTCGGATGCTTAAATTCTAATTCATTTATCTTTATATCTATTTTTATACCCGATCGTTCAATGTGTTTCCTAGAATCAACCATTCTATCATCATCAGTTTCCCACCCTAATAATCCGGCAAACAAACCCATATCGGATCCTTGACTTTCATGAGTTGTGGCCAATGAGCTCATGGGATCAAATTCAATTAAAATTTGTTCATAATCTCCTTCCATAAGATCCCGTGCAATTCTACCAATTCGAAGAGCAGCAGCGCAATGAGAGCTTGAAGGGCCCCTCATAACCGGTCCGATTACATCATTAAAAATACTTGGGAAGTTAATGTTTTTATTTTTTGCAGAAATCGTTGAATAATCTTTGAAATTTTCCATTTTATCTACCCAAAATATTAATAGTGAATAAAAACAAATACATTTACTAGAATAATATTCAAAAAGAATACATGTCTTTTACTAAATGAAACTTCTGAATTATTGTGCAATTGTCATTCTGAACCTGCCTTTGCTGGCTGCCAGGTGGAGTGAAGAACCAAGCTTGCCTACCTATAGTAGGCTTGCGAGCCTCACCGAAGGTAATCTCAATTTAGCTTAAAATCGAGATATTTCGCTCTGCCCAACCTGTCTACCGATAGGTAGATATGACAAAATTGAATTTTTCAGAGGTCTCTAAATATAATAGATTTTTTTTAGATTCTTCCAGTGAGGGGAAAATAAAAAGTTTGATTAACAAATTATTAGTATTCGTTCCAGCTTTTTATTGAGATATCCTCAATATCCTTTTTGCAGAATGCATTAATATAAGCCTGTGCTAATCTGGAGTTCGTAATAAGGGGAATGTTAAAATCTATTGCACTTCTACGAATAGTGTAGTCATTATCCAGTTCATTTTTTGTATGATCTTTAGGAATATTAATAACCAGATCAATTTTTCTTTTTCTTAGATATTCAATTGTATTCGGACTTTTATCTTCATCAGGCCAATGTAACAATTCAGACTCAATATTATTATCAATTAAAAATTTATGTGTCCCTCCGGTTGAGAATAACTTGTATCCATTAGATACCAATAACTTGCAACTTCCCAAAAGTTCTGCTTTTGATTGTACCGGACCGGTAGATAGCAAAATATTTTTTTCAGGAATTCTTTGCCCTACTGAAAGCATTGATTTAAGCAGAGCATCATAGTAATCCTCACCGATACAACCAACTTCCCCGGTGGAAGACATATCAACGCCAAGAATTGGATCAGCTTTACTTAATCTAGCAAACGAAAATTGCGATGCCTTTATACCAATATAATCCAACTCAAATAATGATTTATTGGGAACTTCATATTTTGCATTTAACATTACGTCAGTTGCTAGTTCAATAAAGTTAACTTTTAATACTTTTGATACAAATGGCAAACTCCGAGATGCCCTTAAGTTACATTCAATAACTTTTACATCATTATCTTTAGCTAAAAATTGAATATTAAACGGCCCTGAAATATTAAGCTCCAGTGCTATTTTTCTTGAAATCTGCTTAATTCTTCTTACAGTTTCAAAATAGATTTTTTGGGGAGGAAATACCATAGTAGCATCACCTGAATGAACACCGGCAAATTCAATATGTTCATTTATAGCATAAAGAATTATTTCTCCACTATCCGCAACGGCATCAATTTCAATTTCTTTTGCATTCTCAATAAATTCGGATACAACAACAGGATGTTGTTTAGATACTTCAACTGCTAATTGTAAAAAATGGCTTAGCTCACTTTCATTAGAAACAACATTCATTGCTGCTCCAGAGAGCACATATGATGGACGCACTAAAATCGGATATTCTACTTCACAAATAAAATTATTTATTTCTTCAGTACTGTTTAGTTCTTTCCAGCGCGGCTGATCGATTTTTAAATCATCAAGCATCTGAGAAAATTTATGTCTGTTTTCAGCTCTATCAATTGATTGAGGAGATGTACCCAAAATGGGGACGTTAACTCTATTTAGGCGCATAGCCAAATTATTAGGAATTTGTCCACCTGTTGAAACAATTGTTCCCTTTGGATTTTCAAACTCTACTATATCTAGCACACGTTCAAATGTCAGTTCATCAAAATATAATCTGTCACAAACATCGTAATCCGTACTTACAGTTTCCGGATTGTAATTGATCATTATAGATCTATAGTTCTCTTTCTTGATTGTGTTTAAAGCATTTACTCCACACCAATCAAACTCAACACTGCTACCTATTCTATAAGCACCTGAACCCAATACAACAACAGATTTTTTATCATTCGAAAATTCTATATCATTTTCTAATCCACTATAGGTTAAATATAAATAGTTGGTATAAGCTGGGTATTCTGCTGCCAGGGTATCAATTTGTTTAACAACGGGTTTTATATTTTTACTAATTCTATGCTTACGTACTTTTAATAAATCATCATCTATAAAATCAGAATTACTATTAAGTACAAATCTCGCAATTTGGAAATCTGAAAATCCAAGGATTTTAACCTCTCTTAATAGATCAGAGGGTAATGATTCGAGAGAATTATAATTTTGGAGAGTTAATTTATGTTGATAGATATTTTTTAATTTTACAAGAAACCATTTATCAATTTTTGAAAGCTCATAAATTTCATCAATAGAGAGCCCGGCTTTAAATGCCTGTGCAATAATAAATATTCTCATATCCGTAGGATTTGATAACATCTCTTTAATGTTATCACTTTTTACATCTCGATTACCAACAAAACCATGCATTCCTTGGCCAATCATTCGTAAACCTTTTTGAATAGCCTCTTCAAAGGTTTTACCTATTGACATAACTTCTCCAACACTCTTCATGCTACTGCCAATTTGATCGGAAACTCCATCAAATTTTCCCAAATCCCATCTTGGAATTTTACATACTATATAATCTAAGGCCGGCTCAAAAAAGGCCGATGTTGTTTTAGTAACGGAATTTTTCAATTCATGCAACCCATAGCTTAGAGCTAATTTTGCGGCAACAAAGGCCAATGGATAACCGGTAGCTTTTGAAGCCAACGCACTTGACCTGGAAAGCCTGGCATTAACTTCTATTACCCTGTAATCTTCTGAAAATGGATCAAGGGCATATTGAACATTACATTCCCCTACAATTCCTATATGCTGAATTAGCTTAATTGCTATTTCACGTAACTTATGATATTCAGTATTAGTTAATGTTTGTGATGGAGCAACAACAATACTTTCACCTGTATGAATGCCAAGGGGATCAAAATTTTCCATATTACAAACTGTAATACAATTATTATGACAATCCCTAACTACTTCATATTCAACTTCTTTCCATCCCTTCAGTGATTCTTCAATTAATATTTGATCGGAATAAGACAAAGCTTTTGAGGCAAGAATTTCCAGTTCATCCGGATTGAAACAAAATCCACTTCCCTGTCCGCCAAGAGTGTAAGCAGCTCTTACAATAATTGGATAGTTTAATTCTTCAGCTGCAGATAGGGCATCTTCAATTGATTCAACGGCTAAACTTTTTGGGGTTTTAATCCCTATTTCTTTTAATGTATCAGCAAATAATTTTCTATCTTCAGTATCTATTATTGCTTGAATTGGTGTACCTAATACTTCTACATTATATTTCTCAAAAATATTTTTTTTATATAATTCAATTCCACAGTTTAGAGCAGTTTGACCGCCAAAAGATAAAAGTACTCCATCAGGGTTTTCTTTCGAAATAACTTTTTCTACAAAATAAGGTGTTACCGGCAGGAAATATACTTTATCGGCAATATTCTCAGAAGTTTGTACTGTTGCTATATTCGGATTTATTAAAACTGTTTCGATATTTTCTTCACCTAACGCTTTTAAAGCTTGTGAACCCGAATAATCAAATTCTCCAGCTTCTCCGATTTTGAGCGCTCCGGAACCTAATATTATTACTTTTCTGATTTGTTTGTTCATATTCCCTATTGAATCTGTCATTTCGAAATGAGCAAAGCGATTGAGAAATCTTTTAGATTCTCACGTCGCTCCAATAAATGGAGCTCCTCAGAATGACAAGTTTCTATATAATTTACTTCCGTTCCTTAACCAAATCTAAAAATTCATCAAATAAAAACTCAGTATCTGTCGGACCACTCGAAGCTTCAGGATGAAACTGAGTCGAAAAAAATGGTTTTGTAGCATGTTTAATTCCTTCACACGTATTATCATTTAGATTTACAAAATAAGATTCCCAACCATCATTTAAGACAGAATCATCAACAGCAAATCCATGATTTTGTGAGGTGATATAACATTTATTTGTTCCTTTTTGTATAACAGGCTGATTATGGCTTCTATGGCCATACTTCAATTTATATATTTTTGCTCCGGCAGCCATGGAAAGCAACTGATTACCCATACAAATACCGAAAATTGGTTTTTCATCGTTCAAAACTTTTTTTATGTGTTCAATAGTTTTCCCACAAAATGTCGGATCACCAGGCCCGTTGGAAATAACAATACCATCATAATGTTCCAAACTAAAATCATAATCCCAGGGAACTTTTATAACTTCCACATCTCTTTTTAATAGACATCTTATAATATTATTCTTAACACCCAGATCAACTAATAATATTTTGTATTTGCCATCTCCATATATTTCTTTTTCTTTAACACTTACTTTCTCAACAAGATTTAGTGAGTTTGGATCAAAAAATTGTATCTCTTCATTCACTACTTCAATTTTTCCAAGCATTGAACCTTTTTCACGAAGTTTTTTCGTCAACGCTCTAGTATCCAATCCAAATATTCCCGGTATTTTGTTCTCAATCAGCCAATCGGATAAACTCTTTTTTGCATTCCAATGACTATATTCAAAAGAATAATCTGAAATTATAAATCCATTTACCTGAATTTTAGATGATTCAAATATTTCAGGAATTCCATTAATTATTTTTTCATCCGGAACACCATAGTTTCCAATTAATGGATATGTGGATATTAGAATTTGGCCAAAATATGAAGGATCTGTTAAACTTTCAGGATAGCCGGTCATAGCCGTATTAAATACAACCTCTCCGGCAGTTGAACCATAATAACCAAAAGATTTCCCGATGTACTCACTTCCATCCTCTAGTACAAGTTTAACTCTTTTTGGTTTATGCATTTAGTAAAATATTGAGGAAAAACTGGTTTATTATTATAAAAATAAATTAGGGCAATATTACAATTTTTTAATAAGATTTCCGAAAAATAATTTATTTAGTTACAGATTATTGATGATATTGGATCAAATTATGCAATATATCTAATAAAAATCCAACTTTAGTTCTGTCTAGCTTTTGTATCGATCTAAGCCGAATAAATAATAAAAGCTTGACAAAATCTAGACAAACTATTATATTTGCATTGTATTTAAATAATTTCGGAACATTGATGAAAAAAATTTCTTTATCTCTCTTACTTATTTTTTTTGTTTTTACTTTTTCTTTATCTGCTCAAGCATTGGGAAGAATAACAGGAAAAGTTATGGATCAAATTTCAAATGAAGTTTTGCCAGGTGTAAACATAATTATAGCAGGAACAAATTTAGGGACATCCACAGATGTTAATGGAGAATTTTCACTAACAGGATTGCAGGCGGGAACATACCAAGTAAGTGCAAGTTTTATCGGTTATGGTTCAATTACCAAATCTGATGTAGTTGTGAATACGGCAAAACCAACATTTCTAACATTCAAATTATCTGAATCTGTTATTGAATTAGACGGGGTTACCGTAACATCAGATTATTTTGAAGATTTACCAACTGAGGTTAACTCTGTTAAGAAATTTAGTTATGAAGAAATCAGAAGATCACCCGGCGGATTTGAAGATGTTGTACGTGCATTATCTGTTTTACCGGGTGTAGCAAGACAAAGTGCAGGCAGAAACGATTTGATAGTAAGAGGTGGCGCTCCATCTGAAAATTTATATTTAGTGGATGGATTCGTAGTACCCAACATTAACCACTTTGGTAGTCAGGGTTCAACAGGCGGACCACTAAGTTTTATCAATTTAGATTATGTTGAGGAAACTACTTTCTCAACTGGGGGATTTCAAGCAAACTATGGAGATAAACTTTCTTCAGTTTTGGAAATTGATCTTAGAGATGGCAGAAAAGATAGATTGGGAGGGAAAGCATTAATTTCGGCAACACAATTTGGTCTTAATTTAGAGGGTCCAATTAATAAAAAAAGTAATTTTATATTTTCAATAAGAAGAAGCTATCTAGATTTTATTTTTAATGCCGCCGGATTTAATTTCGTACCCGAATATTATGATCTCCTTGGAAAGTATAACTATAGTATCGATAACTCGAATAAAATCTCATTTCTATTTGTGGGTGCGTTAGATAGAGTTAATTTTAATAATGAAAACGAAGAAGATATATTTGATAATGCTCGAATTTTAGGCAATGATCAAAATCAGTATACAACAGGATTATCATACCAGCATTTGTTTAAGAAGGGATTCTATAATATTTCTATAAACAGAAATTATATTAGTTATGATGGATTTCAGAATGACACATTATTAAATCCAATATTTATAAACGATACAAAAGAAGCTGAAAACGAACTTAAAGCTGATATAATTTATAAGATTGCATCTGCATCTGAAATTAATATTGGAGCATCAATCAAATATATAAGCTATGAGAGTGAAATCCTATTCCCAGATAAGTTTGTTACTACATTCGGTGAAACTCTCCCTATCACATCTATAAATACTAATGACGATTTTACTAAATCTAGTATCTATGCTTTATATAGCGGATTTTATTTTAATAGATTGAGGTTAAACCTTGGATTAAGAGCTAATTATTTTGACACTATCAAAGATAAAATAACAGTTAGCCCTCGTCTTTCTCTATCATATTATCTAACAGAAAAAACTAATCTAAATTTTAGTACCGGACTTTATCATCAAACCCCTTCCTATATTTGGCTATCTGTTCCGGAAAATCGAAATCTGAAATCAATACAGGTTGAACAATACATATTTGGAATAAGCCATATTTTACGGTCTGATTTGCGCCTAAAACTTGAAGGGTATTATAAAAATTATTCGAACTACCCAACAAGTCAATTAAGGCCTTACCTGGTCTTAGCCAATACTGGAGCTGGATTTGGCGGATCTGAAGATAATTATTCCAGTTTTGGTCTTGAACCACTTATAAGTGATGGCAAAGGATTTTCAAGAGGGTTAGAGTTTTCATTACAGCAAAAATCTTCCGGCTCTAATTATTATGGCATAACAAGTTTAACATTTGGTGAAACCAATTTTACGGCACTTGATGGAATCGAACGAAAAGGTCAATACAATCAAAAATGGATATTGAGTATAAGCGCAGGTTATATATTTAATCAGAAGTGGGAAGCTTCCATGAAGTTTCGATATGCTACCGGCTCACCATACACTCCTTTTAACCTGGATGGTTCGCAGAATATAAATCAGTATTTGACAAATACATTAGATGATACTCATAGCTTAGATATTCGTGTGGATAGACGTTGGGATTTTGAAGGATGGGCACTAATTACTTATATAGACATCCAAAATATTTACAACAATAAAAATATAACGCAGGTCAGATGGAATTATAAAGATCGTAAAGTAGATGAAAATGAAGAAATTGGAATTCTCCCTTCTATTGGAATAAGTCTTGAGTTTTGAAAATGAAAAGTGAACGAATAAAAATTATAAAAAAAGGAATTTCAAGAAAAGGCCCTGTCATTTACTGGATGCAGAGAGATCAAAGAGTCAATGATAATTGGTCATTAACATATGCCCACGAAAAGGCAATAGAAACAAATGAACAACTTATTGTTGTATTTAATCTAGTCAATGAGTTTCCAGGAGCAACATTCAGACAATATCATTTTATGATTGAAGGATTAAAGGAAGTGGAAGAAAATCTGTTGAAACTGAACATTCAATTTACACTTCTAATTGGGAGGCCAGAAAATAATATTACTGATTTTATAAGAAGAACCAACTGTTCTTTTCTAATTACGGATTTTTGCCCATTAAAAATTTCAAGATTATGGAAGAATCAGGTTTCATCAAAAATTACAATCCCCTTTTACGAGATAGATACTCATAATGTTGTTCCGGTTTGGGAAGCTTCAATCAAACTAGAATTTGCAGCATATACGATTAGACCAAAAATTAACAGATTGCTGCCGGAATTTCTTGATGATTTTCCAAAACTCAAAAAGATGAGAAATGAATCTACAGATTTGATCAAAAATGATTGGGATCAGATATATGGACTGTTAGAAGTGGATAAAACGGTACAGCCGGTTAATAATCTTACACCTGGTGAAGATGCAGCAAAAAAAAACTTTTTATCTTTTTTGAATGAGAAACTGACAAAATATTCTAATGATAGAAACGATCCGAATAAAAATGGTCTTTCAAACATTTCACCATATTTACATTTCGGTCAAATATCATCTCAAAGGATTGCTAAAATTTTAATCGATTTCAGTGCAGAAGATAATTCCGTTGCATCCTACCTTGAAGAATTAATTATTAGAAAAGAACTGGCGGATAATTATTGCTATTATAATGATAACTACGATAATTTTAACGGATTTCATGATTGGGCTAAGAAAACTTTAAACGAACACAGGAATGATAAGCGTGATTTTGTTTACTCTTTAGATGAATTTGAAAATGCAATTACTCATGATGATTTATGGAATGCTGCTCAATTAGAAATGGTTATTACCGGTAAAATGCATGGATTCATAAGAATGTACTGGGCAAAAAAAATTCTTGAATGGACGGAATCACCGGAACAGGCACTGGAAGTTGGAATATACTTAAATGATAAATATGAATTGGATGGAATGGATCCTAACGGATATACGGGATTAGCATGGTCGATTGGAGGAGTGCATGATAGAGCCTGGAGTGATAGACCAATTTTTGGTAAAATTAGATATATGAACTTTAATGGCTGCAAAAGAAAGTTTGATGTTCAAGGTTATATACAAAAATATTTAGAAGATGAACAAACTGTTCTTTTCAATTAGAGCTCTGGGGCAAACAACAAGAAAATAATTTTCATAATTTTTTTGTATAAATATAGGACTTGGTATCTTGTTTGAGAAGATGTAGATTTCATCTTCATAATAAAAATAATTTGGTAAAACCGATGCAAAATAAACTAATCGAAAAATATCATGATGAGGTTTTTGAAAAATTTGGGATTAACTACGGATTAGTTTTCGATTTGTTGGAAAAGTATGAAGAAAATCCTGATAGTATTTCAAATGAGTGGAAAAAATATCTTGAAAAACTATTGAATGGTGATGTAAAAGATGAGAGTAAATCTGGTAATGTAACACAAAAACCTCCCGCCATGAAAGTGCAAGTTAGCGCTGAAACAGCTAGCAAGATTGAGGAAAAGCAGAATGATCAAAGAAATCTCGAGCTTATTTCCGGTGTTGGAGCTAAAATTATTGAAAATATGGATACAAGCCTTTCCATTCCTACGGCAACTTCGCACCGAAATATTTCAGTGAAATTATTGGAAGAAAATAGACGGCTTATAAATCAATATTTTGTTAGAGTTGGAAAAAAGAAATTATCATTTACTCATATCGTAGCTTATGCCTTAGTACAGGTGCTAAAGAAATTTCCTGAACTTAACAATTCATTTATCGTATCCGGAGGGAAGCCTTATCTTCATAGAAAAGATTCAATAAATCTAGGGTTAGCGGTTGATGTTGTTCGAAAAAACGGTTCGCGTTCTTTAATGGTTCCAAACATCAAAAATGCTGATAAAATGAACTTCTTTCAATTTGTCAATGAATATAACAATCTTGTAACAAAGGCAAAAACCGGTGGAATAGAGCCATCTGATTTTCTCGAAACTTCAATCTCTTTAACTAACCCCGGAGCAATAGGGACGGTTTCATCAAACCCCAGGCTAATGAAAGATCAAGGCTGCATTATTGCAATCGGAGCTATAGACTATCCTGCTGAATTTAAAGCTATGCATTCTACTGCTCTTGCATCACTAGGCATTGGAAAAGTGATGAATATGACTAGCACATATGATCATCGAATTATTCAAGGTGCCCAGTCAGGAGAATTTTTACGCGAAATCGATAGCCTTCTTTTAGGAAAAGAAAATTTTTACAATATCATGTTTGAAGATCTTCGCATTCCGCAAAAACCTATTGAATGGGGAGTTGACACAACTTCAGTTGATCATGGCTTTAATCACGCAGATGAGGCAACAAAAAAACAAGCAATCTTGCTACAACTTATAAATATGTTTCGTGTAAGAGGACATTTAATTGCCAACCTAAATCCTCTATCATTTGATATTGCATATCATAAAGAACTCGATCCAACATTTTACGGATTTACCATTTGGGACTATGACAGACAATTTTTTACTGCAACATTAAAAGGATTGGAATCAGGAACTTTAAGAGAAATTTTAGACCTTCTCCATCAAACTTACTGTACCAATATCGGAGCTGAATACATGCATATTCAGAATCCTGATGAAAAAGATTGGCTTCAGGAAATGATGGAGCCTGTTCGCAATAGACCTCCATATAGTGATGATATAAAATTAAGAATCCTAAAGAAATTAATTATTGCAGAAGGATTTGAACATTTTTTACATACTCGCTTTATTGGTCATAAGAGATTTTCACTAGAAGGATCAGAAACACTAATTCCGGTATTGGATCATTTGCTAAGTAATGCATCGGAAAAAGGGATTGAGGAAGTATTTTTTGGAATGGCTCACCGTGGAAGATTAAATGTATTATCAAATATTATTGGAAAAAAATACGAAAAAATATTTAGTGAGTTTGAAGATAATATGGATCCTGATACTCCACAGGGTACCGGTGATGTTAAATATCATTTGGGTGCTGCCGGCTACTATGAAACAAGCAGTAATAGCCAAATAAAAGTTTCATTAGCATCTAATCCAAGTCACCTTGAATTTGTCAATCCTGTAGTAGAAGGAATTGTTAGGGCAAAACAAACCAGATCTGAAGACATGGAAAGAAATAAAATTGTTTCGGTTTTAATTCATGGCGATGCCGCTTTTGCCGGACAAGGAATTGTAGGTGAAACTATAAATTTATCGCAATTAAAAGGATATCGTACTGGCGGAACTATTCACATAATTGTTAATAACCAAATAGGATTTACCACTTCTGCGAAAGAAGCAAGATCATCGGTATATGCAACAGATATTGCAAAAATGGTGCAGGCTCCAATTTTGCACGTAAATGGTGATGATCCAGAAGCATCAATTTGGGTAACTAAAATTGCATTAGAATATAGGATGAAATTTAATAAGGATATTGTAATTGATTTATTTGGGTATAGGAGACATGGACACAATGAAGGTGATGATCCGGTTTACACACAACCGCTGATGTACAAGAAAATTAAAACCCATCCTTCCGTAAAACAGATATATGAAAAGAAATTAATACACGAAAAAGTAATATCTAAAGAAAAAATTAAAGAACTCGATACATTAATTTATTCTCAATTAGATAAATCTCTTGAAGATGCAAAGAATGATTCTCAAATATTCGTTCCTGATAGACCTCTTGCCTACTCCGAAGAATTTTATAAATCTAAAGTTAAAACAAGTTGCAGCCTATCTGTACCTATGGATCAAATTGAAAAAGTTGTAAGAGGAATTACACAATTTCCAAATAACTTTGAGTTAAATCCAAAGCTGGAGAAACAAATATTAAATCGTTCAAAAATATTAAAAGATGAAATAAAAATTGATTGGGCTTTTGCAGAGACACTTGCATTTGGAACATTACTATTAGAAGGAACAGAAGTAAGACTAAGCGGACAAGATAGTGCGCGCGGAACATTCAGCCAAAGACATTTGGTGTTAACGGATATGAATAACGAATCAGATTATATCCCTCTTAACTCAATTTCGGAAGGCCAGGCTAAGATCGAACCCTTAGATAGTTTGCTTTCTGAAAATGCAGTACTTGGATTCGAATTTGGTTATAGTGCTGCCGATCCATTAGCTTTGGTGATGTGGGAAGCTCAGTTCGGAGATTTTGCTAATGGAGCTCAGGTAATAATTGATAACTTTATTGTAAATTCTGAAAAAAAATGGGGATTACCTAACAATTTAGTTTTACTTCTTCCACATGGCCAAGAAGGTCAGGGACCTGAACATAGCAGTGCACGTATTGAACGATTTTTAACTCTTTGTGCAGAGGATAATATTTTTGTCACGTACCCCACAACCCCTGCGCAATATTTTCATCTTTTAAGAAGACAGATTTGCAATAGAATTGAAAAACCACTTATTGTTTTTACTCCCAAAAGCCTACTTCGTCTCCCCGCAGCTAAATCAGAGTTAAAGGATCTCACTGAAGGGATATTTGAAGAAATAATTGACGATTCTTCAGTATCGGATAAAAATAATATTAGTACTTTATTGATTGCTACAGGGAAAGTATATTATGATTTAGTTTCTTACAAGGAAAAACAGAAGATCGAAAACCATTCAATAGTAAGAATTGAACAATTATATCCTTTCCGGAAAGAAAAATTAATTAAAATTATTGATTCCTATAAAAATTTAAAACAAATCTATCTCATACAAGAAGAACCAAAAAATATGGGCATTTGGAATTATATTTATCCGAAACTAATGGAAATTATAGTTGACATTGATATAAAATTTATTGGTAGAGAAGAAAGCCCTAGCCCAGCTTCCGGCTCTTCAAAGCTTCACTTTATAAAACAGGAAGAAATCATAAAAGAAGCATTTAGCTAAAGTTTTATTAATATATAATTCCAAAATTGAACTCGTTTTTGGGAATGTTCTTTTCTTAATAAATTTTATCTTACCATATAGTTTTTTGTTTAGTGTTTTCAGAAAACTGCCAATGACTTAATTAAAAAAGATTAGGTTCAATAATACGACATTGTGTCCTTTTTTTTACTATATTTAACTTTTATATAAAGCATAGAAAATAATTTTCTTATAAAAAAATAAGGATCAAATGAAAAAGCTCACCTATTTAAAATCTTTCACGAAAACACTAATATCAATTTTTCTATTTTATTTTCTTATAACTAGCTGTTCAGATCAAAAAATTCCAGAAAGTAATGTAAGTTCATATTTATCTCCGGATGTATTATGCGGAACTGTACAATTTACAGATGGTTGTAGTCCACAGCTTGATTCTTTAATAAGTTTCGGATTTGCATTAATTCACCATATGACTTACGATGATGCCGAATATACTTTTGATAAAGTTATAGAACTGGATAAAGATTGTTTTTGGGGTCACTGGGGCAAGGCAATGACATATATTCATCCCGTTTGGCCGGATGTATTAACCGACAAAAATTTACAAAAAGGCTGGGTTCTTTCACAGACAGCTCTGGGATTAGCTAAAACTGAGAAAGAGAAACTTTACGGAAACGCAATTCTAAAATTCTTTAACACTGAAGAAAAAACAAAAAAAGAGAGACTACTAGACTTTGAAGAAGCATGGCTGCTCGCAACAAATAAAATGCCTGATGATCTTGAAGCACAACTTTTTTACGTAATTACAACTCTTGGAACAGTTTCTCCTGAAGATAAATCTTACAATGTACAACGCAAAGCTGGAGAAATTGCTGAAAATGCGTTAAAAATTATTCCAGATCACCCAGGAGGTTTTCATTATGCAATTCACGCTTATGACTCACCTCCACTTGCAGAAAAAGCTTTAAGAGTTGCACGACAATACAATGAAATTGCTCCCGAAATTCCACATGCGTTACATATGCCGACTCATATTTTTACAAGACTAGGAAAATGGCAAGAATCTATAGATTTAAATATTCGCTCAGCTGATGCGGCTCAGAAACTTCCAGCTAATGGTGAAATTTCACTTCACTACTTTCATGCACTAGATTATTTGGCATATTCATATTTGCAACAATCAGAATTTGAGAAAGCAAATGATATTGTTACAGATCTTAACAATTTAACCGGGACTTTTCAAAAGCATCCAGCAACTGCATATGCAATTGGAGCTATTCGTGGACGCCTTGCACTTGAATATCAAAAATGGGAGTACGCTTCAAATTTATCATTAAAAGATCAATCAAACTTTCCGTTAGAAAGATTCCCTCAATTTGAAGCTTTAGTTTATTATGCAAAAGGAATTGGGGCAGCAAGAAATGGAGATATTGACATTGCAAAACAATCTTCAAATAGATTGGCAGAGCTAGAAGCAAAACTTAATAAATCAAAATATAATGCCTATTGGGCAAACCAAGTTAATATTCAAAAAAGAGTAGTTGAAGCTTGGGAAACTTATGCATCCGGAGATAAAGAAAATGCAGAAAAGTTGATGGTAGCTGCAGCTAACTTAGAAGATTCCTCTGAGAAAAACCCGGTTACTCCCGGACAGTTATTACCAGTAAGAGAAATGTTAGGAGATTTGTATTTGGAATTAGGGAATCCTAAGAAAGCTCTTTTGCAGTATGAAAAATCCCTTATAAATAACCCAAACCGTTTTAATTCAATTTATGGAGCTGGAAAATCATCGGAACTAATGGGAAATACAAAAAAGGCAAAAAATTATTATACCGTTTTAGTAAAAAATAGTAAATCCTCAGATTTTAGCAGAGATAGGTTAAAACATGCTTCTGATGTGGTTCGTGGTATATAATACATCAACAAAATTTATTTGATAAAATATAGTTAAGATTATAATGTAAATAATTACATAATTCCGGTTAACTTGTCTTAGCCAAGAATCCAAAAATAGTAAAAATTTGTACTGTAATACTCTTATAAATGGTTAATAATTATTTTATTGCAATACTTTATCTTTTTCTATTAAATCTAGTGAATAAAGGAAGAATTAGGGGTTTAAGTAAGACTGAAATATTTGAATAACACCCGGTAAATATTTTATAGAGTGAATACCCAAATTAAATAACAGTAATACTTAAATTACAACTATATGCTATTTCTTAACTAAGTTCCTTAATTCATTTAAGGCAGATACTGAAAAACCTCGATCATAGAAATAAATAATTTTTCCATTTTCATCTAAGATCATAACGCGAGCATTATTTGGATTTTCATTACCGGTAAATTCTTGCACTAATGCTCCATCTGAATAAATTGTAATTACGCCACCCCAAAGTTCTTTCGGAATTCCTTTTCTCATCCCTTCATCAATAAATGTTGAAAACATCCTCGGGAAGAGACCCTGAATTGTCGGAAGTTCATAAACTTTTACATTTGTTTCAGTCATATCCAAACCAATTAGCCATCTATCAATATCAAATTGGCTGTCTTGTTTATATCCAATTAATATTATAGTTTTTGCACCCTTAAAATATTCGGGCATTTCAATTTCATTTTTTTCAAGAGATTCACCGCTAATATTTGGAAACATTTCACCCACGGGATTTTTATTAGTATATGTTGTTGCACAACCAGCAAATAGCATAGCAAAAAATATTAAATAAGTATAGTTTTTCATCTTTTTCTCATTTATAAATAATAAAATTTTAATTAAGAATTGTATCAAATCTATAAAATAGGATGTTCGGTCTTATTTTGTGGGAGATTACAAATCCATCATCATTAATATTTATCGGGTAATCATATTTTAACTTCTATCAAATATTACTAAAGTCTGCTTTTTTCTAACTCTTCCCTAAATTTGCTGGTATTAGTAATTATTTTTGCTCCCATACCACTTAAAATGTTTTTGTACGAGTTAACACTTCGACCACCAGCAATTATTAGCGCATCTTTTTTTAACAATTTTTTTAGTTTCAACATCTCTTTATCCAAAGTAAAATCATCGCTTGGGTAAACAATACTTAAAGCAACAATTTTCGGATTCATCCTTTCAATAGCAGCCGCAATTTCTTCTCCAGGCAAATCAGGGCCCATGTAAGTTACATTCCAACCATCAGAAGAAGCAATAACACCTATTATGAGCGCACCAAGTTCATGGAGCTGGCCTTTTGGTGTAGCTATTAAAATAGATGGTGCATTTGAGGTGATGGAATTATTATCAATAAGGGTAGTCAAAAATTTTCTAATTACAGTGCTGGAAATGTGTTCGTGTAAAATTCTAATTTCTCCCGTTTTCCACATATCTCCAACTATTTCTAATAGCGGCGAAATAATTTCATCTATAAATTTAAATTGAGGATAATCTACTAATCCCTTGTACAATTCCTTTTCCAGTTCTTGTGCATTCAAATTTTTAACAGCGTCTATACAATTCTTAAGATGGACATTTGGTTCGTATAAAGGTTTCGAATCCTCTTCAGCACTTTCATAATTAGAATGTTTATTGTAACCTGCACCATTATTTTCATCACCTGCAATGCTTCTAAGATCATTAAGACTTAGACCGGCAATGGAACCAATTGCATAACCTTTCTCAGAAACTTTGGATAACAATTTGAGTTTTTCAATGTCTTCGCTAGAATAAAGCCTTCTATTTGTTTCAGTTCTATGCGGAACTACAACATTATATCTTTTTTCCCACGCTCGAATAACATGTATACTAAGGCCGGTAAGATTTGAAACTGCTTTTATTGGATAGAATATTGATTTTTCCATACCGTATAATACATAATTGTCTAGTATTTGTCAAGTATTTTATTATTCATAAAAAATTATTCTCATTTTAATCATTTTTTTCTTGACAAAGACTAGACAATTGTCTACATTTGGGTAGACAAAAACTAGACGGACATGAAAACATTATTTAAGAATATTTCCATAGAATTTTCATTGAGAGCATCTGAAGAAGATAATGCAATTTTAGACCTATTTGAAGACTTATCTTCTATAAAGAGTACCCTTAAAATTTCAGTAAATGGATTATTCATAGGCAAGTACACACAGATTTTAACAACAAATATCATATTCTATAATTAAATACTTAAAAGGAGTATAAAATGAATAAGCATATAAAAAATCTGGGGGCATTTTTGTTAATGTCCTCTTTATTAATAGTTGGATGTTCAGATGAAAACGATGATAATCCGGCATCACCGAGTCTACAAAAATCAAACGTAAAGGTTGTTCACGCATCACCAGATGCACCCGGGGTTGATTTATTGGTAGATAACAATATAGCTGGCTCAAATCTAACTTTTCCTAATAACACTGGATATTTGTCAGTCGATGAAGGAACCAGGAATGTTAAAGTAAATGTAACGGGAACATCAACTACTGTTATAGAAGCCGATTTAACCCTGGATGCAAACGCCAATTATTCTGTTTTTGCTGTTGATGCGGTTGCAAATTTAGCTCCACTGGTGATATTGGATGATTTGACAGCACCAGCTTCCGGTAATGCACATGTAAGGTTTATACATCTTTCACCGGATGCCCCGGCAGTTGATATTACTACTACAGATGGTTCGGTTGTATTTGGAAACTACGAATTTAAAGAATATTCCAACTTCACACCGCTTCCTGCAGGAAGTTATGACTTACAAGTCAGACTGGCCGGAACTACAACTGTTGTACTTGAATTACCAAATATAGCAGTAAGCGACGGCAATATTTATACTGTATTTGCTAAAGGTTTTGTAGCAGGAACTGATTCTCAAACTTTAGGTGCTGAAATAATTATAAACTTATAAAAAAACAACAATAATAATCTATATAGTTAGGAGTACATTGTGAAAATCACGTTAAATAAAGTCGCAAACATATTACTAATCGCTTTATCAATGGTATTCTTTGCATCAACAATCTTTGCAGCGGATAATCATAAAAGTGATCATTCAAAAAAGAAAGATATAATAAGTATTGCCTTGGAAGCAGGTACATTCAATACTTTAGCTACAGCTTTAACTGAAGCAGGATTAGTTGAAACACTAAAAGGTGAAGGTCCATTTACAATTTTTGCACCTACAGATGCCGCATTTGCAAAATTACCAAAGGGTACAGTTGAAGGATTATTAAAAGATAAAGAAGCTCTAACTAATATTCTTTTATACCATGTTGTGAGTGGAAATGTGAAAGCAGAAGACGTTATTAAATTAGATGCTGCAAAAACTTTATCAAAATCAGATATAAAAATTAGTGTTAAAGATGGAAACGTTTTTATAAATGATTCCCAAGTAACAAATGCAGATGTAATAGCATCGAATGGAGTAATTCACATAATCGACACAGTTCTATTACCGGAAAGTAAATAAATTATTAGGTCTCACCAAATAAGTGAGACCTACTATAAATACTATGTTTGAATACAAAAAAATACAAATTCTTGATGCACCTATTGTCAAGGTTTTCCCATTTTTTGAAAATCCCGAAAACCTAGAAGCAATTACACCTAATAATCTTGGCTTTAGAATTAAGACACCAAAACCATTGATTATGAAACAGGGTGCTTTATTTGAATATACAATAAAATTGGGAATTTTAAGATTCCCTTGGATTACCCTGATTTCTAAATATGATCCACCACATGTTTTTCAGGATATTCAAAAATTTGGTCCTTATAAAAAGTGGGAACATACGCATGAATTTATTGAAATGGGTGACAAAACAAAAATAATAGATACTGTTAAATATGATTTATTCCCATCTTTTTTGAGAAGCTTTATCAATAGATTCTTCATAGAAAAGAGAATTCATAATATTTTTAATCATAGAACTAATTATTTAAAAAAATATTTTAATAACTAAAAGGTATCAAAATGAAAAAATATATTAATTATACATTTTTGTTTGTGGTTTCTTTACTATCTATAAATAGTATATCAAATGCACAAACTGCTCGATTGCAAGTAATACATAATTCAGCCGATATTGGGGCTGCTTCTGTTGATATTTATCTCTGGAACACCGTTTCTGACTCTCTTGTTGTTAAATTAGATGACTTCGCTTTCAGAACTGCTACTCCTTTTGTTGATGTTCCTGCCGGTGATTCTTTAGATGTTATCATCGCCGGACCTGCTTCAACTAGTGAAGCCGATCAAGCTATTGCCACTATTCCAATTGGTCAACTTGCCGATATGGAAAAATATGTGGTTTTTGCTAATGGAGTGCTTGATCCTAACTCGTATGCCGCCAATCCTGATAATGTTCCTACTGCTTTCGAGCTTTTGATTAAACCTATGGCTAGAGAAATGGCTTTGAGTGAGAATGTGGAGTTCTTTGTGCTTCATGGTGCTACCGATGCTCCTACCGTTGATGTTATTGCTAGAGATGTTGCTACTTTAGTTGACGATGCTGCTTACACTGATATTACTGATTATATTGAAGTGCCTGCTGCATCTTACGTGCTTGATGTTACTCCTGGTAATGATAATGAAACTATTGTGGCTTCTTTTACTGCTGATTTAAGTGGTTTGGCCGGTGGAAGTGCCGTTGTTTTTGCTTCTGGATTTTTAGATCCTTCTGCTAATCAAGATGATGAAGCTTTTGGTATTTTTGCAGCTTTAGTCGATGGGAATGTTATTGAATTTTCAAATTTAATTACAGATATTCATACTAACGATGGAATTAATATTCCTGAATCATTTTCTTTGAATCAAAATTATCCTAATCCATTTAATCCATCGACACTAATTAGCTTTACTTTACCAAAATCAGAAAGCGTTTCCTTAAAAATTTATAATATTCTTGGCAGCGAAATTGCAACGTTAATAAACGACGAATTGAATGCAGGTTCGTATAATGTTGATTTTAACGCTTCAAATTTAGCTAGTGGAACCTATATTTATCAAATCACTGCTGGTAAATTTAGTCAAGTAAGAAAAATGAACTTAATAAAATAGAAATGAAAAATATAATAATAATTGGATCTGGGTTAGGGGGACTATCTACTGCTTTGAGGCTTTCAAAGGATAGTAATAATAGCATTACTATCCTTGAAAAATACTCAACTCCGGGAGGTAGGCTTAATACTCTTAAAAAAGATGGTTTCACTTTTGATATGGGACCATCTTTTATGAGTATGACATATGAATTTGACAACTTGTTTAAGGATTCAGGGATAAATAATCCTTTGATAATGAATGAACTTGATCCCATTTATCAAGTATATTTTGAAAATAGAAAAGAACCTTACAGGATTTTTAAGGATCTTAAAAAACTTGAAAAGGAATTTAGAAATGTTGAACCCAATCTTTCTGAAAAACTTAATAAATATCTAAATCGTGCAGGAGATTTTTTTCATGATACCGAATCTCAAGTAGTACAATCTAATTATAAGGGAATGATTGACTACTTTTTAAAAATGTCAAAAGTCCCTTTCAAACATATTCCTTATTTATTCAGAACAATGTGGGATGAATTGGATAAAAATTTTACTTCTGATGAAATAAAAATTATTTTTTCATTAGTTGCATTCTTTTTGGGTTCAACTCCATTTCAAACGCCATCAATTTATTCTTTGCTTAGTTATACTGAAATGCGACACAATGGTTATTGGAGTGTTGAAGGGGGAATGTATACAATTACAAGATCAATTGTAGAGGTTTTGTTAGAAAGAGGAGTTGAGTTCCATTATAATACTGAAGTTGTTGGCATTGGAAACAACAATGGCAAATTAAATGAAGTTGTTGACCAAAATAGTAAAAGATGGAAAGCCGATTTATTTATTAGCAACTCAGATGCAGCTGCATTTAGAGGTAAAATTTTAAATAGAGAAAAATACAATGAACAAAAATTAGACAAGATGCATTGGACATTATCCCCATTTACAATTTATTTAGGAATAAAAGGAAATATAGATGGACTTATACATCATAATTATTTTTTAGGGGAAAATTTTAAGGATTATGCTGATACTATATTCACATCATCCATAAGCCCCAAGAAGCCTTACTATTATGTTAATGCATCGACTAAATCAGATGTATCAACAGCTCCGGAAGGTTGTGAAAATATATTTATACTTTGCCCGGTACCTGACTTGCGATATAAAAATAATTGGGATGATAAAGAAGAATTAGCAGACAATATTATTTCGAATTTTTCAGAAAGAGTTGGATTCAATATTAAGGATAACATATTAACAAAAACAATAAAAACCCCAATTGATTGGGAAAAATCTTTTAACCTCTACAGAGGGTCAGGATTAGGATTGGCTCATGACTTAAATCAAGTTGGTGCATTTAGACCAAATAATAAAGATGAGAATTTTTCGAATCTTTATTACGTGGGAGCTTCTACAACACCAGGGACAGGTTTACCAATGGTAGTAATTAGTTCAAAACTAGTAACCGAAAGGATAAACAATGACTTTTAAACATTATGAAGATACATGTGCAAAACTAAGCAAAAAACTTACTACTGCTTACAGCACCTCTTTCAGTTTAGGTATAAAAGTTTTTGCACCGGAATATAGAAATCCAATTTATTCTATTTATGGCTGGGTTAGAGTAGCAGATGAAATTGTCGATACTTTTCATCAATCAGATAAAAGATACTTATTGAACAAATTTAAAGAGGATACATACGAAGCAATAGACCAAAGGATATCTGCAAATCCAATTATACATGCTTTTCAACAGGTTGTGCACAGATATAATATTGGCTCCAATTTAATTGATGCATTTCTTAAAAGTATGGAAATGGATTTAAATGAATATTCCTACGATAGAAATAATTATGATGAGTATATTTATGGCTCGGCCGAAGTTGTAGGACTAATGTGCTTGAAAATTTTTGTAGATGGAAACAAAAAGAAATATGATGAGCTTGAATATTCTGCAAAAATGCTTGGTTCTGCTTTTCAAAAAGTTAATTTTTTACGCGACATTAAAAGTGATCTTCAAGATAGGAGTAGAATATATTTACCGGATGTACATCAGGAAATGTTAATAAATAATACGAGTAAACAAAAATTGGAAATTGAAATTGATAAAGAATTTCATGAAGCATTTAACGGAATTATTAAATTACCCATAGGTGTAAAACTTGGTGTATATTCAGCTTATTTATATTATTTGATGTTGTTTAAAAAAATTAAAAGACTTGATGTTAAAGAGCTGATGACCAAAAGAGTTAGAATTTCCAATTTTTATAAATTATACTTATTGATTAAATCGGTATTCAAAGTCAAAGTACTAAAACTGACCTAGCAAAATTGAAATACGAATATTTACTTTTTAATATTATTGTATTGTCCGGGCCGGTATTTTTTGGCTCTTTCAAAAAATATTATTTTTGGAATTATAGTAAGGAAGCTTTTCGATCAATATTTATTACTGCTATTCCATTTCTGATATGGGATAGTATTGTTAGTAATAGGCATTGGTTTTTTGCAGAAGAATATACTATTGGTTTTAGAATTCTAAATTTACCGATTGAGGAAATATTATTTTTCATTACTGTTCCCTATGCTTGTTTATTTTCATGGGAGATGGTTAAAAGGCATAAAATACCATCATTAATTTTATCAAAAAAAATTAGCGGCTTCATCTTTATTGTAATATTTACCGGATCTATTATTTCTCTAATAAATGGAAAAGAATACACAACATTGGCAGGTTTAGCATTTTTATCTGCCTTATTAACTGATAAAATATGGGGTGCATTTATTTTTGATAACTCAAAATTTTTATTCTTTTTTGTTCTTATATCATTATTTACACTAATCTTTAATGGTTATTTAACGTGGCGTCCTATTGTAACTTATGATGCTACTTATCAACTTGATTTTAGAATTTTTACTATTCCTATTGAAGATTTTTTCTTTGGTTATGCTTTGTTAATTTTATGTACCTCAATTTACGAGAAGTTATTAAATAGAAATATTCACACTGATTGAAATCCAAGTGTGAAAATAGCATTTCATGGTTCGACTCCGCTCACCATGAGATTAGTTGGAGGTAAATTAAAACATGTTAAAAAATAAATGGTATTTAATTTGTCCGTCAAAAGATCTAAAACATGAAATAGTTCAGCAAAAAATTCTTGGAGAAGAATTAATAATTTTTAGAACTAAAAGTGGAGAAGCTGTAGCTCTTGAGGACAGATGTTGCCATAGGAATGTAAAATTATCATTAGGATATTTAGAGGGTGAAAGAGTTGTATGCGGTTATCATGGATGGGAATTTAATTCCTCCGGTGCGTGCACATTAATTCCATCTCAATTGCCTGACACTAAAATCCCGCCAAAAGCCGAAATTAAAAAGTATCCTATAAGAGAATTTAACAAATGGGTATGGCTCTTTATTGGTGATGAAAATTTGTCGAAGCAGATCGATCCACCAAATATTCCAGAAATGAATGAATGGGATTTTACGTACAAGATTCATACATTTGAGGCCGATTTGGAATCAGCAGCAGAAAGTTTAATAGATCCTTATCATATTAAATTTACGCATAAAGACTCTATAAAACAGTTGCTTGGACAAATAGATGAATTTCCGGCAGAATTTAGAATCAATGTTTTAGATGATGGAATTGAGGGAAAATATTATCGCTCGAATACTGCAAACATTTCTGAAAAAATGTATTTTGGTAAAGAACCTCAGTTAGAAGTTTATTACAGATTCTACTATCCAAATATCTCAAGATTGGAATCAAGATTTAAAGATAGAACACTTTTAATACTTGAGCATTTTATGCAGGTTGATGAAAATAATATAAGTATGATGCAAATAACACTATGGAAGAATATTTTTGGTTTCTTTCCTGCTTTTGGAAGATATTTCATGTCAAAAAAATCTAATAAAATTGTAAATGAAGATATTGCATTATTAAACTCTCAAAAAGTAATTTTGGATAAGACAAAAGACAATCACCATGAAGTAAGTGTAAAGGGTGATGAAATTTCGTTAGCTTTCAGAAAATTTTGGCGAAATAAATTAAATGAAAAGAATTGAATCAAATTGAGCAATCAAGAACTTTTACATAATAAAAAATCAGTTCCATTTGAATTTAATAAGGTAGCTGAAAAATACGATCTTGCTACATTTTTAAGTCAGGGATATCAGAAAGATTTATTCCTAAGCGTAAAAAGGATGAATTTAAAAGGGAATGAATATTTAGCGGATTTATGCTGTGGTACCGGTAAATCAACATATGCATGTACTAAATTTTTAGGAAATGGTAAAATATTGGCAATTGATAATTCTGCAGAAATGTTAAAAATTGCCAGATCCAGATTTGCAAATAATAATGTAAAATTTGTTCAAGAAGATATTATGGGGTTAGATTATCCTGAAAATACATTTGATGCAATTTTTATGGCTTATGGAATTAGAAATATGCCTGACTATAATGATTGCCTCTTAATACTTAAAAAGATACTTAAACCGGGTGCCGTTATTTGTTTTCATGAATATTCGTTAAAGAAGAATGTTTTTTCGAAACTCTATTGGAAAATTATGGGCTACCTGTTTATTATTCCAATTTCTACTTTACTAAGCGGAACATCAAGAATTTATAAATACTTAGTTAAGAGTGTTTTAGCTTTTCCTTCACCCAACACCTTTCAAAATATTTTAAAATCTAACGGCTTTGAAAATGTACAAAGACTCTCAATGCCAAGCTGGCGCAAACCAATTCTTCACACATTTTTAGCTTATAATCCAAAATAATAAATATGGGAATTGTTAAAAGTATTATTCGGAAAAGACTTAAAAATTATAAAATTCAGGTAAACGATATTAACAAGAGCCTTCCAAAAAAAATATTAGCCGACAAAAAAGTTGCTGTTATTGGATCAGGGATTGCCGGATTAACTTCTGCCATATTACTATCGGAAAAAGGATTTAAAGTTAATTTATTTGAAAAAGATAATTTTCTTGGAGGCAAAGTCGGAAGCTGGAATGTTAAATTTGATAATGACTTTGAAACCAAGGTTGAACATGGTTTTCATGCTTTCTTTAGACAATACTACAATCTACGAAATCTTTTAAAACAAATAGACTCTTATCAATATCTTGTTCCAATTGATGATTATTTAATAATGACTAAAAAGCATGGTGATTTTAGTTTTAAAAACATTGATTCCACCCCCCTGCTAAATATTCTCTCAATGAGAAAATCCGGTGTATATTCACTAAAAGATGCAATACGCAATAGTAAGTTCAAAAACATGACAGCTTTGTTAAGATATGAAAGAGATAAAACCTTTGATAAGTTTGATAAAATGTCATTTAAAGAGTTTGCCGATATAATAAATCTGCCACCGGAAATGAGATTAATGTTTACCACATTTTCACGAGCTTTTTTTGCTGAGCCTCAATTTATTTCAATGGCAGAGTTAATTAAAAGTTTTCATTTTTATTTTCTTAGCAACGATCACGGATTAATATATGATGTTCTAAACGATGATTTTCAGAATACCCTATTAGACCCTGCTTCAAAATATATTGAAAGAAATTCCGGAATAATTTTAAAGAATTCCCCTGTGTTATCCCTTAAGAAAGCTGACAAAAAATTTGAGGTTAATGGACAAGTTTTCGATTATGTTATTTTTGGTACTGATATTCAAGGAACAAAAAAAATATTTTCAAATACGGATTTCCTAAAATACGAGGAAACTGAATTTTACAATCAAATAATAAATCAAAAAAAATCTCAACGATATGCAGTTTTAAGATTATGGATAGATAAAAGAATTGGTGATGATTTGCCTTTTTTTGTATTCACAGATGCGATGAAAATTTTAGATTCTGTAACATTTTATCATAATATGGAAAAAGAAAGTGCTGAATGGTCACAAAAAAACAACGGCGGAATATATGAACTTCATAGTTACGCATTACCCGCTAATATAAACGAAAATGAAGTTAGGGATCAATTTTTAGAGGAGTTTTATTCATATTTCCCGGAAATACAGGGAGCTAAAATATTATTTGAGTATCAGCAAATAAAGCAGGATTTTACTGCATTTCATACAGGTTTATTTAAAAACCGACCGGATCCAATTACAAACGTTAACAACCTATATCTTACCGGAGACTGGGTAAAATTACCAATTCCGGCAATGTTGATGGAAGCTTCGGCTACATCTGCAATTTATGCAGTAAACGATATTTGCGATAAAGAGCAAATAATTAACCATCCTATTTACTCCGTTCCTTTAAATGGCCTGTTTGCATAGTATTTAAAGATTAATATTTTATTTACAATTAATTAGGATGGGAGTTATTAATTCCATACCTTTGTGATAAGGCAGTATCTTAGAAGTAGTTGTAGAAGTAGATTTAAAGTTATTTTAATCCTTCCAAGTAGTTTCAAAGCTCTGTCATATTTTTAATAATTTAATAAAGGAGCTTCTGGTTATGTCAGAGCAAACAACAGGAACCGTTAAATGGTTCAACAGTTCAAAAGGTTATGGTTTTATTTCAAGAGAAAATGGCGACGATGTATTCGTACATTTTCAATCAATTATTGGTGATGGTTATAAATCACTAAACGAAAATGATAAAGTTGAATTTGTTGTAACAGAAGGACAAAAAGGTCCTCAAGCAACTGATGTTAAAGTTATTGGCTAGAAATAAATGAAAAGCTCCTTTTGGAGCTTTTCTTATTTGTATTATTTTCTTACACCTTTTTTCTATCCCCGAATTTATTTTCTTTTTTCGGATCAAAGTAATTCCGACCTTTGATCTTGTTTAATGGGAATAAAATATTTGACTATCCTATTTACTTTCCATAGTTTTGTAAAGTATGACAGTACCTTTAAAAGTAGTTTAAGAAGTAGATTATAAGATTTCTTCTATCCTTCAAAGTCTTTTCAAAGCTCTGTCAATAATTTTCAAACAATTTAAGGAGCATCTGTAAAATGGCAGAGCGCATTCAAGGAACTGTAAAATGGTTTAATAGTTCAAAAGGTTATGGATTTATTTCACATGAAAATGGTGAAGACGTATTTGTACATTACAAATCAATTATTGGTGATGGGTACAAATCTTTAAATGAAAATGATAAAGTTGAGTTTATTGTAACTGAAGGACAAAAAGGTCCTCAAGCAACCGATGTAGAAGTAATACAATAAAAATTAAGTGACCAAAAAAGGCTCCCAATTGGGAGCCTTTTTTTTGTAAAAAATGTAAGAACGGAGCAACGCTAAATCTCTCCATTCGTTGAATCAGAATTTATCCTTGGGAATGGAAAGCCAGTTTATTTCCTTCAGAATCTATAAAAAAAGCCATATAGCCAATTTCATCCGATATTTTAGTTTTGGGCAATGTAACTTTTCCACCGGCACTTTCAACTTTTGACAGAGGACTTTGTAAATCCGCTCCTCCATTTAAATAAATGAGTGCACCATCTGAATTGGGTTTATAATTCTCTCCGTGACAAATAGCACCGCCAACTCCCTCACCTTGAGTATTAAAAAAACCCATTTTGGTACCCATAACTTCTTCAATATGTAGTTCACTTCCTAAAACTTCAGCATAAAAGTCTTTCGCTCGGTCAAAATCCGAAACCGGAATTTCGAACCAATTTACTACGTTTGCCATGTTACCTCTCAAATAAAATTAATATTAGTTTATTGTACCGAATGTAATGCTACTTTATTTCCTTCACAATCAGTAAAGTGAGCAATAAATCCATATTCACCAATACTTGTTTTAGGATTAAGTGTCGAACCACCGTTACTATTAATTTTAGATAAGGTTCCATCAATATCTTCAACACTAAAATAGACCATAGATCCGCTATGTGATGGAACATATCCCTCTGCTTTAACTAAAGTTCCGGTTGCACCGGCTCCCTCTTGCTCCATTGGAAACCATGCCATTTGCATAGGGCCCATTTCGTTTATTGCAAGCTCATAGCCAAGTACGTTTTCGTAGAATTTTTTTGCTCTATCCATATCTGAAACTGGAATTTCAAACCAATTAACTGCATTTGCCATTTTGTACCTCTTGAATTTATTAAATAAAGTTATTTAGTATTGCCATCTATTTGGACGCATGAAAATTAAATTCATCAGATTATTATTTCAAGGTCATTTCTCATTAAAACGTAATAATAAATATTATTATATTGGGTATAAAATGTCTATTTTACTCATTATTTGGATAATAAAATATAAAAACGTAATAATATGAAAAAACAAGATCAACTATTTTTTTTGATAAAAAGTCTATCAAAAAAAGAAAAAAACAATTTTAGAAAAAGAAATTCATCAAATAAAAACTTAATTAAACTTTTTGATGCTATTGATTCTCAAGAATTCTATGATGTAAATCAGATAAAAGAACTTTTTAAGAATACAAAATTTATTAAACAGCTTCATGTGACAAAAAATTACCTTATTAAAGAAATTCTAAGCAGTTTAAGGCAAGATAATTCTTCTATTTCAGTTAGCATGAAATTAAATAATTTATTAACTGAAATTGAGTTATTATTTAAAAGAGAACTATTTGATCAATGTCTTTTCCAAATAAAAAAAGCTGAAATTTTGGCTAATAATTATGAAAAATTCAACTATTCTATTTTGATTTTGGATTGGAAACGAAAATTATATTTACATCAGAAAAATATTTTTAAAAACAGATCAGAATTTTGTGAAATTATTTCAGAACAAAATGAAAATGTGAAATTTGTAGAAAATGAGCTCGAATATTGGAATTTAATACTTAATCAATTTGAATATTTTGGAAAATCAGAAAACGAAAAAGGACATTTTTTTTCTAACCCACTGCTTAAAGAAGAAAAAAATGCGAGATCCATACGAGCAAAAACTAACTATTACCATATCCACTATTCAAATGCCGTCACCAGCAATAATCCGCAAAATGCACTCGAAAACCTAAACAAATTAATAAAGTTATTGGAAGATTTACCTTTACGTATAATAGAGGATCCGAGCTCTTATATTACAACACTTAATAACAAAGTTAGCCTGTTACTTTCACTAAAAAGATATGATCAAATTCCAATTACCTTAGAACTTATCCGTGATATACCTAATAAATATAATTTGCTGGATAAAGAAAAAATATCTGTCCGGTTAAATTTGAGGACTTATAATGTTGAACTGGAAATGTACAGAGATATTAAAGAATTTCTCAATGCAGAAAAACTAATTATTACAATAGAAGAATTTTTATCAAAGAATCAAAAATCTATAACTGATAGTTACAGAGTACTGTTCTATTATCAATTTGCATATATATACTTTATGCTGGGAAACTATAATAAATCGCTAATATGGACAAACACACTATTGCAAAATGATCTGGCGAAAGTTAGAGATGACGTTTATACATATTCCAGATTTCTAAATTTGATGATCCATTTTGAACTTGGCAATAACATTGTTTTAAAGTATGCGGTGGATGCTACAAGGAAACATTTTAGGAAAAAAAGAAATCTGTTGAATTTTGAAAAAGTTTTACTCAATTTCTTCTCAAAGATCAGTATGGCAAGATCAGATTTGCATAAAAGTCTTTTTATAAAATTAAAGGAAAATTTATTTGCTGCAACCGAAGAGAAAAAAAAACTTGATGTTTTAGATTATATCGATTTTGAGGAATGGATTACTAAAAATCTGAATGAATTTTAGAATAAATTTTTGTTAAGTTTATAAATAATTATTAACCTAAAATGATAAATACTATGAGAAATAAATCAGAACTGCAAAATTTATTTTTATTAACATTGAGTCTGCTATTACTGATTGGATCAGTCAATTTTAGTCAAACACTTTCCGTCAAAATTATAGAAACCAGCGACGTACACGGTGCTATATTTCCATATAATTTTACAGCTTCCAAGAGTTCACAAAATTCTTTAGCTCAAATACATTCGTATGTTGAAAGTGAGAGAGCAAATAAAAACCAAGAAGTAATTCTTATTGATAACGGGGATATTCTGCAGGGTGACCCTTCAGTATATTATTATAATTTTGAAAAAACCGATACTACTCACCTTCTTGCCCAGGTAATGAACTACATGAAGTATGATGTAGCAACTGTTGGTAATCATGATATTGAAACCGGTCATCCTGTTTATGATAAGTTTACCGATGACCTAAATTTTCCATGGTTGGCAGCAAATGCAATAAATACGGAAACAGGAGAAACTTACTTTCCACCATATCATATTATAAAAAAAGATGTAATTACTTCATCTAGTGAGACAAGAACTATTAAGATTGCCATACTGGGAATGATAACACCGGGCATACCAAATTGGTTGCCAAAAAACATTTGGTCGGGAATTGAATTTGAAGATATGATTCTGACTGCAAAAAAATGGGTCCCAATTATTTTAGAAAAAGAAAAGCCTGATTTGCTTGTTGGATTATTTCATGCCGGTGTTGATCATACATATGATGGACAATCTGCAGATACTCCAAGAAATGAAAATGCTTCTCAATTAGTTGCCAAGCAAATTCCTGGATTTGATATAATATTTGTCGGGCACGATCATCACGAGTGGAATTATAAAGTTGCTGATGCCAATGGCGATTCAGTGTTAATTTTAGGGCCTGCTTCCAGATCAAGAAGTATTACAGCAGCAAATGTAAATTTTAACTTTGATGAAAAAAATAATCGCTGGGACAAAAACATTTCCAGTGAAATTATTAATACAAAAAATATTGATGCAGATCCAAAATTTCTAAAAACATTTAGTGATCAATTTGAGATAGTAAAAAAATATGTTTCCAGGCCGATTGGAGAATTTACAGAAAAAATTTCAGCAAGGAAATCTATATTTGGCAATTCATCTTTTGTAGACTTAATCCACAAAATTCAATTAGAACTTACCGATGCTGATATTTCCTTTACTGCCCCATTATCAATTCACACAACTATACCAGAGGGAAAGACCTTTGTTAAAGATATGTTTAATCTGTACAGGTATGAAAATTTACTTTATACAATGGAATTAAGCGGACAGGAAATACAAGATTATTTAGAGTACTCCTATTCATCTTGGTTCAATACTATGAAAAGTAAAGATGACAATCTTTTACAATTTGAAAGAGATGAAAATGATAAATTGGTTTTATCAAAAAGAAGTAACGCTCCAATGTTGAAAAACCGATATTACAATTTTGATTCGGCCGAAGGAATTAAGTATGAAGTAAATGTAAGTAAACCTAATGGACAAAAAGTTAATATAATTTCCATGAGCAATGGAGATAAATTTGATATAAATAAAAAATATAAAGTTGCAATTAATAGCTATAGAGGAAATGGCGGTGGCGGTCACCTTGTAAAAGGTGCGAAAATTCCCAAGGATGAATTAACTGAAAGAGTAATTACTTCAACTGAGAAAGACTTAAGATATTATATGATGAAATGGATTGAGAAAGAGAAAACAGTTTTACCAACTGAAGAAATAAATTGGAAAGTTATTCCGGAAGAATTAGTGGACGAAGCAAAAAAAAGAGATTATGAGTTGATGTTTAGTAAAAACTAATTATTAAGAGACCTCTGAAAAATTAAACTTAATCTGTATTTGTCATTTCGAACGTATGTGAGAAATCTCGTTTTTAATTCAAATTATGAGATTCTTACGTCGTCCGGCAATTGCCGGACTTCTCAGAATGACAATATTTTTAATTTTTCAGAAATTTCCATTAACATATACGAGGAATAAAATGGCAGAGTCAAAAGTAAAGGTTGTAAATAATAGTGTGGCTGGCGGATTGTGGTTTGGCGGTTGGTTATTTACTATTGGATTTCTAAAACTTAGCTTTTTTAAAGGATTACTAGCATTATTACTATGGCCCTACTATTTGGGAATGTATTTTGGAGTTCCTTGTGAAAGTATAGTTAAATAAACAATATTGTCATTCCGGGAAGTTCAACAAGCTTATCCGGAATCTATAAAGTATGTTCATCTTTTCTGTTTCGAGTTATAATTTAATCTTGAAACTATATTTGCGTTCGTAAATAACTGTTGATTAATTCTTCCCACTCATTAATATAATTATTGTAATACTCCTCATTAAAAGTATTGATAAATTCATTTCCTTCTTCTCCAATACTTGTAAGAATATATTTGATTTTAGCTGAAGTTCTCTCGCCTTCAAGTGGTGAGCACTTAATTTCAATAATTCCGATCCGTTTATTTTCAACAAAGTTTATATATTTTATATAATGGTTTTCACATTCATAATCAGCTATCACCCAATATGAAAAACCATCTTCTTTATGATGATGTTTAAATATTGTACCTTTTATTATCTCATCATTCTCTGGATAAATTATTTTTGGATTCCAATCATCAGCCCATTTTTTCTCTTCTACCGGAGTAAAAAGTGGGAAGACAACATCAATATTTTTATTCAGAATAATTTTTGAAATATGTTCAATATGCACCGATGTAAATTTTTCCATGTTTACTCTCCATTAAGAAAAATTAATTATTATAAAAACCTCTGAAAAAATTGTTTTGAACCATCAATGTCATTCTTGACTGCCCTAGACATGTTCGAACGAAGGGAGAAATCTTTGTTTTTAGATTATATTAAAAGATTCTCACGCCTGCCTGCCGGTAGGCAAGTCGCTCCGCTCCTCAGAATGACGTGTGTTTTTAATTTTTCTGAAGTTTCAATAAATTATTCCTCTATCAACTTATGTGAATATTCTGAACCATAGTCTAAGCCATACACTTCTTTCAATTGTCTAATTTTATCTAGTGATTTATCACTGAATGGCGGTTTGTTTTCAAAAGCATGTAATACTATTCCTTCTAATAAATCTCCTAAACTCATATCTAAATATTCAGCAAATCCCTTTAGTGTTTTGACCAATTTTTTTTCCATCCTTACACCGGTTTGAATTCTTTCAATTACCTTGTTTTCTGACTGCTCTGATTGTTTCTTTGGCATAAAAACCTCTTTATTTGCGCTATCTATGTACCAATGTACCATAATAACAATCTAAACGCAACTTTGACCAGTTATAATCTTAAAAAAGTTCATTTTATAATTTTTTGAATTTTAATTTTGGGTAAGGGGAAATAAAAAACGGATTAAGATACTAAAAGTATTTCAATCCGCTTATTTAGAGGGTAATTATTAGTTTATAATTTTTTCAGAACTTTACACCTTTATAATTACTTATGCCATTTTGCAATTTTGACATGTCCGCCAACACATTTAAGATTTATTTTAGCTCCGCCACCATTAAGAATATATGTAGCTCTAATTTCATAGTTATCTTTATCCACGTCAAATTTAGCAGCAGGAAAATCCGATTTTAGAATTTCATGGGGATCTTCATAGTCAAGGTCATCGTTCTCTACCAATACTTCAATAGTTGCTTTTGCAGAAGAAGGAATATCAAGAGACATATGCCCCCCGGAAGTTTCAAGACTAGAACTAGTATTTGGTTTAGGATCAAGTTCGGCATTTACATGTCCGCCCTTTGTTGATGCGGAAATACTACCGGTAATATTTTCAAGGTTGATATGGCCGCCCATGGTTTTAGCAATTACCTTGCCGGATGCACCTTCCAAATTAAGATGACCACCATAAGTTTCCATACTTGCTGATCCGGAGACTTTATCTATGGAAATATGACCACCATAAGTAAACACATTTGCATTTCCTCCAACATTCCCTACGCTTAAATTTCCACCCTGGGTTTTGGCTGATAAATCCGAATCTACATTTCCGACACTAATATTTCCGCCATATGTATTAACTTCCGATTTACCACTCTTTACATTGCCTAAAGAAATATTACCGCCGCTTGTATGTAAACTTACATCTCCTTCAACATTATCACCTGAAATATTACCGCCTGAAGTATTTACAGAAACTTTACCATTTACATCGTTAAAATTTACATTACCACCTTCGGTTTCAGCTTTCAACTCACCAGTTACCGGATCACCGATATTAATGTTACCACCTGTTGTTTCCAAATCAAAATTAAAATTGCTCGGCGCATGAACCTTAACTGTAATATTGTTATTCCATCCTTCATCTAATTCAAGAATAAATTTAATTGTGCTGCCTGTTTTTTTTGCAACTAAATCTTCAACTTCATATTTTTTTCTTGATACCACTTCAATTTTTACTTCATTTTTGTTCCATGTCTTAATATCAATATTTCCGGGATCAACACTCATTTGTAGATTTTCTCCAGCTGACGCTGAGAAAGTTTTTAATATTTCGTTATCATTTTGTGCATAAGCAACAAAACAAAGAACAAATAAAAGTATAATTCCTTGTCTGAAAGTATTTTTCATTTTTATTTTCCTCCGATTAATAATTTTTCGGTCTTATTTTTAATTACTTCATTATCTTCAACTGCAATTCTCCGGCTCAACTTTGTTTTAATATTTTCATCCATATTATTAGTAATAGTATTCATTGTAAGTAATGTGTTTATGGCCCACATTCTATTCGAAGCATTTTCATCATTTTCCAAAACAAATAGTAAAGCGTCTCTTATACTATCATCATATTGAAAATTAATTAAAGCCCGTAACGCCCCTTTCCTAACGCCAGGATTTTTGTCTGTTTTTAACGAATTTATAAAAGCATCTTTAATTTTTTTATCCGACAGAAAATTCCGGG
>Ga0209633_10000135_pt1 | contig 86315 bp, 88 predicted proteins | sample Cruoilmetagenom1_FD_187290 | JGI IMG/M metagenome (GOLD analysis project Ga0209633, IMG submission 187290) | Oil polluted marine microbial communities from Coal Oil Point, Santa Barbara, California, USA - Sample 1 (SPAdes) (version 2) | ecosystem: Environmental > Aquatic > Marine > Oil seeps ... | reverse complement strand
GACAATGCCTATTAGAAATTGGGGGGTAATACTAAACCAATTTTTAGCTATATTTGAAAACAGGATTAAACTATAAATAATTTAACCCTGAGTTTTTAAACTTACACAGTTTTTAGGATAGTGTCTATTTAAAATTCCATCTTTTTTTAAAAGGTGGAATTTTTTTTATCACCCAATTCAATTATATTCGTTGTATGATTAAAGTTATTATACTCGGAGCGGGAAATGTTGCCTTTCATTTAACTAATGAATTATTAAAAAATAAAAAAGTTGAATTACTTCAAGTTTATAATAGAAATCTTAATAAAATTGAATATTTAAAGCACTCCGTAGAAATAACAGACAACTTAACCAAACTAAATAAAAACGGTGATATTTATATTATTGCTATTTCAGATGATGCTATTTCCACATTTTCTAATCAACTAAAACTTCCTAATAAATTAGTAGTTCATACTTCTGGAAGTGTTCCTCTAAATACCTTACAATCAAAAAGTAATAAAGGAGTTTTTTACCCTTTACAAACTTTTTCAAAAAATAAAAAGGTAACTTTTAACGCTATTCCTATTTGTATTGAGGCTGAAATTTCAGACAATTTAGAGTTATTAGAAAAATTTGCTAAAATCATTTCAAACAAGTGTTATATTATAAATTCTAAACAAAGAAAACAATTGCATTTAGCGGCAGTATTTGTTAATAATTTTGTTAATCATTTATATTATTTAGGTAATAAAATTTGTGATGAAAATAACATTCCTTTTGAAATTTTACATCCGCTTATAAAAGAGACTTCTGAAAAATTGAATAAGCTCTCCCCTTTCGCTGCACAAACTGGTCCTGCAAAAAGAAACGATATAAAAACCATTGAAAAACAGTTAGCCATGTTACCAAAAAATCAAAAAGAAATTTATACATTGCTTACCGATTCTATCATAAACACATATGGAAAGAAGTTATAAAGAAATAATGCCCCAAATTAACACTTTTATCTTTGATGTAGATGGTGTTTTAACAAATGGTGAAGTTACCATAACTACCAATGGAGAATTGGCACGAAAAATGCATACTAAAGATGGATTTGCACTTAAAACCGCAGTTTTAGAAGGTTATAATGTATGTATTATCTCAGGAGGAAGTAATGAAGGAGTGAGAATTCGGTTAAATGGTTTAGGAATAAATGATGTTTATTTAGGCACTCATCAAAAAATTATAGAATTTGAAAAATATATTAGCACCAATAACATAAATCCTAAACATATTTTATATATGGGTGATGATATACCTGATTATCTTGTAATGAAAAAAGTTGGATTACCAAGTTGTCCTAAAGATGCAGTACCAGAAATACAAGAAATTTCAAGATATATTTCACAAAAAAAGGGTGGAAAAGGTTGTGTAAGAGATGTAATTGAACAAGTATTAAAGGTTCAAGGTAAATGGCATAAAAATTTTGATGCCATTTACGATTAAATTGAAACATATATTAAACAAACATAAATTTTTAAACTCATGAAAAAACATATTTTTTTAGCGATTACTTTAGTTTTTACTTCTGTTCTTATTAGTAATGCACAATCTATTTTTGGTAAATGGAAAACAATTGATGATAACACAGGCATTGAAAAATCTATTGTAGAAATATTTAAGGTTGATGGAAAAGCATACGCTAAAGTACTCCAACTACTAGAAAAAGGGAAAGAAAACGAGCTTTGTGATAAATGTAAAGGAGCAAAAAAAGATAAGCCTATTAAAGGAATGGAAATTATTAATGGATTATCTAAAGATGATGATGAATGGAATGATGGTAAAATTTTAGATCCTAAAACAGGAAAGGTTTACAAATGCTATATAACCCTTGAAGAACCTAACAAATTAAAAGTTAGAGGATATATTGGTTTTGCTTTGCTTGGAAGAACTCAGTATTGGTACCGAGTTGAAGAATAATCTTATTTAACCTCTTTTAAAAATATTAAAAAAGGTTATCTGAAAAATCTTTCGACTGTCATTTTGAGCGCAGTCGAAAAATCTTATTTATCTAATTATCAGTAATTTGATTATCATGAGATTCTTCATTTTCATTCAGAATGACACTTTTCAGACAGCCTATTTTGCAAAAAATTAAATTTATTAAACTAATTCTTTTTTTTCAGCATAGGCACAAACCTAAAATTACCGAATTCGTGTTTTTCAAATTTTTTATCTGCTGTTCTTATAAAAAGTGTCATTATTTGAATATCATCTCCAACAGGTATAACAAGTTTCCCTCCTATTTTTAATTGAGCTAATAAAGGTTTTGGCACAAACGGAGCTCCTGCAGTAACAATAATTCCATCAAAAGGAGCTTCTGTAGGTAATCCTTTATAACCATCTCCAAATATTATTCGTTTTGGTTTATATCCTAATTTTGGTAAAAATAAATTGGTTTTTTTAAATAATTCCTTCTGACGTTCTATGGTATATACTTTAGCTCCCATTTCAATTAAAACCGCAGTTTGATAACCAGAACCTGTTCCAATTTCTAAAATTTTATCTCCATTTTTTATCTCTAGTAGTTCTGTTTGAAAAGCAACAGTATATGGTTGAGAAATGGTTTGATCAGCAGCTATTGGAAATGCTTTATCTTGATAGGCAAAATCCACAAATCCAGAATCCATAAATAAATGGCGTGGTATATTAGCAATAGCATTTAGAACATTTTCATCCTTAATTCCTTTATTTTTAATAATACTTACTAATTGATTTCTAAGTCCTTTATGTTTATGTGTGTCTTTCACTATTTAATTAAATTTCAAAAGCTAAAAGTAGGAATAAATGCATAAAGATTAGTACTTTTGTTATCATAAAATTAAATAGTAAACTATGCTTAATGTAGGGGTTTTAGGTGCTGGTCATCTTGGTAAAATTCATTTAAAATTATTACAACAATCTGAAAAATATAATTTAGTTGGTTTTTACGATCCAATTGAAGAAAATGCTGAAAAAGTAGCTGAAGAATTTGGTTATAAAGCCTTTAAAAATGTTAGTGAACTTATAAAAAATGTGGATGTAGTTGATATTGTTACCCCAACACTATCTCATTTTAATTGTGCTAAAGAATCAATTATTGCTGGAAAACATGTTTTTATAGAAAAACCAATCACAAAAACTATTGAGCAAGCCGATACTTTAATTGAATTGATAAAAAAACATAAGGTTAAAGGACAAGTCGGGCATGTGGAACGTTTTAATCCAGCATTTACTGCAGTTAAAGATGAAATTCATAATCCTATGTTTATTGAAGGTCATCGATTAGCAGAATTTAATCCAAGGGGAACAGATGTTCCTGTAGTTTTAGATTTAATGATTCATGATATTGACATCATATTAAGTATTGTAAATTCAAAGGTAAAGCGTATAAGTGCAAGTGGAGTTTCTGTAATTAGTGATACACCGGATATTGCAAACGCAAGAATTGAATTTGAAAATGGTTGTGTTGCTAACTTAACTGCGAGTAGAATTTCATTAAAAAATATGCGTAAAACCAGATTTTTTCAAAAAGACGCATACATAGCTGTTGATTTCTTTGAAAAAGCTACTGAAGTAGTTCGGATGAAAGATGCTCCTGAAAATCCTGGAGATTTTGATATGATTTTACAAAATGCAGAAGGAATTAAAAAACAAATCTATTTTGAAAATCCAAACATTGAGGCAAACAATGCTATTTTAGATGAGTTGGAAACTTTTGCAGATGCAATAAATAATAATACAACTCCTATTGTTTCCTTAAAGCAAGGTACAGAAGCATTAAGAGTTGCACATATGATAATTAATGACTTTTAAATAAAATAAAATTATGAAAAATATAGCTGTTATTGGAGCTGGAACTATGGGTAACGGCATTGCTCATGTATTTGCTCAAAATAATTTTAATGTTAATTTAATTGATATTTCCGAAGATGCATTAACTAAAGGCATAGCTACCATTACAAAAAACTTAGATAGATTATTAGTTAAAGAACGAATTACAGAAGTAACAAAAAATAACACACTACAAAATATAGGTACTTTTACCTCTATTTCTGAAGGAGTAAAAAATGTGGATTTAGTAATTGAAGCTGCTACGGAAAATGAAGCTTTAAAATTAAAAATATTTAAACAGATCGATGCAGAAGCTCCACAAAAAGCGATTTTAGCTACAAATACTTCCTCTATTTCTATCACTAAAATTGCTTCAGTAACTAGTAAACCTGAAAAAGTAATTGGCATGCATTTTATGAATCCTGTTCCAATTATGAAGTTGGTTGAAATTATTAGAGGTTATTCTACTTCAAATGAAGTTACTACTGAAATTATGGATTTATCTAAAAAATTAGGAAAAGTACCTGTTGAAGTAAATGATTATCCCGGTTTTGTGGCAAATCGTATTTTAATGCCAATGATTAATGAAGCTATTGAAACTTTATATAATGGAGTTGCAGGTGTATCTGAAATTGATACGGTAATGAAATTAGGCATGGCTCACCCAATGGGCCCATTACAATTAGCCGATTTTATTGGTTTAGATGTTTGCTTATTTATTTTAAATGTAATGTATGACGGTTTTAAAAATCCGAAATACGCTCCTTGTCCATTATTAATAAATATGGTTCAAGCAGGTAAACTTGGTGTTAAATCTGGTGAAGGTTTTTACGATTATAAGAAGTCTAAAAAAGCTGAAAAAATTTCCTCACAATTTATCTAAAAAAAGAGGTTGTCTGAAAAGTGTCATTCTGAATGAAAATGAAGAATCTTGTATTGATCAAATCGCTGATAATTAAATAAATAAGATTTTTCGACTGCGCTCAAAATGACAGTTGAAAGATTTTTCAGACACCTCTTTTTATTATAAATATTTTAAGAAAAAATCCATCATTTCTTCTTTAAGCTGATAATGCATCTTTATAAATGTTTTCATTTCTTCCCTAAGCAAAACTTGTTTTTCATGAAATTGAGCTTCACTACCATCTTCAAATTTAGTTTGTGATAGTTCTCTTTTTTTCATTCTAATTCTGTGTCTTAAGTGTCCCATTACTTCCTTTTCCCGAATTATTTTATTTTGAAATTTCTCTAATTGTACATCCACATCTGAACCCAATTTTCTCATTACAACTTCTTCTAATTTTTCTTCGAAATAATCCATTTCGCTTTCTTGAAATTTTAATTCTCTTTTCCAAACATCTAAGTTGAAGTTTAGATCACTTAACAAAATTAACTGACTTTCCATATCCTGTTTCCGTTTTAAATTTATACTATAAAGTTCTAACTTTTATTCTAATTTTCCATTGATAAAAGTCATAAATATTTTAACTTTTAAACAATTTCAATAGATAATATTGTTGCTGTATAAAGGTATAAAAAAAGCGTTTTAAAATAAATTAAAACGCTCATAAATTTATATTAAAAATTACTTAGTCATTATTTTCCTCGTCTTTATCCTTTTTTGAAGTTTTATTCCAAATTTTAATTTCATCATCTTTTGTAACTCCAGAAAGTATTTCTACATTAATTCCATCTGAAATTCCTAACTCAACATCCTTCTTTTTAAATTCTTGATTTCCAGTTTTAACTTCAACATAAGGCTTTTCCGTTTTTTTATCAAATTGCAACAAAGCTTCTTTAATAGATAGAACGCTGTCTTTTTTTGCTAAAACTATATCGGCATTTGCACTATAACCAGCTCTAACAAAGTATTCATCATCTAGCGTAACATCTCCTTTAATTTTAAATTGCACAGCTCCATTTTCTTCAGTTCCTTTTGGTGCAATAAAATTTAATTTAGCAGGGTATTTTTTCTTTTCAATTGCGCCTAATGAAACTTCTAAAACCGTTCCTTTTTTAATTTTTCCAACATCAGCTTCATCTACCTTTCCTTCAAAAATCATTTTTGTCATATCTGCAATTGTTGCAATAGTTGTACCAGCATTAAAAGTATTAGCTTCAATAACTTGATTTCCTTTACGAACTGGGATTTCTAAAATTGTACCTGTAATTTCAGCTTTAACATAGGTATTAGCCATTTTACCCATACCCGCAGCAGATCCTTTTCTAATAATTTCAAGGTTATTTTTAGAATTTAAAAGATCTTGTTTTGCACTATTATAATTTAACTCCGCAGTTTCAAAGTCTTGTTTAGAAATAACTCCTTTTTCAAACAATACTTTATTTCTATCATACAAAGTTTTGGTATTATCAAAACGAAGTTTTGCGTTTTTAACATTGCCTTGTGCACTATTTAAGGATTGAACATTTGGAACCACACGAATGGTAGCAATTAAATCGCCTACCTTAACTTTAGCTCCTTCTACCACAAATATTTTATCAATAATACCTGATACCTTTGGTTTAATTTCAATTTCTTCTAGAGGCACTACTGTACCAGTTGCCACAGTTTTTTTAACAATATTAGTTACGAATGGCTTTTCTGTTTCATATTGAATTGGAGACTTTTTATTTTTAATCCCAAACCAAACCAATACAGCAACTAGTAGTACTGCAAGAGTTACAAAAATTATTGTTTTTTTCATTATTATTGATTTTCAATTTATTACTTATTTATTCTTCTCTTAATGCTTCAATTGGTTTTATACTTACAGCGGTTTGTGCTGGTATTAATCCTATTAAGGTTCCTAAAACTACTAAGGTTAAGGCTGCAATTATAATTACAGGTATATCCACAGTTGGGTTAGTTAAAGTTGGATTATCACCTTTTCCTAAAGTAGCATCTATAATCATTAATACTATTCCTCCAGAAATAATTCCTAAAGCACCTGCAATACTTGTTAAAAAAACAGATTCTAAAATTATTTGTCTTTTAATTTCCCAAGGTTTTGCACCTAAGGCTCTACGTATTCCAATTTCTTTTGTTCGCTCTTTTACCGTAATTAGTAATATATTCCCAATCGCAAATACTCCCGCTATTAACGTTGCTATGCCAACAAACCAAGTTAAAAATTGCATTCCTGTTAAGAAACCCGTAACTTTTTTAATTTCTTTTCCCAAATTAAAACTTCCAAAAGCTCTATTATCATTAGGATTTACACCATGTAAGTTTTTCAGAAGTAATTTAACATCAGCTTCTATTTGAGTAATATCAAAACCTTGTTTTCCAGTAATCATCATCCAACCAATTTTGTTCCCCATATTATATACTTGTTGAAATGTAGTAAATGGAATATGAATATTTCCTTGTGGTCCACCAGAGCCTATTTGCCCTTGCTTATACATACCAACTACTTTATAATTAATATCATTTATTTTAATATAAGCTCCTATTGGATAATCTTCTTTTTCAAATAATTGTTTAAATATTTCTTCTTCAATAACACAAACTTTCCTTTTTTGCAAAATATCTTCTTCATTAATAAATCTACCATATACCATGTCCTTTTTTTGAACTTTATCTAACTCTGGATAATCTCCAAAAATTCCAAAAGTTCCAGATTTAAAATTGTTTATTGTTAATGCTTGTGTTTGAAGACGTGGAACTACAAATTCTAATCCCTTTATTTCATTTCTAATATTTTGAAGATCTGTCATTTTTAAGGTTAATCGTCTACCTTCTTGAAATCCTTTAAATGGTTTACTGGTTTGTTGCGCCCATACAAATACACTATTTGTTGCAAAGTTTCCAAATAGTCTATTAAAATTGTTTTCAACACCTTTTGCTGCACCTAACAAAACAACTAATAAAAATATACCCCACATTACCCCAATAATGGTAATAGCAGTTCGTATTTTGTTTTTACGAATGCTGCTATAAATTTCTTGCCAAGTATCTCTATCAAATAAAAAGCTCATAATTATTGGTCGTTTAATGCTACAATTGGTTTTATACGAGCTGCTCGTTTTGCTGGTAAATAACCTGCTATGGTTCCTGCTAATACTAAAATAATGGTAGCACCAACTACTACATAGGTTTCAACACTAGGGTTTAAAATAAAATATTTCTCTAAACCATTACCAATTGCTTTTAAAGCGAATACCCCAATCAATAAACCTGCATAACCTGCAATGGCTGTTACAAAAATTGATTCTAACATAATCATACTTATAATAGATTTTGGTGTTGCTCCTAACGCCTTACGTATTCCTAATTCTTTAGTTCTTTCTTTAACAATGTACACCATAATATTACTGATACCAATAATACCCGCTATTAATGTTCCAATACCAATAAAAAGAATTATCACATTTAAAACCATCATAAACTGTTGTACATTTTTGGCTCCTTCAGCAAAATTAAAAACCCTGATAGCTGCTTGATCTCTTGGATCTACATTGTGTTTTTCTTTTAGGATTTTAGTTAATAAATTTGAAAATGTTAATGCCTTATCTACACTTAATTTTGGATTATAGGTAAGCCCAAAGTAATCTAATTCGTCATTACTCTTATATATACCCTGTGCAGTTGTAAAAGGTGTATAAATTTTTCTCTCGTCTCTATCACCTCCAGGATCATTAAAAACACCTATAACTTTAAAGGAAATTCCGGCTAAACTTATGTTTTTACCTAAAGCTTTTTTATTGCCAAACAAGTCTTTTTCCACCATTCTACCAATAGCTATAACTTTTGCTTTTTCTTTTAAATCTATAAAACTTATAAACCTACCTTCTTGAATTACTGCCTCCTCTAATGGCTGATAATCAGGATATACACCTGCTACCCAATATCTATTTTGCTCACCTTTATAAACTGCCTGTACATTGAAACGCTCAATACTTGGACTGAAAAATTGGATATCATTTTCAAATTTATCATTTAAAAATTTCGTGTCATCATTTCTAAATTGAATTTTTCTACCACTTTGCAACCCTTTATAAGGCTTTGTTGTTTTTCCTGAATTTATATATATAGAATTTTGAGCATTACGAGCAAACGACTTTTCAAAGGTATGTTTGAGTCCGTTACCTACTCCAAAAAGTAAGGTAAAAAGTAAAATAGCAAAAGCAATAGTGAACCCAGATAAAACAGTTCTTAATTTGTTTTTACTAATGGTTTGAAAAATTTCCCGCCAGCGATCTAAATCAAACATAATTTATACGGTTGCTTTTTTAATCGTTTTTTCATCACTTGTAATTACACCATCTTTTAAACGGATAATTCTATCTGTTTCTTCTGCAATATCTTCTTCGTGCGTCACTACTATAATAGTCATTCCTTCTCGGTTAATTTCCTTTAATAATTCCATAACGGAATGAGAAGTAGTTGAATCTAATGCTCCTGTTGGTTCATCAGCCAACACTACCTTTGGATTAGTAGCTAGTGCTCTGGCAATTGCAACTCGTTGTTTTTCTCCTCCAGAAAGTTCACTCGGTAAATGATCTGCTCTATCTTTTAAGCCCACCTTTTCTAAATATTGTAATGCTGTTTTTTGACGTTCTTTTCTTCCTATTCCTTTATAGTATAACGGAAGTGAAACATTTTCTAACGCATTTTTATAGGTAATTAAATTAAAGGACTGAAACACAAAACCCAAAAATTTATTTCTTAGAATTGCTGCTTTTTTTTCATCTAATTTTTCAATCAACTGACCATTTAAATAATATTTACCTTCATCGTGTTCATCTAATAAACCAATAATATTTAATAATGTTGATTTTCCAGAACCTGAAGAACCCATAATGGATACAAATTCACCTTCTTTTATATGTAAATCTAATCCTTTTAAAACGTGTAAAGAATCTTTACCTATTGGGTATGATTTATGTAGTTTTTCAATCCTAATCATTTGGTTACTATTTTAAACGAATATAAAAATTGCTTATGACTGCTATTCCTAATTTTTTGTTAAAAGACGATTTAACTTTAAACTTGTAACTTTATATCGTGTATTATTTTAAAAATAAATCTATTGTTTTTTTTGATGGTGTTTGCAACTTATGCAATTCATCGGTCAATTTTATTATTAAACACGATACGAATAAACAATTTTTATTTGCTTCACTCCAATCAGACGCTGCAAAAGAATTAATGTTACACTATGGAATTGAAAAATTTGAAATTACAACTATACTTCTAATTGAAAAGGAAAAATTATATGATAAATCAACAGCTATTTTAAAAATTGCTAAACATTTAAATAATGGTATAAAATTTTGCTATGTATTTATAATATTTCCAAAATATTTGAGGGATTTAGTTTATAATTTTATAGCAAAAAGGAGGTACAAATGGTTTGGTAAAAGGGAAAGTTGTATGATACCTTCCCTTAAATTTAAAAATAGATTTTTAGATTAATCACGATTATTTTTTAGGATAATTATCATCCCAATCTTTTACTTTTGGTTTCCCCAGTTTACCTAGCGATTTTGCAACTAACATTGAAACAGATGCGTCACCAGTAACATTTACTGTAGTTCGGCACATATCTAGCGGTCTATCGATTGCAAAAATTAATGCTAAGCCAGCTTCCGGAATTCCTGCCTGAGCTAAAACAATAACCAACATAACCATTCCTGCACCTGGTACTGCCGCCGAACCAATGCTAGCTAACGTTGCAGTAACAATTATTCCTAATTGTACACCTAAAGATAAATCCATTCCAAAAGCTTGTGCAATAAAAACCGCAGCAACTGCCTGATACAAACTTGTTCCATCCATATTTATGGTTGCACCAATAGGTAATACAAAACTACTTACTTCTTCATCTACTCCTAAATGTTCCGTAACGCGCTCCATAGTAACTGGTAAAGTTGCAGCACTACTACTTGTTGAAAATGCCAATAATTGTGCAGGTGAAATTCCTTTTAAAAATGTTGAAGGTGTTTTTTTTGTAAAAACCCAAACCAATAAATTATAAAAAGTAATCATAAGTAACAGACCTAATAAAACGGTAAAAGCATACCAAATAAGTGCCTTAAACAAATCAATACTTGGAGATTCAACTACTAATGCAGCTAATAAAGCAAACACCCCATAAGGTGCTGCCAACATAATTAAATCGATAATTTTTAAAATAACTTCATTAAAACCATCAAAGAATTTTTTTACAGGTAGAGCTTTTTCTTCAGGAATTAAAATAAGCCCAATACCAAATAAAATAGCAAAAAATATTACCTGAAGCATGTTTTTATTATTGGTAGCTGCTCCAAAAATATTATCTGGCACAATATCTACCAAGGCTTGTAAAGGTCCACTTTGTTTTTGTATGGCTGCTTGTTCTTTATATTTAGTAGTACTTTCTCCATAATTATGAACTAATTCATATCTGGTTTTTTCTGAAATGGAATTTCCTGGTTTTATTACATTCACTAATAATAATCCTATGGAAACGGCAATTACAGTTGTAACAATATATAATCCAATAGTTCTACCTCCCATTGCCGATAATTTTGAGATATCTTTTAGATCGGAAACCCCTTTTATTAAGGAAGCAAGTATTAATGGTACTGCAATTAATTTTAGGGAGTTTATAAATATTTTTCCAAATGGTTTAATCCAATCCTGTACAATTTCTTTCCCTCCATCAAAATAAGTGAACAAAATACCTACAACAACTCCTAAAACCATTCCTATTAAAATTTGCCAATGCAATGCTAATTTTTTCATGAAGTTAATTTAAAATTCTCGGAAAGATAAAAAAATACTGAAAACTTATCCTACTTTAATCAAAAAAAAGCACTTAAAGTGCTTTTTTTTAGTTTATGAAACCAAAAAATTAAAATTGATACCTTAATGAAAGAGCCATATCTAAATTAGTATTGTTCCCATAATTTCCAAGAATTCCTATTTCCGGCCTAAAATCAAGTGAAATTAATAAGGGTATATCAAAATTATATTCAATACCAACATTTCCATCTGCATTTATAAATAAACCATCGTCTCTGGTTGGGTTAGTTCTTGTATCATTCCAAGAGCCTATTCCTGCTCCAAATCCTGCATACCAATTAAATCTATTGTCAATATTCCAAACCCATTGATAAATGCCTGATAATTTATAAGCATCATAATCATTTTGATTTCTATATCCTAAATCAAGTTCAAATCTATTTATTCCCGATAATTTTTGCTGATAGCTAATTTCACCACCAAATCCATCATTATCCCCAAAACGTATTCCGATAGCATGTTTAGAAATTTCTTGAGCGAAAATAACAGAAGTAAAACCAATAAATAAAGAAATTAAGATTACAATTTTTTTCATAATTATGTATTTTTAGAATTCAAACTAAAAACGTAAATTTAAATACATTATTTTAATGTGACTTTTTAAATTTACATGTGTCACATAAAAGTAAAAGAATTTTATATAATTAATACCAACTTAACTAAAAAATTTAAAACATGACAGGATTATTAAATTTATTAAATAGCGACTTAGGAAAAACATTAGTAAATAGTGCAAGTCAACAATTAGGACAAAATAAAGGTAAAACCACGTCCGCTTTAACAACAGCATTACCATTAATATTAGGTGCAATGAAAAATAATGCATCTTCATTTGAGGGGGCAAATGGATTACTTAATGCATTGTCAAAAAAGCATAATGGAGGTATTTTAGATGATTTGGATGGTGCTTTAACTAACCAAAATGTTTTACAAGATGGAGCTGGAATTTTAGATCACGTTTTTGGAGGAAAAGAGCAAAATATAGCTAAAGCTGTAAGTGCTAAAAGTGGTATTGATACAAGTTCAGCAATGAATTTATTAAAAATGGCTGCACCAGTAATTATGGGTTATTTAGGCAAACAAACTAAACAACAAAATGTAACGGACAGCAATGGTATTGGAAATTTATTAGGTGGTATGTTAGGCGGAAATAGCAAAAATGAGCAAAGTTTAGTTACACAACTTTTAGATGCAGATGGAGATGGCAGTGCAATTGATGATATTATTGGAATGGCATCTGAAGGAAAAAAAAGTGGTGGACTTGGCAGTTTGTTAGGAGGATTATTTGGAAGTAAATAAAATAGCTTGAATTTTTTTCTAAAGGCTCAGAATTACTTCTGATCTTTTTTATTTTTATTTGTTTTTAAATTTATACGTGTATTTTTGTTCAAATTATTACGAATATGAGCACATTAAAAGAACGTTGGGGAATAACTTCAAATTTTCAAGTAGTTTTAATTATTATTGTTTTTTCTTTAAATGGATCTTTTGCAACATACATAGCAAAACCAGCAACAGGATTATTTGGATTACATTCGGAAACTAGTAATCCGTGGCTTTTTTGGCCAGTTAGAATTTTACTTGTTTTTTTAATTTATCAGTTTACTTTACCTTTAGTTGGTTTCTTTTTTGGGCAGTATAAATTCTTTTTAAAATTTTCTAAAAAAACATTATCCAGAATTGGATTTAGCAGAGTTTTTAAGAATAACTAATTGGCAGGCTGCTTTTTAATTACATATTTATAAATCCAAGTCAATGTAAATGTTGGCATAAAATCCGTACCAAAAAATCCTACTTCTTCAATAAATGAGACTGCACTGGCAACCTTACCTTCCACTCCATTATACATGTGATAAATTAGATATGCAGATAGCGGAGCCCAAATAACATCTGAAAATTCGCCAATAAAAGGTACAACAAAAGATAACATTCCTATTCCATCAAACAACAAACTTTGTAATAGTAATTTATATTTTTTTTGCATTTAATTAAATTTTAAATCAATAATACAAATTACATACCAATTATTCTTCTTTTAATTTTGCTTTATATTTTTTAATGAATTTTTTTAACTTAGGGTTTATAACCGCTACACAATAACCTTGATTTTTGTTATTATTATAATAATTTTGATGATAATTTTCTGCAGTATAAAATGTTGTAAATGGGACTATCTGAGTAACTATTTTTCCTTCAAAAACCTGAGCTTTGGTTAATTCAGAAATAAATTTTTCTGCAGTTTCTTTTTGTTTATTAGAATGATAAAAAATTGCCGACCGATACTGAGAACCAACATCGTAACCTTGTCTATTTAAAGTAGTTGGATCATGCGTGCTAAAAAATACATCCAATATTTCTTGAAATGAAATAATGTTAGGATTGAATTTTATTTCAATTGCTTCTGCATGACCTGTAGTTCCTGTAGTTATATCTGAATAAGAAGGATTTTTCAAATGACCACCGGTATAACCAGATTGCACAGATTCAACTCCTTTTAATCGCTGAAAAATAGCTTCAGTACACCAAAAACAACCATTTGCAAGTGTTGCTGTTTCAAATTTTATGACCATTGTTGATCTTTTAGTGATAGTTGATTGCCCTATTACAATATTTACTGAAAAAATTAATAAAAGCAAAAATAAAATACTTTTCTTCATATTATAATATTTTTACAATAGGTCGAAATTAGTTTTAGAATATTACATGCCACTCGGAATTAATTTTTGGGGAAATTGCACCAAACTTTCTGCCCCATTTGCACTAATACTTGAAACACCAAATAAGTAATTATCAATAACTATGTTTTTTAAGGTGTAATCCGTTATATTTCCAACAAATCTGCTATATTGCCACTGAGGTGCAGTAGTATCTCTCCAATAAATTTTGTAACCAATAACATTTTTATCATCAGGTGATTCCCATTTTAACCTTGTAGATGGTTCTACAGCTCCTGCAATCATTACATTATTAGGTGCTAAAGGTGCTGAAGCTAATGAAGCCAATGTTAAACAATTAACAGCAGTTAATTTTGCTGCATATTCAAAATTAACTCCCTTAATTACATCTCCATAACTTATTCCATTTTCAGTTCTAATATCTTGGTGTTGCCTATTATAATTTTCATGGGTTTCCATAATTCTAACACCCGTAAAGCCTTCATCATTAAAAGGACGATGATGTCCACCTCGTCCAAACCTGTCTAATCTATATACCATAATTGGTTTTAAATTAGTCATATAATTTGTTGCCAAATTTGCAATATATCTTGCTAATTGTCTTGACGGTCCATCTACTTCTCCACCATAAAAACGCATTCTTTTCCGTTCATTATCAGTAGTTTTCATAGAAATTGCTTCAGAAAAAACTCTAAATGTACTATTGTCAATAACACCATCAATTCCTTCAATATTACCAATCATATCATTATTTAAAACCCCTATTATATTCCAGTTGTGTTCTTTAGCATATTTAGCCATAATTTTTCCACCAAATAATCCTTGTTCTTCACCTGAAAGTCCAACATAAATTATAGAAATCGGAAATTTATACTTGCTTAATACACGTGCTGCTTCTAACGTCCCTGACAAACCTGTGGCATTATCATTTGCTCCTGGGGCATCGCTGGTAAAATTATTAGCATCCGAAACCCTAGAATCAATATCACCTGACATTACAACATAATGATTTGGATACATTGTTCCTCGTTGAATTGCCAACACATTAACAACTTTAGTATCTTTTATAATCCTTCTTCCGTCTGCTTTTACAATATCTCCTAAATAACTAACTTCCAAACAATTATTACATTTTTTAGATATTGAATTAAATGATTGATACACCCATCTGCGAGCAGCACCAATTCCACGAGTTGTGGAAACAGTATCTGATAATGTATGACGAGTTCCAAAATTTACTAATGTAGTTACGTCTAATTTTAAATTCTCAGCAGAAGGATCTGTAGCTATTTTTATTAGCATTTTATCTACCTTTGATTGTGTAAATCCAATAGAAATAAAAAACAAATTTGCTAATACTAAAAGTGATATATTTTTCATAATAAAATTTTAAATGGTTTCAATAGTTTTAATTACAATACCCAGCATTTCTTCCGTAAAATCTAAATGAGTTACCATTCTTAATTTACCTTGTCCCATTGAGATTAAAGAAATTCCTGCTTTATTTAATCGATTGATAAAATCTTGCTCATTAATTTCATAGATCACGCTAAAAATAATAATATTGGTTTCAACAGGTTCTACATTTTTAATTAAATCACATTTTTGTAAAGCATTTCCAATAGTTTTTGCCCTACTATGGTCAATTGCTAATCGTTCAACATGATTGTCTAAAGCATAAATTCCAGCAGCTGCTAAATAACCAAATTGTCGCATAGCACCACCAAATAGTTTTCTAATTCTCAATGCTTTAGCAATATTTTCTTTTGAACTTATAAGAACAGAACCAACAGGAGCTCCTAATCCTTTTGATAAACAAATAGAAATGGTGTCAAAAACTTTTCCGTATTGCTCCGGAGTTTCATTTTTAGCAACTAACGCGTTAAACAACCTAGCTCCATCTAAATGCATTGCTAAATTATGTTGTTTAGAAATTTTACTAATTTTTAAAATTTCTTCATAATTCCAACAAGCTCCTCCTCCTTTGTTCGTAGTGTTTTCAATTGCAACCAATCGGGAATATGGCACATGAATATCCGATCTTCCACTAGAAGCGGCTTCTTCTAACTGATTTGCAGTAAACATACCTCTATTTCCATCAATTAAATGAGAGGTAACTCCTGAATTAAATGCTGCGCCTCCTCCTTCAAAATTATATACATGAGCCCATTTATCGCAAAATAATTTATCGCCAGGTTGCGTATGTAATTTTATAGCGGCTTGATTAGCCATAGTTCCTGAAGGGAAGAATAATGCATCTTCCATACCAAACATTTCAGCCATTTTAATTTGAAGTTTATTTACCGTTGGGTCAGATTTAAACACATCATCACCAACTTCAGCGTTCATTATTGCTTTCAACATTTCAGGCGTAGGTTTAGTAACAGTGTCACTTATTAAATTTATTTGCATACTATTTAAAATGAAAGGTTATTTTTGTATAATTATTAAAATTGAAATGATTTCAAACGACCAAATACTAAAATTACAGAATCGCATTGGCAAGTTAAAAACTTACCTTGGTATTGACAAGAAAAAAATTGAAATATCTAACGAAGAAGAAAAAACGGTAAACCCTGAATTTTGGAACCACCCAAAAGAAGCCGAATTAATTATGAAAACGCTTCGATCTAAAAAAAAGTGGGTAGAAGATTTTGATGCTATTGTTACAAACATAGAAGACCTTTCGGTGCTTTTTGAATTCTATTCGGAAGGTGAAGCAACTGAAAATGAAGTAGAAAATCTTTATCAAGAAACCATACTTTTAATTGAAAATTTAGAATTTAAAAATATGCTTTCTCACGAAGGAGATACTTTAAGTGCAATTTTACAAATTACCGCTGGTGCAGGTGGAACAGAAAGTTGCGATTGGGCTCAGATGTTATTGCGAATGTATTTAATGTGGAGCGAAAAGCAAGGTTTTAAAGTTAAGGAATTAAATTTTCAGGAAGGTGATGTAACTGGGATTAAAACGGTAACCATTGAAATTGAAGGAGAATATGCCTTTGGATATTTAAAAGGAGAAAATGGTGTACACAGGTTGGTTCGTATTTCTCCATTCGATAGCAATGCAAAACGGCATACTTCTTTTGCATCAGTTTATGTATACCCATTAGCAGATGATACTATCGAAATTGATATTAATCCTGCGGATATTTCTTGGGAAACCATGCGTTCAAGTGGTGCTGGTGGACAAAATGTAAACAAAGTTGAAACTGCAGTTCGTTTACGCCATAAACCTTCTGGAATAATGATTGAAAATTCTGAAACAAGGTCTCAGCTAGACAACAAAACCAAAGCTATGCAATTGTTAAAATCGCAATTGTATGAAATTGAATTACAAAAACAACGTGAAAAACGTTCTGAAATTGAAGCAAACAAAATGAAAATTGATTTTGGATCTCAAATAAGAAATTATGTGATGCACCCATACAAATTAGTTAAAGATGTTAGAACCAGTTTTGAAACTGCCAATGTAGATGCGGTTATGAATGGTGAAATTGATGGTTTTATAAAAGCATATTTAATGCAACAAGGGCAAGAAAAAACTAAAAACGAATTGTAATGAAAAACCAAATAGACACCGTAATATTTGATTTGGGAGGAGTTCTTGTAGATTGGAAACCTGAATATGTTTATAGAAAAGTTTTTAATGGTGATGAAGAAAAAGTACAATGGTTTTTAAAAACCGTTTGTACCAGTGATTGGAATGTTCAGCAAGATGCTGGCAGAACCATTGAAGAAGCTGTAAAACTAAAAATAGCTGAATTTCCACAATATGAAGATTGGATTCGCATGTATTATAATGAGTGGCACAATATGTTATCAGGTTCTATAAATGAAAATGTTGAGCTATTTAAAAAATTAAAAGCTAAAAACACCTACAAAATATACGCTTTAACCAATTGGAGTGCCGAAAAATGGGATAAAGCATTAGAACTGTTTCCTTTTTTTAATGATTTTGATGGAATTGTGGTTTCAGGACAAGAAAAAACGAGAAAACCAAACCCTAAAATTTATAATATCATATTAAATAGATACAACATTACTCCTGAAAAAGCGATTTTTATTGATGATAATAAAGAAAATATAGTAACTGCCAATCAATTAAATTTAAATGGAATTCACTATACCACCCATTCTCAACTTATACGTTTATTGGAATCCTATAAAATCATATTTTAAATACACGCTTATATTTTTTGTCTATTTATCAATAAACAGTAAAATATTTTGCATAAACTGTTGTTTATTCATATTAATTTGTATTTTTACGCTTAATAAAAGATTGATATTATCAATGTATGAATTGATAACCCAAAATTGTTTGTGAAATTAAAATTAACCTTATTTATGAGAAAAGTATTAATCCTACTCATCTTTATTGTTCCTGAGCTAATATTTAGCCAAAATTCCAAAAAAAATATTTATGCTGTATCTGGTAAAATAATTAATATCGCTACTAAAAACCCTGTTGAAGATATCACTGTTGTTTTTAAAAATGTAGATTCAAGTAAAATAACTTATGGTGGAATAACTAATCAAAGGGGTAAATTTTCTGTAGATGTTGAAGAAGGCACTTATATTGCTACTGTAGGCTCCTATCCTTACCAAACCAAAAAGTTAAATATCTCTACCATTAATAGAGATATTAATATTGGTATTATTGCTATTGAATTAGATACAGAGAATTTGGAAGAAGTTGAAATTGTAGCAGAAAAAAGTACGCTTGAATTTAAAAAGAATAAACAGGTTTTTAATGTTGGTAAAGATATTTCAGCTAACGGTGCAACCATTACCCAAGTTTTAGGAAATATTCCGTCTGTTGATGTTGATCCATCAGGTAGTATAAAAATAAATGGACAAAGTAATGTTGCGGTACTAATTAATGGACAAACATCTACTTTATCAAAATCAGATGTTTTAAAAACCTTACCAGCAGGAAGTGTTGAAAAAGTTGAAGTGATATCAAGTCCTGGGGCAAAATATAGCGCAACGGTACAAGGTGTTATAAATATTATTCTAAAAAAAGGAAAAGAAGAAGGCTTAAACGCTTCTTTAACAGGTACTGGTGGTTATAAAGATTATTATGGAGGATTATTAACTTTAAATAATAAAACAAAAAAATTAAATTTTTATACCAATACACAATATTCTCATAGAAATCCAATTTATGTTGCTAATTATGAAAATGAATATTTTGAAAACAATGCAACAACTTCTTTTTTAAATGAAAATTCAACTAATGAACAACCAGCGAATTCCTTTATTAGTACCGTTGGACTCGATATCAATTTATCTAAAAAAAGTACGCTAAGCACTTCTGTAAATTATACAAACATTGATGCATCTAATCATTCCAAAACTTTTTCAGAAATATTTGATGCTAACCATATTCCTATAGCAATTAACAACCGAACTAATGATGGCACGTTCACGGATGAAATTGTAGAGCTAATTGCAGAATTTAATCATAAATTTAATAAAGAAGGTGAAAGTTTAAATATATATATTTCCAATAGTTTAGATAACGAAAAATACACCAATAAATTTAGCAATAGCAATGTTAATTTTTTAGATGAAAATTTTGACCAAAAAAACACCCTAAAAAACACCTCTGCAAAAATAGTTTATGCCAACACCATTACTAAAAATACCGATTATGAAATTGGTTATGAAGGCAATTTTGGAGATACTCCTTTTGAATATATACAAGGCAACACCAACCAAAAAATAGATTTTAAAGATGAAAGCAACGCCATTTATGCTATATTGGGTAGCCAATTGAATAAATTTTATTTACAATTTGGTTTACGTGCTGAATTTTTAAAATATAAAACAAATTACGAATATTTGAATACTGTTCAGAACAAAGATTTTAATAATTTATTCCTTGATGCTTCTGTAAATTATAGTTTTTCAGACACTAAAAGTATAAGTTTTTCTTATGAACATAAATACCAACCACCTAACTATTTTCAATTACAACCCTTTGAAATAAAGTTAAGTGAAACTATAACGTATAAAGGAAATATAGATTTGAATCCTTTTTATTATGATAATTTTCAATTAACATATGCTTATTTTGGTAAAAAAATTACTGTTATTCCCACGCTAATATATTCCATTTATAAAGATTATTGGCAAAATGTAACGTATGAAACTGGCGAACAAGTAAATGGACTTAATAAATTACTTTCTACTATAGTAAATGTGGGTAAATTAAAATATGTGGCGGCTAATATTACAGCAACATATAAACCTAATAAAATACTTAGCTTTACCACAAATGCTTTAATAAATAATTTTGATCAAACAGGAGTGTTTCAAATAGTTAATGCTGCCAATAAAACCATTACCCAAGATTTTAATAGTAATAATACCGATGCTAATTTTAGTTTATTAGCTCAAATTAAAATTCCTAATTGGTTTAATTTTCAAACTAAAGTGAGTCATTATTTATTATCAAAAGGTCCTGTTTCAACACGCCAAGCGTATACCTATGCTAATATGGCAATTAGTAAAGATATATTTAAAAAAAATGCAACTATAAGTATAACTTCTGATGATATTTTTAATTCTTCTAGAACAAAACGCACCAGATTTGATGCAAATTATATTTCTAACGCCTACATTAGACAAAAATATCCAACAATTTTGGCTTCATTCACCTACAGATTTAACCAACGTAAACAGGATAGAAAGATTGATTTTAATAAGAAAGCAAAAGAAACTAAAAATAAATTTTAATTCTTATTTTTGTTAAAACTTTTTTATGAAAATATATCACAATCCACGTTGTAGTAAAAGTCGCCAAGGGTTAGCAATTTTAGAAAACTCAAAAAATCCTTTTGAAATTATTAAATATTTAGACAAACCATTTGCACAAAAAGAATTAGCCGAACTAATACTATTATTAGGAATTAAACCTATAGATTTAGTACGAAAAAATGAAGCTATTTGGAAGGAAAAGTATAAAGGTAAAACTTTATCCGATAAAGAGATCATTTTGGCAATGGTTGAAAATCCAAAATTAATTGAAAGACCAATAGTAGTTAATAAAGGAAAAGCTGTTATTGGTCGTCCACCCGAAATAATTAAAACTATTTTATAAAAATCTTCTTAATAACCTGAGTTCGATATAAGAAAACAATTACAGGGCTAAAAATCAATAGTCTGCGTCATTGCGATGATTGAAGTGCAACGAAAAGAAGAAGCAATCTCACTAAAAATATTCAGATTGCTTCAAATTATGCACTACCATTTATAATTTTCGCAAAGACCTTATAATTTTCAACTGTTTATCGTGAACCTATATCGGTTAACTTCAGGTCAATATTTTAATTATTAATTAACAAGTATTAACACTAGTTAACATTTTTTCATTTTTGTAAAGTATATATTTGCACGCAGTAATAAAGTTATACTTGTTATCACTTATGAAAAAAATTACACTTTTAGTGCTAAGTATTATTAGTTTTATACAAATAAATGCTCAGAACGTCCAAAACTCAAATTCAACAATTTTAGTTACAGGAAAAGTTTTAGAGAATGAAACTAAGCAACCTTTAGAATATGCGACTATAGTTTTAACTCCTGTAAATGGCAAAAATATAACTGGAGGATTAACAAATGTTAATGGAGATTTTACCATTGAAGTAAAAAAAGGAATTTACAATATCTCAATTGAATTTATTTCCTTCAAAACAAAAAAAATAAATAATTCTTCATTGTTAAAAGATACTGATTTAGGAACTATTTACTTAAGCTCAGACACACAAGCACTAAACGAAGTTGAAGTTGTAGCAGAAAAAAGTACCGTTGAAATTCATTTAGATAAAAAAATATACAATGTTGGTAAAGATATGACTGTAAAAGGAGGAACTGCATCAGATGTGCTTGATAATGTTCCGTCAGTTGATGTAGATGTTGAAGGAAACATAAGTTTACGAGGAAACGATAATGTACGTATTTTAATTAACGGCAAACCCTCAGGTTTAGTTGGCTTAAGCGGAACAGAAGCCTTAAAACAATTACCTGCTGATGCTATACAAAAAGTAGAAGTAATTACCAGTCCTTCTGCTCGCTATGATGCGGAAGGTACTGCTGGAATATTAAATATTATTTTACGAAAAGGTAAAGCGTTGGGGTTTAACGGTTCTTTAACTGCAACAGCTGGAAACCCTGATAATTTTGGAGGTTCAGCTAACTTAAATTTACGCTCAAAAAAATTAAATATTTTTACAAATACTGGTTATAATTATAGAAAAGCACCTGGTAATTCTAACAATAACACTACCTATTTTGATAATTTTAATACTAAAATGAGTTCCAAAGAAGAAAATAAATTATATGAAAGGAAAAGAAATAGCTTTAATACTCGATTCGGAATAGAATATTATTTATCCAAAAAAAGCTCTATTACTGGTACAGTATTATATAATGAATCGGATGGTTTAGATAATTTAACCAATACAAGCAACGAGTTTGATAATTTAGATGTATTAACTAAAACAAATGATAGAATTGAAAAAGATAAAGAAAATAATAAGACTACAGAATATTCTTTAAACTTTACACAAGATTTTAAAAAAAGTGGTCATAAATTAACCTTTGATTTTCAATACAATAACACCGATGAAAACAGTTATGCAAATATAACTGATACCGATTTGTTTCCAACGTATGCTATAAATAATCCTGAAAGAAATTCAACCCTACAAAATTCAAATACTTATTTAATTAAAAGTGATTATGTTTTACCATTTGGAAAAGATTCTCAATTTGAATTTGGATATAAAATTGATTTAAATAAATTAACTTCCGATTACTTGGTGGAAGATTTTAATGATACCACAAATCAATATTTTAATAATACTAACTTTTCAAATATGTTAAATTTTGAACAAAATATTTATGCTGTTTACTCTCAATATGGGGAAAAAATAAATAAATTTTCATACCTGTTAGGATTACGTATGGAAACCACTGATAGAAAAATAAATCTGATTCAAACTAATGAAATTGAGAATAAAAATTATACCAAGTTTTTCCCAACGGTTAATTTAGGTTATGAATTTAACGATTCCGAAAGTATTACTTTAGGTTTTAATAGAAGGCTTCGCAGACCTAGACATTGGTTTTTAAATCCGTTTGAAACGCGAACTAGTGAAACCTATATAAGAAAAGGAAATATTAACTTAGATCCTACTTATACCAATTCATTGGATTTGGGTTATCTTAAAAAATGGAATAAATTCACTTTAAATTCGTCTATTTATTATCAACATTCTATAAATAATTTTGAATTTGTTCAAAATGAAGAAACAAGAATTATTAATGGAATACAAACTTTAGTAATTATTAGAAATCCAATAAATTTAAGTTCACAAGATAGATACGGGTTTGAATTTACGGCAAATTATAATCCATTTAAATGGTGGAAATTATCCAATAGTTTTAATTTTTACAGTTACAAAACCATCGGAAGTTATAATAATATTAGTTATGATGCCAATGATGTTAGCTGGTTTACACGTTTTAATTCTAGAATTACCTTACCTGGTAAAATAGATTGGCAAACAAGAGCAATGTATAGAGGTCCAAGAAAAACTGCTCAATCTAAAAGAGAAGGAATATTTATGGTAAATTTAGCTTTTAGCAAAGATTTGCTTAAGGATAAAGCTACGCTTTCATTTAATATAAGTGATTTATTGAATTCTCGTAAACGAAAATCAACAGATTATACCCAAACAACAATTACCACAGGAGAATTTCAATGGAGAGAACGACAAATCTTACTAAATTTCACCTATAGATTTAATCAGAAAAAGAAACGTTCAAAACCTCAAGGAGATTATAACGGAGGTGGCGAGGAAGAACAATTTAAAGCATAAAAAAAAGAGGTAACTAAAAATTGCCTCTTTTTTATGTATATAAATGAATTACTTCTTTTTTTTCTCTTCTTTTCTATATTTAATAGCTTCTTTAATATTTCCGTATAACCAATAAGGAACAATAAAACTTGCCAAAAAAATCATTAGCCAAAATCCCATAGTAAAAATGGATAAAAAAATTAAAAATCCTGAAAATTGCGATAAATCCATATTAAATTGTCTAATTGTTTTATATAAAGACAAAACTACTATTTATTTTTAATTTAACAATAATTTTTTATTTTTTTTCGTGCGTTACAATTTATACAAATAGGATTAAAAAAAATAGCTAATTTTCAAGAAGTTAAAAGTCTCTTTTTGTAACTTTGAACAACATTACTACTGCCTTAAAAATGTTTAATAAATTAAAATATAATCATTATAAAATTTTATTATGAAATACAGAATTGAAAAGGACACAATGGGTGAAGTTAAAGTTCCTGCCGATAAATATTGGGGAGCTCAAACAGAACGATCTAAAAACAATTTTAAAATTGGTCCAAGTGCATCTATGCCTCAAGAAATTATTGAAGGTTTTGCTTATTTAAAAAAAGCTGCAGCTCATGCAAATTGTGAATTAGGTGTTTTGCAAGAAAATAAAAGAGATTTAATTTCAAAAGTCTGTGATGAAATCTTAGAAGGAAAATTATACGATCAGTTTCCATTGGTTATTTGGCAAACGGGGTCAGGTACTCAAAGTAATATGAATACCAATGAGGTTATTGCCAATCGTGCGCATGAAATTGCTGGAAAAGTTATTGGTGAGGGGGAGAAGACTATTCAACCAAATGATGATGTAAACAAATCACAATCTAGTAATGATACTTTTCCAACAGGAATGCACATTGCTAGTTACAAAATGTTAATAAAAACTACCATTCCAGGAATTGAAAAACTTCAAAAAACATTAGAAGCTAAATCCGTTGAATTTAAAGATGTTGTTAAAATTGGCAGAACTCATTTAATGGATGCTACTCCTTTAACTGTTGGACAAGAATTTTCTGGTTATGCCTCTCAATTATCTCATGGTTTAAGAGCTTTAAAAAATACCTTACCTCATTTAGCTGAATTAGCTTTAGGAGGAACTGCTGTAGGAACTGGTTTAAACACACCAAAAGGTTATGATGTTTTAGTTGCTAAAAAAATAGCAGAATTCACAAAATTACCATTTGTAACAGCTGAAAATAAATTTGAAGCTTTAGCAGCTCATGATGCAATTGTTGAAAGTCATGGAGCTTTAAAACAATTAGCAGTATCGCTAAGCAAAATAGCACATGATATTCGTATGATGGCATCTGGTCCTCGTTCAGGAATTGGAGAATTAATTTTACCTGCTAACGAACCTGGAAGTTCTATTATGCCAGGTAAAGTAAATCCAACTCAAGCCGAAGCATTAACTATGGTAGCTGCACAAGTAATGGGTAATGATGTTGCAATTACTGTTGGTGGAGTTCAAGGTCATTTTGAATTAAACGTATTTAAACCTTTAATGGCTGCTAATTTCCTACAATCTGCACGTTTATTAGGCGATGCTTGTGTTAGTTTTAATGACAATTGTGCTATTGGAATTAAAGTTAATACAGAAAGAATTAATGAATTACTAAATAACTCATTAATGCTAGTTACCGCCTTAAATCCAAAAATTGGATATTACAAAGCTGCTGAAATTGCTAATACGGCACATGCTAATGGAACAACTTTAAAAGAAGAAGCCGTTCGTTTAGGATATGTTACCGCTGAACAATATGATGAATGGGTAAAACCAGAAGATATGTGTGGTTCTTTAAAATAGAAATCAATAAAACTATAAAAGCAGTATCTCACAAACTTACACAGTTTTTAGATAGTGTCATTCTATAAAAAAAAGCATTGAAGTTTTTCAATGCTTTTAGCAGTATCTCAAAATCTAGTTTGCTGGTGTAATTTCTTCTGGGCATTTGGTTGGAATAGCTACATATTTATCTCCATCCTTATAAACAAGTACACATTGACCTAAATCAATAGCATCTTTAACACATCTAGCAAATTTCAACCCTTCCCCACGGCATAATTCCTCATTTAACCGAGCACCTAATTGTTTAGCAGCCCAACCTGTTTCCCAACCATCTTTTAATTCATAAATAATTGTCTTGTTTTTCATGCCATAAACAAATAAAGCATTTTTATTTAAATTAGATTTCTGAATTAACGAAACCAATTGTGCTTCAAAATTTTCTGGTTGATTAATTTCTGATGTACAAGAATACATCAATACAACTAATAAAAACAACGGTAAAATCTTAGATAATTTTTTCATAATTCATTTTTTTAAATTAGTAACTTATCAAATCTTAAAAAAAAATGAATTATCAAAATATAACAACATAATAATCAAATAATTACAAAATTACTTTACCAACTGATAACTTTGTTTAGCTATTTCAACTTCTTCATTAGTTGGAATAATTAACACTTTTACTTTAGAAGTATCTGATTGGATTTCTGTAAGTTTTTTAGCCCTTAAATCATTCTTTTCCACATCCAAATCAATGCCTAAGTATTGCATATCTTTACATACTAATTCTCTAATTAATACTGAATTCTCTCCAATACCTGCGGTAAAAACAATAGCATCTAAACCATTCATAGCAGCTGCATAAGAACCAATATATTTTTTAATTCTATATGCATTCATAGCTAAAGCTAATTGGCATTCTTTATTTCCTTTAGCTGCTTCCGATTCAATATCGCGTAAATCGCTATATCCGGTTAAACCTAACATACCACTTTCTTTTTGCAACATGTCATTTACTTCTTCTAAAGAATATCCTAAATTATGTACTAAATAATAAATTATGGTATGATCAATATCTCCACTTCTACTTCCCATAATTAATCCTGTAACTGGTCCAAATCCAAGGGTGTGATCAATACTTTCTCCATTTTTAATAGCGGTCATACTGCAACCATTTCCAAGATGAATTGTTATCAATTTAGAATTTTGTTTATCTAAAAAATCAATAGCTTTTTCTGAAACGTATTTATGGCTGGTTCCGTGGAAACCGTAAACACGAATATGTTCTTCTTCTAAAAACTTATTTGGAATAGCATACTTGTATGCAACCGCAGGCATCGTTTGATGAAATGCAGTATCAAAAACCGCAATTTGTTTAGCCTTAGGAAAAATATCTTCACAAACATCAATACCTTCTAAATTTGGTGGATTGTGTAACGGAGCTAATGAAAATAATGATCTTATTTTATCTTTAACCTCATCATTAATTATTGTTGTATTAGAAAAAGTACTTCCACCGTGTACTACTCTATGCCCAATTGCTTCAATTTCAGCAGTAGAATCAATTACGCCTATTTTTTTATCTAATAAAATATGAACAATTTTTTGAAGACCAATTTTATGATTTGGAATATTAGCTACTTCATTTATAGCATTATCCGCCGATTTATAATGAATTTCTGCATTATTTAACCCTATTCGCTCCACTAACCCTGAACAAATCACTTCTTCTTGAGGCATGTTAATCAATTGATATTTAATTGATGAACTACCCGAATTTATTACTAAAATTTTCATTTGTTTAAACTCTATTTTTTTTAGCGGTAACATTTGCTGTTTGCTATTTATTGTTTTTTTATAAGTTAAAAATTGTAATGTTTTGCCCTTTAAATTCCTTGCGCCTGTATAGCTGTTAAAACTACTGTGTTAAAAATATCATCAATAGTACAACCTCTACTTAAATCATTAACTGGTTTATTTAAACCTTGCAACATTGGACCTATTGCTAAAGCACCTGTTTCACGTTGTACTGCTTTATAAGTATTATTACCGGTATTTAAATCTGGGAAAATTAACACATTAGCCTGACCAGCAACTTCTGAGTCTGGTAATTTACTTTTACCAACGGTTAAATCGACAGCTGCATCGTATTGAATTGGCCCTTCAACTTTTAAATCTGGTCTAAGTTTTTTAATAATTTCGGTAGCTTTTCTAACTTTATCTACATCTTCACCTTTTCCAGAAGCACCAGATGAATAGGACAACATCGCAATTTTAGGGTCTATTCCAAAACTAACACTTGAATTAGCTGAAGATATAGCAATTTCTGCTAATTGTTCAGCAGTTGGATTAGGATTAATAGCACAATCTCCAAAAACAGAAACTCTATCATCTAAACACATAAAAAATATGGATGAAACCACAGAAACACCTGGTTTTGTTTTTACAAATTGTAAGGCAGGTAAAATAGTATGTTGTGTTGTGTGCGCAGCACCAGAAACCATGCCATCAGCTAAGCCTTTATGAACCATCATGGTTCCAAAATAAGAAACATCACACATTAAATCTTCTGCCATAGCCATAGTTAAACCTTTATGTTTTCTTAATTCAAACAATGAGGTTACAAAATCTTGATAGTAATCAGATTCCCCTGGATGTATAATATTTAATTTATCAATTTCAGTTTTAATATGAAGTCTTTTTATAGCACTTTCAATTTTATGCTTTTCTCCTAAAATTGTTAAATCTACAATATCCATTTCAATTAATTTACAAGCAGCTGTAATTATTCTATCATCATTACCTTCAGGTAATACAATATGTTTTCTTACTTGCTTTGCTCTTTTAAGTAAATTGTATTGAAACATTCTTGGCGTTATACCTTCATTAGTAAATGAAATCAGTTTTTCATTAAGTTTATGGGACTCTACATATTTATCAAAAGTGTTTAGTGAGGTAATAATTTTTTGTTTATTACTAGCGTACATTTGAGCTCTAACAGAACCAACAATATTAGTAGCTTCAAAAGTTCCTTGTTGTGCTGAAATTACAGGCACAATTTGATTTAAACCATCAATTAATTTTACAATGGGTTCATCGGGAATAATTCCACCCGTTAAAACAATTCCAGAGACTGAAGGGTAATTTGAAGATATGTTTGCTTGTAATGCGCCTAAAATTACATCAGCTCTGTCACCCGGGGTAATAATTAAACTATTTTCTTCAATATGTGTTAAGTAATTACGTAACTGCATTGCTCCTACCTTAAAACTAGCCGCTTGGTTATTTAAATACTCTTTCCCAAATATAACTTTTGCATTAAGTGCTTTTGAAATTTCTTTTATGGTAGGATTATTTAAAGATGGAATTAACGGAATTACATTAACAAATACATTTTTAGGTAAATTTTTCTCTACTCCAGCTTGTACAATTTCAATATTTTCTTCTTGTACTTTATTAGCAATAACCGCTAATACTTCCACTTCTTTCTCTTTAAAAGAATCATAAGCCAAATGCAATCCACTAATAAATTCATCTAAAGTTTTACCAACACCGCTAGAAACTATAATTGCTGGTATTCCTAAATTTTTTGCAAATAAAATATTTGCATCTAATTCAATGGCAGTACCTTCTCCAGAAAAATCAGTACCTTCAACTAGCATAAAGTCATATTTTTCTTCTAGTTTTTTGTACTTTTCAATAATAATATCTAATACTTCTCCTTCTTTACCGTCATTTCTTTTATTTATAAATTCAGAACGTGTTAATCCATAAGCGTCTTCCGGATTTAAATTTAACTCAAAATGAGAAATAACAGTTTTAATATGATTGTCTTTTTTTCCTTTTTTTACATCATCTATTACTGGTCTAAAATAACCGACTTTTGCAGTTTTACCAAGCATCATCCGCATTAAACCTAAGGTCACTAAAGATTTACCGCTATGGGCTTCACTTGTAGCAATGTATATTGCTTTGTTCATTTGTTTATTTTTTTGCAAAGGTAATTCAATATTGGCTGAAAACCTTAGTAATTAGACTAAAAAATAGTAACTATTATCACGAAATCGTTGTAGTTTTTATATAGATAAACCTTAGAAAATTAGATGTATATTTGAATACCTAATTTAAGTTAAAAATGACGATTTTAATTGCGAATATAAAAGAGTTAATTCAGGTTGAAGATTTTCCAAAACAAATGGTTATAGGAAAACAAATGAAAGTGCTTCCAACAATCAAAAATGCTTTTCTACTAATTGAAAATAACATCATCAAAGATTTTGGGTTAATGTCAAATGTTCCTCTATTAAATGTTGATAAAACTATTAACGCAAAGGGGAAAATGGTTTTACCTACTTGGTGCGATAGCCATACTCACTTGGTGTTTTCAGGAAATAGAGAACAAGAATTTGTAGATAGAATTAATGGACTTAGCTATGAAGATATTGCTAAAAATGGAGGTGGAATTTTAAATTCGGCTAAGAAACTTCAAGACACTTCCGAAGAAGATTTGTATGAGCAATCTGTTGTACGAATTAAAGAAATTATGAAAATGGGTACAGGTGCTGTGGAAATAAAATCAGGCTATGGACTTACCAAAAAAGCTGAATTAATGATGTTGAGAGTAATTAAAAAATTACAACAAAATTTTCCAATTACTATAAAAGCAACATTTTTAGGTGCACATGCTTTACCAACTCATTATAAAAATGATAAAAATGGTTTTATTAGCTTAGTTATCAATGAGATTTTGCCTGCTGTAGCTAAAGAAAACTTAGCTGATTTTATTGATGTTTTTTGTGAAACTGGTTATTTTTCTGTTGATGATACGGAAAAAATATTAGCTGCTGCTGTAAAATATAATTTAAAACCAAAAATTCATGTAAACCAATTTACAGCAATTGATGGTGTTCAAGCAGGAATTAAATATAATGCTTTATCGGTAGATCATTTAGAAGAAATGAGAGAAGAAGATATTATAAGTTTAAAAAGTACCAAAACCATGCCTGTAGCGTTACCTTCTTGCTCTTATTTTTTGAGCATACCTTATACTCCTGCTCGCAAAATAATAGATTCTGGATTGCCTTTAGCCCTTGCTACGGATTATAACCCTGGCTCAACCCCTTCTGGTAACATGAATTTTGTGGTTTCTACAGCTTGTATAAAAATGAAAATGACCCCTGAGGAAGCAATTAATGCCGCAACTATTAACGGTGCGTATGCTATGGGAATTGAAAAAACACATGGAAGTATTTGCAAAGGTAAAAAGGCAAATTTTATTATTACACAACCAATACCAAGTTATAATTTTCTTCCCTATTCTTTTGGGAATAATCTTATTGACAAAGTTTTTGTAGAAGGAAAAGAAATTTAAAGTTTAACTATTTTTCTTTTTAAACCATTTTTTAAAAAACGGTTTTTTCTCATTTTCATGATATCCATTGGAATATTTGCCATAACCGTAACCATACCCATAGCCGTAACCATAAGAATATCCGTATTTAGCTTTCACTTTAAAATCATTTAAAACAATACTTATATTTGAAATTTCTTCTTTCAAATACTTTTCATTTATCATTTTAAGCATTCCTTTTTGTGAATACCCATGTCTAGCTACATAAATTGTAGTATCTGCATATTTCAATAGTTCAATAGCATCACTAACTAACCCTATTGGTGGAGTATCTAAAATTATATATTCATAATCCTCTTTCAATTTATTAATCATTTCATCCATACTGGAATTAATTAATAATTCAGAAGGATTTGGGGGTACTGGGCCAGAAGTAATAACATCTAAATTAGGAACTTTAGTTTTGTGGATAATTGAAGGTAAATTGACATCATCAATTAAAAAATTAACTACGCCTTTTTTATTAGTTATTTCAAAATCACCAAATATTTTAGGTTTTCTTAAATCTAACCCAACCAATATTGTTTTTTTCCCGCCTAAAGCAAATACTGTTGCCATATTTATAGATACAAATGTTTTGCCTTCACCACTAACCGATGATGTTACTAAAATAGTTTTAGGTTTGTCTTTTAAATCTCTTGAGATTAAAAATTGAATATTCGAACGCAAAGCTCTAAAGGATTCCGCAACTGTAGATTTTGGTTTTAAGAAAACTGCTAAATTATTTTCTGCCATATTTTTACCTAATACCCCTAAAATTGGAATTGGAGAAATTCGCTCAATATCGTCAGACGTGTTAATTTTATTATCAAAAATTTCCATTGCAATTATTACAAACAAAGGCAAAATAATCCCTAATAAAAGTGCAATCATATAATTAAAAGAAGTTCTAGGTAAAATATAACCTTGGCCAGTATCTTTTGCAGAATCTAACACTGTAATATCCGAAACACTAGCTGCAATTGCAATTGCTGCCTCGTATCTTTTTTGCATTAAAAAAACCACATTAGATTCTGTTAAGCTATACTTTCTTTGATAATTTAATAACTTTTGTTCTTTATTTGGTAATTTATTTAATTTATAATTATAAGAGCTTAATCTTTTTTTACTATTATTTAAGCTAACTTCAATAGCACTTATTAACGATGAAATATTTTCTAATAAAACGTTTCTAGTGGTTTCAATTTCTTGATTTGCTAATTTTAATGAAGGATGATTTGCTGTTACTTCATTGGCTAATTGCCCTTTTTTTACAGATAATTCTGTTAATTTGCCTACCATCTCAGCAATAGAAGCATCATCCACATTTATAATTGCAGGCGCAGGTATTTTTGAAAAATTTGTATGTGTTTTTATATAATTTTCTAATTGCTTTAAATATTGAATTTTATCTGTTAATTCATCCTGAACTTTATCTAAACCAGTAGTTTGTGAAAATATTTCTACTCCTTGTGCAGACAAATCATAAATAGAATTTTTCTTTTTAAATTTACCTATATTATCTTCAATCAGTTTTAAACTATCTGAAGTGTTTTTAAACTGTTCATCAATAAAGTTTTTGGTGCTACGTGCATAATCTGTTTTTTCTGCTAATTGATTTATTGCTAAAACTTCAACTGTTTTATTTAAAAAATCTACTAATTTATGTTTGTTAGCTCCAGTTAATGAAACTTCAATTAATGAAGTACCGGTTAAACCTTTTGCTCTAACATTTTTAAATTCATTGGTAACTTTATTTATAGATTTTAATTGAATATAATATGTTTTTCCTGACAAACTATTTACTGTATCTTTCTTAATTATTTCCCCTTTTAAAAAAGACTCATTTATATATTCATTAAACGCATATTTTTTAGTAAAATTAGTTTTTTTAGGAATAAAATTTTTGGCGGATTCATTAGTATAATTCATTAGTTTATACTTAGAATCGTTATTAAAATCTACTGAAATCGTAAAATTATCATTATCTATAAATGTAACTTTTATAAAATTGTTTAATAACTGATATTGATTAGTTTGTAATTTAAATTCAAAAGGGTTTTTCCCATAAATATCTTCTTTTCTAAATTTACCATCTACAAAATAATCTACATATAATTTAAGTTCTTCAACTACTTTTTCATTATGAGATCTTGAGGTTAGTGTTTTTCTAATATTTTCTACTTTATCACTTACTCCACCCCAATTAAATGCAATATTAGTACCTGTTGCAAATAATGGATTTTGTTTTTCTTTTACAGCAATTGTAGTTTTTAAACCATAAATTTTTTGAGTAGAAATATTAAAGAAATACGCAATTGCCATGGCAATTGCTATTATTAATACAAACCATTTCCAATTTGCAAGTATTCTAAATAAATAGTCTTTAATATCCGTAATTTGTTCGTTTGCTTTTTCTGTAAAATTAAATTGTTTATTCATCACAAACTATTATAAGTTTTTAACTAATAAAACCGAGCTTACTATAAAAGATAACACAGTAACTACTGTTGAAAATGTTTGGAATCCAGTAGTACCTGTTCCCCATGATTTTTGTTTTAATGGAGCTACGTATATGATATCATTAGGCTGTATGTAAAAATATTTTGAATTAAATACATCAATATTTGTCATATCTAAATGATATTTTTTAACACCATCTAAGGATTTTCTAATAATTGTAACATTTGTTCTATTTCCTAATGGTGTTATTTCACCTGCATTTGCTAAGGCATCAACAATAGAAACTTGATTTTGAGTTAAATTTATGGTTCCTGGTGAACCCACTTCGCCCGTAACCACAAATTTAATTCCAGTCAATTTTACAGTTACAAAAATTAACTCCGGATTTTTAAAAAATTTACCCAATTCAACTTCAATTTTTTCACGGACTTCTTTAGTGGTATAACCCAAAACATTTATTTCACCAATGTAAGGAATTCTTATATTTCCGTGTCTATCAATAGTATAACCGTTAAAATACAAACCTTCTCCGCCTTTTGCACTTCCTGCACTATTTGCAACATTTTTAAACATGGAAACAATTTTAGGATTATCCGCTTTTATATCAATGTATAAAATATCGTTCACTTGCAGGCGATAAGGCTGATTATTTAATTTATAAATTTCTGATTCTTTGGTTGGTTCTCCTTGGTAATAAGTCATTTGCTTTGTAGTAACGCAAGATGTAAACAGACTTATAAATAAAAGTAATACTAAATATTTATTCATAAAATTTTATTGAAGGTAAGGCAAATATAATTTTAAATGACCTATTAAAATAATTTTTCTTTTAATTTCGCATTTAAATATACTAATAATGTGGTTTAAAATTAAACTATATATTCTTTTTTTATTCAAATCTACCAACAAGCATGGAGTTCATTCACCATTTGTATTTGATTTGATTACCAAATGTTTTAACCGTAAAACTATTTTAGCAAAAAAAAATCTGTTTAATAAAGTTAAAAACTCGCTGTTAAATGATAAAACATTGCTGAATGTAACAGACTTCGGAAGTGGTTCTAAAGTGTTTAAAACCAATAAAAGAAAAGTTTGTGATATCACAAAAATTGCAGGGATAAGGTCTAAAAATGCACTTTTATTAATTCGTTTAGTAAATTATTTCAAGCCTGAATTCATTTTAGAAATAGGAACTTCTGTGGGTTTAAGCACAACGGCATTGAGTATTGGAAACCCAAATGCTAAAATTATTTCGTTGGAAGGTTGTCTAAATACCGCTAATTATGCAAATCAACTTTTTGAAAAATTCAATTTTACAAACATCCAAGTAATTACTGGTGAATTTGAAAAAACTTTGCCTAATATAATTGCAAAAAATACCTTTGATTTAATTTATTTTGATGGTAATCACACCAAAGAAGCCACTTTAAATTACTTTACTAAATGCTTAACTAATCTTAAAAACGATGCTGTTTTTATTTTTGATGACATCCATTTATCCAAAGAAATGCACATAGCTTGGAATACTATAAAAGAGCATCCTAAAGTTACCGTAACTATTGATACATTTTATTGGGGAATTGTATTTTTTAGAAAAGAACAAACCAAACAACATTTTACAATTCGCGTTTAAATTCATTAATAATTATTTAAATTTACACAATGAAAATTTACACAAAGACCGGGGATAAAGGAAAAACTTCACTTTTTGGAGGTGAAAGAGTTCCAAAACATCATATTAGGATAGAAGCTTATGGTACCGTTGATGAATTAAATTCCTTTATAGGTTTAATTAAAGATCAAAAAATTGATACTGAAACTAAAAATACCTTATTAAAAATTCAAACTGAGTTATTTACTTTAGGTTCTATGTTAGCAACACCACCTAACAAAGAAAAGTTAAAAAGTGGAAAAGAACGTTTAAATATTCAAAAATTAAACCTTAAATCTATTACTTTTCTAGAAAATGAAATGGATAAAATGAATAGTATTCTACCACCAATGACTCATTTTATTTTACCAGGTGGTCATCCAGTGGTCTCTTATTGTCACATTGCAAGATCCATTTGCCGTAGAGCAGAACGAATTTGTACGCTTTTGAACGAAAAAACTACTATTAACGAACTAATTATTATTTATTTAAATCGATTATCCGATTACCTTTTTACTTTGGCACGAAAATTTTCAAACGATTTTAACATCGATGAAATTAAATGGATTCCTGAAAAATATTAAAGGTTTTTTTTTAAATATTAAAATTCTAAAAAAAAAACTTGTTTTATTAAGTAAAAAATTTATTTTTGCAAAAAATTAATACAAGAAAATTATGTATTGGACTTTAGAATTGGCATCTTATTTAGCAGATGCACCATGGCCAGCAAAAAAAGATGAATTGATTGATTATGCAATACGAACTGGGGCTCCATTAGAAGTTGTTGAAAACTTACAAGATATTGAAGATGAAGAAGAAAATTTTGATTCCATTCTTGAAATTTGGCCTGATTATCCTACCCAAGAAGATTATCTTTGGAATGAGGATGAATATTAATAAACTTAAAAAAATCAAAAAAGTCTCAAACGAGACTTTTTTTTTGTTTAAAAGCTATATTTTTGAACAAAATTTTAACACTTATCCAGTTAAATTATTTTAAATTCGTACACAAATACATTATTCCTTAAAAGTGAGTAATAAAAAATAACATTGAGAAAAAAAATATGAGTATTATAGATTCAGTATTGAAAGCATTTGTTGGAGATAAAAAGAAAAAAGATTTAAAAATACTTCAACCAATTGTTGCAAAAGTTACAGCTTTTGAGCAGGAAATGAATAATTTATCAAATGATGAACTAAGAGCCAAAACTGCTTATTTTAAACAAAAAATATCAGATGGAATTAGTGAATTTAATCAAAAAATTAATACTTTAGAAGAAGAAGCTAAAACTGCTAATATTGATAGAAAAGAAGAAATTTACGATGAAATTGATTCTTTAACCGATCAATCTTACAAAGTTTCCGAAACTATATTAGAAGAAATTATGCCAGAAGCTTTTGCTGTTATAAAAGAAACTGCAAAACGTTTTACTGAAAATAAATCTATTACCGTAACAACCACAGCCTTTGATAGAGAAATTTCTGCCATTAGAAATAATGTTACCCTAAATGGTGAAAAAACAGAATGGGCTAACATCTGGGATGCGCAAGGAATGGAAATAACTTGGGAAATGATTCATTATGATGTTCAGTTAATTGGTGGTTCTGTTTTACATCAAGGTAAAATTGCAGAAATGATGACTGGGGAAGGTAAAACTCTAGTTTCTACTTTGCCAGTTTATTTGAATGCTCTAACGGGCAATGGAGTTCATGTAGTTACCGTAAATGATTACTTAGCAAAGCGTGATGCTGCATGGATGGGCACAATATTTGAATTTCATGGTTTAAGTGTAGATTGTATTGATTTACATCAGCCAAATTCTGATGCAAGAAGAAAAGCATATAATTCCGATATTACTTATGGTACAAACAACGAGTTTGGTTTTGATTACTTACGTGATAATATGGCACATTCCCCAAACGACTTAGTACAAAGACCACATAATTATGCTATTGTAGATGAGGTCGATTCTGTTTTAGTTGATGATGCCAGAACACCTTTAATAATTTCTGGAGCAACTGCTAATGCTGACAGACACGAATTTAATGAACTTAAACCTAGTGTTGATCAAATTGTATCTACCCAAAAAAATCATTTAATTGGCGTATTAGCAGAGGCTAAAAAATTAATTAAAGAAGGAGACACTAAAGAAGGTGGTTTCTTATTGCTTCGTGTTTTTAGGGGTTTACCTAAAAATAAAGCCTTAATAAAATATTTAAGTCAAGAAGGAATAAAACGTTTGTTACAAAAAACAGAAAATTTCTATATGCAAGATAATAATAGGGAAATGCCAAAAGTGGATAATGACCTATATTTTGTAATTGACGAAAAAAATAATTCCATAGAACTTACTGATAAAGGAATTACCTTTTTATCTGGTGACGACACAGAAAATGATTTCTTTATACTACCTGATTTAAGTATGGAGATTCATAAAATTGAAAATGACTCGGATTCACCAGATCAAATTGCTACAAAAAAAGAAGAATTATATCGCGATTATAGTTTAAAAAGTGAGCGAATTCATACCATGAATCAACTTTTAAAAGCATATACCTTATTTGAAAAAGATGTGGAATATGTTATTATGGAGGACAAAATTAAAATTGTGGATGAACAAACTGGTCGTATCATGGAAGGCCGACGTTATTCAGATGGTTTACATCAAGCAATTGAAGCTAAAGAAAACGTAAAAATTGAAGATGCCACACAAACCTATGCAACGGTAACTCTTCAAAACTATTTTAGAATGTACCGTAAATTAGCTGGTATGACAGGTACTGCGGTTACAGAAGCTGGTGAATTTTGGGAGATTTATAAATTAGATGTAGTTGAAGTTCCTACTAATAAACCTTTAATTAGAGATGATAAAGAAGATTTAGTTTATAAAACAAAACGCGAAAAATACAATGCTGTAATAGGTGAAATTGAAAATTTAGTAAACCAAGGTCGTCCTGTTTTAGTTGGTACAACTTCTGTAGAAATTTCTGAATTATTGAGTAGGATGCTAAATATTAAGAAAATTCCACATAATGTATTAAACGCCAAACTTCATAAAAAAGAAGCGGATATTGTTGCCGAAGCTGGTAAATCAGGCGTGGTAACTATTGCAACAAATATGGCAGGTCGTGGTACCGATATTAAATTATCAAACGAAGTTAAAAAAGCTGGTGGTTTAGCTATTATTGGTACAGAACGTCATGATTCTCGACGAGTAGACCGTCAGTTACGTGGTCGTGCAGGGCGTCAAGGAGATCCAGGTTCTTCTCAATTTTATGCTTCGTTAGAAGATAATTTAATGCGTTTATTTGGATCTGAAAGGATTGCCAAAATGATGGATAGAATGGGATTAAAAGAAGGTGAAGTAATTCAACATTCTATGATATCCAAATCTATTGAACGTGCACAACGAAAGGTAGAAGAAAACAATTTTGGTGTTCGTAAACGATTACTAGAATATGATGATGTTATGAATTCGCAACGTGAAGTTGTTTACAAACGTAGAAGACATGCTTTATACGGCTCTAGATTACAAGTCGATATTGTAAATATGGTTTATGATACTTGCAATTTATTGGTTCGTGAAAACAAAGCAACAAGCGATTATAAAAACTTTGAATACGAATTAATTAGGTTTTCTACTACTTCTTCTCCTTTTACGGAAGAAGATTTTAAAACACTTTCAGAACAAGAACTTACTGATCAATTATTTGATGTAGTATACAAACATTATAAAAATAAATTAGAAAGAAGTGCCAAAATGGCTTTTCCTGTAATTAAAGATGTTTACGAAAATCAAGGCGATAAATACGAACGTATTGTAGTTCCTTTTACCGATGGAAGTAAAGAACTTAAAGTTATTACCAATTTAAAAGAAGCCTACGAATCTGGAGGTAAAGAATTGGTTAAAGATTTTGAAAAAAATATAACACTTGCTATTATTGATGATACGTGGAAAGACCATCTACGCCAAATGGATGAATTAAAGCAATCTGTTCAAAATGCTACTTACGAGCAAAAAGACCCATTGCTAATTTACAAATTTGAATCTTTTGAGCTATTTAATGGAATGTTAGATACTGTAAATAAAGAAGTATTATCATTTTTATTTAAAGGTGAATTACCTTCTAATGATGCAAATCAAGTTTCTCAAGCGCAAGAACGAAAACGTGAAAATGTGAAATTAACCAAAGAAGATTATAGTAATATATCCGAAAATGCTCAAACTAACCAAACTCAACAACCACAAGTTGTGGAAACTATTGTTAGAACCGAGCGTAAAATTGGCAGGAATGAACATGTTACCATTAAAAATATAATGTCTGGTGAAAATAAATCTTTAAAATATAAACAAGCAATTCCATTAATTCAAAAAGGAGAATGGGTATTAATTGATGAATAATTTATATTAAATTTTACTTAAAATTTAGATTCTTTTTATTGGTTTAAATCAAGAATATGCAAACTTTAAAAAAAGAGTTTATTAATTACTCTTTTATAATTACCGGTAGCTTTATTACTGCTGTTGGTGTTGTTGGGTTTTTAATACCTAACAAAATTGTTACTGGCGGAACTGCGGGTTTATCTATAATATTTCACTATTTATTTAATTTACCAACAGGTGTTTTAATGTTTTTAATAAATTTTCCATTATTACTAATAAGTATTAAATATTTAGGTAAAAAATTTGCACTTAGAACCATTGTAACCATTATTTTATTATCCTTTTTTATTGATTTTTTAGCCGAAATTATACATTTTCCTGTTTTAAGTCCAAATACGCTACTATCTACTATTTATGGAGGAATTGGTGTTGGCATTGGCTTAGGTTTGATTTTTAAAGGAGATTCATCTGCAGGCGGAAGCACTATTATAGCAAAAATAGCAACTACTAAAATGGGTTTAAGACCTGGTAGTGTAATTTTATTTTTAGATATTATTGTAGTTATTTCTGCTGGAATTGTTTTTAGAAATATTGAATTATCTCTTTGGAGTATGATAAGTATTTTTGTGGCTTCTAAATTTATTGATTTAGTATTAACAGGCATAAAACAAAATAAAATAGTTCATATTTCTTCCGTTAATTTAAAAAATTTAAAACATACTATCACTACTGAAATGGGAATTACTGGAACCTTAATTAAAGGAGATGATCTTCATTTTGATAATAGTAGGAATATTATTTTTCTATCTATAAATAAAAATCGGATTATAGCCCTAAAAAATTTAGTAGAAGAACATGATAAAAATGCTTCTATGATTGTACTAGAAGCTACCGAATTATTAGGTACCAGCCGAAAATTATAAATTAAATTTTAAACTTTTTATCGTAAGGAATGCTTTTTAATACATGATTAATTGCAGCTACCCTAGCATAAGTTTTTCGATTTGCTTTAATAATTTTCCAAGGTAAATTTCCTTCACTTGTTTTTGCAAACATAGCATTTTTATAAGAAGTATAATCATCCCATAACTCTTGGGCTTTTTTATCTACTGCAGTCATTTTCCACTGCTTTAACGGGTCTTTTTTAATATCTTCAAAACGTTTAGCTTGTTCCCTTTTTGAAATGGACATGTATATTTTTACCAACCTAATTCCTGATTCTGTTATCATACGCTCAAAATCATTAACCTGATTCATAAAAATTGTATATTCTTCAACTGAACAAAATCTATTTACAGGTTCAACTACTGCCCTATTATACCAACTTCTATCAAAAAAAACGATTTCACCTCCTTTTGGAAATTGCTTAACATAACGCTGAAAATACCATTGTGTTTGTTCAAGTTCGGTAGGTTTTGGCAAAGCTACAATTCTAAAATTACGTGGGTTTATACGTTCCGTAATTCGTCTTATTGCTCCGCCTTTTCCTGCTGCATCTCTTCCTTCAAAAATTACAATGATACGTTCATTATTTTCAATTGCCCAAGCTTGCATTCGAATTAATTCGACCTGTAATTTTTTTAATTTTTTTTCGTAATTTACATACCTAACCGCCTTTTCTAAATTATACGGTTCTTTAGAAAATAATGCAGTTAGTCCTTTATTAGAATTTAAGATTTCTACAGCTTCTTGTGTGAGTTTAAAATCGTTCATAATTAGTCGTCTAATTGTTTTGCTGATCTATGATATCTCATAATAATATTTGGGTCAGGATATAATGTGGTTAATGCCTTATCCTTATTTTCATAATCAAATTGTGATAAAACATAGCGTATGCATTCTAACCTTGCTATTTTTTTATCATTTGCTTTTACAATTATCCAAGGGCTATAACTGGTATGTGTTTTACTAAACATTTGTTCTTTATATTGGGAGTATTTATCCCATAAAATTTGACCTTTTTGATCAACCGGGCTAAATTTCCACCTTTTTAAAGGTGTTTTAATTCTAGAGTTAAATCTGGATAATTGCTCATCTTTAGAAATAGAAAACCAAAACTTAATTATGATAACTCCATCTTCATATAACATATGCTCAAATTCAGGTACTTGTACCATAAATTTATTGTATTGACTTTCATTACAAAAACCCATTACAGGCTCAACAACGGCTCTGTTATACCAACTTCTGTCAAAAAAAACGATTTCTCCTGGATTTGGTAGCTTTCTAATGTAACGTCTAAAATACCATTGTCCTCTTTCTACTTCCGTTGGCTTGTTTAATGCAACTACACGCATAGAACGTGGATTGAGATGTTCTGTAAAGCGTCTAATATTTCCTCCTTTACCTGCCGCATCTCTTCCTTCAAAAATAATTGCTACTCTTTTTTCATTTTTTGCTACCCATTGTTGAAGTTTAATAAGTTCTATTTGAAGTTTACGTAACTCCTCTTTATAAAATAATACTTTGGATACTTTATCAAAGAGAATTTTTTTTTGCTCAATTATTTCTAATAACTCTTTATTGGAGGTGACTTTTTTAAAATCTTCAATAGTTAGTTTGGGTTGCACATGCATGAATTACTAATTTTTGTCTATAGTTATACATTTTGCCGGATTACTTGATAATTGCAATTTGGCATTTGGAGGAGAAATATAGGGAATTCCCAATCCTAAACCACGCAAAATAAATAATAATCCTATAATAATCACAAATATTGGTATAATTTTTTGAATTTTATTTCTAATGGAAACACTTATAAAGTTACCTAAAAGTATAGCTCCACTCATCATTGGTATTGTACCTAAACCAAATATTGCCATATATAATGCACCTTGAAAAGGGTTTCCTGTAGAAATTGCACCAATTAAAGCCATATATACCAACCCACAAGGTAAAAACCCGTTTAAAAAACCTATAGTAAAAATAGCTTTATTAGATTTTTTATTTAAATATAAACCTAAATACTGTTTAAGTTTTCCTACTAGTTTATATAAAGGTTTTGAAAAATTGAATTTATTAAAAATGGTTATAGGAATTAAGATGGTTACTATCATTAAAACTCCCATTAAAATGGATAAGTTTTGCTGAAAACCAGCTAAGTATAATCCTTTTCCTAAAAATCCAAATAATATTCCAATTATAGCATAACTGATTAATCGTCCAAAGTGATATAAAAATGTTTGAATAAAAGTTTTAGCTACCGAAGATTTATCTATTGGTAATATAAAAGCAATTGGCCCGCACATGCCAATACAATGAAAGCTTCCAGCAAGCCCTAAAATTAGTGCAGTCCAAAGCATATTAATACCTTAATTTTTGTTTTAACAAAAAGGTTTGTTTATTAATAAACCAATCAATTTTAACATTCCAAATTCCTTCAACCAATTTATCTTCACCAATCATAAACTCACTATTTGTTAGATTAATTGGTATTTGAAAATCAAGTTTATAATTTGAAGGTCGCTGAAAATTTATAGTTCCTTTAATTTTTGAGGCGTTAAATTCGGTAGGAAATTTAATTAACAAACCATTATTTTTGTGTTCAATAATTACATCTTGCTTTAAATTAGATGCTCTATTTAATTTATCAATTTCTTTTTGGTAGTTTAATTCATCGTTATAATAATGTTCTGATACTAAATGATGATCATATTTATGAACAAAAGTAGCTTTATAAACATACGATAATATAAATATCATAAACGATGCCAATGCAAGAAATATACCCATTGGCCAAGTAAGTTTAATTTTCATAATTATTTAATAATTAAAGGTCCTGTAAAGTTAGTAGTTGTTGTTTCAATTAATTTTCCATTAGAATAAACACCTAATTTTAATTTCTCTTTAGATGATTTTAAATCCGATTTATTAATTTCAATAAATAATGTACCATCTTTTAATCCCTGTTTTTTAATAGATAAATCACCTCCAACCAAGATAACATTTCCTTTATGGGATAGCAGTTTAATTTCTACATTATCAATATCTTCAGTGGTTTTATTAATTAGTGTAATGGTATAAACATTTTTTACCGTATTTTCAGTGGTTTGAAAAGTTTGACCTGGTAATCTTAAAACCGTTGCTTCAATATCTGTTCGTAAAAACAACATCGTAACTAAAATACCAAATAAAATGGTTAAAACTGCTGAATATGCAATTAATCGTGCATTAAATTTAAATTTTTCTTTTTTCTCAATTTCATCTTCAGATGCATATCTAATTAACCCCCTATCAAATCCTACTTTATCCATCATTTCATCACAAGCATCAATACAAGCTGTACAATTAATACATTCTAATTGAGTTCCATTTCTAATATCAATTCCGGTAGGGCAAACTTGAACGCATTGCTTACAATCTATACAATCTCCATTTCCTAGTTCTTCTCTATTTTCATTATTACGTAATGATTTTCTACCTTTTTCTCCTTCGCCTCTAACAAAATCATAAGCTACATTAATAGATTTGTTGTCTAATAATACACCTTGTAATCTTCCATAAGGACATACAATAATACAAACTTGTTCTCTAAACCAGGCAAACACAAAGTAAAAAACAGCAGTAAAAGCTAATAAATTTGTTAAAGTTCCTAAATGATTTGATGGTCCTTCAAATACATATTTTATTACCGCGTCTGAACCGATTAAATAGGAAAGAAAAACATTAGCTATAAAAAAAGATAAAATAAAATATATACTCCATTTTAAAGCTCTTTTAGATATTTTTTCAACATCCCAAGCTTGTTTAGCTAATTTAATTTGTTTAGACCGGTCACCGTCAATTAAATAATCAATTTTTCTGAACACCATTTCCATAAATATGGTTTGAGGACACATCCACCCACAAAATATTCTACCAAATATTACGGTAAAAAGAATGATAAAAACTATACTAACTAGTATAGAAATTACCAGTAAATGAAAATCTTGTGGCCAAAATGGAAACCCGAAAATATTAAATTTTCTATCTATTACGTCAAATAATAAAAATTGATTTCCTTTAACTTTTATAAAAGGAGCACCTATAAAAAACACTAGTAAAACCCAGCTTACAAAAGTTCTATAATTATAATAATGTCCTTTAGGTTTTTTGGGATAAATAAAATTTCGTTTTCCACTATCTGTAATGGTTCCAATGGAATCTCTAAATTTTTCTTTATTATAATTATTATCGTTTTGCATGCTTTTAAATGATTTTTTAAAATTAGCTTTTTAGAGGATATAAAATTAATATTATATGTTTTAGTGAACGATACATTTGTAACAAAAATGTATGTTAAAACTAACTTGATTAGCTTAAAATCAAGAAAATACCGCAAATTTTAAAAAAATTGCGGTATTTTCTTCAATTATAAAGTATTATTACTCAGTCCAAATAATATCGCCTTGTGGTGCCTTTGGTGCAGCAGGCGTAGTTCCTTGCATTGATATTATATAGCTAGCTAATTGTTGACGTTCTAATCTACTAATAGTAGATTCCCAAGCAATCATGCCTTTACCGGGTCTTCCTCCTTTAGAAATAGTGTGAAATATATTTTTAACCCCACCACCTAAAATCCAATGGTTATCAGTTAAATTAGGTCCAATTCCTCCCCCTAAATCAGCAGCGTGACAAGCAAAGCAAGTTTTTGAAGTAAATAACGTCTTCCCTTTAGCTATATTTTTAGCATCCGTAAAAGCTGTAATATTAGCTGTACTAAATAACTCTGGATGTTCTAATTTATAGGTTGCTACCTGTTTTTTGGCATCGATCAATTCATCTTTCAATTCATCATATTGATTGTATTTATTAAACACAAATGTCATAATTGAATAAAATACTGCTATAACTATAGTAATATAAAACCCTGCTTTCCACCAAGGTGGTAACACATTATCTAATTCTCTAATTCCATCATAGTCGTGTTCCAACATTACATCTTCTTCATTTCCAATTTCATTGGCTTTAGTCATAGCCTTTACAAACCTTTGCCAAGCTGATATATTTTCTGATTTTTTATTCATGAGTATTTTCTTTACTTTTTGTATTTTCTTCTAAAGGTAAACGGCTTACTTCGTCTATTCTCTTTTTCGAAATATTCATAACAATGATAAACATAGTTACAAACACAATAAAAAACAGTACCAACGAAATAATCGGATAAATTTCAATACCATTCATCCCATCAAAATTATGTCTTATGAATTTTAACATTTTAAATTATTTTAATGCTGTATTATTATTTGCTTTAATGTCCGTTCCCAAACGTTGTAAATAAGCAATTAATGCAACTATTTCTTTATTTTGGATATTACTATTTCCGTAGTTTTTAACAAATTCAGGATCTTGCCTCAAGCTTGTTTCAATTTTATTAGCTTGAGCAATAATACTTTGTTTAGCTTCCGCTATTTCTTTATCAGTATAAGGTACACCTAAGGTAACTAACCCTTTCATTTTTGCTTCAATGTCTGAAGCATTTAAATCGTCTTTAATTATCCAAGTATAACGAGGCATTATTGAACCAGGTGATGTTGATCTTGGATCCATTATATGATTAAAATGCCAGTTATCATTATATTTTCCTCCAATTCTATGTAAATCAGGACCTGTTCTACGAGAACCCCATAAGAATGGATGGTCATAAACAAATTCACCTGCTTTAGAGTATTCACCATAACGTGCAACTTCTGAACGGAACGGTCTAATCATTTGAGAGTGACAGTTATTACAGCCTTCTCTCATATAAATATCTCTTCCTTCTAACTCTAATGGTGTATATGGTTTTACACTTGCAATAGTTGGAACATTTGATTTCACTAATATTAAGGGTATAATTTCAACCATCCCACCAATTAAGATAGCCACAGTTGTTAAAATAGAGAATAAAACCGTTCTTCTTTCTAGCCAGGTATGCCAAGGTTCCCCTGCAATTCTTTTTCCACTAATTTTTTTCAATGGAACTGCTTCAGCTAATTCATCTTCAACTTCAGAACCAGCTTTTGCAGTTTTTATAATATTGTATGCTAGTAAAATAAAGCCCGCTAAATATAAAGTGCCCCCAATAGCTCGCATTGCATACATTGGCATAATTTGTGTAACAGTTTCTAAAAAGTTGCCATAAACCAAAGTCCCATCAGGATTGAATTGTTTCCACATAAATGCTTGTGTAAAGCCCGCAACATACAATGGAATAGCATAAAATAAGATACCTAATGTACCTATCCAAAAATGAATATTAGCTAATTTTTTGGAGTATAATTTTGTTTTCCAAAGTTTTGTTGCTAACCAATAAATAATACCTGCAATCATAAATCCATTCCAAGCTAGGGTTCCAATATGTACGTGACCAATTATCCAATCTGTATAATGTCCAATTGCATTTACATTTTTAAAAGATAGCATTGGACCTTCAAAAGTTGCCATTCCATACCCGGTAATTGCAACTACAAAGAATTTTAAAACAGGATCTTCACGAACTTTATCCCACGCTCCTCTTAAGGTTAGTAAACCATTAATCATACCTCCCCATGATGGGAAAATTAACATTACTGAAAATACAGTTCCTAAATTTTGAGCCCAACCAGGTAAAGCAGTATATAATAAATGGTGAGGTCCTGCCCAGATATAAATAAATATTAAGGACCAAAAGTGAACAATAGAAAGTCTATAGGAATAAACAGGTCTATTAGCAACTTTAGGAACAAAATAATACATTAATCCTAAAACTGGTGTAGTTAAGAAAAACGCCACAGCATTATGCCCATACCACCACTGTATCATTGCATCTTGAACTCCAGCATATACCGAGTAACTTTTAAAAGCGGTAACTGGTAATTCTAAATTATTAAATATATATAGAACTGCAATAGTAATTAATGTAGCAATATAAAACCAGATAGCTACATATATATGTCTTTGTCTTCTTTTTAATATGGTACCAATAAGATTAATTCCAAATATTACCCAAATAAAAACTACAGCCAAATCTATAGGCCATTCTAACTCAGCATATTCTTTTGTAGAAGTAAAGCCTAATGGTAATGTAATAGCCGCTGCTACAATTATTAATTGCCATCCCCAAAAATGAATTCTACTTAAATTATCGTTAAACATTCTGGTTTTAAGCAATCGTTGAGTGGAATAATATATACCTGTAAAAATTCCATTACCTACAAAAGCAAAAATAACTGCATTGGTATGTAGCGGACGTAAACGCCCAAAACTTAACCATGAAATTGCATTATCAGAGCCTGCAAATTCTAAAAATCCGGGAAATACAAATAGAAATGCAACAATAAGCCCAACTAACATACCAACAATTCCCCAAAGAATTGTGGCTGATAAAAACATTTTAACGATCTTATTATCGTAATAAAACTGTTCTTTTTCCATACTTAATTAATTATTTATTTGTTATTATTTTGGTTAATTATGTTCTTTATTATTATCATTATTATCATTAACTAACTCATCATCAAACAGCATGCGCACCGATGGCGTATAAGTATCCTCGTATTGTCCTGATTTTATGGCTTTAATGAAAATTACAAGAAAAAAGATAGCAACAACAACGCTAACGCCTATAGTAATGTAGACAACTTCCATTTTGGTTACTAGGTTTATTTTTTTTAGTTAATTAATTTTTCAAATATAAAATATTCAAGTTTTAAAAATATGATAATTATCATATAATTTTATAATGATATTTATATAAAGTTACTTCATTTTTTTATCAGTACAAATATTTATTTATTTTTTGATATCCAATTAGTTAATACTGTAACAAATACTACAATTGAAATAGAGCTCGCAGGCATTAATATTGCTGCAACTACAGGTGTTAATTGACCAGTTAAAGCAAAATACATACCTATAGTATTGTATAAAAAAGACAATATAAAACTTACTCTAATTATACCTACCGTTTTAGATGCTAATGTTAAAAACTTAGGAATTTTGTTAAAAAGATTTGCATCTAATATACCATCACATGCAGGTGAAAACACATTTATATTCTCTGAAATGGCAATTCCTACATTGCTTTGAGCCAGTGCTCCTGCGTCATTTAAACCATCTCCTAGCATGAGTATATGTGCTCCATTTAGCTGAAGATTTTTAATAAAATTTAGTTTATTTTCTGGTTTTTGATTAAATTTAAATACTGTTTTTTTAGGCAACATATTTGTTAAAATTTCTTTTTCTCCTTCATTATCTCCTGAAAGGATTATAAGTTTATATTTTTTGGAAAGTTCATCAAAAACATTTTTTGTGTTTTCTCTATAACTATTGGAAAATTTGAACTTTCCTTTTAATTCTTCATTAATAGCTACATAAATAACGGTTTCATTTATATTTTTTTGTGTTATTCCAATAAAACTTGCTGAACCTAATTTAATATTATACGCTTTAAATTTTGCCTGAATTCCGTTACCTAATATTTCTTTAAAATAATCCAATTCTTCTGTTAAACATGGTTCTTCAATAAAGTTATATAAAGATCTACTTAATGGATGATTAGACGCTCTAATAACGGTTTTAAGAAGTTGTAGTTCTAATGAGGATAAAGGAATTCCTTCATAGTTTATTTTTGAAGTATCATTGGAAGTTATAGTACCTGTTTTATCAAAAATTATAGTATTTACCTTAGCCATATTCTCTAAAGTTTCTGCATTTTTTAGATAAAACTTTTGATACCCAAAAATCCGTAACATGTTTCCAAAAGCAAACGGTGCTGATAATGCTAATGCGCAAGGACAAGCAATTATTAAAACTGCTGTTACGATGTTAAAGGCTAAAGCAGGGTTTTTAAAATACCAGTAAATGCCTGCAAATATTGCTATACATAAAATTACAAGAGTAAAATACTTGCTAACAGAATCGGTAATGTTTTTTATGTTTTTTTCTTCATTTTTATCAAAAACAGCATTGCTCCAAAGTTGCGTTAAATAACTTTGTTCAATGGTATTTATTACATCCATTTCTATTGCACCAGCAGTTTGTTTACCTCCAGCAAAAAGTTTATCTCCCGATTTTTTAATTACTGGGACAGATTCGCCTGTAACAAAACTATAGTCTATTAAAGCTTCTCCATTTATTAAAATTCCATCTACTGGAATTAATTCTTCATTTCTAATAAGCAATCTATCTCCTTCACTAATATCTTTAACCGGCACAGGTTCTTCTTTTCCATTAAAAATTTTAGTAACTGCAATTGGAAAATATGATTTATAATCGCGTTCAAAGGATAAAAAGTTATATGTTTTTTGTTGAAAAAACTTTCCTAAAAGCAAAAAGAATATTAAACCCGTTAAACTGTCAAAAAATCCAGCGCCTATATTTAAAAACACTTCTACAGAACTTCTTATAAAAAGAACAGAAACTCCTAAAGCTACTGGAACATCTATATTTAATATTCTGTGACTTAGTCCTTTATAAGCAGATATAAAATAATCTTTTGCTGAATAAAACACAACAGGAATAGCCATAAAAAACATAAGCCACCTGAAAACAATTTTATATTTATTTATCCAAAATCCATCTACTTGAAAATATTCTGGAAAAGATAGCATCATTACATTCCCAAATACAAAAGCAGCAATAACTAACTGATAAATTAACGTTTTACTAACCTTATTTTTTTTAGGATCAGCATCATCCAAACTTATATAAGGTTCATAACCAATGGAAGTTATTAATTCAACAACATCTTTTAATTTGGTAGTTTTAGTTTTGTAGGTAATATGTACCGTTTTTTTTGGGAAATTTACTAATGAAGTAATAATTCCAGAATTTAATTTACTCAAATTTTCTAAAACCCATATACAAGAACTGCAATGAATACTCGGTATATAAAATTCAACAACCGCAATTTCACCATCATCGAATTCTAAAAGTTTACTTACAATTTCTTCATTTTCTAAATAAGCATATTTACCTTTTATTTCTGAAGGAATTGTTCCAGGATTACTCTCTAAATCATAATAGCAGCCCAGTTCATTAGCATTTAATATTTCATAAACGGTTTTACAACCGTTACAGCAAAAACATTTATCATCAGATTTAATTGAATTTTTGCTACAATCTAGCCCACAATGATAGCAATTATTGTTGCTCATACTCCTTTATATTTCTAGTCACAAAACTATTGATTTATTCTTTACATTTATGACAAATGTCATTAAATTTTGTACCTTTGCACAAATTATTCATTACAGAAAAGATTTGAGTTAAATATGGGAAATTGTACCCAATGTATTGTAAAAAGATTAAATGCATTAATAAACCTATCTCACGATGAGTTAGCGAAATTTTCAGAACATAAAACATCGCTAATCATTAAAAAAGGCGAAAACTTAATGACAGAAGGAAATTCCATAAATGGTTTATATTGTATTAATCAAGGTAAATGTAAGTTGACTAAGCTTAACACCAACGGAAAAGAGCAAATTATTAAGTTTATTAAAGGGGGTGATATATTAGGTCACCGGTCTATCTTAAGCGATGAACCTGTAGGTTTAAATGTTACTGCTTTAGAAGATATGAGAGTTTGTTTTATACCCAAAGGAGATATTTTAGACGTTATAAAAGAAAATTCTCAATTTTCTTTAAGCATTATGAAAAATATTTCTCATCAATTAAATGAAGCTAATAACTTAGTTTCAGAAATGGCTCAAAAACCTGTTAAAGATAGATTAGCAGCTACAATTATACATCTAAATGATATTTTTGGAAATGATAGTGAAGGTTATATCGATGTTGTTTTAACCAGAGAAGAAATTGCAAATACAATTGGCACTGCTACTGAATCAGCAATTAGATTGTTATCAAATTTAAAAAAAGATAAGGTAATTGATTTAAAAGGGAAAAAAATTAAAATTATAGATATAAAATCACTTAAAAATATCTCAGAAGGGTATTAAAAAAGAGTGTTGATTTTATAAAAAAGAGGTTGTCTGAAAAGTGTCATTCTGAATGAAAATGAAGAATCTCTTAATAATCAAATTACTGGTAATTAGATAAATAAGATTTTTCGACTGCGCTCAAAATGACAATTGAAAGACTTTTCAGACAATCTCTTTTTTATTTAGCAAGGATAGCATATTTTATTTCATCATACTAGCTGCGATACGCTTGTATATTCCTTTTTCTAGTTTTTCTCTTATTGCCGAAAAACCTATAATTGTTTCTGAAACATCTTCTAAATTATGAGTTGCCGTAGGAATTAATCTAAGTAAAATCATTCCTTTCGGAATTACTGGATACACTACAATTGAACAGAAAATACTATAATTTTCACGTAAATCATTTACCATAGCCATCGCTTCTGGAATATCTCCTTCTAAAAACACAGGTGTTACACAAGTATTTGTACCCCCAATGTTAAACCCATTTTCTCTTAAACCGTTTTGCAATGCATTTACATTTTCCCAAAGTTTTTCTTTTAATTCGGGCATGGTTCTTAACATATCTAACCGTTTTAAAGCTCCTTTAACCATTGGCATTGGTAACGATTTAGCAAACATTTGAGAACGCATATTGTATTGCAAGTACTGTATAATATCTTTATCTGCAGCAAAAAAAGCACCAATACCAGCCATAGATTTTGCAAAAGTTGCAAAATAAACATCAATATCAGCTTGTACTCCTTGTTCAAATCCAGTACCCTTACCTTCTTTCCCTAAAGTTCCAAAACCATGAGCATCATCTACTAATAATCTAAAATTATATTTTTTCTTTAAATCAACAATTTCTTTTAAAATACCTTGTTCGCCACGCATTCCAAAAACACCTTCAGAAATTACTAAAATTCCTCCATTATTTTCTTCAGCTATTTTGGTTGCTCTTCTTAGATTTGTATCTAAACTCTCAATGTTATTATGTTGAAAAGTAAATCGTTTACCTGGATGCAATCTAACTCCGTCAATAATACATGCATGTGCATCCATATCATAAACTATAACGTCATTTTTACTAACCAATGCATCAATTGCAGAAACCATACCTTGGTAACCAAAATTAACTAAATAAGCGGATTCTTTTTCAACAAATGCTGCTAGTTCTTGCTCTAATTGTTCGTGAAATTTTGTATGACCTGACATCATTCTTGCTCCCATTGGGTATGCCATTCCGTATTCGGCTGCAGCCTCTGCATCTGCTTTTCTAACTTCAGGATGATTTGACAATCCTAAGTAATCATTTATACTCCAAGTGATTACCTCTTTTCCATTAAATATCATTCTATTTGATATTTCACCTTCTAATTTTGGAAAAACATAGTACCCTTCAGCTTGCTCCGCCCATTTTCCTAAAGGTCCTTTATCCTTTATAATTCTTTCAAATAAATCTCTCATTATATTTTCTTTTGCAGTAAATGCAAATTTAAGGTTACATTTATAAGATTACAAAGTAAGGTATTTTTTTTGTGCTAATCAAATGTAAAGCCCATAAAAAAAGAGGTTAAACTAATTTAGATAACCTCTTATTTAATATCATAAAAATTTTGTTTTACAAATATTCTACTTCTTCTAAAGCTTGTTTTTGGGTATCAAAAAAACCTTGTTCTTTCATCCAATCATCACTATAAATTTTTTCCATATAACGAGAACCATGATCAGGTAAAATTAAAACAACATTAGAATTTTTGTCAAACATACCTTTTTCTGCATATTGAATGGCCGCTTGTACTACTGCTCCACTTGTATATCCTGTAAATAAGCCTTCTGTTACTGCTAATTCTCTTGCTCTATGAGCTGCATCTTCATCCGTAACTTTTTCAAACATGTCAATTACTTCAAAATGAGTAGCTGTTGGAATTAAATTTTTACCTAATCCTTCTATTCTATATGGATAAATTTCATCTTTATCAAATACGCCACTTTCATGAAACTTTTTCAAAATAGAACCATAAGCATCTACGCCTAAGGATTTAATGTTTGGATTTTGTTCTTTTAAATATTTTGAAACTCCTGAAATGGTTCCTCCAGTACCACTTGCTGCAATTAAATGGGTAATTTTACCTTCAGTTTGTTTCCAAATTTCTGGACCTAAAGAAAGGTAATATGCTTCAGAATTTAATTCATTGAAGTATTGATTAATATAAACAGAGTTTGCTGTTTCACTGTGTAACCTTTTAGCTACTTCGTAATAAGATCTTGGGTCATCTGCTTTAACATGAGCTGGACAAACATAAACCTTTGCTCCCATAGCTTTAAGCATATTTATTTTTCCTGAAGATGCTTTAGAATTAACTGCTAACATACACTTATACCCTTTAATAATACTTACTAAAGCTAAGCTAAAACCCGTATTACCAGAAGTTGTTTCAATAATTGTACTGTCTTTATTCAGTAATCCTTTTCTTTCCGCAGCTTCAATAATATGCAATGCAATTCTATCTTTCATAGAATGCCCAGGATTAAATCCTTCATATTTAGCATAAAAATTTCCGGGAAGGTTTTTTGTTATTTTGTTTAATCTAATTAATGGAGTGTTGCCTATAAGGTCTAAAATAGTATTACTAATACCTGTATTTCTTGTCATTTTTTAGAGTTTTATTTCTAATAATAAATTATATATTTCTATACAAATTACAATTAGTTAACATGCAAATTTAATAATTTTTTTTAAATGAAGCGTAACCTTCTAATCCTAAAATAAATCCGTAGTCTCTTGCAGTTTCTTTTAAAGCATTAAATCTACCAGAAGCACCTCCGTGTCCAGCTTCCATATTGGTATGTAATAAAAGAAGTTTTTTATCCGTTTTTATTTCCCTAAGTTTTGCAACCCACTTTGCAGGTTCAAAATACTGAACTTGAGAATCGTGTAAGCCTGTTGTAACTAACATATTTGGGTAATTTTGAGCGGTAACATTATCTATTGGAGAATACGATTTCATATAATTATAATACTCTTTTTCATTTGGATTGCCCCATTCGTCATATTCACCTGTTGTTAAAGGAATAGTTTCATCTAACATGGTAGTTAATACGTCAACAAATGGCACGCTTGCTACTACCCCATTAAATAAATTTGGTTGGATATTAATTATCGCTCCCATTAATAATCCGCCGGCAGAACCACCATTTGCATATAAATGTTTTTCTGAAGTATATTTATTGGTAATTAAATGTTTTCCGCAAGAAATAAAATCGGTAAACGTATTTTTTTTATGTAATAACTTGCCTGTTTCATACCAATTTCGCCCTAAATATTCACTTCCTCTAACATGTGCAATAGCATAAACAAAACCTCTATCTAATAAACTTAAACGCGTAGTACTAAATCCAGCATCTATAGTATAACCATAAGAGCCATATCCATAAAGTAATAATGGTGTTTTTTTCGATAATTTCGTGTTTTTGTGATACACCAAGGAAATTGGAATTTTAACTCCATCATTAGCTGTAGCCCAAATTCGTTCACTTTTATAATTATTTTTATCAAAACCACCTCCTAATACTTGTTGTTCTTTTTTAATTATTTTAGTTTTATCATCAACATTAAAATCGATAACTGAATTTGGAGTGGTCATAGAATTATAACCATATCGTATAACATTTGTATTGTATTCCGGGTTAAAATAAACCCCAGCCGAGTAGGTTTCTTCTTCAAAAGGTAAATAAAAATCCTCTGATTTATCCCATTTTATGATTCTTATTTTATTTAAACCATTGCTACGTTCTTCAACCACTAAAAAATCTTTAAATATGGAAATATCTTCTAATAATACATCCGCTCTATGTGGCATAACTTCTTCCCAAAATTCTTTGCTTGTACTTTTTTCAGAAGTTTTCATTAATTTAAAATTAATGGCATCATCTTTATTTGTTAATATGTAAAAGTGATTATTAAAATGTGCAATACTATATTCTAAGTCGCGTTCACGGGCTTGAAATACTCTAAACTTACCTGTTGGGTTATCAACCTCTAAAATTCTATATTCACTGGAAACTGTACTATATGAACCAATTATGATATACTTTTCTGATTTTGTTTTATAAACATAAGTACTAAATGCTTCATCCTCTTCAAAATAGATCTCAGTATCATCTGCAGAATCAGTACCTAAAGTGTGTTTAAAAATTTTCTCCCCACGTAAAGTAGTTGGATTTTTATGTGTATAAAAAATAGTTTTGTTATCATTTGCCCAAGTTGCCGAGCCTGTTGTATTTACTATTTCATCTTCTAAAATTTCATTAGTTTCTAAATTTTTAAAATACAAAGTATATTGCCTTCTACTCACTTTATCTATTCCAAAAGCCGCTATTTTATTGTTAGGACTTACAGAAATACCTGATAAATTATAATACGTATGTTTTTTGGCCATTTTATTAACATCAAACATAATTTCTTCAACAGTATTTAAAGTATCTTTTTTACGAGTAAAAATTGGATATTGTTGTCCGATTTTAAATTTAGTAATATATAAATATTGGTTTTTTTTATAAGGAACAGATTCGTCATCTTCTTTAATTCTCGATTTCATTTCTTGAAATAAATCTTCTTGTAACTCCTTAATATTTGACGTTTTCGCGTTATAATATTCATTCTCTGCATTTAAATAAGCAATAACTTCAGGGTTTTCGCTATCATTTAACCAATAATAATTATCTATCCGCTCGTCTCCATGCTCTACTAATTTTTTAGCTATTTTTTTTGCTTTTGGTGGTTGTATATTCATATTGCTATTTTCAAAAAAATAAATTTAACTTGGCAAAAGTAGTATATTTGCCATCTATAAAAATTAAAATTATATTAAAATGTTTGGTGATTTAAGTAATATGATGGATAAGTTGAAAGAAACTCAACAAAATATTGAAGCTACAAAACAGCGTTTACATACTATAATTATTGATGAACAAGCAAATAATGGTGCTGTAAAAGTTTCTGTAACTGCCAATAATGAAATTAAAAGCGTAACTATTTCAGAAGAATTAACTGATAAGGAAGAAATAGAAGATTATTTGGTTATTGCTTTAAATAAAGCCCTTTCTAAGGCAAATGAAATAAAAGAAAATGAACTTTCTGTGGCTGCCAAAAATGGAATGCCAAATATTCTAGGCATGAGTGATTTTATTTAATCTTCAAACATTTCATCTTTAAAACCAATTAAATATACTTTTTCTTGAGCACGCGTTACTGCCGTGTACAACCATCTCAAGTATTCAATATTCTGACCTTCAGGTAAATACGGCTGTTCTATAAAGACTGTCTTCCATTGTCCGCCTTGCGATTTATGGCAAGTTACTGCGTAAGAAAATTTTATTTGAAGCGCATTAAAATACTTACTTTTTTTTATGCCTAAAAGTTGTTTGTATTTTGATTTTTCCGCCGTAAAATCTTTAGCAACTTCTTGGTATAATCTATTTGAATCTTCATAAGATAAAGAAGGAGTTTCCGAGCTTAACGTATCTAAAAGTAATACGGTTTCAAAAGGACGTTGATCAGGATAATCAATCATTCTAATTTTTACTTCCGCAAATCTAAACCCATATAGTTCTTTTATAGAAAAAATTTCTAGAATTTCACAAATATCTCCGTTAGCAATAAAACCAGCTTCACTACTTTCTTTTAACCAAAAATAATTGTTTTTTACTACCATTATAAAATCTCCAGTAGAAATTTCGTTTTCCTGACCGCGAATTTTACTTCTAATTTGTTGATTGTATTGATTTGCACGTTTATTTGAACGAACAATAAAAGCAGTATCCTCTACTCCAATATTATCATAAGCGGTATTTATAGCATCTTGAATATCATACCCATCTTCTAATCTTATTAAATCAGGAAAATTTAATTGAAATTTAAATTGATTACCTTGATTAGCAATTTGTAATCTCAAATCCGTAGCATTTATAAGAATACCTGATTCTTCATGTTGACGCATAACTTCATCTAATTCAAACTCAATAACGTCTTTATGGTAATTCATACTTAATTTATGTGCATCTAAAGCCGGACTTATAGCCAACTTAACAGGTGGCAATTGAGCAGTATCACCAATTAAAATTAATTTACAATGCACCCCAGAATAAACGTAGGATATTAAATCATCTAATAACGATCCATTTTCAAATAATTTTGCTCCTGAAGTTGAATCGGAAATCATAGAGGCTTCATCTACAATAAATACAGTATTAGTATGCTTGTTTTGCTGCAAAACAAAATTTACGCCACCTGATTTATTTTTTCTAGGGTGATAGATTTTTTTATGAATGGTAAAAGCTGCACGATTTGAGTATCCCGAAATAACTTTTGCTGCCCTACCCGTTGGCGCTAATAATACTGCTTTTTTTCCTGCACGCCATAAATTATTTACAACTGTACTAATACTGGTAGTTTTACCTGTACCAGCATACCCCTTTAATAAAAATAGCGATTGATAATTTTTATCAAAAATGAAGTCTGATAGCTTTTCAAGCAGAATTTCTTGCGAGTTTGTGGGTTCAAAAGGAAATTTAATGAGTAAATCTTTAAAAAATTCTGGTGCAGTTTTTGTCATAAGTAAAATAAAATTCAAATATACAAATTGATTTATGCCGAAAAATTTTTCTCATTAAAAAAAATTTGTAGATTTGCTACAAACAAAAAAAACTCAAATGACAACATTTTTAATTATACTAGCAGCTATTGTAGTTACTGCTTTATTGGCTTATGCCGTTGTAAATTATATTCCTAGAAAATTACATTGGATTATTTCAGTAATACTAATCGTTTTAGCAATATTTTTAGTTTATAAAATTAATTTTGAAATAACTAAGCCTATTAAATTTAACAAAGAGAAAAAAGTTAAATATGCTAAAGTGATTAAAACACTTAAAATTTTGCGTGATGCTGAAGTAGCACATAAAAGAGTAACAGGTGAATATACAAGTAAAGGTGAAGATTTAATTGCTTTTATTGATACTGCTCAGTTTGCTTTAACTCAGACTAAAAACGTCCCAAAAACCATTCATATTGGTGGTGGTATTACCAAAGAAGTTGAGGAAAGAGTTGTAGATACCGTTGGTTATGAACCTGTAAAAGATTTGTTTGTAGGTAGAGATTATAAAAATATGCTACAAATTCCTGGAACAGATCAACAATTTAAAATTGAAATAGGAACCATTGAAAAATTTGGAACCATAAAAGCTCCAGTATTTGAAATTAAAGTAGATAAAGATTTAATTTTAAAAGGAATGGATCCTAACCTAATTAAACAAGAAAAAGAAGCCATTGGCGGTGAAGAAATTAAAGGTGCCTATTTAAAAGTAGGTTCGCTTGGTGAAGTTAGTGAAGATGGCAACTGGCCTCCATTTTATGATAAAGGAGATAAAAAAGATAAAGTCAAATAACGTAGATTATCTAAATTTACTAGATAACCATTTATCCATCCAACTTAGTTTGGATGGATTTTCTTTTTGTGTTTACAATAAAATTCAAAAAAAAATAGCCATTTTTGAGACTTTTGAATTTACCGAAGAAAATATATCTCCTAAAAAACATTTAGAATTGGTTAAAGAAATTTATGCCAATCATAAAATTCTTTCTTTGAAATATAATTCGGTTAGTATTACGCATTTCAATAATTTAGTTACCCAAGTTCCAAAACCTTTTTTCGATAAAAATAATCTTTCAAATTATTTACAATATTCAATTAAATTATTGGAAGACGATTTTATAGCCTATGATACCATTTCTAATACAGAAATAATAAATGTTTATATTCCTTTTGTAAATATCAACAATTTTATGATTGATATATACGGTACGTTTTTCTATAAACATGCTTCTACTCTTTTAATTGAAAAATTGCTGCAACAATTTAAAAACACAGCTGAAGAATTGTGTTTTGTAAATGTTACTAAAAATCAATTTGAAATTATGGTAGTAAATAATAATAAATTAGTTTTATATAACTGCTTTGATTTTATTACTAAAGAAGATTTTATTTATTATATTTTATTTACAGCTGAACAATTAAAACTTAATCCAGAAGAAATTCAAATGTTATTATTAGGTGATATTGAAAAAGAATCTGAATTATATACTATTCTCTATCAATATGTTAGAAACGTTTCTTTTTATAAACCAATAACTTTTCCTGAACTATTAAAAGAAGTTTCAAAACATTCTTTTTTCACCTTATTAAATCAATTTTAAAAAATGAGAATAATTTCTGGGAAATATAAAAGTAAACATATACAAGCTCCTAAAAATTTACCAGTAAGACCTACAACTGGAATGGCAAAAGAAGCGCTTTTTAACATACTTAATAATCTATTTTATTTCACTGAAATAAGTGTTTTAGATTTATTCGCTGGAACAGGAAACATTAGTTTTGAATTTGCATCTAGAGGAACAGAAAACATAACTTCTGTAGATTCTTTTTTTGGTTGTATCAAATTCATCAACAAAACTGCCAGCGATTTAAATGAGGATATACATACTGTAAAAAGTGATGTTTTTAAATTTTTAGGATCTTCAAAAACTTCCTATGATGTCATTTTTGCAGACCCACCATATAATTTTGAAATTACTTCCTTTGAAAAAATTATAGATTTAGTTTTTGAAAATGAAATTATTAACAAAGAAGGTCTTTTAATTATAGAGCATTCTAAGCATACGGATTTATCCAATCATTCAAAATTTAGCTATAGTAAAAAATATGGAGGAAATATGTTTAGTTTTTTTGAAAACTAAAATAATGATTCTATAATTTGTATTTCCGAAATTCCTTCTGCTTCTGCTTTGTAATTTTTAACAATTCTATGTTTTAAAATGGCATAGGCAACCGCCTGAACATCTTCTATATCCGGCGAATATTTACCGTGAACTGCAGCATTAGCTTTAGCACCCAAAATTAAGTTTTGTGAAGCTCTAGGACCCGCTCCCCAATCGATATAATTTTTTACTAAATCTGGTGCGTTCTCAGAAGTAGGTCTAGTTCTTGACACTAATTTAACGGCATATTCGATAACATTATCAGCAATAGGAATTCTACGAATTAAATGTTGAAAAGCTACAATATTTTCACCTGTCATTTGAGTATTTATAGTAACATTACCATCACTTGTTGTAGCCTTAACAATTGCAATTTCTTCATTAAAAGAAGGATAATCTAGGTTTATAGAAAACATAAATCTATCTAATTGTGCTTCAGGCAAAGGATACGTTCCTTCTTGCTCAATAGGATTTTGAGTTGCCAATACAAAAAAAGGTTTTGCTAAAATATGATGATGTCCGGCAACGGTAACTGTTTTCTCTTGCATGGCTTCTAGCAAAGCTGCCTGCGTTTTTGGCGGAGTTCTATTTATTTCGTCCGCTAAAATAATATTACTAAATATTGGTCCTTTAATAAACTTAAACTGATTATTTTCATCTAAAATTTCACTACCTAATATATCCGATGGCATTAAATCTGGTGTAAATTGTATACGTTTAAAATTTAAACCTAAACAATTGGAAATTGTTTGTACCATTAAGGTTTTAGCTAATCCTGGCACACCAATTAATAAAGAATGACCTCCACTTAAAATAGATAATATAATTAAATCTACCGCTTTATTTTGACCAATGATGATTTTGCCAATTTCTTGCTTAAGTAAATTATATTTTTCTACCAATTTTGATAATTCCGCTACATCAGACATCCTTATTCTTTTTTCCAATTATTTTTAAAATTACACTTTTTAAAATCTTTATTAATTTTTATATAAGTGTCCACAATTTTCTCTTTTGCCCATTTATCAATAGTTTCTTCTTTCTTTTTTTCAAGAGTTAATTGTTGAATTTTTTCATAATCCTTATTAAAATCAGCCGTATGTGCATCACTTTTGCTTTTTACTAATAAAATTTTAAACATTTTAGCTCCACCTCTAATTTCATCATAAAAAGGTTCAGTAATTTCACCTTCTTTTAAACTACTAATTCTACCGTATAAAGTTGGATCCATACGAGTTAAATTAAAATGTGTGTCATTACTTTGAGGGTTTAAAATTAATCCCTTATTATTTCTGGTTTCCTTATCATCTGAGTATTTTAAAACCGCTTGGTCAAAAGTTATTTTTTTATCTAAAATTTGTTGGCGAATATCGGCTAATTCCTTTTTTGCAGCCTGCATTTCTTCAGGACTTATTTTTGGTTGAATTAAAATATGACGAACATCTCGTTCTTGTCCTTTAATTTTTTCAACTTTTAAAATATGCCAACCAAAACCAGAGTGAAAAGGCTCTGAAACTTCTCCTTCGTCTAAACTAAAGGCAACTTCTTTAAATTCTTTAATAAAATTACTTTGACGAGTTATGGTATATAAACCGCCAGACCCAGGACCATTTCCTGAAACTGCTGGATCATCGGAGTTAATAATTGCTTTTAAGCGAAAACTAAAACCATTTTCTACATCTTTTCTAATTTCATTTAATTTATCCACTACGCGCTTTACTTCAGCTTCAGATGGTTTTACAGTTTTTACAATTTGAGCCAACTCAATTTCTGCACCAAACTCTGGTAAACTGTTACTGTCTTTTAAATTTTTATAATAAGTTCTAACTTCTTCTGGAGTAACATCAATCTTATCGGTAATGCTTGCTCTTTCTTTACGAATTAGCATTTGTTCTTTCTGAATTTTATATAATTCACCTCTTAAATCTGCTTCATTATTAAAACCATACATATCCAATACTTTATCCATACTGCCTAATTGCTGGGTAAAATAACCAATAGTTCGTTCCACTTCAGAATTTACTTCAGCATCAGAAACTACCATACTATCCACTACGGCATGATGTGCCAATAGTTTTTGCATCATAATTTCTTCTAAAATTTCACAATCGGAAATATCAATTTTTCCTTCCGTACGTTGTTTTAATTCTTTTTTAAATTTATCAATATCTGAATCTAGCACTATGTTTTTTCCAACTACCACTGCTACTCCATCTACTTTAATTTTTTTGGTTTTATTATCTAATTTTTCTTGAGCACTTACACCTAAATAACATAATAATAATCCAATTAATATAAACTTTTTCTTCATTTTAATATATTTCAAATTGTTGTTTTTTTCTTGCATCGTTTACTAAGGTTTCTTCAATATTTTTTAAAAGTTTTAGCTTTCGTTGTTGCAAAATTATTTGCACTATTGTTGGTTTAATGTAGCTTTTTGGAGCTATACTTCCAGTAACTAAAACATTTGATATTTTCAGCAAATATAAACTTAATGAGTCTTCTTTTTGAATAAAATATTCTTTTTTTAGCAATTGCTTTTTATCTATATCTTTAAAAATTGGAACCTTAGAAATTAAATCGGTATATTTTACCCAAATAGTATCATTTAAATTCATAGATTTAAGTGTTAATTCTTTGGTTTTTAAACTATCTAAATCTTCTTGTTTATTAGATTTAAACAATGTTGTAAGCTCTTTTTTATTTAATACATTTTTACCAATTTTTATGTATTTTAACTGAATCAAATCTTCATTAAGCCTAAAATTTTGTTGATTTTTTTTATAAAAATTTTCAATATCATTTTCTGTAACTACAGTATCTAAATATTGTTCTACAACTTTTTCTTTGTAGGAATTAATAAACAAATCTTCTTTATATTTTTTAACCAATTCTTCAAACTTATTGGTTTCCTCTTCTAAATTTAGTTTAGCTTTATTTAAAAGAAGCTCATGCTTAATCCACGAATTAATATAGTTTTTTGTAAGTATAATGCTATCCTGTTTAGTACTATTTTTTGGGATGATATTTTGCATATCTTTTTTATATAAATAAGTATCATTTACTCGAGCAATTGGTTCTCTGTTATCATTTTTAATGGTAAAATAATTACAAGAAAACATGGTAACTACAATAAATAATAATAAAATTTGTTTCATCAGGGCTTCTAAATATTAGATTTTAAAATACGTTTTTCCTCATTTTTATTCACATCAACTTTATATTTTAAATGCAATTGTTCCATTAATTTTTTTTCTAAATAATTTTGATAATCTGAAATTATTGCGCCTCTATTATCATCGAATTTTTTATGAGCATATTTTTGTCTTTTGAAGGTTTTATAGAAATTATTTAACCCCACACTATCTTTCGATTTTTGCCAGACTTTATTTTCTAACAAATCAAATAATAACATTCCATCTTTAAATTCACTAAACATTTTTACAAATTCTGGATTTGTTTTTTCTACATAATTTCTATAATAATCTAATAGTTTATTTTGCTTAAACTTACTAAAAGCCAATCGGATATTTTTTTGATTTTGTCTATTTAAAAACATTCCAAAATCCTTTTGGGTGTATTTTTTTTGTTCAATAGTAAGTAATACTTTATTTAATTTTTCAGAATGAGTTTTCCAATTAGCTATACTAAATTGATTTAAAGCAGTTGTGTCTATAGTAACATTAAACTGGTTATTCAATTTTTTAAATAATGTTTCTTTTACAACATTAAATCGTGCATCGTGCTTAACTTGTTCGGTTAGCTTTGGTTGTAATTTTTCAAAACTTTCTACAGGATATTTTTTTATTAATTTAATAATGTGCCATCCAAATTTTGTTTTAAACGGCTTAGAAATATCGTTATCCTTTTTTAATGAAAAAGCTACATTTGTAAAACTTTCAATCATTTTACCTGTTCCAAATTTCTTTAATCTACCACCATTTACAGCACTAGCTTTATCATTAGAAACTTGCTTTGCAAGGCTATAAAAATCTACATTTTTATCCTTTAAGATTTGATAAATAGAATCTATCTTTTGTTTAGATTTGGCATTATCATTTTTAATCATAATATGAGCCACCTCTACTTCGCCGCTGTTATCTCTAATATTATTGACTTTTAAAATATGATACCCGAATTTTGTTCTAAAAGGCATGGAAATTTCATTTTTAGGGGTTTTGTACGCTTGGCTCTCAAACGGATATACCATTTGAAAAGCTGTAAAATAGCCAATATTTCCGCCATTTTGTTTCACCGTTGGATCTTGAGAAAACTTTTTAGCTACTTCTTCAAATTTTTTTCCATTTAAAATTAAATTTCTAGCTTCTAACAATTTATTGTAAGCAATTAAGGTATCATTTGCATTTGGTTTTAAAAAAATTAAAATATGACTTACATTAACTTCTTTTGTTAATCTGTTATATGCTTCCTTAACTAATTTTTCAGTTAAACTATCATTTTTTAAATAAGGTATTATTAATTTATTTTTATACCGTTGTAACTCATTTTTAAACTTTTGAATGGTATCTAAACCTAAGGATTTTGCTTCAGTAATTTTCAATTTATAATCTATAAATAACTTCAGGTAATCTTTAATATTTTCATTATTTGACTTAGTTATTTGAAGATTTTTTTTATACGTTTTTATAAATTCTTGTGTATAATATGGTTTATTATTTATAGTAAATAAAACACGTTTATTTTCTTGAGAAAATCCTTTTGAAAATATTAGAAATACAATACAAATTTTAAGAAATTTCATATAGGTTTTAGAATTGTTTCTATAAAATAAAACGGTGCAATTTATTTTTAATTATTTAATAAATCTGTTAAAAGTCTCATAAAGAAATTATCCCTTCCACAACTTCCACCTCTTTATATTTTTTAATAACTTCGTCTGCATTATTCATTTTAACCAAAATTGAAATACTAATAAACTTACCTGTTTTTGATGATTTTTTGGTTATTACTGCTCCCATGTAGTCAAAAATAGTTTCAACTTGTTTTACTTTTTCTTCATCAGCCGAAACTATAAATTTATATAAATATTTAGCAGGAAATTTTGTGGTTTCTTCTAAATCACTTTTTAATTTTTTGTAAAATGCTGTTTTTTTATCCATTATTCTTGAAAAAATAATTAATTCTTCGTCAGAAGAAATAATTGTTAATAGTAACTAACAAAATTACATGAAAATTTTTAGTATAATTTAATGAATACCTTATTTTTGCATATGCAAAAAAAAATAGTAGTTACTGGCGGACCAGGAACAGGTAAATCAACTGTGATTAACGAATTAGCCAATCGAAATTATACGTGTATGCTTGAAATTTCGAGAGAAGTTACTTTAAATGCTAGAAAAAATGGTGTTGAGCAATTATTTTTAACTAAACCGCTACTTTTTAGTGAGTTATTGATAGAAGGAAGAGTTAATCAATATATTGAAGCCGAAAAAAATAATAATGAAATTGTTTTTTTTGATAGAGGAATTCCTGATGTACATGCTTACATGAATTATATTAGTATAGATTATCCTAATTCTTACATTACTAAAAGTAATTTATACCGTTATGATTATGTTTTTTTAATGTCTCCGTGGGAAGAAATTTATATTTCAGATAATGAACGTTATGAAAATTTTGAACAATCTTTGGCTATTCATAATCATTTAGAGCGTACTTATAAAGACTTGAATTACAATATTATAGAAGTTCCCTTTGGATCTATAAGTGATAGGGCTAATTTTATTTTAGAAACTATAAAATAATGACACCTATTGAGATACTTCAAAAATACTGGAATCACTCTAGTTTTAGAAAACCTCAAGAGGAAATTATAACTGCAACTTTACAAAAGCAAAATACTGTTGTTTTATTACCAACAGGAGGAGGAAAATCACTCTGCTATCAAATTCCTGCTTTATTACAAGATGGCATTTGCATAGTTATATCCCCTTTAATTGCTTTAATTAACGATCAGGTTAATCAATTAAAAGAAAAGCAACTAAAAGCAATTGCATTAACGTCTCAGCTTAATTTTGAAGAAACCATTGTAGCATTTGATAACTTACAATTTGGAGATTTTAAATTTTTATACCTGTCTCCAGAAAAATTACAAAATCCGTTAATTCAAGAAAAAATAAAACAATTAAATGTTGGCTTAATTGCAATTGATGAAGCACACTGCATTTCGGAATGGGGACATGATTTTAGACCATCCTATTTAAAACTACAAATTTTAAAAGATATTTGTCCAAATGCAAATATAATGGCTTTAACTGCTACAGCAACACCAGAAGTATTATTAGATATTCAAGATAAATTAGGACTTCAGAATGCTGTCATTTTTAAAAAATCATTTAAACGAGCTAACTTAAAGTTTAAAATTATTACTACTGAAGATATTTACGGACAATTAATACAATGCCTTCAAAAAATTAAAGGCTCATGTATTATTTATGCTGGAACTAGAAGACAAACAAAAGAAATTAGTTCCTTGTTATCTAAAAAAGGATATAAAAGCAACTACTATCACGGAGGAATATCAGCAACAGATAAAAGTTTAGTTTATGATAGTTGGATTTCCAATAAAACTCCTATTATGGTGGCTACAACTGCTTTTGGCATGGGAATAAATAAACCCGATGTACGCGCAGTAATTCACATTACTACCCCAAACAGTATTGAAAATTACCTACAAGAATCCGGCAGAGCTGGCAGAGATGGTAAACCAGCAGAAGCTATTATTTTAAGCAATGCTGGTATTGTAAATGAAACAATACATCAATTTAAAATAAATACTCCAAATGCTAACTTTGTCAAGAAAATTTATCAAAAATTAAATAACTATTTTAAAATTTCTATGGGCGAAATTCCTAAAGAAGTTTTTGATTTTTCCATTCAAGAATTTTGTTTTCACTATAAATTTCCATTATTAAAAACGTACAATGCTATTAAAATTTTAGTTAGAGAAAATATTATTTTTTTAGATGAAAATTTTAGTAAAAAAACAACTGTAAAATTTTTAATACAAAGTCAACAAGTTTTTGACTACCTTAAAAACAAACCTACCAAAAAAGATTTAATAAACTTATTATTAAGGAGTTATGGTGGTATTTATGACTATAATACAACTATAAATGAGTTTGCCTTATCTAAAAAAATGAATTGCTCTGTTCAAAATATAGTTAATAAACTAAAAGAACTTCATACTAATAAAATTATCCATTATCAAGCAAATAGTAACCAATCAAAAATAACCTTTTTAGTTGCCCGTGATGATAATTATATTATAAACAGTATTTCAAAACATATTAATCATCAACATCAAACAAAGCAAAAAAAATTAGAGGCAATAATTCAGTATATTACTAATAATAAAACATGCAGAAATATTCAACTTTTTAATTATTTTAAAGAAGATTTAAAAAATAATTGTGGTATTTGTGATGTTTGCGAAATGAAAAATAAACCTTTAATTTCTATTAAACATCTTACAAATCAAATAGTAAATTTATTAAAAAATGAAGCCTTTTCTTCGGGTATTATTTGTCAGAAATTAGATTTTCCAAAGGAAGATATTTTAAACTGTTTAAAAATTTTACTTGACGAAGACAAAATATATATAAATTCGCAAAATAAATATAAAGCAACTAAATAATGAGAGAATTACGAATAGTTTTTATGGGAACTCCAGATTTTGCGGTTGGAAGTTTAGATGCACTTATAAATGCCAACTTTAATGTGGTTGGGGTTATCACGGCTCCAGATAAACCTGCTGGTCGGGGTAAAAAATTACATCAATCTGCTGTAAAAAAATATGCTATAGAACATCAATTAAAATTGCTACAGCCTACAAATCTAAAAAACGAAACTTTTTTAAAGGAACTAAAACAATTGAATGCAAATTTGCAAATTGTAGTGGCTTTTAGAATGTTACCAAAAGTAATTTGGCAAATGCCAAAATATGGCACATTCAATTTACATGCTTCATTGTTACCCAATTATAGAGGTGCAGCTCCTATAAATTGGGTAATTATAAATGGAGAGACTAAAACAGGTGTTACCACATTTTTTATTGATGAAAAAATTGATACTGGCAACCTTATTTTGCAAGAAGAAGTTACCATAACTGAAAAGTTAACTGCTGGAGAATTACATGATATACTAATGAACATTGGTAGTCAATTAGTTGTAAAAACAACGCAATTAATTGCTGAAGATAATATCAAAACTATACCTCAAGCTCACACTGATATTAAATCTGCGCCTAAAATATATACTGAAACTTGTAAAATAAATTGGAATAAACCTTTAACTAAAATATATAATTTAATAAGAGGCTTAAATCCATATCCTGCTGCTTGGAGTTTACTTTTAAATGGGGATGAAGAAATTAAAATTAAAATATTTGATGTAGAAAAAGAATTAATTACTCATACTTATGATATTGGGGTAATAATTTCTAATAAAAGTGAAATCAAAATTGCAACCATAAATGGTTTTCTAAAAATAAATAGTTTACAGTTGGCTGGTAAACGAAAAATGGATGCAAAAAGTTTATTAAACGGATATAGCTTTTACACAAATGCAAAAATGCTGTAACCCCATTATTTTATAGGGTTAGCTGAATTTTTAGAATTATATTTTCATGTTTATTAACATTTACTGTCATTTATTAACAAAATAGTTACTTTTTTTGCCAAAAACTTGCACAAACCCTTATTCCGTCTAACTTTGTTAAGCTTTTATAAGCAAAATATGTTTAACCTAAATTAATTTAACATTTAAATTATGAACAAATCAGATTTAATTGATGCTATGGCAGCAGATGCTGGCATCACAAAAGCAGCTGCAAAATCAGCATTAGAATCATTAACTGACAATGTAACAAAAACTTTAAAAAAAGGTGGAAAAGTTGCTTTAGTTGGATGGGGAACTTGGTCTGTATCTAAAAGAGCAGCAAGAACTGGTAGAAACCCTCAAACAGGAGCTACAATTAAAATTAAAGCTAAAAACGTAGTTAAATTTAAAGCAGGAGCTGGATTTAGCGGTGCAGTTAACTAATTTTTAAAGAATTATTTCTTTATTCTTCAAACTCTCTTTTTTAAAGAGAGTTTTTTTTTATAGTTTTTTTTTATATATTTAAAGAAATGTTTATGATAAATGTCAGTAAAGAATCTTTTAAAAGGCAAATTATTAATTTCTGAACCATCTATATTAAATGATAGATCTTTCAACAGATCGGTTATTTATTTAACTGAAGATAATATGGAAGGAAGTGTTGGCTTTATTATTAATAAAACTACAGATTTTGTTTTAAACGATTTAATTCCTGATATAAACTGCTCGTTTAAAATTTATAACGGAGGTCCTGTTGAACAAGAAAACTTATACTTTATTCATAAAATTCCTGAGTTAATTCCAAATAGTATTGAAATTTCTAATGGAATATTTTGGGGTGGAGATTTTGAGGTACTAACTAATTTATTAAACAAAGAGAAAGTTAACCAATCGGATATTCGTTTTTTCTTAGGATATTCTGGATGGACTGAAAATCAATTAAAGGAAGAACTTTCTGAATCTAATTGGGTTGTAGTTGAAAATAAATATCCTGATTTATTAGGTTTAAAAGGTGATGATATCTGGAAAAATCAACTAATAAAATTAGGTGGAGAATATCAAATTTGGGCAAATGCACCTAAAAATCCATCTTTAAACTAGTTTATTTAATTCACTCATTAACTCTTTGGCAATATCTGTAGAAAATTCTTTCTTTTTATATTTTGTAATAGATTGAATTCCTATTATAGCATTGGTAATAAATATTTCATCTGCTTTTAACAATTCAAATGGTGAAATTTGAGTTTCTTCTAGGTTAAACTTTTCTCCTTTATTTACAATTTCAATAATTTTTTTTCTAATAATACCTTTTATACATCCATCAGAAATAGATGGTGTTTTTATGGTATTTCCACTAACTAAAAATACATTCCCATTTGTGGCTTCCACTATATTCTTTTTCTCATTTAACAAAATACAATTATCAAATTCATTTTCAGAAGCGTAAATACTGGCTAATATATTGGTCAGCTTATTTGTAGTTTTAATAGTTGATAACAACCCTGAAGAAGTAAAATAATCCTTAAAAACATCTATTTCGTAATTATGTTTTAATGTTATATTTAGCTCATTTACCTCAATCAAATAATTAATAGTATTATTTTTTGGTAAATATAGTCCTCCGTCACTTCTATAAACAGTTATTCTTACTCTAGCATTTTGAATATTTGAATCTGTAACTGTTTTAATAATCTCTTCTTGAAAAAACTCTAAAGAAAAATTCAATGGTATTTCCATTCGTAGCATTCTCATAGAAGCCATTAATCTAAAATAATGATCTTCTAAAAAAACAATTTTTAAATTGACAACTTTAACAGTTTCAAACAAAGCATCTCCATATTTAAATGCCCGATTTGAGTTATTAAATACTTGTTCATTATTGTTTAATATTGTTCCGTTTAAATTCATTAATATTAAAATTCAACAGTAAATTAAAAAAACCTTGAAAAATCAAGGCTTTTATATATACACTTAAAAAAAGGTTATGCACCAATGGTATGTTTTAATTCTTCTATTTGATTTTCCCAAAACATTTTAGATTCTTCAAGTTCATCTTCTTCAGCAAAATCTGTTATAATAAGAGAAACATCTTTAGTTATTTCATCTACTTGAATTCTAAATTCAAAGTATATTTTATCATCCTCTTCTTCAAGCCAAGTAAATTTAATTTTTTCGTTAGGTCTTTCTTGAAGTACTTTAGCTTTTTCTTCAGCACCATCCCATATAAAGGAGTATATAACACCCCTTGAATTTACATTATCCGCAAACCACTCCGATAAACCTGATGGTGTTGCAAAATATTGAAACAACATTTGCGGTGAAGCCTGTATTGGGAATTCTATTTCGAATTTTATTTGTGTTGACATATATTCTATTTAAAAGCACAATATATATAAATAATCTGCGTAAAAAAAATTAAGTTTTAAAAAAATTAACCTTTAACTTGTAGCAACAATTAATTTATTTTTATATTTGCACCCTTAATAAATGGCGAGGTAGCTCAGTTGGTTAGAGCGTCGGATTCATAACCCGGAGGTCTCGAGTTCAATTCTCGATCTCGCTACAAAATTTAATTTCAACAAGACTAACGGTTTAGCTTTTCTAAACCGTTTTTTTATGATATTTTTATACTTATGTTAAATTATTAAAGTGCAAAAATTATGTAATTTTGTACTCTTACATATAGACTATAGTTTTTGAAAAATATTTATAGTGACCTAATTATTGAATAGCTAAATTTAAATGGACAGCGCTAAAAAAGATGATAAGCATCTTGGAATTTTAACTTTAACAGCTCTAGGGATCGTATTTGGAGATATTGGAACAAGCCCATTATATGCTGTTAGAGAATGTTTTTATGGAGATTTTAGCGTCCCTATTTCTAATGACAACATCTTAGGTGTTATTTCTTTAATCTTTTATGCATTAATTATCGTTATTAGTCTAAAATATCTAATGCTTGTATTTAGAGCAGATAATGAAGGTGAAGGCGGTATTTTGGCACTTATGTATTTAGTACTTCCTAAAAAAAATAAAAAATTAAAATTTGCTATAATAACATTTATGGGCTTATTCGGTGCTACATTGTTATATGGAGATGGTATGATTACTCCTTCAATTTCGGTATTAAGTGCTGTTGAAGGTTTAAATATTGCAACTAGCAATTTTCAAACCTATATTATTCCTATTACCATAGCTATTTTATTTGGTTTGTTTATTTTTCAAAAAGTTGGAACTAAAAAAGTTGGATTTATATTTGGACCTCTAATTTTATTATGGTTTATTATTATTGCTATACTTGGTATAAATTCTATTATAGCCCATCCTGAAATTCTAAAAGCTGCTAATCCTTATTGGGCTTATAATTTTTTTGCTATTCATCATTGGCATGGCATTTTTATATTAGGTGCCATATTTTTGGTAGTTACGGGTGGTGAAGCATTATATGCTGATATTGGGCATTTTGGAAGAAAGCCCATTAAATTAGCCTGGTTTTTATTGGTATTTCCCTCTTTAACATTTAATTATTTTGGACAAGGTGCTTTATTGCTTGGGAACTCATCTTTGGCTGTAAATCCATTTTATCATTTAGCACCAGAATGGGCTATTTATCCATTAGTTTTTATGGCAACCGTTGCAACTGTAATTGCATCACAAGCTGTAATTTCAGGTGCTTTTAGTTTAACTTTTCAGGCTTTGCAATTAGGTTATTTTCCTAGAGTAAATATCATTCATACTTCAAAAGATGAACGTGGTCAGATTTATATACCTCAAATAAATTGGATATTATTTATTGGTACAGTTAGTTTAGTTTTGTTATTTAAAACATCAGCAAATTTAGCATCTGCATATGGTGTTGCGGTTTCAACTACTATGGTAATTACAACATTGCTCACGTTTTTTGCTATGAATAATTTATGGAAATGGAAACTTTCAATTTCAATTACAATAACAATTCTTTTGCTTTGTGTTGATTTTGCATTTATGACTGCTAACTATACTAAAATTCCATCTGGAGGATGGGTTCCATTGGTTATTGCAGGATTAATTTATTTAGTGATGACTACTTGGCACAAAGGAAGAGAAATTTTGCATAAACAAAGTATAAGAACTAATGGTTTACTTAGCAACTTTATTAAAACGATTAATCAAAATCCACCTCAACGTGTTTCAGGAATTAGTATTTATTTTGTAAGCGATATAAATTACACACCAGCAGCTCTAATTCTTAATTTAAAACATAATAAAATTCTTCATCAACAAGTCATCATTCTTTCAGTTGTATTTAAAAAAATACCTCACGTAAGAAAAACTAATCGCTTAGAGTTTGAAAAGATTTCTGATGGAATTTACAAAGCTATTATTAATTATGGATTTATGGATTACAAAAATATTCCTAGAGAACTTGAATTACTTAGAAATGAAGGAATTTCTATTACAAAATATAACACAACGTATGTTTTGGGAAGAGAAACTTATATTATGTATGGTAAAAAAGGAATGCCTATTTGGAGAGAATCTCTATTTTCCTTCCTTTCAAAAAATTCAATTTTAGCTACAAAATATTTTAATTTACCCCGAGGAAATGTTTTAGAAATTGGTTCTCAAATATCATTGTAATGATATCCTAGCTTTTATATGATTAGTGCGAATGGAAAATCGGAGATTTTTCTGTTGAAGCAAATCGTTTGTTTAAATGTTTGTCTTTTTATTTTTAACTTAAAAGTAAGCATAAATTCTACGAATTGCTGGCAAATGTTTTGTACTATTACTTGTTTGAATTGATTTCTATCTCGTCAATATAATAAGTTCCTAAAAAACAAGGAATTTGTTTAATATGATTAATAAAAGTAAACTTTATATCCTCATCCTTTTCAACAATCGAGGCTCTACTATAAGGCATTTTTTTTGTTAAAATATCTGTGTAAACCATTTTATTTTTAAGGAATTTTAAATCCTCCGATTTGTCAAATACTCTATTAGATAGAGTTTTTCCATTCTTATAAAAGTATTCATTTATAATTTTATTCTTTTCTCTTAGTAAAAATATTTTTTTGGGATTATTTTTAATGATTTCAATTAATTTATCATTATTATAGTAATCATAAATATGGTTTGGAATTATTGCGAATGATAAATTCCATAAAAGCATAGCAATTGACAAATATTTAATTGATTTAAAATTAACTTCAAAATAAAACGGAAGAAATAATGGAATTAAAAAAGGAATCATCACCATAAATTCCGCATTTCCTTGTGAAATAAAAGCGAAAGTTAATTGTAAAAAAAAGATTCCTAAATGGATTTTATTGAATATAAGTATTTTATTCCGTTTAAAAATATACTTTTTATGAAAAATGCTTTTTTGAATAAAATAAATTACTAGTATAATAATTAAAATTGAAGTTATTGGATTAATTCTAATGAAATCAAGGATTATTCCATGAACCTGAAAAAAGGATCGAAGAAAACTTATAGGTGTCAAGATGAAATTTATTATGCTTATTGATGCACTAGCATTTCCATTATAATAGTCATTTAATATAAATTTAAATAGATAATTTAGGGTCAAATTTGTGGGAATAATAGCAGTTAATATCCCCACATAGGTCAATGGTATTATCAATGTAGTTGTAAAAAATAAAAAAATTGATTTTATATTTTTTGTAAATACAAAACCCATAAAAATTCCTAAAAGCCAAAATATATGGATTTGATGGAATAGACAAGCAATAGATCCAAAAATTCCACTAAGCAAAATATAACTTAATTTTGATTTCACTTTAATGTACCTATAATAATAAAATGATGACAATAACGAAAAATAAATTGGGATAATATAAGTTTCGTTCTCTGTGCCATATCTTAATACTGCAAATGAACTACCTACAAAAAATATCCACATATTTATTTGATTAATTTTTAGGGAGCTCAAATTCAAAATTTTATATAATACGTATAAAGAAAAAATTGCAAATATTCCATTTGTAAATTTCATGATACTTAAGACGTCAAAAGAAGGTACAAATTGTTGTACAAAATTTGTCAGAAACAAAAAAAAAGGATTATAAAGTATATGATGTGGATTAAATAAATCTTTTGCGAATTTAACATCTGAAGCATAACTCCATGCGTCTAAAGTGGAATTATTATTGAAAATGAATAAGTAAATTATACTGAACAAGAAAAACAATATAACAATTTCTATATTTTTGAATTTAAGTGTTTTTAAATTCATTTACTGAATTAATTTAAGTTATTGAATAGAGACCTGGGTTTGTCTTGTCCTAATATAGGTTGACCATTTTTGGTTGTTCATTTGTTCAAATTTAGTGATTAATTCACGGAACATTCTATTTTACTAAATTAAGCAATTTTTTATGCGCATTGTTGGCAACTGTATTTTTAAATTCAGAAGGTTAAAATATATTGTTCAAATCTTGCCTTCCAATTATTGTAATTATTTCAACGATTTCATTATTTATTTTGTAATAAATACTATCAGATCCACACACACAACGTCTATATTCTTTTTTTATAAAATCAACCGATTCGAATGATAAAGGTCGTTGGGCAATAATCTCAAAGTATTCAAAAAATGAATCAAAGTATTTGTCGGCTTGGTCAACTCCAAATTTTTTGACTCCGTAATGATGAATCCGTATTAAATCTTCTTTAGCAGCATTACTTAACTTATATTTAGCCATTAAGTAAAGACTTTGATTGTTTTAATATTTGTTCTTTACTGTCATTAGTAAATCCACTATTTTCAGCTTGATCTAATTTAGTTCTAATCCAGTCAATCTGAATATGCTGTTTTCTAGCTTGTCTAATTAAATCATTAACAAGTTCACTTTTACTAGAGTATTCTTTATTGTCAACTTGAGTTTTTAACCATTCATTATTTGGATTTGTGAATGAAATACTTTGCCTTGCCATAATTTTTGTTTTTGATGTAAATTTACACCAAAAATACATCATTTGCAAAAAATATTTTTAATTTTCGAATTTTTTCCAGCATTATACACAACGGGCTCGGCTATGAGTAGTTGCGTGGGAAGCACTTAACTTTGCGAGTATACACCAAGCTGAAAATCTGCGAGGATTTTCAGAAGTAGGCGAGAACAAGCAATTACTTATAGCCATTGTTGGGTGTAGTTTTTATTTTTTTGACTTTTGTTTCGGATTTGCAAGAACGATGTTTTTTAAAAAGCTGTTAAAATGATTTTCGGTTGTTTGTGTTTTTACCCGAAGAATATCATTTTCTGTGCTATAATCAACAATAATGTTGTTGAAATTAGAAAAATTTTCCAATTTGAAAGAAACCATTTTTTCTATTGTTTCTGAATAGTCGTAATTTTTTAATTCTCTCTTGTAAAGATTGTTCTTTTCCAAAAACTCTTTGTTATTAGCTAAATTCCAAGCCTCAATTCCAACTTCTAAAGTTTCATCAAAAGTTAGTTCCTTTGGAAGATTGTCATCAAATTCTTGTACAATCCTATATAACATTTCAGAGTATTTTGTTCCTTTGTTTTCTGTTATTTCTTCTTTCATTTTTGTGAATAATTGCCTATTTTTTATTCGGTCAATCTGTTTTTTTAGTCTATTCTTTCGTGTAATATTCTAATAACTTCAATTTCATTTTCCGAGATCAAATGATAAAATATTATATGTTTTCTAGATTTTAGTCCAAGTAAACTTCTGCTTATTCCAGCATATTCTCTACCAAGGTCTGGATTTTGTCCAATTTCTTTACAAGCAAATTTTATTGTTGCATAATATTTATCGGCTTGTTTTTCTGACCATTTTTCAAAAGTATAGTCCCAAATGTCATTTAAGTCATCAATGGCTTCTTGTCTTAATATAACTCTAGCCATTCTTTCTTTTTTCTACTTTTAGCTTCTTAAGGTTTTGGTCAAAGTCAAAATTTTCAACTCTTGGACTGTTTAGCCCTTCTTGAATAGCATTTCTCAAGGCAATAACCTTACTTTCTTCGTTTTCCAAAAGTCGAAGTCCAGCTCTGATTACTTCACTAACATTTTTGTATCGTCCAGCAGAAACTTGACTGCTAACAAATTGGTCAAAATAATTCCCGAGTGATATTGAGGTGTTTTTCATTTTTATTATTTTTTTAAATTTACCAAATTTTGGTAATAATTCCAAATTTCGCTCGTTTGTCTTGTCCTAATATAGGTTGACCATTTTTGGTTGTTCATTTGTTCAAATTTAAGCATAAATTATATACGGTGTTATGTGCTGGCTTTATTATTTCAAAGCCATTTTCAAAAAGTCATTTATTGGAATTGCTTGCTTATAATCATTGATAATCGTCTTTATTAAGTCAGAATTTAAAGCCAATTCAGGTTTATATTTCTTATAAAAATAAAATGATTTATTCAGCAATAATGGCTGTTTTTCAGTAACTCCAAGATATGGAGAGGGTATTTTTTTATACTTTTCCCCTCTAATTTCATCAAATGTTTCTATAAAATTAGGATGATTAATGATTTTATTAAAAGTATCTAAATTTTTATAAATAGCCATTCGTATTTGCTCACATTGCTTGGGTGTAAGCGTAAAACTACCGCTGTAAAGCCTGATGTCTTCACCTGAAAATTGAATGTATGCCCCAGGAGTCGTTTTGTCCTTTCGCCCACCTTTACTAATCATAGCCGAAACGTGATTTTTGTAAGGCGTTTTGTCTTTACTAAATCGCACATCTTTATAAATCCGAAAGACGCAATCCTTTGCTTCAACATTAAGTTCGGGAATTAAAGGTTGAAGTTTAAGTATCAAATCCGAAACAAATGTTTTAAAGGGTGTTTCTACTTCTTCTTTATAAACGCCTTTGTTTGCATTAAACCATTCCTTATTGTTGTTTTTGGAGAGTTCCCTTAAAAAATGGAGTGTTGCTTGGTTAAAATAGTTCATACACTAAATTAATAAAAAAGCACCAACTAATACATAAGTCGATGCTCTTGATTAGTCTTTTTGGATTACTGAATGGCTTCTCCTATAATAAAGATGAGATTTGACATACTGGCATTTCTTTTTGGAAAAAGAGCCGCCATTCGTTCATCAGACCCCATTTTCATTAATCCTTCTTCGGAATCGAAATAGAAAAGATGTATTTCCGAAGGTTGTTCTATAAGGTTATTTGCTTTTTCAAATGGAATCAAGAATCTTTCAAAGTGGGTACCAAATTCCGGCATAATGGCACAGGCTTCTTTATGATATTCGGCAAAGTCATGTTTGCTTTTCTCGTTGTCATTAATATAAACCAAGGCCAGACCATAGGTTTTTTTTGAATCACCTATCTCCCGGAAATATTCCATATCATCATTTTTGGTAATAAAGCCAAACATCTTTTCAACTGAACCAGCCACATACTCTTTTTTTAATTCTAAAAATTCAGGGTCTTGGTCAAAAGCCTTCTTCGCTTCGATGTTGGGATACGAGGCAAAGTGTATTTCTGTAGGAAGTTCCAATTCCCCTTCCGCGAGCATTTTAGGTTTTATTACCCTTTCTATCTTAGCACCATATTTTTCGAGCAATACGTTTCCTCTGCTACGAAGTTTCTCAAATTGTTCTTCATGTCCTGGTTTGATGTAGAAGAATGCCACATTTACTATTTGTTCGCTTTCTGTTTTCATAATTGTTGATTTATTTTTGTTAGTAATTTCATTTAATTCTTCGGTTTCTTTTTTCGGATTTGTTGTACAAGATGCCATTAAAAATGCCACTAAAACCAATCCCGATAGTCGTTTTGTTATTTTCATTTATTTAGGTTTAAATTGTTTTCTGATATTACAATAGATGTCCCATTTCTAGGTTATTTTTTATATGATTCTCCTGAATGGGGGTCGTTTTTTCATTCAATTCTATGGTTCCATAATCAATACCAGATACTTTTCTTATCGGTCTATTTCCTTTAGACGTTTCTATTAGGTTCAGAACAGCATCGGCAATCAACTGAGGGTTAGGAGCATTATCACTTTTAAAGAATTCCCCAAAATTTTGAAGCATTGCTTTTGGTATTTTGTTCATTTCCCCATATTCTTTTAACACTTCAGTGTTTTTTTCTTCCGGACCGCTGTAAAGTAAGTTGGTAGGAAAGGGCCCTGGTTCTATAATGCTAACATCAACATCCAAGGGTTTTAATTCATACTTAAGAGCCTCGGAATAAGCTTCTAATGCGAATTTACTTGCACAATAAATCCCAAAGTATGGAAACACCAGCCTTCCTGCTAAGGATGATATATTGACAATGAGTCCGTCATCCGATTTTTTTAATAAAGGAAGAAATGCTTTGGATGTTCTGATTACTCCAAAGAAATTAGTATTAAATTGATTTTGGACTTGTTCTATGCTGTATGCTTCGGTAATACCTACATACATTACTCCAGCGTTGTTGACTAGAACATCCAATTTTCCATCCTCTTTAATGACCGCCTCTGATAGTGTTTCTACAGAAACGTCACTTGTTACATCCATTTCTGCCACTCGAATGGATAGGTCTTCATTAAGTGCAATGGATTCCAATTCCGTTTTTTTGTCCTTGTTTTTTCCGTTTGAGTCACGCATTGTCGCCCAAACTTTATAACCCTTTCGAGCCAATGTTAGGGTCGTTAAATAGCCAAAACCACTACTACTGCCTGTTATTACTGCATTTTTCATCTTTGATTTATCTTTTATAATTTGATAGTACAAAGATGTTATAATGTAATCGTGTTTTGTTTTACTATTGGCTCAATGATTTGTCAAAATGGGTCAATTTATAAGTGGAAGGGGAAACCCCATATCGATGTTTGAATGTCTTAGAATAGTGAGAGACATTACTAAAACCACAGTCGTAAGCAATATCTGTGGTTCTCATATTTGTGGAGAGTAATTCAATTGATTTTTCAAGCTTTTTATCTCGAAGATATGTAGCTGGAGAGGTTTTATAGATTTTTTTAAACTCCCTTTTAAGTGTTGATAGACTTTGATTGGTTAACTGGGCAAGTTCATCAAGCGTAATGTTGGAGAAATGATGTGCCTCGATAATATCTCTAAAAGAGTAGGAGGTTGGGTTAAATAAATTGGAAAGAATGGTGTGTATTGCAGGGGCATTTTTGGTCTGATTAAGCAAAAGGATGATTTCCTTTAGTTTTAAAATCAGGATTTCTTCATTGACAAGTGAAGGATTTTCAAAATAAAAAAGGATGCCTTCAATATATTTACTGATAAGTACTTCATTATTTATTTTTTCCATTCCTGTTTGTTCAGGATTTTCTTTTTTTGATTTTAAAAAATCAGGCACTTTATTGTCGTAAACTTTTTTAAGAATATCTGGATAAAAATGGACGGCCACCGCTTCGTATTTTTTTGAAGTTTGAGAAGCATACATTTGCGATAAATAATTGCCGCATTTCATCAATACAGATTCTTCTGCCTTTATTCGTAATTGCTCTTTTTCGGAAATAGAGTTGTATTCACCATCCATAATATAGAGGAAACAGGCTTCATTGGGCATAGGGTTGGTTTTCTTGAAAGGCGGAATCAAAATTACCTTTTCAAAAAGCATTTTGCCAAATAGTTCTATGGTCTTATATTCTATTATCATCTTAAATACAAAAATACATAAAAAGCGCAAACCAAATGACTTGCGCTAATCCCGCTACTTCTTAAGTTTACAATTCTTTATTTTTTTTGTTAAAATTCTAAATCCACTATTAAATCGAACTCATCATAAATAGCTTTGTCTTTTAAATTATCAAAAAAGCTGGTTGAACCATATTTAACATTGTATTTTGCTCTGTCTATTTTTAATGACGCTGTAGCTTTCTTTCCATAAATGGAAACATCAAAAGTAATAGGGTTGGTTATCCCTTTAATAGTTAATTCTCCAACTACCTCATAAGAGTTTTTCCCTGTAGCCTTCACCTTTTTAAATATTAGTGATGAGGTAGGATAAGTTTTCACACCAAAGAAATCATCTGATTTTAAATGTCCTTCCAATTTATCTTTATATTCTCCTTCTTGATCTGTACTTGTAATAGTAGTCATATCAATGGTAAACTTTCCGCCTATTAATTTATCAGCTTTAAAATTTAAAAATCCAGACTTTAATGTTATTATTCCTTTTTGTGAACCAGTAACTTGATAGCCTTTCCAAACAACTTTACTTTTTTCTATTTTCACTTCTTTTTTATCTCCGTCTTTTGTGGTAAAAGAAAAAGAAATTAGCGTAAAAATTGCTACGACTATAATACTTAATGCTTTAATTTTCATTTTTTTCATTTTTATGATTAGTAATAAAATTTTTCTTTGATAATTTTACCATCTTTCCAATCTTGTACTGAAACTTGATGGTAGTTTCTTTCTCCCCAATCTTTATGGGTATAGTCAAAATGCCATTCAACCATTGTAGTTGTTTTTCCCACGGTAACTTTTAAAGGTTTTGCTCCTCTAAATTCAGTTATGGAGCTAAAAAAATCTTCCTCTCTTTTTCGGTTTGCCATTTTTCCAACTACAACTGGATTGTCATTCTCTTGCATTTCTACATCATCGTGGTAATGTTTTTCAAATGCTTCTAAAGCTTTACCTTCAAGTATCAAGCTATTAAGGTCGTTAACCTTTTCTAATAGTGTTTCCATAATTTTTATTTCATTTTGTTAAACATATATCGAGCAATTTTCCACTCGTTATTTTCTTTTTCAAAAACAAATAATTCCCTATTTTCTTCAGGAACTGTTTCATTTGTAGCGTGAATCAGGGTTGTTCCTTTGGAAGTAGTCAAAGCATAAGCCAAATTGTTTTCAATAACGATTTCTTCAATATAAAATTCAATGTTCAATTGAATTTGAGAGAATACGAACTCGTAGGCTCCTTTAATATTCTTTCCACTAGCTGTTGGTACTCCTGTGGGCATAAATACACCATCTTTTGTATAACAGTTTACTGCTTTACTTACATCAGAAGTATTTAATGATTCTTTATAAACCATTAATAACTTTTCAATTTGTTGTTTGTCTTTTTTTTCCATTTTTTTATTATTTATTTGATGAATAGATTGGTCTTGTTGTTTTTCTGTACATCCTATACCAACAAGACTGAATATGATAGCGGATATGATTATTTTTTTCATACCACAAAGATGAGTTGCAAATAAATAAGCTACCTATAAGTTAGTTTAAGAAAAATACTTAATCTATGTTAAGATTGTCTTTTATTTAGAGATAATATTTCTCCTTATTTTACTTAAAAATTCAGGAGTTACACCAATGTATGATGCAATTTGGACATTAGAAATCCTATTGAATAAATTGGGGTAATTTTTAAGAAAATCTAAATACCGTTCTTCTGCCGTAGAGCTAATATTTTGGAGAACACGTTTTTGAATACTGATAAATGCATTTTCAATAAGCACCCTAAAATTTCTATCAAACTTTGGATGGTGAGAATATAAGAAAAGTAAGTCAGGTTTTGCTATTTGTAATATGATAGATTGTTCTAATGCTTCAATGTAGAGTTCGCTTGGTTTTTCAGAGTGAAAACTCCCTATATCAGCTATCCAACCATTTTCAATGGCAAATTGTAAATTATGTTCAATGCCTTTAGCATCTATTTTGTACATTTTAAAGCAACCATTTACCACAAAAGTGTAGTGCTTACAAACGTCTCCTTCTTGAAGTATAAACTGTCTTCTTTTTATTTTTCTTTCTATTAATTTAGATTCAAGTTCTACAATTTCAGAATTGTTCAAAGGCAGATAGTTTGAAAAATGTTTTATGATAGGTGTAATATTCATTAATGCAAAAATAACAAAAAATCACAAGCCATATAAACCTGTACTTTCTCAATTATCTTAATATATATATTGTTGCGTTTTCGCCATTTTTAGTTTAATACAAGTGTTTGTTTAATTAATCTGGTGGGTTAATAGTTTTTTATTTATTTCAAACCACTCGGACTTTTTACAAAGGAATAATCTTGAAATAGCTGTTCGTATTCTTTAATAACTTCATTACTGTAAGCATACTTTTTATTATTTTCACTTTTTTGATAGGTTCTATTACGCTTATTTTCCATGAAACATATGAGTTGCTATTGCCATTCTGTTCCATGTGTTGATTAATCCGATTAGCATTATCATTTGAGCGATTTCGTTTTCTGAAAAGTGTTTTTTGACATCTTCAAACGTTTTATCACTTAATCCACCTTCTGAAATGTTAGTTATTTCATCGGTCATTGCAAAAGCACATTTTTCCTTATCTGAAAAAAGAGGTGATTCCCACCACGCACTTAAAGCGAAGATTTTATTTAATGACTCTCCGTATTTAATAGTAGCTTCGGAATGCATTTCAATACAATATGCACAACCGTTGATTTGAGAGGCTCTGAGTCTTATCAATTCCATTAACATAGGGTCTAAAGAAGAAGTTGACAAATATTTTTCCATAACCATCATAGCTTCATAAGCTTTTGGCTCTAATTGTCCGATATTAATTCTTGTTTTCATTTAATTGCCTTTATTTTAAATATAATTTTGATGCAAAGATAATACTGGTTTGCATCAAAAATATTAATCAAGATTAAGAAATGAAACTACCTTTTTTAGCTTTTATTTTACTCACAAATTCTGGTGTTATTCCTAAATAAGAGGCAATCATATATTGAGGTACTCTTTGGGTAAATTGTGGATTGGCAGCAATAAAATGTTTAAATATTTCTTCTCCCGATTGGCTAAACATATATTCAATTCTTTTTTGAGAAGCAATAAACGTTTTTTCCATTATTATTCTAAATAATCTTTCTGTTTTGGGTAGTTTAAGACATAATTCATCAAAAAATTTCTGTGATAATTCAAGTAACTCAGTATTTTCAGTTGCCTGAATATATAGTTTTGATGGTATTTTATTTATAAGGCTTTCATAATCTGTTATCCACCAATTATCAATTCCAAAATGTATAATTTGCTCGTTTCCTTTATTGTCAATGTAGTACAAACGTATACAACCTTTAGATATAAAATATCTTGATTTACAGATTTGACCTTCTTTGAGTAAAAACTCTTTTTTATTTAACTTTATTGGTCTTAAATATGATTGAAATAATTCAATTTCAGTTTCTGAAATATTTATGTATCTCTTAATGTATTCTGTCAAATTCGGATTCATTTATTTTATTTTTTAAGATAGAATTTTATTAAGTTTTTGTACATAAGTATAGTGCATAAAAAGAGCGAATTTGTAAGTACCAATTTTCAATCAATACAAAAATAACAAAAAAGCACAAGCCCTAAGGGCTTGTGCTTTCCTTTTATTAAAAATTCTCCTTGTTAGTTAGTTTAATAAAAATTCCAGATACTCTTTAGGCTCAGCTCGTTCCATCCAATTTGGATTGATTGAAGCAAAAGTAATTTTGCCCTCTTGATTAATGACGTAGGTAGCGGGTACAGGCAGTCCAAAACTTTCATCTCCGTTGTGTGCGGGAATATCCATATTAAAAGCTTTGTGAATTGGTCTCAGCGGTTCTGCCAAGGTAAAAGCAATTCCGAACTTTTTAGCCAGTTCATTTCCTTTATCATAAAGAATGGGGTATTCATAACCATTTTCTTTTTTTAATTCTGAGGATTTCTCTGGCAATTGTGGGGAAACAACAATTAAATTACCTCCTGCTTGCTTTATGTCATCAACAGATTGTTGTAAATACTTAAATTCGATGTTACAAAACGGACACCAGTTACCTCTGTTAAAGCTGATTACCACAGAGCCATTTTTTATTAGGCTATTTAGGCTTACAACATTCCCCTCAGAATCTTTTAATTCAAAGTAAGGGGCTTGGTCTCCAACTTTTAAGGCAGTGTCCATAATCCCGCTTTTTGCCAGTTTTTCTATTTCAGTACCCATTGTTTGCAGTACTTCTGCTGGTGCATTTTCTGACATTTGCTTTGCAAATGATCCTAATTCATCTTTTAAATTCATTTTATATTTAATTTAGATTAATAATAGCACAAATTTATTTTAGTTATTTGTTTTATAAGTATCAAATAATATTTTATATTTGCTTAATCGTACAAATTATTTTATTATGGATGTATTGAGTGATATTTTAAAAAAAATAAAACTTTCAAGTGCAGTTTACTTTAAGTCCGATTTTTCTGCTCCGTGGGGGATGGATATCCCAAAGGGAGCATTTGCCCAGTTTCATATTGTAACAAAGGGACAATGCCTTTTAAAAACGAAAGGGCAATCCATTCAATTATTTACCGGAGATATTGTGATGTTTCCATTGGGTGCAAGTCATTGGTTAGCGGATAATGAGGACAGCAAAAGACACAACGGGCAAGAAGTGGTTCAATCCATTTTAAGAGGGGAATCCTTATTTGAAGGTGATAAAATTTCTACGACTTTGGTCTGTGGGCATTTTGAATTTGATAAAAACATGGGTCATCCTTTTGTGAAAGCATTACCTGCCATTATTCATATAACAGATGCTGAAAAGAAAGAGTTTTTGTGGTTGGAAAGCATTGCGAATTTGGTCATTCAAGAAGCAGGGAACGAACAATCGGGAAGTCATATTATTGTAAACAAATTGGGAGAAATCTTGTTTATCTACACGTTGCGGGCATATATTCAAAATAATACTTCAAAAAAAGGTTTTTTGGCAGCTATACAAGACGACCGTATAAGTAGCGTACTTAAAGTAATTCACGCCTCACCTGAGAAGGATTGGCCATTGGAATCTTTGGCACAACTCGCTGGGATGTCCAGAACCAGTTTTGCAAATCGGTTTAAAATATTGATTGGTGATACGCCTTTCAATTATTTAACACAATGGCGGCTTTTGCAAGCCAAAGAACTGTTGATTGAAAGTGGAAAGCCCGTTGGTGAAATAGCAGAGGAAGTAGGCTACCAATCTGAGGCTGCTTTTAACCGCGTTTTTAAAAGAAGAGTAAATCAAACACCATTAAAATTTCGTCAAAAGTTCTTATCTGAAATTGTTTAGTGTGTCTTGTCCTAGTATAGGTTGACCATTTTTGGTTGTTCATTTGTTCAAATTTAGTGATTAATTCACGGAACATTGATAACTTTTTCTAAAAAAACTCCCTTTGGGTTTTAGAAAAAGTTAC